>Ga0208826_1000077_pt1 | contig 110948 bp, 84 predicted proteins | sample AD_UKC115_MetaG_FD_184451 | JGI IMG/M metagenome (GOLD analysis project Ga0208826, IMG submission 184451) | Active sludge microbial communities of municipal wastewater-treating anaerobic digesters from Hong Kong - AD_UKC115_MetaG (SPAdes)... | ecosystem: Engineered > Bioreactor > Anaerobic >... | reverse complement strand
AAATTGAAAAAAAAATTGAAAAAAAAATTTGAAATGTATAAAAAACTATTTTTTTTTGATAAGTATGATGCTTTTTTATATTTATATATGCTTGAAAAGTAAATAAGACTATAATATAGACAGCGTATACAAAAATATGAATAACATCAAAAACTTTATAGTTTTTTGTATACAAATTATTAGCTTTCGTAATATTAATAAACGAGTAGATTTTAGTCGTTATAATAATCATGACGCTTTTAATAATGCAAAAATAAAATTGATTATTTTTTTATAAATAATATTAATGTATTAATAATAAATAACAATGTCAGAACTAGATTTTAAAAATACTTTTGAAGAACCTAAATTACAAAATCGTAATTACGTATATTTACAATTATTAGAAAAACGATTGAAAAAATTTGAATATTTAGAAAAAAATAATGGTAATGGTAATAGTCATTATTGTTTTTCTTCCTCTGATAATTCTTTTTTATTAGAACAAGATTATTCTAAAATAGAACATTCAGATAGATATATGATCAATGATCTCTTATCTAAGGATGAAACTATAATATTTAAAAAGTTATTAGAAGATAATTTAGAACATACGCAAATATTTTCAAAATATTTTGAAAAATATATATGTTCAGATCAAGAAATATACGAATCATTTGAAAAAATAAATTTACGTTATTTAGGTTTTAAATATATATATAATATTTATGAACACGTAAATAATTACGATTATAATAAAGATTATTCAAATTATATATATTTATTGGATACAAATATTAATGGCATTTTAAATATTTATCTTACAACTATATTTGTATTCGAAATTATAAATAATAATTACGATAAGGAATATATATTTTATTCTGATTTTTCAAGAAGATTTTATAAAACTAAAGAATTCATAAAGTTAGATTATATTACGAAAAATACTCCTGAATTTAGTTTTCAGATTACAAAAATAAAGAATAGAATAAACAGAAAATTTTATTCATTTATTATAGATTCGAATAATAAAAACTATGTTGTAAATGATTATTTTTGGTATTGGTTTAATGGAATTAAATTGAAGCCATTTTCTGTTAAAAAAATATATACAAAAAATACATATACAAAAGGCATACAAAAATAAAATTGATTATTTTTTTATAAAAGACACATAATTAATATTAATAACATACATAATGATAAATATTGAAGATACCTTATTAAAAGAAGAACCAAAATTATATAATCGTAACTATGTATATTTACAATTATTAGAAAAAAGATTGAAAAAATTTGAATATATTAAAAAACATAAAATTATTGCCTATCCATATTCTTCATCTAATAACGAATATTTAGAAGAACAAGATTATTCTGAAATAGAATATTCTAATAATCATAAAACAAGAAAATTTTTAAATGAAAATGACACAATAATTTTAAAAGAATTATTAGAAATAAATTTAGAGCATATTAATATATTCTCTCCTTATTTAGAAAAAAATATATGTTCAGATCAAGAAATATATAAATCATTAGAAAAAATAAAATTACAATATTTAGGTATTAAACAATATTTTCAAATTGGAGAAAAACTAAAAAAATATGATATTAAAAAAAATTATTATAAATATATATATTGTTTAGATACGAATGATACAGGATATATATATTTAGAAAAAACATATTTATATGTATTCAAGGTTTTAGATCCTGATTTCGATAAGGAATATATATTCTATTCTAGTTTTTCTAATAGATTTTATAAAACTAATGATTTTATAAAATTAGATTATATAACAATTGATAAATTTGAATTACAATTACAAATTATTGAAAAAAATATGCTTATAACTGGTGATTATTATAAATTTAATTTTTTAGATTTAGACAATAAACCAATAAATAATAATAAATATTTTTCAGTTAATATTATAAATTATCCACATAATCATGGTTGGATACATTCGTTTGTAAATTTGGATGTATACGAAAAAAATATATTTATAAAAGGTATACAAAAAAAAAATTGATAATATTTCTTTGTTATAATAATTAAAATTAAATAGTAATAATTAAAACTAAAATGACAATGCACAAAGATATTTTAAAAAATACAGAAATATTACCTCATATATTATATGATAATTATATGTATTTAGAAATATTAACAAAACGATTAGAAATATTTGAAGAAAATAAACGTTTTAAAGTAGGACATTCACAAACATATAGTTTTGTTGATAAACTGACAAAACAGAATATTATAATATTAAAACAATTATTAGAAGAAAATTTAGAACAAAATATTTTTCCACGTTCAATGGAAAAAATATATATGTACAGATCAAAAAATATATAAGTCATCTAAAATTAATTTGCATTATTTAGGTTTTAAAGAATATTATCAAATGTATAAAGATTATGATAATAATTGTAATATATATACATATCGTATGCATATAAAAAATGAAGAATATTTATGTTTTCATTATACAACTTTATTTGTATTTGAGGTATTAGATTATAATATTGACAAAAAATATATATTTTTTTCTGATTTTTCTAAAATATTCTATGAAACTAATGAATATATAAAATTAGATTATATAGCAATCAACAAAATTAAATTACAGTTGCACATTAATACCACTTTCACAAATAATTTTAATTTTTTAGATGATCAAAATAATAATATTAATAATAATGACTATTTTGAGGTTTTTAATAAATCTATCCATGTACGTAATATCGAAGATTCGTATAATAAAAATATACTTATAAAAGGAATACAAAAAAATTGAATATTTTTTTTATAAATGAATATTGATTATTAATAAATCAATTAATAATAAAACAATTTATTTGGAATGGAATTTAAAGATACAGAAATAAAAGAACCAAAATTACGAAATCGTAATTATGTGTATTTGGAATTATTAGAAAGACAAATAAAAACTCGGGAATTATTTGAAAAACGATTAAAAAAATATGATCATTCAAAAACGATTATGGGGGGTAAATTATTTAATATTTTTTCTTTGTATAATGATACATCAATACAAAATTATCCAGAATATCCTGAAAATTATAAAATAGCTGACGTCTTGTCAAAAAAGGAAACTATAATATTAAAACAGTTATTAGAAGAAAATTTGAATCATGATGTTATATTCGCGAAAAATTTGGAAAAACATATGTGTCTAGATCAAGAAATATATGAATCATCAGAAAAAATAAAGTTGTGTTATTTAGGTTTTAAAACGTATTATCAAATATATGAAGAAATTGAAAATTATGATACTAACAAAGATTATCATGATTATATATATTGTTTAAATACTCAAGATTCTGGATCTATAAGTTTACATAATACAACTTTGTTCGTTTTCAAAGTTGATAATTTTGATAAAAAATACATATTTTATTCTAATTTTTCTGAAAGATTTTATAAAACTAATGAATTTATAAAATTAGATTACATTCCTAGTGAGAAGTTTGAACCACATTTAAAAATTGATCATGAAAATATTAATAAAAGAGAAGAACATGATTACGAGTTTAATTTTTTTGATGATCAAAATAATAATATTAATAATAATGACTATTTTGAGGTTTTAAATGAATCTATCCATATACGTAATATCGAACATTCGTATAATAAAAATATACTTATAAAAGGTATACAAAAATAAAATTGATTTTTTTTATAAATAATATTAATTAAAATAATATTTATAAATATGTTTGAAATAGATTTATAATTTTTATATTAGTAATTTTCAAAAATTTTTTTACAAGTATAATTCTTCAATTCATTTTACTAATATTTGTATAAAATCTGATACGATGTATTTATATACTAAAAATACATGCGAAAGGTGTACATAAATAAAAAATGAATTTTTTTTTTATCATAAAATCGACCTATAATAATAAATATATTAAATGAACAATTTATTAAATCAATATTTTATGGATACTGTAGAAAATAACGACAAATTATATAATCGTACCTATGTATATTTACAATTATTAGAGAAACGTTTAAAAAAATTGGAATATTTGGAAGAACATAATATACATTATTGTAATTTTTCGAGTTCACGTGATAATTCTTATTTAGACGAAAAAGATTATTCTGTGATAAAACATTCTGATAGATATATGATTTATGAAGGTCTAGATAAAATGCAAATCATAATATTGAAACGATTATTAGAAGAAAATTTAGAATGCGATAAATTATTCACTGAACATTTAGATAAAAAAATATGTGTGGACCAAGAAGTATGTAAATTATCAGAAAAAATAAAGATACGTTATTTAGGTTACAAAAAAAATTATCGAATATATGAAAAAATATATGACAAATTTTATAATTGTAATTACGATATTAATAAAGATTGTCATGATTATATATATTGTATTGAGACATGTGATGACATTGGATTAATTTCATTACGAGAAGAAATTTTATTTGTATTTGAAGTATTAGATGATAATTTCGATAAAAAATATATATTTTATTCTAATTTTTCTCGTACATTTTATAAAACAGATGAATATATTAAATTAGATTATATTGCAATCGAAAATTTTGAACCTGTATTAAAAATTAAAAATAAAATTACAATGAAAGATACCATATTATATAAATATAATTTTTATAATGATAAAGATGAATTAATTAACAGTAATAAATTTTTTGGCCAAGCAACCGCAGTTTATACCGACGCAGGAATAACTATGACTGGCAACATAATCAGTTTGACCGAAAGGACACGCGATTCATATATAAAAAATACATACACAAAAGGAATACAAAAGAATTAAAATAAATATTAAATAATTACATATGTTCAGAATTATTTAATTTTTATAATAAATTAAAATATTATTATTTTATATTTATATCAATAAATCAATTAATATATAAAATAAAATTGATTAATTTTTTTATATATTGTTAATAATTATTATTTATTAATTAATAATCAATAAATTAATATGTTTGAAATAGATATCGCGAAAGATATTGCAAAAGAAGAACCTGAATTATTAAATCGTAATTATGTATATTTACAACTATTGGAGAAACGTTTAAAAAAATTTGAATATTTAGAAAAGATTAATATTAACCTAACTTATTTTAGTTCATCAGATAATTCATATTTATTAGAAAAAGATTATTCTAATATAAAACATTCTGATAAATATACTATAAATAATCAGTTATCTAAAATAGAAACTATAATATTAAAAAAATTATTAGAAGAAAATTTAGACCACGATGAAATATTTTCAGAACATTTAGAAAAACATATATGTTTAGATCAAGAAATATATGAAACATTGGGACAAATAAATTTACGTTATTTAGGTTTTAAAAGATATTATCAAATATACGAAGTTATCCATCGTAATAATTCTAACGCATACGATTATAATAAAAATTATTATATGCATTGTTTAAACACAAAAGATAAAAATATTTTGTGTTTAAATTATACTAGTATTTTTGTATTTGAAGTAATGGATAATGATTTTGACAAGAAATATATATTTTATTCTGATTTTTCTGATGGATTTTATAAAACTAATGAATTTATAAAATTAGATTATCTTTTAATAGATAAATTAGATCTTATATTAGATATTAATAGAATAATTAAAACATGTAAAATAAAATACCAATTTTTCTTTTACGGACATTCTGGAAATTTAGCTATCGATAATCAATATTTTGATGATCAAAAATATAATTCTGAATACGTTGATTATGATCAATATTCTATAATTTACGATAGATATGATAATATTTGTCATCTTTTCTATAATGACGATATTGATAGTTACTATTACAAAAATACATACACAAAAGGTATACAAAAAAAAAATTAATCATTAATAAATTAATTATTAATAAATAGATATATTAAAGACGAAATAAAAGAACCAAAATTATTTAATCATAATTATTTACAATTATTAGAATGGTCAGCTTTTTTTTTTATTTTTATAGAATGTTCTTTTATTTTTAGTTTTTATCTTAGTTTTTATTTTAAAAATGTAAAAATGAAATAAAAACTTGAAATAAACCATATTATAATAGATTATTATAATATTACTAAATGAACAATACTAATCCATTTTCATTGACAAGATTTTTAAAACCATATAGTCAAGATCGTAATAGTAAAGTTCGATGTATAAAAAATGCCTCATATACCTTTTCTATGATTACTAGTATATTTTCTAGTGTTTATTTGTTGGATTCAAATTCTCAAAATAAACCTCTTGTATCGATTATGATAGTTTCCTGCTTAATTTTAAATACTTATTTTAGACCAAAAAATATTGGTGCTTGGACTATTGGTTCTGTGATAGGTGTTTTGATTTCCAAATTTTTTCGTAAAAGTATTTAATGGGATTTTTTATTATAAAAAAATGAAATTATAAATTTACAATTGGTGCAATTAATAATGACAATAATAATAACTTAAATAATGAACGTTAGGAGCGTTAAAAGTGTTGTAGCTAATGATATTACAGTAAAAAGTGCTTTAAAATGGTTTTTTAATCCATACAGTTGTGATCATAAAACTGAAAAAAGATTTTATAAAAACTTGCTATATGGTATTACAATGTGTACAAGTTTTTATATTTGTTTTTTAATTGGTGATAAAAACTATTATGGAGTTCCTGTGTTAGCAACTGTTTTAACCGGTTTAGCATATTGGAGACCAAAAAATTTTATCGCAATGGGTCTTGGCATCGCGATAAATCAAGCTTATGTAGCTTGTTTGAATTATTTTTAATATTATTTTTTATTTTTTATTTTAAATATAAAATAATATTTATAATTCAATTTAAAATTTAAAATAAAAAATGAAATTATAAATTATAAATTGGTTTATTATAACAATCGATATTAAATAATAATCCATATCAAATAACAAAATGTCAAGACTAAATGAAAATATTACAAACAAAACACAACAATCAAAAATTGCTACTGTATTACGTTTTATAAGTCCTTATAGTTCAGATGAAAACAAAGGCAAACAATATTTACAAGATGCATTATTTGGTTTAACTTTATGTTCTAGTGTTTATATGTTTTATTTAGTAAGTGAAGGTCATGATGAGCTTGTTCATTTGGCTTTAACAGGTATTTTAGGTTTAGTATATTGGCGACCAAAAAATATATTTGCTGTAGGTTATGGTGTTTTAATTCATACTATTTTATCAAAATATGGTATTTTAAAATATTAAAAATAAAAAAAATATTAATTTAAAATTATTTTAATTATTGATTTGTTAATAATCCTCTACATATTCTTCTGATTCTGAATCTGAACAAAATTTTATATTAATTTTCTTGTTTTTAATGAGTTTTTTATTACTTTTAGAACTTTTAGAACTTTTAGAACTTTTAGAACTATCTAAATCCGTTGAATAGTCACTGACATCAGATTCTATTTTTTGGGAGATTTTTTTATTTGTTAATTTTCTAGACCTTGACTGTTTTTTAGTTATTTTTAATTCTTCTAATTTATCTACTTCGCTATTAACTTCATCAACTTCTTCATTAACTTCATTAACTTCTTCATTAATTTCTTCATTAATTTCTTCATTAACTTTTTCATTAACTACAATTGCTTCGCCACTAATATTCATTTTAGTTGTTTCCTGACCCTTCATATAATCTTGTATTTCTGAATCATCTAAATCAATATTACCACTAAAAGCTAAACCTATAATATAATCTTTATATATTTTGACTTGAGGATTTTCCCATCTTTTAATAAAATTTTCGATATCTTTTCTATTTGCTTTTATTTTGGCGCTAGAATTATATAGATTTAACCATGTTTTAAATTCTGTTATGAAATCTTTTATACTTATTTTATCTTCTGGTAATCCTGTAACAGTATATGTAGATTCTACAAAGTCTAAATGAACATTGCTATCTTTTTCATATTGTCTGCTATGTTTTGTTACTTCATCGGGTTCTTCAAAATGTTCTAAATATTTTGGATACCAAACATTTAATAACCACCACATTAAAGCTTTATGCCATGTTTTCATTTGTTCTGGTAATTTTGGATCTCTTAAATGTTGAAATTCAGTTAATGGTTTACCTCTATAATATGAAACTCCGTTAATAACTCTTACATCTTGACTTGCTAAAAACTGAGCTATCCACGGGATAACATTCATTCTTCTCCAAATACCTGTATCGGTACTTTGAATATCTGGTAAATCTTCATTACATAATAACATGTATTTTGCTTGAGGAAAAAATTCAATTAGATTTTTTTCATATAAACCTCTTGCCTTAATTTTTTCATCACCTGTTATTCTTTTTAATAAACCGACATATATTTTGTCTCCATATTCAGGTTCGCTAAACAATATAAATCTTTTACCTTTAATATCCATTAATTCTGGTTGAGCTGAACCTGCACCTTTAGATTCTTTAGTTAATAAGGTAATAGGTAAAACACCGGCATATTCTCCAAATGCTGCCAATATAAAATTTAATGTTTGTGTTTTACCTGCACCACCTCTACCTGTAGATATATAAAACTTTTGATGAGGATTATTACCATCGATGAAACTTGCTACTAATTTTAAAAAATATTCTCTTACTTCAGGCTTTGGTAATACTTGTTCAAAATATTTAGCTATTTTTTGTATTTTTTTCTTTTTAATATTATAATTTGTTGGATAACTATAACCTGTTGTTTTGCTACACATATCATCCGGGGTTCCATTTCTGAAACTTTGTGTCCTTAAATCATATACACCATTATCAAAACAAAGTAATAAACGATTTTCATCTAAACTATCCATAAATTTCTCACGATACATTAACTTTCTACATACTTTCATTACTTTTTCAACAAAAGTAGAATCATGTAATTTTAATATTATTTTCGATAATGTTTTAAGTCTTTCAGTATCTAAATCTGCTGCCATATTATCGTCTGCATCTTCATTATCTTGATTTTCCAATCGTCTGTCTAATAATTCTTCATTTACATCATAATTTATGTTTCCTGTTACCAACGAGTTTTGTTTTTCGGCAAAATAATTTGTTAATTCTACGTTAATTTTGTCAAACAAAGTATAACCTGCTTCTACACATTCCCATCTATGACCTCTAAATTGATACCATACATTATTATCAATTGATGCACAAACATATTCATAACGATATAAATTATATGTTATTCTTGCTATACTAATATCTGAACAATTTGCTGCATCATCAAATAATTTTGATAATTGTTGTCTCAATACTAATCTATAACCTTTTATATTATCTGTTTTTGCCCATAAAAATATTGATGCAATACTCAAACATGAACCTGAAACTGGTTTTATTTTATCCCAAAACTTTTTACACCCTGCTGAACCACCACCTTTTTTATAAGCTGCTTTATCTTTTTGAGAAAATTTATCAAATACTGGAAATAATTTATCACTTGTATGATGTAATGCAAATCCTACATCACGCCAAGTTTCATATGAACTAGCTCTCTCATCATTTAATAATGGAACTAACAAACTTGCCATTGTTTCTGGTTTCATATAATCATTTCTTCTTTGCATAGCTTGTGTTTGTGTTTTTAATTTTTGTATTTTAGGCGGACTTTTTGTTGTATCATCTGAATATGTTTTACTATCTAAATCTTCTAAATCATCTAAATTATCCTTTTTTTTTGTATTTTGATTTTTGTTTTGATTTTGATTTTGATTTATTTTTTCTAGATTTTTTTTTAATGGAACAAGTTGATCATTATATTTATTTCTTATACTCATACGTTTTATTAAATCAGTAATATTTTTTGCTGAGTTAGTAATATCATAACTATTTAAATTACCATCATATTTTTTTGTTAAAATATATCTATAACCATTTGGTTTTTGTGAATAATACATATACCAATTATTTGTTGGAATAGTAGTATCTATTATTTTATTGCTTTTATCCATTATTATATGATCTTGTAATTCTTTAAAAGGATTTTCTTCATTGTCAAAATTACTAATTATTTTACCCAGTTCAATTAATATATTTTTAAATACATCAGTTTTTACCATAAAATATGGTAATGTTATATGAAAACCATCACGGTAACCATATATTTCACCATCTTTTATATCTGGACATGGTACTGGTTTTTCTAATAAATATGCAAATAATTTTTTTTTCTCATATGGTTCAAAAAATTTACCTGTTACTCGCCTAAAATTTTTTAATACATATAAAATATGTCTCTCATCATATAAACGTTTTTCACTGGTTTTATATGTGAAATCAATGTCTAATAGAAAAGGCGTTATATCTCTTACTCTTTCTAATATATTTAATTCACATTTTTTTTTACTCAATAAACTTGATACAACTACTTGACTATATAAATTTATAAAATCTTCTAATTCTTCATCTTCAATACAAAATGTATTAGAATACTTTGAACTAATTTCAGTATGAGTATTTTTTTTACCTTTTAATTCAGGATTCGACTTGATATTATGCTTATTAAGGAATTCACGCAACTTTTTATAATTACTATCAAAATTATTATTAGTATTACATATTGTTGTCATTGAATTATAATTAATATATTATAACCTATAATTTAAATATTTCTATACTTAAAATATTAAAAAATCATTTTTTTTTTAATAATAAAAAGTATATTAGAATGCTAATATGATACGCATATATATCTTTATAAAAAAAATGAATATATTGTTAGCCGTTTGCCCTTTTTGTGTTTTTATTTATAATTATTATTGTTATTGTTATAAATATATGTTAATGTATTAATTTTTATATTTTGTAATAATATTATTCTAATGGTATTAATATTTTTATTAGTTCTTTGTGAATAATAATTTATAAGATAATTAACATAATTAACATTTAATATTGAGTAGTTATCTAAGGTATTTCTACAATGGTTAGAAATATTGATATTTTTAATATTTTTAACATTATCATTATAAAAATTTTGAGCAAAAATATAATTATTATCACATAAACTACATAATATTATTAAAAATATTAAAGATGATTTATTCATATGAAAATCTAAATTTAATGCACTATTGTAGAAAAATAATGCTGTTTTAAATTCTTGATAATTTACACTTAAATTTCCAAGTTTAATCATATTATCATATATATGAGGAATATTTTTTGCTTTGTCATAAAATATTAATGCATGATAATAATAATTATATTGATTATTTGGATCTATTGTTGCGAGTGTTTCGTAAGTTATTGCTACGTTATTATAATTATTAGAAAAGTTAAAGATATCAATTAATATATTATAATAACGTATAACTTCTGGTATATTATTAAGAATATAATGAAGATTTATTAATTTGTAATAATACAAAGTAATATCATATAAACGAAAATTATTTTGTAAATCATCGTAAAAATAATTTATATAGCACGTTAATTCTAATTCTAAAAATTGTATTGCTAGTTCATAATTTTGTGTTTCGTAATATTTTTTATATAATATATTAAAATTCGTACAACAAAATAACCATTTTGGTTTATACCTTGTAAAAAATTTTTTCTTTCTTGATTTTCTTGATATTTTTTTTAAAATTTTTTTATTATCATGATCAATCGAATTATTTTTTAATAAATGTTTGATTCTGATATCTTGTTTCGTTAATGATTCTATTCCGTTTATTACCATGTTTTAATATTAATAATTATATATAATATTATTAATGTTTTTATTATCAATTTTTTTTTATAAAATTATAAAATTAATATATATACATAAAAATAATTTATGATTGATAACAATAATAACAATAATGATAATTATCTTGATAACAATAATATTTGTAAATATGATAACGATAATTATCCTGATACTAATAATATTAACAATAATATTAATAATAATCATCTTGATACTAATGATAGTAACAATAATATTAACAATAATATTAACAATAACGATAATTATCTTAATATTAATAATATTAACAATAATATTAATAATATTAACAATAATATTAATTTAATAATTAAAGATCATGAAACAGCAAAAATAGCAGTAAATCAAAATGGTTTAGCATTACAATACGTCGAAGACCAAACTGATGATATTTGTATAGACGCTATTAAAAATAATTTCATGGCTTTAAAATACGTTAAAACACAAACTTTTAAATTATGTATGTTGGCACTTTTTATGTGTACTAAAAATTGTTCTTTTATGTCATTATTAAATAATCAAGAAATAAATATTGTTCATGAGATTTTAAAAAAAAATCCCGAGGAAATACAATATGTTCATAATCAAACATATTTTATGTGTGAGTTAGTTCTTAAAAAAAATGGTTTATTATTAAAATATATCAAACCTGATATTATTACTTTAAAATTATGTAAAATTGCAATTCTAAATAATGGCCTAGCTATTAAATATGTTCCTGATAGTTTTTGTGATGAAAGTTTATGCATTTTAGCATTAAAACAAAATACAAAAGCCATTAAATATATCAAAAATAGGACAACTGAATTATGGACAATAGTATTAAAAAAAGATGGTAGAATGATAAAATATTTAAACGATAATGATTTTATTAAATATGACTTTATGAAAGGGAAAATTACCGATATATTATTAATATTCTCACAAATAGCAATTAATCAAAATAAAAATGCTATTATCGATATCTTAAATAACAAAATATTTAATAATATAGATTTAGATAAAAATATCCTAAATAATCAAAAAAATATCATAAATAATCAAAAAAATATTATAAATAAACCTAAAGACAATAATCATATAAAAATTACAAATTATTTAAAAAATAATACAAAATTAATTAACTACGATGATAATTTATTCGATGTAATTATCGAAAAATTATGTTCAATAAATAATAATAACGTTAATAACTTTAGTAATGTTAGTAATATTATAAATTATTTTATTATGAATGATGGTAAATTAATTTATAACAAAAGTGGGATATATTTTTATACAAAAAATAATAATTATTACATTGTTGAAATTATAATTAATAAATTTAGTATCATAAAATCCAAAAATAATATAAAATTCGATAATCGTGATATTATAACAAAATTATACAAATTTGAAATTATATAAATAAATGAAAAGTATTAATTATTGCAATGTTGCCATAGCTATAGGATCAGCTATTATATTTTTATAATCTTGATTCCATGGTTTATATGCACTTATTATATTTGCACCTTTAGAAGGACCTAAAGGTCCGCTAAGCTCGCCAAATATATAATTATCATAATCATTATTATATATCCAAGTATCCATACTATAATCAAATAAAGGTCCATAAACATCACCGGGATAACAACTGGCAGAATTATTTTTTATACCAATACCGCAATTAGAACATTGCAAGCACTCATCAGAATTTAAAGTATAACAATCTTTTTTTATTTCGTCGTTTGTTAATTTATTATATATATCAGTATAATTATGATATTCATAATTTGGCATGTTTAAAAAATTCTCAGTTTTGGAATTTTTGTAATATATAATAAATATAATTGATGTAACTAATAATAATAATATTAATATAAACATATAATTATATTTAGATTTTTTATTTTAAAATATTTATAAAATAATTTAGTAAATATTTATAGTTATTATTAATTTTTTAACAAATAATATATTTTAATATAATATAAATGTCAATAGTTAAAAAAGCGTTGTTAATAGGTATCAATTATACCGGTTCTCAAAATGAACTTAATGGTTGTATAAATGATTCAATGAATTTAAAAAAGTTTTTATTAAGCAATAAATACTTTTTGGAAAGCGATATGATCATGATGAATGATAATTTAAAAGGTAATTTATATCCTAATAAGGCAAATATAGAATATCAATTTAATGAACTTGTAAAATTTGCTCAAAATAATGTTGATAAAAAAGTAGAATTATTTATTTCATATTCAGGTCATGGAACAAATGTTGTTGATAAAAATGGCGACGAAAAAGATGGATATGATGAAGCTCTAGTTCCAATTGATTTTCTTAACAGTGGATTTATTATTGATGACAATATCAGAATAAATTTAGTTGATAAAATGCACAAAAATGTATCATTGACCATTTTATGTGATTCTTGTCACAGTGGAACTATGTGTGATTTGAAATATTTATACACTTTTGATAAACAATTATATACGGCAGATAGTAAATATAAGGATACATTATGTAATATTGTAACTATTAGCGGATGTAAAGATAGTCAAACATCAGCAGATGCATATATTAAAACTGGTAGTACATACACTTACCAAGGGGCAATGACCGCATCTTTTATTGCAAATTATAAAGACGAAATAACTTATAGAAATTTAATAGTTACCATGAAATCATGGTTAGCTAAAAAATTATATACACAAATACCTCAATTATGTTCCGGCAAATTAGTTAATGTCGACAGTCCATTTTTATTATCGTCTTATAATTAATTATTATGATTTTAATAATTATTATCTTATTAATTATTTTATGATTTTATATTTTTTTTTATTCTTATTTTTAATTATTCTTATTATATTTTTAATTATTCTTGTTATATTTTTAATTATTCTTGTTTTTTGATATTTATTTGTTATTACTTTTATTCTTAATTTTTTTATACAAAGATTTATATTTTTGATATTTATATTTATAATACATATTATCAAATCCTCCTGATTGTGAGGTTAAAGAAATTAAAAAATCATATATTTTGTCGGCTTTTCTAGATTCAGTATATTTCAAAGGTTTTTTATCATTTTGTTCAATTAATAGAGTTGGGAAAGAAACTATATCGTCCTTATATTTTGTTGGTATCGAACTTCTTTCATATTCACGATACATTATTTTATGATTTCCTTTTTTTATTTCTTGATCTATTTTATCTTTAAATTTTTGCCATTCACCTGGATTTTCATCTGTTCCTATAAACATTTTGCAAGGCATACAATCTTTCCAATGAAATAAAGTTATTGTAATATTATCATCTTTATTACCTTCAGTTTTTGAATCTTGTTCAATATTTATTCCAAATTCTTTTAATATTGCTTCTTTTGTTCTTTCTTTTGTGTATGAACTTTTTTTGCCTTCTTTGATAATAATTATTGTAGGAAATCCTTCTATTTCATCGGATATATTTTTAGGAATATTTGATTCTTCGTAATGTTCACATTCTATTGGTAATTTTTTATTTTCTATATAGGAAATCAATTTTTTCCATTCGGGTAAAAATTCTTCGCAATGACCGCACCAATTTGCATAATACAAAATAATTTTATTCATATTATTATATTATTATATAATATAATAAAAAATATGCTAATTTATTTTGTTTCGCTAATGACAATAATATTTATAATAATATTTATTATTTATTATCATTTTAACGTTAAAGAAAATTTTGATGCTATAGGTCGTGTTTATTATTGTCAAGATTGTAAAGGTAAAACATTTGGCCAATGTCAAGATTGTTTATCATGTGTTTGGGTAATTGATCAAGATAAACGAACAGGAAAATGTATAAAAGGAGATCCCTATAGATTTAAATATACTGACGTAAATAGGCCTATATATGCATATCAACGGGATCCTTTCTTTAATTCCCCTTATTATGCCATGACATATTAAAAAAAAAATTGAAAAAAAAACTTGAAAATTAGTTCATAATATTAAAACATAATAAATACTAAATAATATATATAATGCCCGGATTAAATATTCAAAACAAATTGTCTAATGCCATTACTTTGATCAAAAAATTACAAGATTTGGAAGGCCTCAGAATTGAACCCAGCAAGCCTACATATAATGTTTTAATCAAGGTTAAAAAATTCTCTGATTTGAGTATCTTAATTGAACCCCATGATAATGAAAATCTAAATTATTGGTTAACATTTACATATTTAGAATTTACTAGAAAATTTAAATTTGATATTCAAGAAATTATTACTTTCTTTAAGAACATTATGAATTTTTCTTTACTCAAATTAAATACATTATCTGCTATCAAAGATGATATTTGTGATTCTTCATTTTTCACAATTGATACTGTTACGTTGATATTTGATAATCATGAAGTTTTAATAAAATTAAATGGTCCTGTAGGTAATGAAAGTTTTACTGTATCGTGTAGTGACGGCGATGAAACAGTTTTAGGAATTGATGTTTTGGTATCATGGATTAATGCTTACAAAAATAATATTAAACAATTGCAAGTATTACTTGATAATAATGCCGTTATCTCTGAACATACAAGACCAATTTTGGAAGGTCAAGAATCAAAAAATTGCGATTTGCCAGAAAAACTTGAAAATTTAAAAATTTCAATTCCTCCAGTACCTCCAGTTCCTTATTATATACCAGAAGCTGATGAACCAGTAAGAAAGGTTAGAATTGCGGGAAGTTCTGATTATTTTTACAAGGAAGATAAAAAAGAAGAAAATATTGTTGAGAAAGTTGAAAATACTGAAATCAAAAAGATTGATAGCGTTTCCAACGAAAAAATTATTTTAGAAAAATTTAATGAAATTGTTAGTTCTCAAGAACCTGTTCAAGAAAATCAAGAAGATAACTTGGAAGAACTTGCTACTAATATCATTGATGAAGATAAAGAAAATTTAAAGTTATTAAAACAATTTACTTCATTTAATGGTTTCTTTGAATTTTTTCCTAAAAATTCTTTTGACAAGAAAACAATTTTATTGTTAGAAAAATTGGAATTTTTACCTTTTGATATTGTATTGGAATTTTTGGCCGAACATAAATAAAAAAAAATTGATATTTTAAATCTAATATTAATAATTTAATATATACTTTTTTTATACTACATAATATAATGTCATTTAATAAAATTTTAGTTAATAATATGAATATACACAGTAATTACTTGAATGATTTAACTATAATAATAAATAATGTTTCCTTTCAAATACCTAGCGATTTTAAAGACATCAAAATTGTAAATCAAGATTCACAAAATATATTTAATAGTGACGATGATATAACATTTTTATTAAATTTTGAAGCACATTTAAAAAATTCAGGAAATAATAATTTGATACCTGATATAATAGTCAAGTTATTATATTATTTAAATAACGATAGAAAATTTTTAGTAAATGATATCGAAACGATAATATATGTTGATTTTAGTCTAATGTTAAAAGATACTTATATAATTAAAAATAATGTATGGTCTATCAATCAATTGAATAGTATGCTGAATACGCCACCAAATAATTTAAATACTTTGGATATCTTATTTATTTTAGATATTTTAACTAATTTATCTATATTTGAACCATATATTAATAATTATGATAAACAAAGTTTATTTACTTTTTTAAATATTTCGTTTAAAAAATTACCTAACGTTTTATTAACATACAATGGCATATTAAATAATACCATTACATACATAGATGCTATTTTCAATATTTATAATGATAATGAAAAATATATCATTGGCAAAGATTTAAAAAATTATCTTTGTTCTTTGGATGAATCATTTACACCGTATATCGAAATTTTACAAGAAACAAAAATACTAAAAGAACCGAAAAAAAAATCCAAAAAAGAAAAAATAGAACTAGAAGAACTAAAAAAAGAACCAAAACAAAAATCCAAAAAAGAAAAAATAGAACTAGAAGAACTAAAAAAAGAACTAAAAAAAGAACTGAAAAAAGAACTGAAGAAGGAAAAAAAAGAAACCAAAAAACAAAAAATAGAACTTAAAAAAGAACTTAAGGAAGAACTTAAAAAAGAACTAAAGAAAGAAATCAAAAAAGAAAAAATAGGACTAAAAGAACCAAAAAAAAAACTAAAAAAAGAAATCAAAAAAGAAAAAACAGAACTAAAAAGAGAACTAAAAGAGGAACTTAAAAAAGAACTAAAAAAAGAAGCCAAAAATAGTTCTAAGCCAAGGCGAGTAATAAAAACAAAAAAACAATATACCAAAAAATATGTCCCTCCCCGTGTATATACTACTATGACTTCTATTGTGAATGATAAAGATGAGGAAGATTATAGTTTTGATGATTATAGCGATGATGAATATAATGATCCAGATAATGACTTTGGTAATAATGAATTAAATAATGATGAAATAAATAATAATGTAATTCAAACGAGTTTAAGTTCATATGAAACAAAAAGGATGATTGATAAACATCATCAAATAATGGCTAGTTTTCAAGAAAGACATTTTAATATCTTAAAAAATATTGCCAATATGAATAGCGAAGAATTCATTAATTTCAAAAATAATATTGATAAAGTTGATAATAGTATTTTTAGTTCTGATCAGTTAGAATTCATAAAAAATTTTTTAAATGATAGGGATTATTTTAATTCTTATTTGGTAGCGTATGATATAAATTAAGATATTATTATTATTGATTGTTGTTAATTATTATTATAATTTTTTATTATTATAATAAATTCTAATAATTTTTATTATTATAATTTTTAGTTTAAGGATACAATATTATTTAATACACTTATAACGTCACTAAATTCATTTGAACTAAATACATCTGCATGGCTAGCGGTTTCAATATACATACAAGGTATATTATGTTGCATTAATTTTTTATGTATAGTATTAGATGGAACTATTTTATCGTCACTAGATAATAAGACATGAGTATTATTAGTTAAAATATTATAATCATATATCCAATATTCAGGACCATATAAAAATCTTTGAGTAGCATATCTAACATAAACATCTTTGTATATTATATTGTTAAAAGCTGATACCAATAATGAACCTTTATCATCCGGATTTTTAATATAATTTAATATTTTATGATAATCATCAATGAAACATACTGGATCTATGAATATTGTTTTATTTATTCTTTTTTTGAATTGATCATATTTTAATAGTAACGCTAAAATAATTGTTCCAAAACTATGACCAATTACCGTAACATTATATAAATCGTGATTATTTAGAACTTGAAAAAAATCGTGTCTAATATCATCATATTGGGGAAAAAATACTTGATTATCAAAACTTGTAAATATACTATGAAATTCCATATTGGATATATTTGGTAAAATGGGAACAATTACATCATTGGTTAAAGTTAAAGATTTTATAAAACTCAAATAAGGTGTTATTCCAAATCCTAAGCCATGAATAAATATTGTAGTTTTTTCATTATGTTCTTTATTTTTATAATAAAAATAAACCATACCTGTTTTTGGCATTTTTAATTTTATAAAACCTAATTGTTTTAAATACAAGTATGATATATTTTTGACCGTATTTAAAGTAGTGTATATTATCATAGGTTTATAACTAGTTTCTATTTTGCTATTGCCAAATTTTAAAATATTAAGATTGTCTAAATATTCTTTTAAAATATTATTACTTATTAATGTTTCATAATCCAAAAATTTAAATTCTATTTTTTTTTCTATACATTCTAATATTTTTTCTGCTTCTAATACTTCATCTTCATTTAGTTTTTTAAATGATTTAAAATATACGTGATATGCTATCCATTTTAACATTTTTGACCTAGGGATTGCTGAATAATCATCTAAATTATTACAAGTAGAACCATTATTATAACATAAAGTCTTCATAATCCATTCTTTAATATCATCAGGTGATAATTTAATTATCCAATAATTTTTTAACCATTCTTTATCCATTTTATTATCGTATATGTCTAATGTTTTTTGATTTACAAAATTTACTGTCCTTTTATAATAAAAATAATTTACTGCCTCTAAAGCTAATAAGCCTCCTGAAATGCTTAATAATACAATGCCTAACATTATATTTATTACTATATTATTATAATTTATAATTAAATCTGGCTATATAATTAATTTATATTTTCATTTTTATTAAAAAAAATATTGATTACTTGTTAATTAATTAATTAATTAGTCTAAATCTGGATTAAGTTCAGATAGTTTTTATTCTTCAGTTGGTTCTACTAATGGTTCGTCAGTTGGTTCTGCTGATGGTTCTTCTGATGTTTCAGGGTTAATACCTTGAACTTTTTCTTCTAATGTATTGAAAAAGTTATTCAAAGTATTTTCATTTTCTGGATTTTGTAAAGATTCAAGATATTGATCACGTTTTTCATATACATTTGCTAAAACTTTTTTCAAACCTGGTGTGTCTATCATATCTAGTTGTTTTTTATCAAAATCACTATTATCTGGAACTTGACTATTTATTAAATTAATTAAATAATTATATACATATAACATTGCTTCATATTGAGCCGCAAAATCTGTACTTGTGACATTCTTAATGTATTCAATTTTAGTATCAACACTTTTTGTAATTGCATCAAATCTATCTTTAATTTGTTTAATTTTATCTCCGGCAGACCTACGGCCTTTTAATAAATTTAACATCTCTAACATTATATTATGTTGGGTTGATACTAAATCGGCTGATATTTTATCAGTGTTAATATTTGAAGCTTGAATTTCCCTTATTTTATTTTCTAATTCAGTTATAGAATTATTAAAATCTTGACTAACATCGTTTAAATTTATAGAATTCTTAATTGATTGCATTAATTCAATAATATTTTTTTCATATGTTTTCAATTGATTATTAAATAAATTTTCGTCTTCTTTAGTTTGTCCTGTTTTACTCATATCTATTAATTGTTGTCTCAACTCATTACGTTCATTATCTTGTAAATAAAATGTCACGGCTCTAATAATTTGTTCTAAATCGGGTCTTGTCTTAATATTATTATCATTGTTATATTCATTTGCAATTATATTATATAATTGTACGTCAAGATCTTGTTCATTATAATTATTTTCATAATTGGCTAATGCAATGTTTATAAATTCTTCATCATTCAAACTTTTATATACCGTTTCTTCTGCTCCACCGTATAATATATTACTATAATATTTTGCTTTTTTATCATAAAAATTATACTTTTTTACATTCTTGGCATTAGTTTTTTTCTTTCTATATTTGTTTAGCTTGCTTAAATTATATGATCTACTTGTATGCATCTTATATATGTAGATCAGAAAAAGTATATTTAAAATATAAATAAAATATATAAAATTTATAATATTATTTATAATATCATTTTTAATATTTATAATAACATTTATAATGATTTTTATAATATTATTTTTAACATGGATTTTTATTAATTTTTTATAAATTAAATATATGGTATATTATATATGAATATTTTAGAAGCGTATATTAAAGTATATAACCAATTTATAGTTGTAATTTCAGGCATATCTGGATGTAAAAAAACTAAAGTAGCTAGAGAAATTAGTAAATTATTAAATATACCTTTTATTAATCAATTTGAATATTATAAAAGTGATTATAATAAAGAAATAACTATAAAACATAAAAATAATGAAATTAAAATTATAGATTGGGATAATCCTGAAGCAATAGATTGGGATCAATTTAACAATGATGTTAATAATTTAAAAAGTAAAGGTCTTGTAATTTCATGTTCTAATGTTGATCCAAAATTTATTAATTTTAATATAAATTATCAAATTCATTTGTCAATGAGTAAAAAAACCTGCATTGAAAAAAGAATAAACTTTTTAGAAAAGAAAAAAGGTAATGATTTGTATAATGATGATTATAAATTATTAGAAAATAATATGTTTAAAACAAAAATGTATGAATATACCTTTCCTAATTATGATAATATTATAAAAAATATGAAAATAAATAAATTTATAAATACGTCAGATTTAACTGACGAACAAATAATCGATACAATTTGGGATATTATAATATCTTATATTCAAATAACTATGGATAATTTTAATAAAAGTGATTATTTTTATTGGTCAAAAAATAATTCATTTACTTAAAAAGTAAATAAATCCATCATTTCAGTTATTTTTCCAGTTTTATATTTATATGTTAATTTTCCTGCACTAATTAACCATAAACTTATTGTTATAATGTATATTAAATTTGAAAATGAATCGTAATTATTTTTAAAGTCATATACAGGTTCTATTAATTTACATGTAAAACATTCTTCATCATCTACTTCTTTGTATAATATTTTTTTTAAATTTCGTTCCGCCAATGTTAATGCACATGTATTATTATTTAATAACCAATGCATAATAATAAAAGGAACTACTATGGCATGTAATAATAATAAATAATTCATGTTCAAAAATGGAACTAGCGCAATAAATAATACAACTAGTAAATGAATAAATGTAATAAACTTTAAAATAAAATAATGCATTATATACAAAGTAAATAAAATAAAATTTTGATAATATATTATTAATAAAATAATTAACATGATAACAATATAAAATTTGGAAATATTATAATATAAATAGTCATTTAATTGATTAGTAAAAATCATGAATAAATTAACAAATCGTAATTTTAATAATGATTTTATGAATTATTTTATGAATTATTTTTATGAATTATTTTATTTTTTGTTTGCTTTAGATACTTCATAAGCTGTCCTTTTTTTAGGTCTCGGATTTGTTTTTTTTTTTGTAGTTTTTTTAGATGGTTTTTTCATATTTTTTTTTCGTTCTCTTTCTTCTTGTTTTCTTCTTTCTTTTGCTTCTTTTTCTTTTTGTTTCCTTTCTTTTTCTTTTTTAAGTTCTTTAGATTTTTTAATAGCATTTTTTTTTCGTTCTCTTTCTTCTTGTTTTCTTCTTTCTTTTGCTTCTTTTTCTTTTTGTTTCCTTTCTTTTTCTTTTTTAAGTTCTTTAGATTTTTTAATAGCATTTTTTTTTATTTTTAAAGGATCTAAAGTAATAGTCGGTTTAGTTGTTTCAGTTCCCGCAACCATTTTATCATATTTAGATTTTGCTGCTTCAAATTCTTTTTGAACTTGTTTTATTTCTTTAAATATTTCTTCTTTTCTTTCTTGACTTAACGCAACCTTTAATTTACTGACTAGTTTATTGTATCTTGCCTTAATTACGATCATATCTCGTCTAACATCTTTTATACTAGGTCCGGTAGAAATTTTAGCCGCGATTAACGTAGGATCTATTTTTTTAAGACCATAATATCTTATTTGACTTTTTTTAACACAATCAATCATAGATCCCCTTGTTTTACCTTTAGGTACTTTGCCTACACCACAAAATTTATTTTCCATTATATAAAATAAATATAAAAAAAATGTGTTATAATTATTTTTATGATGTAATTATTTTTGAAATTTATATGTAACAGTTGTTTGCGAACCTTGCCAATTATTAACATTAATATTAAACATACTCAAATTATTCAAGTCTCCACCAATATCAATATGCATGTCAGACATACCAGCAGGTAAATATATTTTAGCATTTGATTTGCTTTGTCTAATATAATTGTATCTACTTGTATCAATACTTAAACCATCATATATCGGATTGTTACAATCAATTTGAGTTTTGATATGATTGAACACGCATAACCTAAATGTTTCAAGGCCAAGGTAATTTGCTAAATAAGATTTTATTAAAACTGAATTTCCATGTTGTTGTTGTTGATTATAACCTAACCAATCTGAAAATACTAGTGTATATTGTTTATTTTCTATTAAACTTGAGAACATTTGTATTAAATCATTTATTACGTTTAGATAATGTTGGTTATCTTGGAAATTATTAACTTTACATATAGTTATGTGATAATTAGTATTATTTCCATTATGTAATATATTTAACATAATTGCTTTATTAACACCACCTGTTTGTATTAGATATTTAGTTTTATATTTTCTATATTTTGTACAATAATTTTGTTCCATTTATATTTTATTAAAACAAAAAAAATAATAAAATAATAAAATAATCAATAAAATACTAAATTAATAATACCCAATGTAACCATAAATATTAATATAAGGGGCAATTGGCGCAATGAATGTAGGAATATATAAATAATCAATTCTATAACACGCAGGATAATAACTCCAATACGATATTGGCATTAAAGGGGTCAATGGATATCTTTTGTATTTGTAATAATCATCAAAAGAATCATCACTAGAATCATCATCCCAATGACGATTTCTACCACCAATTAAATTTTTATTATGTTCTTGATTTTTATTTAAATGAAGATCCAAATCTTTACTATTAATATTTTGATCTTGAATTTCTTCCAAAGTATATTTTATTTTATCTTTTTTATTTTTATGTTCTTTTACATGGAAGTGAGAATAACCACCCGTTTTGGTATTTTTCATAGTAAAAGCAAATTGAGGAACGTGATTTACTAAATGTTTAGATAAAGATGACCAACAATTATTAGCCGCTTCCAATGCAGATTTTGCTTTATATGATTTCTCAAAGGAACCTTCTATATATGGATTAACTAATGTAAAATTCATTATGTTTATATTTATTATTATAAAAAAAAATTGAAATAAAAATATATTTATTTAATATTATTTTAGCATATAAATATTAACGATTTTATATATTATATAAATGACTAAAATTATCGATATTGAGTGCGAACATTCTGGAGCCTTTAAAACAACATTTGAAGTATTAAAGGATGTTTTAACTGATGTTTGTATTTTATGTGTCGGAAAACGTAAAAAAATAGAAGATGATGGAACAACTACTGAAAATATGGATTCTAATACCAAAGAAGAAAATATAAGTTATATGCGTTTATTTCAAACTGATGCTAATAAAACAATTTTAATTGATTTAAAATTAGAAGCTAAATATTTTAAAAAATTTTATTTACGAAAAAAAAAACATATTTTCAGTATGAATATACCTAATTTTTATAAAAATATTAAAATTATTGATAAGGATGATTATATTACTTTAATTCAAGACGATGATGAAATGAATTATATGAATATATTAATTAAAAATATTGATCCAAGTAAAAAATACACAACTATTAAAATGAAATTATTAGATTTCGAAGAAGAACCTAGAAATTTTGAAGACTCTGAAGTAGATGCAAAAATAGTTATGAAATCACAAGAATTCCATAAAATATGTAGGGAAATGAATTTAATTAGTGAATATGTAGATTTAAGATGTACACCAAAAGTATTAATATTTAAATGCGGAGGAGATAATGCAGACAGAACTTCAGTTTATGGTAATGAAAATGATTATATTAATGAAATTTCATTTACCAATAAAACTGAAATGGAATCTAATCAATTAGTATCAGGTATTTTTAGTTTAAAACATTTAGTGTCTTTTACCAAATTCCAATCATTATCTACTGATGTAGAAATATTTATGAAAAATGATGCCCCCCTTGTTTTAAGATATGTATTGCCTATTGGTAGATTAATATTATGTATTACACCACAAGGAGAAATAGAAGATACTTTTGAAAATGCCGAAAAATTATATTAATAAAAATAATAAACCAAAAAAAATATAAAAAATAATAAACCAAAAAAAATATAAAAAATAATAAACCAAAAAAAATATAAAAAATAATAAACCAAAAAAATATAAAAAATGATAACTAAAAAAAATAATAATATTTCTAAAATTATTAGTAAAAATTAATATTTGCTTGCATTTTTTTTATAAGTAATAGATAATTTACCATATTTATTTATTATATTTTTAGACAATTTTTTTTCAAAATCATCATCAGCAGTCTTATTCCATATTTTGACTATAATACTTGGTCCATGAGGACTTATTGACACACCGTTTATATCATTACCATCATTTACATCATCTTTTATATTATCCAAAGTCATCATTACGGCTAAAAATACTAACATGTCTATTGCTTCTTGGATTTTTGTTTTAAATGAACACGTTCCACCTTGTGAATTAGTATGATGTTCCCATAAAGGAACTACGCCTTCCAACATTAAAAAATAATGTTTATTAATATAATCAAATTTTTCGAAATTATTAAATAATCGCCAAAATTCTGAAACATTAGATATTGTCACTACTTTGTCAAAACTATCAATTCCCCAAGCATTTGGATCTTTAGTATTACTATGAGCCCATAAAACATATTTTTTAATAAATGTATATTGTTGTCCATTATCAACTATATTGTCTTCTAAAGTATCTGTGCTCATTATTAATATATTATATAAATGGTATATATATTTATATATTATAATTTTATAAATTTATAATCAATTTTTTTTTAATTATTACTAATTTAAACAGGTTTGTATAAAAAATGGTTAAACATATTTAACTATTTTTTTTAATAGCTGAAATTAAAGATGCTAATTGAATATTATCATTTGTTGCTATATTCTGATTTTGTTCTATTATACTCATTTCTATAATAATTTTTTGTATTATTAAATCATCAACATTATTTATTATTGCATTTTTGCATTTATTTTTTAATAATTTATCGTAAAATAATTTAAATATTTCAATACTTATTTCACCAATAGATATCGAATATTCCTTTTTAAGTTCTAAAATTTTAAAATAACATGTTTTAAAATCTGAATTAAATAAATATTCTACTACTGAATTAATAAATTCAGATGTAGTATAACCATAAAAATCATTTACATCATTATCAGTTATTTTTTTATAAACCATACTTAATGATTGTAATTGATTCATTATTCTTCTCATATCACCATTAGATTTATCAATTATTGTGTTTATTGCCTTTGTTGTTATCGTTATTTTTTCTTTATTTATAATATCAATTATTTTATCATTTAATACTTGCTTTTGTAAAACCGTAAATCTAAAAATGGTACACCTTGATCTTAATGCAAAATCTATTTTTTCAATATAGTTACATATTAAACAAAATCTCGCATTTATTGTATGTGTTTCTACTAATTTTTTTAATATAGATTGAGCATCTGGAGTCATTGCATCTATTTCGTCTAATATTACAAGTTTAAAAATATTTTGATCTTTAAAACATAAACTTTTTGCCATTATAAAATTTTTAATTCTTTTCCTAACTACATCAATACCACGTTCCGCTGATGCATTTAATTGTAATGTCATATAATTTATATTATTTCCGTATAATTCTTTAGCACATGCTAAAATTGTACTAGTTTTACCAGTCCCAGGAGGACCATAAAATAACAAATGAGGTAAATATTTCTTTTTTATATTATTTTGTAATGAACTAATTATATGTTCATGACCTATTATATTATCTAATAATTCCGGTCTGTATTTCTCTATCCATGGTTTTTTTTCATTTGTATGGATAATTTGTTCATATTCTTCCGAGTCCGAATCGTAATAATTTAACATGTATAAATAACATATATTATACTAATTTATATATACTTTTTTTATTTCAATTTTATTATTTATAAAAAAAACTAGGACAAAAACAAAAATATCAATTATTATAATGACAAAAATATCAAACTAAATTGAACAGGTAAAAATTATATTAATATTATTAATTAATATTATTAATTATTGATAAAAAGTCAGTATTATACAAATAGTTTATATGATGATCTTTTAATTCCGAATATGGTATGACAACGTGTATTTTCTTCCTCATTTCAGAATAATTTATTTCTACTTGTTCATCGTCTGATACTTTTATATTACTAAATTCTAATATGTTATTTAAGGTATTGCTATATTCACCTTCATAATCTTTATAATAAATCAATAAATCTTTTAACGAATAATCCATATTTTGTAATTTTATTGTAGTAAATATACGGGCCTTTGTTTTTTTAATTTGATCCAATATTACTTTTTTTTTAATTACTTCATATAGGGATATTTTTTTTTCATTAGTATATTCATATATGCTATTTTCTACGTTGTCATAATTATTTCTTCTTATGTATATTTTGTCATAACTATTACCAACACAATAACTTAAATTGGTTAATTTATCTGAAAAATAATTTAGTGATAATATTAACATATTTAACCAATAAATCATATAATATTTTAAAAATAAATTAGTTTTCTTACCATTTTTTATTCCTTGTATTGATTCTACATTTATAAAACAAGTTTTAACATAATTATATGATACTAATAATCTTGTTTTAGCTAAGATATAATTTCTTATTAAAAATGCAATTATTTGATTGTTCATATATAATATAATAATTTTTATGATTTAAATATTATTATTAATTAAATTTAAAAATAAAAAAATTAATTATTTTTTAATGCCATCTTCAATTCTGTTTTCAATTGCTCAATTGTTTTGTTGCACCATTCACATATGAGAATCGCTTGTTGATTACCGTTTTCACCATGCAAGACAGCATTGGTAATTCCATCTTTATCGTAATTACCTGACAAATTTTTGCATTTTGCATAATCACCATTAATAAATTCATCAATCAAATAATGTTCTTTCTTGGTTTTGTATGAATTAATGCAAGGAGATAATTTGTTATACAAATCAGTTAATTTACCAATGTAAAGTATTTTTTCGTAATTACGTTTATCACAAATAGTTTGAAGTTCGTGATAAGTTTTTGGCAAATAATTCAAAAAAATGTCATGGTTAATTTTTCCGAGTAATTTTGGTAATGATGCATATTTAATGTTTTCTCGCAATAATTTGTGTGTTTGAGCTAAATAGGCTTTGTTCGAAAAAATAATCTTTACTATCTCTGGATTTGTATTACAAAATCCTTGTAATATCGTAAGAAATTTTGGAACTTGACAAGTCTTGTATTTGTCGAACATAGTATAAAGTGTTTTTGGTACATTCCTTTCTCTAATACTATCAGTGTATAACAATTTAGTAGCATAAGCTTTAACACATTGATTAATAAATACATCTGGCAAATGTTCAGAACTGAATGTTGTGAAGTCTTCGGGAAATGCAGCACCAATACAAAATACTAGGTCATTTAAGAAGAATGCTAATCTGTATGTATTCCAAGTAACTTGTTTTCGTGTTGTTTCTCTTTGCAAATTTATTCTTTTTATTGCATTATATAAAGATACAAGTTTTTTATTTTTAAAGAATTCTGGATAATTGATAGAACAAATTGTGTCGTCGTCCCAAAAAGTATCGATAACAATTTTATCATCCTCATTTAAAGGTCCGCTTCGCTCACCTAAAGGTCCGCTTCGCTCACCTAAAGGTCCGCTTCGCTCACGTAATTCATCATCATAATACTTGCTCAAGATTGGTTTTTCATCGAAAAAATGGCGAGGAAGTTGCGCACCTTTAGGACACCAAAAAGATCTTGTAATTTCACAAGTCAGATTGTCTACATATTTTGTCGCAAACAATCCCAAGTGTTGTTCGTAGTCTAATTTAATTAGTGTATCGCAAATTTTTGGACCTTTACCGAACAATGAAAATTGGAAGTTGGAAAATGTAGGAGCAAATGATGATGATAATGTTTCAGAAAAATTAATAATATCATTATCTTGCATATCTTCATAAATCATGATCTCTTTGAATTGTTCTAGATTTTCAATAGGATCATATTTCATACCTTGATGGAATTGAATGTATGGTATTATTTCTTCTTTTGTCATGGAAAAAGGCAATGTTATTTCCGCCTCAAGATTTCCTATCTGTAATTTTTTAGGAGGTATTGTTATTTTTTTTCCGTCTTTGAAAATTAATTTGATGGCGTGTGTGTTGTATACGTTGTTGTCGTTGTTGTTGTTCGAGTTCATTGTTGTGTCGTTTGAGTTGTGTATTGATATTTAAAAGAAACATAATGAAGTATTTTAAGAATTTAAAATTCAATTTTTTTTGAAAAAAAAAATGATAATTTTATTGTATATAATCATATATTTATTATAAATAACATATAATATAAACATATAATATATAATGGAAACTGTCAAAACACTGTCTGAATGTTCTAGTCAGAATGGTACAAGTATGGTAACTATTTTTATGCCAAATACTGATAATAATAGTAAAAATTTGATGATTAACAAGTTGAATTACGAAATATCAACAGCTAATAATATTAAATCAAAATTGGTAAGAAAAGATGTTCTTAGTTCTTTGAAATCTGCTATTTATAATATTAAAAATTATAATAATATTAATGAAAATGGCATTGTGTTATGCTCAGGAATTATTAAGCCAAACATGTCTTGTCTTTAGCTTAATAAAAGAAGACAATTGTATAATATTAGAACCACCTAAAAAATTACAAAATTCTAATTATATATGTGATAAACGATGGCATTTAGATTTAATTTTAGAAATGTATGAAGAAAAAAAAATAATTGGTATAGCATTATTATCAGGATCTTTAATTAAAATTTATAATATAATAAAAACAGGAAATCATTATGAAATAAATAATATTAAAAATGTCGAAATCGAATTACAAAAAAAACAACGTAAAGGAGGATCAAGTTCCGCTAGAATTGGAAGAAAAAGAGAAGGACGAGAATTGCATTGTGTTAAAGAAACAACAGAATTATTAGTAAAACATTATATGACTGACAATAATACTAAATGTATATGTGAAAATGCATTAATTATCGCCGGACCTGCCGAATTTAAACATAAGGTAATGGAACAACCACTTTTTATACAATATTTAAAAAAACATGTAATTATGGTTCATGATTTAGATATTAACAACGATAATGTTATTAATGAAATAATTAACATGGATAAAAATATATTGGAATTTGATGAAAAATTAAATTCTAAATGTATTGACGATATTAAAAATTATATGGCCTTAAATCCTGATATATTGGCTTTTGGAACTGAAATTAAAGATTTAGCAAAGTTATGTCAATTAAGTAAAATATATTTCGATTTTACTAAATATGATAAATATCGCGATTACAAAAATAAATATGATTATGGAATAGAAATATATTGTTGTAATTTATTAAATGAAATTGGCATAGATGAAATAGGTATCAAATGGTTCAATTATTAAAATAATTATTAAATAATATTAAATATAGCAAGTCAAGATTTTTTTTTATAAGTTTATTAGCGTAATAATAATACGAAATTAAGAAAAGCTATTTGTCCATTAAATAGGATATTAAATAATATTTAAATAACTTGTAAAAATGTCATTTATTAAAAAAAAAATGAAATAAAAAATTATTAATGTACACATAATAAATAATTGTATTTATAATACAATTTATATGGAATTTAAAATATTAAAGTTAATAGCTAAATTTGACCAATTTTTTGATAGCGTGTTATTAGAACCAATTTTAGATAATTCTTTGGAAGAGAAACCAATTAAAAAATTACATAATTTAACAAATAATTATGATTTTATAATTATAAATATTTCAAAATTGGACAAGCAATTACAGCAAGTTCGCACTTGCGACACTGTTGGTTCGATTATAAAGTCAATAAGCATGTTACAAACAAAAAAATATTTGTTGTTTTGTGATGAAGCACAAAATAATTTACACAATTTTTATTTTGTAAATAAAAAAATATATAAACAAAATCGCATCGTGATGTATATGGTATCAAATAGAATAAAAATTTATAATTGTGAAACCGGTAATTGTTTTGATAATAATATGTTAATGTACATGAATAACAGAGTTCCTTGTATTATATTATTAAAAGCACAAAGAACATCTGATTTAAAAATAATGCGAGAATTGATAAGTGATAATTTTCGTGTTACACCTATTCATTTAAGCGATGGTAATTTTCTGTTTAATTTGAGTGACATGTATTATTTGGAGGAAAAAAAAATATTAACAAAAGCTGCGATACACAAATAAATTTTTTTATTTTAAAATCAATAGAATTTATTAATATTGGATACTTGAACTGAAAAAAATAATAAGTAAATATAAAAATAAAAAGTAAATAAAATAATAAGTAAATAATAATTATTAACCTAAATATTTGTTATCAGGAACTTTAATTTTGACTGCAATATTCATAGCTAATAATTCTTGAAATAAAATTTTACAAGCATAAGGTATACATACTGTTGATATGTCAGTTTTATTTTTACAATTTGGACACATAAAGACATCTTTGTTAGTAGTATAAGCTTTTGATAATTTTGTTTTAACTCTTTGAGCAAAGTATCCACAAAAATCACATACTTGAACATTATAAGGATCCGCCGTATCAAACATTCTTTCTTTTAAGAATTGAGCTAAACCATGAACAATCATACAATCACGTTCCATCTCGCCAAATCTTAAACCACCATCCCTAGCTCTACCTTCAGGAGGTTGATGAGTTAACACGGTTACAGCACCTGTAGATCTACTATGTATTTTATCTGAAACCATATGTTTTAATCTTTGGTAATAAGTTGGTCCTATAAATATATCTGCTTCTAATCGTTTTCCGGTCATACCATTATATAAATATTCTTTACCATCACGATTATAACCTAAAGCTTCTAAAGTATCCTTTAGTTTTTCTTTATCCCATTTTTGAAAAGGAGTTCCATCAACTTCATGGAATTGTAAAGCGGCTATTTTACCAACTAAACATTCTAATATTTGACCCATAGTCATACGTGATGGAATAGCATGAGGATTTACTATAATATCGGGAGTAATGCCTTCTGATGTAAAAGGCATATCTGATTGTCTATAAGTTTTTCCTAATGTTCCTTTTTGACCATGTCTAGAACAATTACCTGTCCATACATATTTACCATTCTTTCTAACCATAAAAATATGATTTGGAACTTCTAAACAATAAACATGACCATTATAAATATTAATATATTCTCTGTCATTTATTATATTTACAAAAGGATCGTAATTTTCATTTATTGTTGCCTTCCAATATATACCATCTTGAACTACTGAACATACAAATCCTGCATGAATACATAATCTTTGTATATCATCAATTAATCTTTTACTTGTAAATACTACATTATGATTGTTATTTGGTATTAATCTTGATGCTATTAATAAATTTATAAAATATTTAGCCTCAGATTTAGATAACTCAAAACACCAATCTGGTAAATAATAATTTATGTCGTTATCTTTTGTTTCATTATCCATATCATCATTTGTTTCTCCATTAACTCCATTATCTATTGTATCAGTTTCACTATGTATTGATGATAAACCATAATTTTTAAAATATTCTATAATTTCTTTATTATTTATTACAATAATATCCTCAATATATTCATATTCAATATCCATTTCTCTAAAAAATTTAACTATAGAATCTGCAATATGAGCGAATTTTATATTTATTAATATTTTATCTTTATACATTTTACCATGAATCAAAACTGTTAAAAATATTAAGGACCAATTTTTTATATCATAACCCAAATATTCCATTAAATTATTCATTAAAAATTCACATGTATTTTTATATTGAACATTTTTACCAATAATATTTGATGCTTCCGTTAATTCATAATTTTTATTTCCATACTTTTTAATATACATCTTGTGATTTAAAGTAACCGATAAACATACTGCACCACATATCGAGTCTATATTATATATTGGACCATTGTGATATAATTGAATCAAGTCTAAGGGGTTTTCATATGATAATGTATTATTATCATTCAAAGTTGCCACACAATGATTTAATGTTACCTTGCTTATTGGTATCCATCCGTTATTTGTTAATACATCATGATCAGGGGTTAAACAAAATTTATCACCTATATGAGGTATTCTTTCACTTCTTAAAACACCCTTTATCATTTCATAATCATCTGCACTATAAATATTAGGTATTACTCGATGAACTACTGCTGGAGGTATTTGCTTATATAATTCTGAAGAATCGCGATATTTTTTTTCTGAATCAGATGATTGAACTGATACTAATTTAGAAATTAAAACATCATGTGTATATACTGTAGTTTCTTCAGGAACAAAACCTCTTTCATTCAATTTTTCGTAATTACCATGTTTTAAGCCTGCTACTAATGCTGGATCTGGTTTTTTAAATATATCGTCCTTTGATGTTTCTTGATTTTTTCTGATTTCTGAATTATATTTCTTTGTATTACATGAATTCATAAATCCCCTATCAATAGCACTTTGGTTCATCATGACCGAATCTTCTTGATTAAAACCTGAATAACATAATAATGCTACTACTGCATTTTCACCTGCTGGTAATTGATCAGTATTAATATATTTTATATTACGAGTAGATACTATAGGTCTGCTAGTATGATATAATATGTAACTTGAATCCATTCTATGATTTATCCAATTAGTTGCATATATACCCATAGCTTGTTTTGCATGTGAATATTGATAAATATTTCTTGGACCTTGATTATGATTACATAATGGAATATTTGATACTACACAACCTAAATGCATTGAAGGATGAAACTCACAATAATTATATCTTATAAACAGATTTTCGTCGTATCTATTAATAATTATACCATTTATATTTGTATCTATTGGTAAAGAATTTGCCTTTAAATTTTCCTTATATAAATTCTTCGGCCACATTGATATTAATGAATTTGTTTGTTCATCTACATCAATAAATTCTACCACATTTGGATATTTATACATAAAATCATTGAAAGAATTTATATGATCAGGTTTGTCAATAGCATCTAAATTAATTTTTTCTAAATGTGATTCGTTAAAATATAATTCATTTTTATCATTAACACATAATATTGGTCTAGTTAATCTTCCACTATCACAATTTATTCTTACATCTTGTTCTATTTCTGACTTAATCTCATATACTATTGATGTATATTTATCTATTGTTCCTTTCATTTTAAACTCTCTTAATTCTTTTACTAAACCTACAGGATCCTTAGTAAAACCTAACCAAATACCGTTTAAAAATACTTTGGTATATTTGCCTGTCTTATTATATGGAACATCTGACAAACTTATAATTCTTGTTGCTAATATTTTGTTTATGTTATTAAATTCATCCGGAACCATTATAGTTGCTGATCCCATTAAAGAAAAATTTTTTATTAAACCAATATTATGACCTTCAGGAGTTTCAATATAACATAAAAATGCTATTTGTGATGGATGTAAATGTCTTGGTCCTGTTAGTTTATTTGTTGATGCTTTTGCCGTAGGAGAATTTATACGTCTTAAAGCTGCTATTGTCTGTAAATAAGACATTCTAGGCAACATTTGAGATACACCCTCTTTATTATCTATTGTTCCTTTCGATAATGCTGTTTTAAAACCTTGATCTATTATACTGATCTTTAATTGGCCAATTATTACAGGAGGATTAATATGGAATTGCTTGTCCTTGTCTCGTTTTTTATAAATTTTAGTTAATTCACCTAACATCTTTTTATAATTTTGTTTAAATACTTCATATAATAAATTACCTGGTAAATCTACTCTTTTATTTTGAAATGAATCTCTATCATCTGGACCAATTCTTTCTAAATAACATTGCAATAATTTATTTATCATTAAACCAAAATATCTCGCTTTTTCTAGTAACGATCTAAATTCCATATGGGGTAGTAATGCATTATTAAATAAACTCATCAAATAAGTTCGTTTTTCTAAATTTCTTATTTCTGGATCATTATCATTATATTTATATTTTCTTGTCGTTCTAATTTTATTTGATAAATATAATAATGCATCTTCTTGTGAATATATTTTATTTCCAAATTCATTCTTTGAATTTTCAATAACAATACGCATTAAACTTAACATATCTTTATCATTATTATCATATACTATACTATCTATTATATCTTTATCTGATTCTATTCCTAATGCTCTCAATAATATTACAACGGGGATTTCTTGTAAAATTGGAACTTTAATTGTTAAAATTGATTCCTTTTTTAATATGATATTTATTATTTGCCTTATGTCAGTAGTAAATGATTTTGAATTCACTTGCACTGTATGTATTGTTGTATTTGATTCTTTTTTTATAAATACTAATGGTTTATTATCTATTAATCTTTCTAAAGACATTAATGCTTTTTCTTGACCTGATACTATAAAATATCCTTTAGGATCAAATTTACATTCAGTTTTTTGAAATTCCTTTTTGATATTCGGCGTATCATATTTTGTTCCTGTCATTACCGGAACATAACCTATCGGGAAATTATGTTCCGTTCCTAATATTTTTGAAGTTATAGTATTTGTATTTATATCTTCTATTTCTTGTATTTGAGAAATAGAACATTCGTATAATAATTTATATGTTAAATTTTTTAATCTTGCCTCATAAGGAGATATTAATTCTTTTGTTTTTTCATTATGAGGAGGTTTTATTACGATATTATCATAGATAAATTTATATCTGTAAATCATGTTATTGTCATAAGCCTCGTAAAAATAATGATTATTTTCATTCTTTAAAAATGTAATAATATCATATTCTATTAACCTATCAAATGAATATATTAAATGGTTAAACATTCTATTTTTTTGTTTAAAATATAAATCTATTAATTTATAAATATTGTTTTCATTATATATTTTATTAAATTCATCATATCCCGGATACTCATTTTTATTACCACCGTATATACTGGCAATGTTCTTAATTAACATATATATATAATATTTATTATATATTTATATAAATATTACAAAATAATTAAAATATTCATTTTTATTTTGTATTATAAAAAAAAAACATGTTTATTCATATTTATTCAAACTTTTGGTGTTCGCTTATTTCTTGGCTATCGGTTTCATTATCCAAATTTTCATCTTGTTTATTATCCAAATTTTTATTATCCAAATTTTCATCTTGTTCATTATCATTAATTGGTTGTAAATTATTTATAATATCTTTTTCTACGTCTTTACGTAAATTTTTTAATGTATCAGCAAAATTATTAACATTTGTAATTATATCCTCATCGGCAAATACATCTTCATAACCATTATCATGAACATATTTTGTTAATTTTTTTGATTTGTTTGTTTTGTTTGTTTTGTTTTTTAAATAATTACCAATTTTATCTTTATTGTTTAATATAAAATTTATACTTGGTTCAATACAATAATCGCGAATTTTAATAATAACATTAATTATGAAATTATTTACCTTGCTACAATAATTATTTATTAGATTTATTTTATTTTCATGAACTGTAAAAATATTATAGATTTTATTTCTAATATTGAAAATATTATTTTCAATCAAATCACTATAAGGTAATTGTTTGAACAATGGATACCAAAAATTATCAAATTTGTATTCATTCGTCATTAAACAATATAATGTAATTGTTGATAATGATAAAATTATAATATCAAACAAACTGAACCATATATATAAAAATGATAATATATATCCGGCAAGTTTCATATTATAATCTTTCACATTTGAACATAATGCGAATAATAGGATATTCCAATTAAATATTATACTTGTAAAAATTATTAAACTAGTTACTATATTATTATATTCTAACATCTTTTATTATAATAATATAATAAATGTTGTATATTTATAATTTTTTTTTCATTTTTTTTTTCCGACTTTTATATATGGTTTATATATTTAATATATCGTTCCAAAGAAATGCTACTACTAGTTTTAATGAATATATGGTTAATTTAGGTTTTAATAGTATTCATGATACTAATTGTGTTTTAAATTATTTACAAGTCAATAATTATAATATGAATATTAATGAATGCAGAGATTTATCTGATTACTATTTTAAAAATAATAGTTTGTTGTTTATAGAAAATTATAAAGATAAATTATTTGAATTTATTAATAATAACCAATATCAAGTTTTTAGTGATAATCCATGGCCAATTATGTATAAGGAACTTGATCAAAATTTTGATTGCAAATTTATATTATTTGTTAGAAATCCTGATAAATGGCTAAATTCTATGAAAAAATATTTTAATGATGAAATAACTGTATTTAGAAAAATATTATATGATGGTAACATTAATAACGATTATTGTAAAAAAAAATATATTGATCATAATGAATCAGTTATTAATTATTTTAAAAATAAAAATAATTTATTAGTAATTGATTTAGATAATGATACCGATATTGATTTAAAAATATCAGAATTCTTGGACATAAAAAATCATTTAGTAAAATTTCCTTTGACTAATGTTAGTTCTTAATTAAATTATTGATTCTTAATTTAATTATTAATTATTGATTTAATTATTGATTCTTAGTTATCGATTCTTAATTTAATTATTGATTAGTTGTTGTTTGACTAATTATATCTTTCAAACATAATTTATCAAAAATATCAAATTCTATTATTATTTCATCTATATTTTTTCTTTTATCTGGCTCATATTTTAACATGCAATTTAAAAAATTTATACAATCAACACTTAAATTTGTGTAATCTATAGGTATTTTATTACATATCAATGATGCATGGGTTTTGCTATCATCGCCAAATAATGGCTTACCTTTGAACAACATATATATTATCACTCCTAATGACCAAATATCAGAAGGTTTACCTAAATAAGGCAAATGATCTATTATTTCTGGCGCCGCATATAACATGGAACCACAATATTTTGTTAATAAAATATTTGTTGTTACTGTTGCAAAATTAAAATCTATTAATTTAACGTCAAAAGTATTTTCGTTTAACATTATATTTTCTAATTTTATATCACGATGTACTATATTTGAATCGTGTAAATATTTTATAATATTTAATAATTGATTTATTATTTTTAACTTATTAATTAAAGTAAATTTGTCATAATTATCAACCAAATAATCTAATAATGTTATGCCGTTAATATATTCTAGTAACAAATAATAATACTTATCATCATAAAACAGACCACATGTTTTTACTATTTTATCGTGGTTTAATGATCTTGTTATATGATATTCTGATATAACTGTTTCTTCTTCGCTTTTATTTACTCGTTTGACAGCTATTTTATTATCAAAAAATGAACCCTCAAAAATAGTACTTGATGATCCTGTTCCTAATATGTTAGACGTTATTTTAAAATTATCTAATATATTATCTTCAACTAAATTTCCATTATAATTATATAATGAACCGTTAAATTGTGAATAATTGTTTCCCATTGTGTTTTTACTAATAATTATAATGTGTATATTGTAGTTATTATATTTCAATTTTTTTTAAGATAAAAAAATAATTATATAAAAAATAATTATATCAAAAATAATTTAAACTAATAATAATTAAATTTAATCAACTTCCTCTACTGATGGTTCTGAATTATTATTTTTTTTTCCCATGTTTTTCATAAATTGAGAAGCATCAAAACCTTCTGGCATTTTAAATTGCGATGGATCAAAACCTTCAGGCATTTTAAATTGTGATGGATCAAAACCTTCAGGCATTTGAAATTGTGATGGATCAAAACCACCTTCGGGCGTTTGACTAGCTGGTGTTAATCTATCTGCATAATCTTTTAACTTGGTAGCCAATTCATCAATCTTTTTATCAATTGTTGAAGCATCACTATTTAATCCTTCAGTGTTTAGCCATTCTTCATTATTTGAAATCAATTCTTCTAATTCTTCATACTCTTCACTAGAAAATTTATCCTTGTATTCTTGTAATGATGATTTGGTAGAAGCTAACAAACTTTCCATCCTATTTTTTGATTCTACAGTTTGTTTTAATTTTTCATCTTGTTCTTTAAATTTTTCTGCTTCTTGAACCATTCTGTCGATATCTTCTTTTGATAATCTTCCTTTATCATTTGTAATTGTAATCTTCTTTTCATTATTAGTGCTTTTATCATTTGCTGATACATTCAAAATACCATTGGCATCAATATCAAATGTCACTTCAATTTGAGGTTCTCCTCTTCTAGCTGGTCTAATGCCTGATAATTCAAATTTTCCTAATAAATTACAATCTTTAGTCATTGCTCTTTCTCCTTCATATACTTGAATTAATACTCCTGGTTGATTATCTGCATATGTTGAAAATATTTGTGATTTTTTAGTAGGTATAGTAGTATTTCTAGCAATTAAGGGTGTCATTACTCCGCCTGCTGTTTCTAAACCTAAACTTAAAGGTGCTACATCTAATAATACTACTTGATCTAATTTTTCATCCTTGGTTCCTGATAAAATGGCTGCTTGAACTGCTGCTCCAAAAGCTACACATTCATCTACATTAACACTCTTATTTAATGCTTTGCCGTTGAAAAATTGTGTTAATAATTCTTGAACTTTAGGAATTCTACTTGATCCTCCTACTAAAATAATTTCATTAACTTTACCTTTATCGATTTTAGCATCTCTTAATACTTTCTCTACAGGGGCCAAAGTAGATCTAAATAAATCATTACATAATTCTTCAAATTTTGCTCTAGTAATTTTATCATAATAATCTTGACCATCATGTAAAGCATCAATCTCAATAGATGCTACTGCTGAATTTGATAATGTTCTTTTAGCTCTTTCACATGCCGTTCTTAATCTTTTTAATGCTCTAGCATTCTTTGAAATATCTACTTTTAATTTCTTCTTAATTTCTTGAATGAAATAGTTTACCATACGACTATCAAAATCTTCTCCTCCTAAATGAGTATCTCCGCTAGTTGCTTTGACCTCAAAAATTCCATCTTCGATGGTCATCAAGGTAACATCAAATGTTCCTCCTCCCAAATCAAAAATTAAAATAGTTTTTTCTCCATCTGAACATTTATTTAAACCATAAGCAATAGCGGCGGCTGTAGGTTCATTAATAATTCTTTCTACTTTTAATCCTGCAATAGTTCCTGCATCTTTAGTTGCCTGTCTTTGAGAATCATTAAAATAAGCCGGAACTGTAATTACTGCTCTAGATACTTTATGACCTAAATATGTTTCGGCAATTTCTTTCATATGACTTAATACCATTGATGAAATTTCTTCAGGTGCAAAATCCTTATTTTCGTTATTAATTGTAACACGAATATGAGGCTTGCCATCCTTATTTATTACAGAAAAAGGCCATAATTTCATATCATTTTGAACTTCACTATCGTTAAAATTTCTTCCAATTAATCTTTTAGCATCAAAAATTGTATTATGAGGATTCATTGCTGCTTGATTTTTTGCAGCATCACCTATTAATCTTTCAGTATCACTAAAAGCTACATAGGAAGGTGTTGTCCTGTTACCTGAATTATTTGAAATAATTTCAACATTTCCATCTTTCCATACTCCTACACATGAATAAGTTGTTCCTAAATCAATACCAATGCAAGTGTCTTCATTGTTACAAGTGTCTTTTTTGTTGCAAGTGTCTTTGTTCATATTATTTATTATATATATACTGTTATATTCTTTTATTATTTTATACACGCGATAGGATTTTAATTTCAATTTTATTTATTGTGTTATAATAAAAATATGTTATTATGTATATATATATTATATAATGGACGAAAAATTATACAAAACCATATTAGAACAATTTAATCATTTTTTAAAAAAAAATAATATTCTCGAGTCTTTTGATTTTGAAGCTATCGATGCAATGACTATAAGAGTTGAAATTTCTGATACTAAAACTATAATTATAAGTACACACAAATTTTCTGATTATCAAATTTTAGAAGCTGATTTGAGATGGCAAAATTATTTGAATAATTTAATAATCGATAAATTATTAATTTGTAAAAAGAAAAAAAAATGTTCTAGTTCATCTAGTTCTAATTCTTCTTGTCCTAGTTCTAGTTCTAAATCTTGTTCTAGTTCAAGTGATTATATTTGTTATATAGGTCCTACAGGACCTACTGGTCATAGAGGCAAACAAGGACCAAAAGGTGATACTGGTGATAAAGGTGATAAAGGTGATAAAGGTGATAAAGGTGATAAAGGTGACAAGGGTGACATAGGTCCTACAGGACCTAAAGGTGATGCTTTTGTAGGTTCTAATGGTCCTACTGGTCCTCAAGGTCCTACAGGTGAAAGAGGACATCGTGGTTGTGAAGGAAAACAAGGGGAAGTAGGACCAACAGGACCATATGGACCTACAGGTCCTAAAGGTAAATGTTATCATATTGATCATTATGGACCTACAGGCCCTCAAGGAATACAAGGAATACAAGGAATACAAGGTCCTACAGGTCCTGAAGGTAAAAAAGGATGTAAAGGGGATCAAGGATGTAGAGGTGACAAAGGTAAAAGAGGTTGTCAAGGACCAACAGGTTACGGACCTACTGGACCTACAGGACCTATTGGACCTGCTGGTGGCATAACTAGTGTATATAATAATGGTATAGATTCTGGAACTTCACAAGTTACTACTAATAAAATATTGGATTTACACAAAACACTTAATTATAATAATAGTAATCCAAATCAATTACGTGTTCCTGCTATAGATTCTAATTTCCCTAATACTAATTTAGCTGTAGTTTCTACTGCTCATGATAAAATTGTTCTTACTTCTCAAAATGTTTTAATTGACGCGACATCGACTTTTAGTTCCGTAGAAAATGCTAATAATGCAAGTATTACTGCTTCACAAAATTCTAAAATTTTAGGCGGTAATACTAATACTATTACTAACGGAATTAATACATCTATTATTAATTCTACAAATACTAATTTACAAAATTCAATCAATGTGAGCGGTATCGTTAATGAAAATTTAGCTTGTTCTAATTCTCAATATTCATTCATTTCAGGGACTTCTAATATGAATATACAAAATATGAGTCAAAATAATTGTATTTTTGCTTGCGCCAATTCTAATCCTTCTTTACCTATTAACTATCAAAATGTTAATCAATCAGTAATGTTAGCTTCAAATTTAAATAATATTGGCAATATAGGTCCAAGATTTAGTAATACTGTGGTAGGTTGTGATGGAACAGGTATTAGATGGGAAATTAATACTAATACAGGGTCTATTATTACTGAAGGACCTATAGTTTCTAATACGCCTATTCCTGGTTTGACTAAATTAATGAAAAATTCAGAATATGGTATTATAAAACCTGGTAGATTATTAAAATTAGTTAAGGGGACTAGCGTTAGAGTATGTAGATATGGAGAAAAACCTTGGTTTGTTTCTAGATCGCCGCAATCTTGTGCTTTATTAACTGGTGGCGCTGAATTTAAATGGCATGGGTCAGTTTTAAGAGATGTTTGGGGAACGCCTATTACTGAAACAGTTATTGATGATGATTATGAAATTCTGAAAAATAATTACAAAAAACAATTAATTGATACACAAAATAATATTAAAGCCATACAAAATGAAAAAAATATGATTATTGAACAATTAACAAAAAATACAAATGTAGAACAATTAAGTGCTCAATATGTTGATTTAGATAATCAATATAATAATAATTTGAGAAATTTCAAAATATTAGAAGATTGGATTAGAAATAATAATAATATTATATATAAAAAAAAACAAATAAATAGTGATTCAATTGATCCTAATAAACAATATGTTCCTAGAACTGATAGACCTGAAGATTATACAGCTACTGAATGGCTAGGTATTGCTCCTGTTTTAATAGATAACACGGTATCAGAAGAAAATTATATTATTTCTGGTGATAATGGTATAGGAACATTATCAAATACTACAACAAGAGTATATTGTACTGAAATCTTAGATTTAAAAAATAAACCAAGTTATATTATTATCGATCAAGAAACACAAAGTTATTTAGATAGTGGTTTTCGCATCGCTTTATGTTGTGTCGGTATTGTTCCTTAATTAACACTTGTTGTTTATAATTATTTTTATATAATACTTTGTTATCATTTTATATTTTTTTTTAAATTATTATATATATATGAACAATAAATGTCCTACTTATAATGATATAGTTAAAAAAAATTCTAATGTTAATCTAAATGATAAAAACATTAGTGATTATAACAAAAATAAATCATGTCACAGTATTGAATCTAGTTCATGTTCTGATATACCATCTTATTATAGTTGTTATAAAAAAGGTATTACTGGTCCTACTGGTCCTACTGGTCCTACTGGTCATACAGGAACTAAAGGTGATAAAGGTGATAAAGGTGATAAAGGTGATAAAGGTGATAAAGGTGATCAAGGAAATCAAGGTCCTATAGGTGCAACAGGTAAAAAAGGTAATACGGGACCTACTGGACCAATTGGTCCTACAGGTTCTAATACGGGTTGTACGGGACCTACTGGTCCTACAGGTAATATTGGACCTTTGGGACCTACTGGACCTTTAGGTGCTTCTGGACCTACAGGTCCTACAGGTTCTGGTTTAGAAACAATTAATGTAATGTATCAAGGAACAACATGTAATTTTAATAAAAAATGTAAAAATAGTGATGCAAAATATTGTCTAGACACTTATTCAGGTTGTGTATATAAACAAAAACATGGGGAATGGCGAAAAATGATGCAACCTGAATTACCATTTTATTTTTTCGATTATTACAAATCTAATATATGGTATATAAATGAATCTAGACGAGCAACATTATATACTGAATATGGTCAAGCTTTTGATTGTGTTCATAAAGACTTGTATACATGGAATCAAGGTTGGTATATAGCTTGTAATTTAAATGGTCCTACCGGTCCTGAAGGTTGTCAAGGTATCCAAGGTTGTCCTGGCAAAAATGGTAAAGATGGAAAACAAGGTCCTCAAGGTCCAACAGGTCTAAGGGGAACACAAATTTATACGATACCATTTTGTTATTATGGATATATTATTAATTCTAAATGTTTGTATGATTTTGAGAATAAAAACAAAGACGAGTATATATTGACATCTGATACTTTAGAATTATATGAATGGATAACTGAACCAAAATGTGCTTGGAAATATATTTGTAGAACAGATGATAGACCTTATTATTTTTATGATTTGCAAGATAAAAAATTAATCACAGTTAATATTAAAACTTGTCATATTAGTGAATTTGGAGCTTGTGAAGGTGATTTATTATTTGATTGTTGTAAATGTATAATATTAAAATATTGTGATGATAAATGGAGAAAAATTTGTAATTTTAAAGGTAACCAAGGGGATACGGGACCTACAGGACCAACAGGACCAATTGGAAAAGGAATTACGGGACCTACTGGAGCTAGCATAGTAGGACCAAAAGGACCAACTGGTCATATAGGTCCTACTGGCGCTACAGGACCTAAAGGTAATTGTAATGATCCAAGTTGTACAACTTCTTGTTCATCTATTAAAAATACTAGCATTGATGATATTACTTGTACAGATAATGATTCTGATACTGAAGTGGAACCAAATTATACAAAATCTGCAATATTTCATTTAGTAAATAAAAAATATAACAAAAAAAATAATGAATTGTTATTTACTAATTATTTGGAAAAAATATATGTTTCAACTTTTACTAATATACAATTAATTTTAGGAATAAATGGAAATAAATGTTCTAATATTTTTATTAATTTGTATGAACAATATAATAATAATACCGAACAAAAAAAAATTAAAAAATTATATATGGAATATACTGAATATGCTGAAGTCAAATTAAGTAAAAATATGGAAACAATCACTTTAGATATAAATGATGATGGTTATATTGTAATAAAATTGGATTTGAAAATAATATTAAGTCATAAAAATTCTATATTAAAATGGACGTTAAATACTGACTTGAATAATAATATTTTAAAAAATAATATAGATATGTTAAGTTTAAAAATTATTAATTGTTTGTAAATTAATATATAATTTTATTTATTTTAGTTTATATTTTTTGTATAATATAATTATATAATTAAATGTCATTGTCTATAAATACTTTCAAAGATAATATTAAAAAAAGAGATGATTCATTAAATTCTCGAAAAAAAGCTGCGTTAGATGCATTCAAAGCGGCAATACGTGAGGATAAAAATAAAGATAAACAACAAAATTTAAATAATATTAAACGAAATTTAGAAAATTTTCAACATCAATGTTTAAATTTGGAAAAAAATAAGAACCAAGATAATTTATATCCATTAATAATGAAAGATTGTGAAAAATATATGGCTAAATATTTTAAGAAAAAATTTGATATTTTAGCCGACGAAAAAATAAAAGCTATTGAAAGTGACAAAAATAATTGTTTTAAGCCGGATTATTATCCATTTGCTCAAAAAATATGTGATAAATGGACAACAGATAGTATTAAAAAAATGCAAGCAACTGAAAAAACTGAGAATAAAGCATTAAAAACTCAAATTAAATCAAGTAAAAAAGCTGCTGAAACTTCAAGTTCTATCGAAGCGCAAAAGAATAAACAAAAAGAATTAGAAAAAAACTATAAACAAACATGTATTGGATCAAATAAGGATAAACCACAATGTGTTCAATGGAAAAAAGATATAGATAAATTAAAAGCTAATGTTGAAAATAAGGGAGATAAAAATTTAGACGTAATGGCTAAATGTATTAATTTTACAATTAGATCAGAGGTAAGGGGTTTTTGGGGTGAATATAATGACCAAGACAAAAAATATATGATTGATTTAGCCAAAGACACTATTAATAATTTTCTAAATAAAAATATACAAGTCCCCAAAGATTATATAAGTAATCAAATAAATAAAATAAGAAAGGGGTCTATTACAAAAATTATAGGTAATATAAAATCTGCTGTAGACGAAAATAATTTTCTTGAAGCCACACATATTACGTTAAATAATTATATTTATATAGTTGCTTATTATTGTTTATTTTCAACCAATTTTGATAAAAAACAATCTGAAGCAAAATTTAATAATTTAACAGGTTCATATCATTTACTTAATACAAGATATATTTCAAAATATTTCAATGTTAAAGAATTTGAAAAAATTGTGAATGCGGCACAAATTAATGGCAAGTATGACAAAAATAAATGTTCTAATGTTAAAGAAGATATATTGAATTTAAAAGTAATATTTGCACCTGAAATGAAAAATATTGTAGTTTTATTAGATGATTATTTAAAAACACAAAAATAAAAAATAAAAGATATTAACTAGTATTTATGCAACACTAGTTTCGTAAATTTCGTTTAGTAAATCATCATTGTTTAATATATCACAAAATTCTTGATGCAATAATTTTGATATTTTTTTTCCTTCGTTAGTTAAAATATAGTGATCGTGTAATTTTAACAATTTTTGTTCTGCATGTTCTTTGAGATGATTTATCACTTCGACCTTATTTTTTGTTTTTGATACTTCATGGCCGTATTGCAAACATCTGGTTATTCCACCGTAGCCAATTGCTTCAATTTTATCTGAATCGCTTACTATGTTGCGTATCAGAGCAAATTCTTCGCCCAACAAATCATTCCAATTGATTTTACCGTGTAAATCTTCAATGGCTTTTTGTTTGGAAAATGAAATACGGTCGACCAATTCCATGATAATTTCTGCATAAGTAGGAATGTTATCAGTTAAAAATTTCCTAACATCATTTTTCAATATTCCGCTTTTGTCAAATTTGTGATCAGCTACATCATGCAACCATGCGACCGCAATCAATATAGTTCCGAATGTTTCTTCGTCAGGAATTCTACCATTAGGAACACGGAAATTCATGATATACCACAAATATAAACTATTTTTAGCTACTTGTTTCATATGACCATGACCATGGGAATCTTCACGATCATAACAAGTATAATATACATATTTTTCCAATTTTTTCCAGAAGGCAACGTCATATTTTTTTGGTATGACTTGTTTGTTAATTTTGTTGTATACTTGAGCGCTTGTTGTGTTCATCGTTTATATATATTACGAATATAAAGTATTAAATTAAAAATTATTTTTTCATTTTTTTTATATATCAACATAATAACACTTGCGAGTTTGATATATTATTTCTACTTTTACGGGGTTATTGTTATTATCGTATTTTTGCTTATAAACATTATATTTAAAAATATCGTTATTTAATTCAATTTGACAAAAATTAATATCATTGTGATTTGTTATATTACTTCTCGTATTATTTATAAAGTTAATTATTGGTATAGACATTTTTTTAAAATATCCTTCTGTGTTGGTTAAATATGATAATCGTAATGTATAATTTATAGCATATAATAAATTCGGTAAATATGGCTCCATATCAATTAATTTGGTATGAGGTGATATTTTAGCTCTATGTAAAATTTCACATATTAAATAATTCCCTAAACCTGATCCTATTCCTTTATTATCTTGATTAAATAATATTTGTATTATTTTTTTATTTTTGTTGATATTTTTTTTCAATAAATTATTAATTTTTTCTTTTAAAGTATCTAAAGTTAAAGGATGTTTTAATAAATCGTTTTCTATTGTATTTATTTTACTTATGTCATTATCTATTAATACACTCGACCCACGACTTAATTGGTCATTAAAATAAATTAATATTTCTTGATTGTTATTTGACATTTTTATAGTATATTTAGTAGTATTATCTTTCTCTAATTTTAATATTCCTGATAAACCAAAAGTTATTTTTAAATACAAATTATCTAAGGTGAACCACATAAATTTACCTTTCGAATCAACATTATTAATTTTTTGGTTTATTGTGTTAATATTATTGTTTTTGTCAGTTACAGAAACTAAAGAATAACCTATATATTGATAAAAATAATTTCTTAACCATTGGACTTCTACTACTTCTGGCATATAATTTATTATTATTGGTATTATTTATATTGTTGTTGTAAGTTTAAAAAAAAATTAATAATAATGAATGTTTTTTATTTTATTATTTCTAAAATATTATTATGTGTTTTATAAAAGTGAGGTGATAATTTTGTTAATATCGTATTAATAAATCCTGTTTTATTCAAGTATTTTATTATATCTATTATTACAACTTTATCTGCAAAAAATTTTACATTATACTTATTATATTGATCATACAAATAACGACAATTTTCCATACAAATTGTTGATATATCATTAACATCATTCATTAAGGAAGTGTTATTTTTATAATTTTTAAAAATATTGATATAGTTTAAATATATTTGTTTTTGTTCTCGATACTCGATTAATTTTTTACTTTTAGTAGGCTTACATAATTTTAGATTTTGTATTTCATTTTCAAAATGCTTCATAACACTTGTTACTAACATATTTGCATTACTTTCTATATTATCACTTATATGTTTATCAAATTCATTTAATAGTGATACAATATAATCTATAAATGGTTTTATAACAATATCACTAATTTTTATACCTTTTTTATCATTTATCCAAACTTCATCATTGCCATTTTTTATTTTTAAATAAAATGTATTCCTACTTACCTAAAGGTCCGCAAAGCTTACGTCAGTATTTATAATTGGTAATAATTTATTATTATCATTATCATAATAATTTATTAGAATATTTGATATATAATCAGTATAAGCATTAGAATTATTTTTCCACATATTAAAAATTTTTTGTTATATAATGCATTTACTAGGACAAATGTATTGTTTATCACATTTGCCTTTCAGGTCTTACCTTTACATTCATTAAATAAACATTTTTTTAGGTAATTTATTTATGTCTACATTTTTTATTTTTATTTATCTAACATATCAAAAAATCAATATTTACTAATGGTTCTACATAATAATTTGAATTATATTATATATTCAATGTATATAATTCAGTAACGTATGTATTATTATGAGTTTTATTAGTTTGAGATAATAATTTATCAAATAATTTGTTTTTTTCTTCATTTGTTTGTAATAATAATTTATCTACTAACGCATCATATTTTTCTTCTTTGGTTTGCAATAATAATTTATCCACTAATGTATCATATTTTTCTTCTTTAATTTGCAAATTTTTTTCTAGATTTTCATATTGTTTTTTTAATAAAATATATTCGTTTTTTAGGATTTCACAATTTTTACATTTTTCCTTTTTATTATTTGTCTTTTTAGTATTTTTTACATTTTCTATATTTTCTGATTTTTTGTTTGTTATCGTTCTGGCATTTGTTATCGTTCTAGTATTTGTTATCATTCTGGCATTTTTTTTATTTTTTAAATGTTTTGGTGTTTCATAATGACGATCTAATCTATAATTATTTGAAGCCTTATAATCACAATATTTACAATAATACAAACCATTATTTTTAATACCATTATCATTTTTAACATTGATTACACTATTATTTTTAACATAGACTAAATCATTGTTCGCACTATTATGAACAACATTGACTAAATCATTATTTTTAACATTTACTGAATCATTATTTTTAACATTTACTGAATCATTATTTTTAACATTGACTAATTCATCATTTTTGATATCATCAAAACTATCTTTTTTAATTCCGTACCAATTTATATTTTTTTTAAATCCAGAATTTTCCATAAATGTTTCCATATTCTTTGTTCCCATGGATTTATTACATAATCCACATATTGGTCTGAGATTTTGTATAGTTGCTTTTCCATTATTATTTCTAGATTCCACATGTCCACAATCAAAATTAGCGGTTGTGATTGGTTCAGTATTACAGCAAAAACAAATCCCTTGTTTTATGTCGTTCCCAACATATATGTTCCATACAGCATTTCTAACAGCACTAGGGATATTACGATTATTCATTTTTACATTTATTTCAATTTTTGTTCTCATAGTGATATATATTTTATAATAGTTTAAATTTAAATCAAAAATTACGCAAAATATAGTATATCATTATTTTTTTAGTGTCAACCAGATTTTTATACAAGGACAAACAAAATTTATGATAATACACAGAATAAATTAACAAATATATTAACACAACAATAATATTTCATACAATAACGTTTATTATTAAATTTGTTCATAAATAAATAAATTGTCAAATATAAATAGTTAAAATTTACTTTACACTTTCCAGATTTTTAAATTATTTTGATACTTTTTTGTTTTGTATTTTTTTTTTTGTATTTCGTAATTATTTGTTTATTTTATATCATTTGATTGCTTGTATTTTAAGTTATTGTTAATGGACACTATAATAAAGTGTTCGCGGAACATATTACGAGTTTTTTGAAACATATGTGTTAAAATATAAATTATATGAATTATAATAGTTATACAAGTTTTAAGATGCACAAAATGTAATAATATATTAATAAAACGAGTTGGTATTATAAGGAAATTACGACCATAATAATTTATTTTTATGATGAATAGTATTAAAATAAATTATGTTTCATAATAATAAAAAAAATAAAATATATTATCAAAAAAATTAATTACTAGTTATTGTTAAAATATCATCATGTGTTTTATAAAAATGAGGAGATAATTTAGTTAAAATATTACTCATAAAACTTGTTTTACTTAAGCAATCAATTACACCATATACCAATACTTTTTCTGCATTTATTTGTTCTCGTTTATCTGAATATTGTTCATAAATATTTGAACATTTTTCATAACAAATATCAAGTACATAACTAATATCTTGCATTAAAATATTATTATTATAATTTTTGAAAGTGTCAATATATTCCAAATAAATTCGTTTTTGATCATTATAATCTTGTTTTTTGCGAGGTTTATTTTTTTCCAATTCTTTTAATTCATTTTCAAAATATGTAATTGCCTTAGTAATTAAGACATTTGAATTGGTTTTAATATTTTTAAGTAACTGATTATTAAATTTATTTAGTAATACAATAAGATAATCCATAAAAGGTTTAATAATGATGTCTATAAATTTCACACCTTTCTTATCATTAATCCATATATCATTATCACCATCTTTTATTTTTAGAAGATAATTATTTCTACTCGTGTCCGTGTTTATAATTGGAGGTAAAACATTATTTTCTTTATAATAATTTGTAATAGCATCAATTATAAAATTATATAACAAATCTGGATCTTTATTTTTCCATAAGGAGGCAAGTTTCTTCGGTATCTTATGCAAACTTGGACAGATATACATTTTATCACACTTGCCATCACAATTTTCATTTTTACATTGTTTTTGTGGTAATAATTGTGTATTTATTTTATTAGATTTAATAAAATGTTTATCTAGAATATCAAAAAAATTAATTTTATCCAAAGGTAAAGTTGTTGTATTAGATTCATTTAATATATTTAATATGCATGGTTTATAATTAACGGTATTTTTTATTGTTGTCATATTCATCATTAATAATTTATCCATTATATCATTTTTTTCTTTATTATGTTGTTTTGTTATTTTGTTTAATGATAATTTATATTTTTTTTTTTTGTTTCGTATTTTTTTTTCCAATTTTTTAATTTTATTTTTTTGTATTTCATACTCATTTTTCAATTGTTCATATTTAGTTTTATATTCATTATGTTCATTTAATATATTTTGATCATTATTGATTTTATTTATTGACAAAATTTTTTCGGAACTTTTTGCAGAACTTTTTTTAGAACTTTTTTCAGAACTTTCTTCAGAACTTTCTTCAGAACTTTCTTCAGAACTTTCTTCAGAACTTTCTTTAGAACTTTCTTCAGAACTTTCTTCAAAACTTTCCTTATAAATTTCGTGTCTTGTTTTTTTAGTTTTTTTTAAATTGTGTTTATTTGAATTATTTATTATTTTTTCCTCATTCTTATCATCTTTTATTAAATATTTCACGCTAACATCATCGTCATAATTATCATAATCGTCATAATCATCACTATAGCTACTATCAATATTGTCATTTTTGTGGCCATGGTCAATGATATTATTGTTATCTGTATTATCGCGCTCATCATTATTAATATCATTATTATGATTATTATTATGGATAATGTTATTATTATTATTATTATGAACAGTATCATTTATACATTTATTTTTTACTTCCAATATTTTATCTACCTTATTTATTTTGTTTTTTATATTATCAGAATTATCATGTTGAATATTAAAATTATTATTTTCGGTATCAATTAGAGTTAAATTTCTAACTTTTTTTAAATGTTTTGTTGTGTCATTATGCCGCAATATTTTACTTCTACGATTAGTTTCATATTTACAATAAATACAATTGAATTTATTTACTACCATTTTATATGTATTTAATATTTATAATATTTATAACACGTTATATTATATTTTATTTTTTTTTAATGTTTTTACCTTATTAATATTTTTATCTTATTAATATTTTTATCTTATTAATATTTTTTTACTAAACACAATTTTTTAAATTAATAACAAAAATGCTAAAGCAAACAGATCCTAATTAAAATTAAATATTTATAGTTAAGACCTTTTTACATATATACTTTTATAAATTAATAATAAAAGTATATAAGCAAAAATGGTTAACTTGATATTTTATAATTACCGTTTTTCTTATACACTTTTGTTGTTATTTTAAAAAAGTGTATAAGAAAAACGGGTAATTATTACTGTGTTTTTTAAAAATGACCTTTTTGCTTATACACTTTTGTTGTTATTTTTAAAAAAAGTGTATAAGCAAAACGGGTAATTATGAATGTGTTTTTAAAAAAATGACCTTTTTGCTTATACACTTTTTATTTAAGATTTTTTTACTATTATTTTTTTAATAAAAATAATGATATGATAATATTAAATAATGTATATACGTATATCTTTTTTAATATAATTTTTAAAGGATATAAAATGTATCGAATAACAAAATTTTTATAAAAAAATGGGCCTTTTTTTTCGGCCAACACACATATAAAACCCTGTGTGTTGGCCGAAAAAAAGGGCCCAAAATTTTTAAAATTTTTGTATTAATATCATTTTTTATTAAATTTGTTTATAAATAGGTTATTAAATATAAAAAATTAAATTTTACTTTACACTTTTTCAGATTTTGAAATTATGTAATAAAAATGTTATTATATTTATTACACTGTCTTAAATACTTGTCAAACTTTTTGAAAATTATTTATGTGTATTTTGTTGTTGGTTCATAAAAAATATTCATTTTTTTTATAATTTTTAAAATATTTATTTTTAACATAATATAATATAATTTAATTTAATGTGTTCAACTTTTTTAATTTTATAAAAAATGATTAATACATACATAATTAATAAAAATTACATTTAATTTAAAATAAAAAATAGATTTTTTACTAAATCACATTTTATTTTGCTATCATATTTTTAAAAATTTCGAGAAATTTTAAAGTCCATAAAATATTTTTTATACTTATTTATATTTTTTATATTTATTTATATTTTTGCATTTATTTGAATCCAAATTTTATTTTCTTAAAATGTTTTCCTATTAACGGATAATTATTTAATTTTATTTTTACAAATTGCATATCTATTGGTATTCCATTGATATTAGTTAGTAAAAAATAATTTAATAGAAAACTTATTTTGAACGTGCTCATTTTGTTCAACATATTTATGAAGACAATTATGATTTATTATAAAACTCTTAAGCCAAGAGGTTCTGAATAACTTTTTTAAAGTATAATATTTTGAAAATTCAATAAAAAATACAAATAAATTATTTTGAGGAAATATGCAAGCTATTCCGCAATAATAAAAAATAAAATAATATTAATAAAAAAAAATGAAATAATAATTTTAAATAATATGTTATAAATAATAACCAATATTAATAATTATAATGTCATACTATAATATTTTAGGAGTCAAGAAAACAGCTACTCAAAGTGAGATCAAGAAAGCATATATAGATTTGTCCAGAAAGGAACATCCTGATAAGGTATCTGATCCTAATTTGAAAGAACAAGCTTCCTTAAAATTTGCAAGAATTAATGCAGCATATGATGTTCTAAAAGATCAAACTAAACGTGAAATATATGATAAACATGGTGAAGAAGGTTTAAATATGCAACAACAACAAGGTAATAATGATATTGCAGAACTTTTTAGAAAACAAAAACAAGAAAAACCCAAGCAATGTATGGAATATGAGGTAACATTAGAAGATATTTATAATAAAAAAAATATTTCTGTCAAAATAAAAAGAGATAATTTATGTGATAAATGTGATCATACAGGTTTTGCAGATAAAAAAAATCATGTATGCAGAACTTGTAATGGAACAGGAATATCAAACAATAATCGTCAATTTATGTTTATGAGCGGTATGTTAGAGCCTTGTAAAAAATGTAAAGGGCAACGTATAGATACTACAGCAGCAATATGTAAAACTTGTAATGGAAGCAAAATTATGGAAACCCCTTATACATTAGAATTTCAAGCTTCAAATGTTAATAGCGTTCTTATTGAAAATCAAGGTGACGTATATAAAGAAACAGGAGATAGAAAAGATATCGAAATAATATTTAAAATAGCTCAACATCCTCAGTTTAGAAAAGTTAATAATGATTTATTAATTGATTTAAAATTATCTTTAGCAGAATTATTTTGCGGTTTTAATAGAATTATTACTCAGTTAGATGGTCGTAAATTAGCTTTGATAAATAAAGAATCGAGTTATCAACATGGAGATACTTTAATTATTAAAAATGAAGGATTTCAAGATAAATTTGGTTATGGTGATATGGTAGTTACATTAAAAAATGATGATTCAAATAATAATTTACCACAAGAAGTTAGAAAAATTATATATGAATCATTAACAAATAAAAAATATGAAGATTATGACTTTAGTTGTCCTAAAGAAGTTTGTCAAGTAAGTTATGAAAAATGTTCATATCAAGAAAAAAAACAAGAGCAAACTACTAATAGTTATGATAGTGATGAAGATGAAGAACAAGGTCCCAGAGTAGCTCAATGTGCTCATCAATAATATTTTTTAATAAGTTCTACCGAACTCATGAAAGTAACAAAATGTAATACATTTCTAAATAATCCTAAACTCATTCCACGATAATAATTTAAAATATTAAAACCTAAAAATAATTTTTTATTAGCCATATGTCTATTTCTTATAAAATCTAATGGATACAAAATAAAAGTGCTAGTAACAGAAGCGCTAAAAGGTCCTAAAAACATATTAATAAAATCTTTATTAAAGTTAGTAGCAAAGTTAGTTGCGAAGTAGTTAGTATTATTTAAATAAATTTTTTTATATTGATCATTAATAGGTAATACGATACTAGTGCATATGTTTCTAAGTAATGTTTTAGAATAACCTGTATATGTAATAAATATACCATTTTTTTTTATTATATCAAAGGTATTATTATTTATTTGTGTATTAATTTTAGCATAATCAAATGGATGATGAAGAACAGATGATATACAACCACTAGCAGCAGAATTTATCATATTATCTAATAATGTATTACTATTTCTTTTTTTTTTAACATATTCATAAATAGTATATTTGCTTGTTTGTGAGATTGTTTGAGAAATGGAAGCATAAATGGAAGCATTGTAAAATCCTTTAATACCTCGAGTTTTATAAATATTTTTACAATAATCCTTTATTGATAATCCATTTACAATTTGTGTCTGGTAATTAGTTTTAGTAGTACATATTGGTATTGTCAATAGTTCCGCAGTAATTGATGCTATTATGGAAGATACTATATTTTGATTAACAGTTTTATTAGACATAATTATATATTAAGATATTATTAATTATATGTATTAGATTATAAAAATCAATTTTATTATAAAAATATATAAAATGCATTAATAGAACATTACCTACTTTTTGTTGTTCTTTTATAATTTCATAATCTATATTTTTATCATATGATTTTATCAAAGTTCGTTTTATTTTATCTTTTTTATAATTTAACCAATTACATAAAAATCGTCCATAAATTTATTATCTAGAATATTTTTTTAAAAATTATAAATTTAATTTTATTATATAATATTACCCCTTAGGGGTAATATTACTTTCATACCAAAATACATATAAATAATTTTCAAAAAGCTATACGTATATTGAAGGCAGCATAATAATAACAAATAATAACGAAATAATAAAAAATAATCCTAATTAATCAAATAAAAATATCCCAAATGTTCATAATGATTAACAAGATTATTTATGTTTTTTAATATGGTATTATATTTTGGCGTTTCAGATGTAACCATACTATAAATATTATGATGGCCATACAAAAGAAAATTATCAGGACCAGTTCTATTTTTAACAGATTTAATAATGTATTCTTTTATTTTTGGTATGTCACGATAAGTTTTTGAATTATATTTAATAATTGTATAAAGTAATAATATTTCTAAATATGACAATTTTTTTTTATCTACAGTAATATCATCTTTATTAATATCTATGTCAATTGTTGTTCCATAATTAACATATTTTCTTACATACTCGTCGTAGAATGTTAAATATAATATTCTAAAATATATAAAATTTTGAATACCTTGTTTTATGGGAACACGTAAATAATGAGATATTGTAGTTAATAAATTAAATACTTGTAAATTTCTGTTCATTACTTTAAGATTATTTATTAATTCATCATGTGTTATAGATATATTATTTAAAATGTTTGAATAATATTTATTTTTCAAAGTATTAAATATTATACCACGTTTTTTAGGACAAGTAATATGTTCTTTAATATCTCGCTTTAAAAAATCAATCCTTTTATTTTTTTCAATAAAAGAATAAATTAAACAATGTTCGTTACTTATTTTTTCTAAAGTATCAATAAAAGTATTTTCATTTATTAAAGTTTGTTTTTTTTCAATTTCTGTTAAAGTTAATAATTTTTTATAATATTGTTCCTTAATAATATACTTAACATTATCTTTGTAAATTTGGTACAAGTATTTATCGATATATTCTTTTTTAGCTAATTTTGCTCTCATACAAAATAAATCCGGTGCTACATATTTAATATATATATCATTAGCATCAGCATATATATCGATACTAGTTTTGGCATACTCTTCTAATATATCCATAATATCTAAATTTTCCAAGTAATCCGGTTTTAAATTTAAATCTGTACTAGTTTTGTTTATTAAAATTTTTAAGATATTTTTAATTTCATATTTTAGACCAAAATTATAATTTCCATTGTTTTTATTTTTAAGATATTTTTTGATATCATTTATATAATACCTAGTTCCATTATATTTATTATATAATTTTCTAACATTAAGTTGTTGCAACATTTTTTCAGGTATAGTAAATTTTCTAGTGATAAATTTATATTTAAGCATAGTCTTATAAAAACATTTTTCACACAAAGGAATATTATTTGCAATTAATTCATCAACTTTATGAAAATAATCATTACAAATAATATTACAATTATCACAAGTATAAGGTATCATATTAATATTATATATTATATAATTATTATTAAAATAATAAACAAGGTAAATAATTAAATGAAAATTTATAAATGACTTTATTATAATAATCAATTATAATAAACCAATAAACAAACAATTAGATATTCCCAAAGATTCTATGTCATATCTTTATCCCGAAACACCAAAACAAAAAAATAAACCAAAACTTGTGCTATTTTTTAGCATTTTGTTTTTCATAATACTAATTGCATGATTACCATTTTTTTTATAAAATTTTTAATATAAATATTTTTAACTAGTTTATATTATTATTTTTTATTTTAATATATGCAAAAAATTTATATAAATATTAAACTATCAAACAAGAAAACAACAATATATTATAATTGTTATGTTTGCTTGCAAATACAATTACCAATGACATTTAACCAATTTGAAAATTCAATACATAATATTATGACAAATAATAATATTACGACAAATAATAATATTATGACAAATAATAATATTACGACAAATGATAATAAAAATATAATATTATTAATCCATAACAAAAAAATAATACACGAAAAAAATTATACAAAAACGATAAGCAAAATATATGAAAATATAATAACTAAAAAATATGATAATAATAATTATCCAATATTCAGATATATTAATTGTGATAAAGATAAGTTTTATAATTATTATAAAAAATATTGGTTAAAATTATTTAAAAAAAATATTAATAATCTAGATAATGAAAAAAATAATAAAGATATTAAAAATTTGAAATATTTATCAACTAATATTTAACAACTAACATAAGATAATAAAATTCAAAATATAAAGTTATAACAGATTTGCGTTAATAAAATTATTTCAACATAACAAATTGTATTTTCTATTAAAATAGTTTACACCTGATTTTAAAATTCGTAAGGTTTGCACATATATTCTTGTGTTTGAATATCATCTACTAAAAGTTGTAAATATAACTTTCTTTTTTGAGATGATAAATATCCTAACGATCTAACTGTCGGCAAACATTTATTGTTTAATAACCATTTTTCTATTTTGTTATTATAACAACTAGCAAACTCAAAACAATAACGATCTGGTTTAACGTTATTATCTTTAATAAATTTTTTGAATGTTGAAACACTAGTATTTCTATTAAAACACATATTTCTCATAATGTGTATTGGATTTGTAAAATTATCTATATATATAACGTCAATATGACGCTCGTAAAAATTATAAAATTTATAAATTTGGTAATACATTTCTTCAGTGATTTCAATATTTTTGCAAATATTATTTTTATTATGAACAAGTAATAATATTATTTTATATGCATATTGTTCTCCTAAAATTTCGATTCGCTTATTTACCAAAAATTCGATAAATGGTATAATATAATTATGTATCGATTGAAAAGGTGAAAAATTATTACCTAAGCGATAATGATATATTGATTTTAAGATATTTAACAAGAAATCAATAAAACTTTCTTCAGTATGAATCTTGTAATTATAAAATTTTGGTATTAATATATCAAGATATTTAAATACATATTTCAAAAAATCTAAATTTTTTGAAATGTCATAATAACAAGTATATGTACCATTTATAATAGGTTTACCCGTTGCGTGTAAAGATGAAATAAATGTATTATCATATAAAGATTGTAAATCTTTTCCTGTTGGAATAATATTTTTTTCTAATAAATATAAAACAGTCCTATAATCACAATTTTTACATGCTATATTTATTAATTCAGGATAATCAAAATCTTGGATGAAATATTTTGTAATAATATTATCATTATGAGCCATAATATTATTTACAGTTGTATGATAATTTTTTTTAAAGAATAATTCATAACTATTATTAACTTTTACATTATTTAATAATGCCTCATGTTCGTCATTATTTGATAATAACTCGATAAATTCTAAAAATTGATCCCCATTAACAAATAAATGGTCCCCACAATTTACCATAGTACGATTTCTAAATATGCCATCTATATTTTCTGCTAAACACAAAAAAAAGTTATACAATGCTAAAATTTCATAATATTTATTTAATATATTTTGTGTTTTAGAATTTGGATATATTATAAAACCAAAATACATTGTCAATATGAATTTCAAATAATTATCAAATATGGCTTTAATACTTTTAATATTAATTGGATAATTCATTTTTTCAAAAAAAGAATATTTATAATTGCAAAACAAAATATTTGAATTTTCAACATATTTTATAAAATTATTTTCCGTGGCTAACATAACAAATGGTGATATATTTTTATATGTTGCATTATGATCGTCAAAATATATTTTATAAAATATATCAGGTAATACATTTTCTATCAAAATAATTTTAGTAAGAATGAACGAACAATGATCACATGAATTATTTTTATTACATTTTTCTCTATGATATTTTAATAATTGTAATTCTTTTGATATTTCATCATTATTAAATATAACAGGATTATTTATTCTTTCCATATTTAGGATTATATTAATTATGTTAATTATTATGTTAATTATTATATTAATTAACACAATTAAAAAAAAAATATCAATTTTTTTTTAATAAAAAGATGAACATATTTTTTATAATTTATCTAAATTAGTATTAGTGCTATAACTTGGACTTAAAATATCATTACTATTACCAATACCATTACCATTATCACTATTATCATTACTACCTATAATTTCAAAAGTTTTACGATTAATAGTATAATTAATGCCAAAATCGTAATAAAAATTAGATAAATCAGTATTAACAGTTATAAATAAATCTTGATATCTCGATGATGAAAAGAATTTGGTAATCCTCCATTTAGAATTATATTCATTTATTAAATCTAATGCATTTCTAACACTAGAAACAACATTAACAACTGATGATAAATTTAACATATTAGGGGGTATTTTTTGCATAGTATTTAATATATTTTTGCATCTCAAGTTCAAATTATAACATTTACTTTTATTATCTCCATATTTTGTATAATTTTGATGCAACATATCAACGATAGCCAAACAAGAAGATAATAATTTAGATGCCAATAATGTTTCAGTAAAAGCAGTACCAATGTTGGAAACATTTTGTCCTAAAGCTACTAATAAATCAGTGGCGATATCTAATTGTTGTTTAATTGAAATATTAATTTTTCTATCTTTAGGAACTAGAATTTTTTCTAAATTATTATCTAAAATAATAACTCCTTTATTATCGGTTTGCTTAACTGAATTATCAGGCAAAGTAATATTTACTTTACATGACACTTGACAATCTAAATATTTCATATAACCATTATGAAAAGTTTTAATATGATAAGCATCAATAAAAAATTCACCTTTACAAAATAAAGTAAATTTACATTCCATAAACATTTCTGATAATTGTATCATATCCTCATCACAAGTTAGCCATACACAATAATTATATAATTTTTTATAAGCTACCCATTCATGTTTAATATAAGCAATTATTTCATCCATACCATAATTACCATATACTTCTATGTCTATAGAATAATAATTTTTTTGCTCACCGATTAAATTTTTAATATTATTTTTATTATTTTTATTATTTTTATTATTTTTATTATTATTCTTTTTGTTATTATTTTTATTATTCATGTTAATAATATTTTGTTCTAAATTTGCGTTATTTTTTTTGTTATTATAAATTAAATTTTGATGTTTTTTTTGATGTGTAATACTATGTTCATTATCTTCATAATCAGATAAATCAGGATTAATTTTATACTTGAGACTATCTCTTTTAGACATTATATATTATAAATAAATATATAATTTATATATAACAGATATAAAAAATAATTAAATTTTAAAATTATATGATTGACACATATATTCTTGTGTTTGCATTGCATCTGATAAAATTTTTAAATATGCTTGTTTTTTTTTAGATAAAGGTCCTAAAGAGTTAATAGTGGGAAGACAGTTATTTTTAATTAACCATTTTTCTATTTTTGTGTTATATAAACTGGAAAATTCAAAACAATAGCGATCAGGTTTAATATTATTGTCTTTAAGAAATTTTTTGAATTGAGTAACTGTTGTTTTTTTATCGAAACACATATTTCTCATAATATGTAAAGGTTTTTTAAAATTATTAAGACATAATTTGTCATAACTATAATTACTATTACTAAATTTATAAATTTGGTAATAATAATCTTCTGATACATCAATGTTTTTTAATACATTACTATCACTATGGACTAGTAATAGAACTATTTTATGAGAAATTTGGTAACCATGATTTACTAAAAATTCGACAATAGATGTAATATTGTTAATATGTTTATTATAATGGTCTATTTTATCACAATCATCAATAATTATTGTCAAAATATTTAATAATAGGTCAATAAATTTTTCTTCTGGTAATATTTTATAATTATAAAATTTTTGTATAATGATATTTAAATTGTCTAATATGTATTCATAATATCTAATATGATATTTTGTAATCAATGAATTTATAATTTTGTTATCAATTAATTGTTTAAAATTTGTCTCAGTAGGATATATATTTTTTTCTAACAAACATAAAACTGTTCCAAGATCAAAATTATTACATGCAATATCTAAGCTATTAGGATAATCAAATTTTGAAAAAAATAATTTAGTGATATTACTGTTAAAATAATTTTTTGTAATATTTCTAATAATTTGACAAAAATCTATTTTATACAATCGTTCGTATTTATCTATATCAAATGATTGTATTAATTCAAAAATAGATTTTCGGACATCATCTATGTTATTATAATTATTTGGTATTTTTATATTTTTTGTAAAAACAACATTATCGAATTTATACAAATTCCAAAATACATTATGTATAGATAATAAATTATAATATGTAAATAATGCATTTTGTGTTTTTGAATTAGGATATAATATAAAACCACAATATAATGTGATAATGCAATTTAAATAACTATCTAATATTTCTTTGAGTTTATCATATTTGCAATCATAAAGATCAAATAACTTTGTAAATAATAATCCGTTATATTTATCTGATAACAATATATTTGAATATTCAATATATTTTACAAAATTTATTTCCGTTATCAACATTAAAAATGGTTTAATGTCTTTATATTTTTTTGTTTTATAACCATAACCATTATAGATCATATTTTCATCGTTATAGTATGTTTTATAAAAATCATCACTTAATACATTTTTTATTAAAATAATTCTATAAAGAATGCAAGGTATAGCAATATCTCCAATATAATTATGTCTATCACAATATTCTAACAATTGTAATTCCAATGGTTTGTCAATATCAGGTTTATTAAAAATCTCTGGATATGTTTTAGTTAAATTATCTATTTGTATATTCATAGTAAATTATATAAATTATATAAATTATATAAATTAATGAACATAACAAAAAGTTAAGAAAATAATATCATTTTTTTTATAAAAAATAATTAAATAACTAAATAACTAAATCATATGGTTTACACATATATTCTTGAGTTTGTATTTCATTTAGAATTTTTTCATAGTATTCTGCATTTTGATGATGTTTCGTAATTTTAATAATTCCAATTGTAGGACAACAATTATTACTAAATAACCATTTTTCAATAGGTTTATTATGATAATGCGCGAGTTCAAAACAATATCTATCTGGTTTAATATTATTTTTTTTGATATAATTTTTGAACCTGGTAAGTGTTGTAGTCTGAGCCATTATTCGCATTATATGTATTGGATTATTAAAATTATCTACACATAATTTGTGTCTGTTTTTATACATATTATGAATTTCAAAAAAAGTATCTTCGTTAATGTTGATATTTTTAAAAATATCATTTTTTTTGAGCATTAATAATAAAATTAATTCATTCGTTATTTTAAAATTATTATTTAATAACAAGTTAGCGATTTTACTTATGTTATCTATTATGTCATCTGTCAAGTCCAATTTTTTTAATAAATATATAAAAATTTCAGTAAAAGTTTCATTTGGACTAATTTTGTAACTATAAAATTTTGGTATTAATCTTATTAAATTTGTTATGAAATAATTAACTATCTCAACGAAATTATAGCATGTATATGGCTTTGTAACGATATATCTTGCATAAATACTTTTACATAACATATTAAAATTAGATTCCGTGGGGAATACATTTTTTTTTAATAAATATGAAATAGTATTATAATCACCATTATCACATGCTATATTTAATAAACTAGTGTTAAAATATTCTTGTAAAAAAAATTCTTCTAAACTATAATTAAGTAAGTTATAAGTGTTATTGGTAATTATGGAAAAAAGATCACTTTTATAATCTTCACGTTCTATATAATTATTTATTAATCTATGAATATCATTCTTGATGTGTGTTATTGAATTTGAAAAAGAAATAATAATGGGATTTATATCAATTATTTTACGTGGACACGAATAAGTCTTGAAACAATCTATTATTTGTTTAAAGACTTTTTTATTTATATGTTTTTGACATTCCATAAATGCATTATATTCAGTAAAAAATTTATAAAATGTATTTATAAATTCATTTGTTTTTGTATCAGGATATATTATAAAACCAACGTATAAAGTTACTATATAATGAAATATTTTATATACAGGTTTTATTTTATCAAAAGTAAAATAAGTATTATTTATTATTTCTAGTAAATTAATTAAATTATCTGAAACAGTTTCTGATATATATTTTGCATATTTTATAAAATTATTTTTAGTTGCTAACATAACTAAAGGTGACAAATCAATATAATTCAAGTATTGTTTATAAAAATTATCACATAATGTATCTTTAATAATAATTAGCCTAGTAAGAATGCATGATATACGATTAAATGCATCTTTATAATTTGGAAAATTATTATTATGTAAACAATATAATAAATACATTTCAGTATTCAAATTATCGTAATCATTATTATTATTATCATCATCACTATCACTATCACTATCATTATTATTTATGACATGTTGCCATTCATTCATTTTAGCAAATAATTTATCTTTACATAATTCAGCTATAAGTTCATTCTGAGTATTTTTATCAATAATATCTTTATTAATAATATCTTCATTACCAATATCTTCATTACCAATATCTTCATTAACAATATCTTTATTAACGATATCTTTATTAACAGTATTCATATTAACGATATTTTTATTAATAATATATTAATTATTATAACAATATTATTATAAATTTAACATTATAATTTCATTTTTATTTTAATAAAATAATCAACAAAAAAAACAAAATCTAAATAAATTATCCTATAAATCTTATTTATTAACTAATTTATATTTTTTATAATTATCATTTAATGGTAAACCAGTTTTTTTAATAATATTTTTTTTACCATTTAATATTTCATACTCTTCATAATATGATTTTTTAACACCATTATTATTTAATTGTTGCTTAGTATTACCTTTTATTTTGCCATTATTATTATGTAATACACTGGAAGAACTATAAGAAAAGAAACTATTTTTGTTCATTTATATTATAAACCGAAATAATTTTTTTTATATATTTTTTATTTTTTACACCAAGCAATAATACTTATTCTTTCCTTGACATTAATATTTGCTTTAGGTATACCATGCATAAATTCTTTATTGATAATATCATTAAAAGCAAACAAGTCGCCATTATTTTGAGGAAAATTAAATTTTTTTTTACTTTTGACATGCATAAAAGTAATTTCTCTACTTGCTCCGAAACTGATACCTACAGTAAAGTTTTCTTTTTTATTATTAGAAAATGCATGTGAATCATGATGTAAAGGTTTATAATCATTACCATTTTTATAATAATTTAATCTAGTACACAAGACTTCGACATTAAAATGATTTTTAATTTTTTCAATAATTTCATTAAATGTTTTAGAAAATTCAGGATTTTCAAATTTGTAATGTTTTGACCATTGAATAACATTTGTTTCAGGTTCTAATTCTTTTTTAATTTTATCAAAATAATCATAATTATTTGTTTCACATATAAAATTTGGCAAATAAATACAACCATTTTTAAGTATTTCATTTGTTACTTGTATCATATCACTATCTACTTTATCAATATCAGATTTTATTAAACTAGAAGCATATTGAAATGCATTATTTTTTTTTTGTTCAGGTTTTACAAATATAGGACCTTTAGATGTTTGACCATATTTTGACATAATTTGAGAAAATGACATTATATATAATTATAAAAAAAAATGAAAATAATTTAATATCGCGTGTAAATTACTATTATAAATAATAATATTTATAATATTAATAATAATGAAATCACAAGAAATTTTTAAATACTTTACATGTCCATTATCAGGTTGTATATATCGTGATCCGGTAATATGTCAAGATGGTTATATATATGAAAAGGAAGTTATAGAAAATTATATCAAAGAAGCTTTAATAAATAATAAAATTACTCAATCGTATAATCAAAATAATGAATTAACTAGTTATATTAAATCTCCAATTACAGACCAACAAATAGAATTACAAATGACTTTAGCAACACAAATTAAAGAAAATATAACTGAATTAATAGATGAATTTGACGAAAAAGGTATAAAAATATATAAATATGGAACAATGAAACCTTATAATATGTTCAAAGAATCTTTTTTGAATGATTTAATAAATCATAATTTTGAAAATTTACAAAAATATGTAAAAATAAAACTGAATGATCAATTTACAAATGATCAAACTATAGGTGAATATTTAAGTATTCAATGTAAAAACATAAATATTATAATTAAAATATTAAAAAATTCAGTAGATTTATTTGAATTAAATGAAAAATCAGAATCTATGATTCATCTATTAGCAAAAAATCCATTAATGTTTGAAATATTTATAATTCATTTTGGTAAAGAATTATTAGAAAATAAAATTACAGATTCATTAGGTAATACTGCATTGCATTATTTAGCTAAACATGCAAATTTTAATCTTTTTTGTTGGGACGTTTATACTCTAATTAAAAATAGCAACGAATTTAATAAAAAAGGATTAAATCCAATACATATTATAAATAAAAGAAATTTACCTATTGAATACGAATTTTATAATTTTCATTTTTATGTTAAAGATTATGTAAATCTTTCGAAAAAAGGAAAATATCCAATGTATTATTATTGTAAAAACACATCAAATTTTAAATTATTATCAACAATAATAAATAAATATGATATTAATAATATGTTATCAATAAATAAAAAATATGATGTAATAGGATTAATAAATAAAAATAAAAATTTATCCCGAGAAGAAAAAGATAAAATTACATTAGACTATCTAAGCAAAAAAAATAATTTGCTAGTAATTCAAAAATCCATGAATTTGAAATTTATTAATAATTCTATGAGTTCATTCTTTTTGTTTTTGAGAATATCTAAGGATATTTTATTTAATAAAAATTAAATAAATTTTTATATATCGATCTATAATAACTATTTTATTTTTTATGTAAAAAATAATTTTCAAATTTAGTTGATACTTTCTTTTATATTTTGACATATTTAAATAAAAATGTGTATAACATTTTGTAGAAGGATTAAAAGATATTTATTAACTAATAATTATTAGATTTAAAAAAAAAATGAAATTAACGTTTTTAAATAGCTAGTCTAAAATACAAATATAAAAATGAACAATACTAAGCGATACAATAAAAAATTTCGTTTATACGAACCAAACAAAGTTAAACAAAGCACACCTTGTATGTATAATTTCAAACTTGAAAAAATACCTGATAATAAACAAATAGAATATACAGTTGAAATGTATGAATTAGAATATATAGCAATGGCAGTTCTAGTTTCAAGATTCAATTAATTTTTTATTTTTCTATTGCCAATTTATAAAATTCGTTTAACGGAACTATATAATTATTATAAAAATTATTTGTAATATCGCTTCTAATTTTCCACGCTTCATCTATGGTATTTTTTACCATAACATATTCCAAGTATAAATTATCATTTTTTTGTCCAGGTCTATCTAATCGTCCTTTTTGTTGTATAATTATATCTAAATGATTCATTCTAGTAATAATAGTATCATAGTCAATTAAATCATTCAATCCATAGGTTCCTTCCTGATAAGTAATTACAACATTTGTATTTTTTTCAGGATATTTACTCGTATTTTTACAATATGCACTAATTTTATCGGCTTCCGCTTTGCTTTTTGCATATATTAAACATCTTCTATTAACTTTATTAATAATAGTTTGGACACTTTCACAAAAATCAAAATCCATATTAACAACTCTTAATAATGCATTATATTTTTTATCTACAGGTAAATTACTGTTTTTGATTTTATTATATTTTTGCCTATTAACATAATCTAAATTAAATTCATTAATATTTGTTATCCAATTTCTACTTTGTTTAATATGGCAAAATACATGTTCATTGATAATAGTATTTAAGAATAATTTTGTTTCAGGATAACCTGATCTAAACATTTTTAACATGTAATATAATTTATCGAATCGAGTTCTAAAAAATGTAGCGCTCATCATAATCACTCCATATTTAGATAATAATATTTGTCTATATGCAGATTCAGTTTGTAATGATGATGAATTTTGAACTGACAAACACTCGTCAATTATAACTAGTGTCCACAAGTTAAAAATAGGTGTATCTCTAATTCTACCTAAAGTAGTTATAGCTATAGTATTTTCAGTAATTATATCATTAGACCAAGAACCATTACTATATTGTTGAATTATTTTAATATTTTCAGTATGATTATTGATTTCAGTAATCCAAGTATCAATTAATCGCATATTTGGAACTAGGACTAAACAACCTTTATAATTTGTAATATTATTTTTAATATTATTCTCAACTAATAGTTTAAATGTATTTAATGATGTCAAAGTTTTTCCCGAACCAACTGAAGCAGCATCTCCAAAACCTTTTTTACCATTAATTAAACCATTTGCCATACTATTAGAAGTCAAAATTTGATGTTGCCATAATGGTGTTTTTATATTTATCACGACATTTTGATTATCATTTAAATTTTTATTATTAATTACTGTTTTATTATTAATTACATCCGTATTATTTATTCCCAATTTAATTTTTTGCGTTCTAGTTTTTTTAGTTTTGGTTAATACGATACCTTGACATTTTTTTGTTTCATCTTTTACCTCACTAACTACTTTGCTACTAACTGCTTCGCTACTAACTACTTCGCTACTAACTACTTCGCTGCTAACTACTTCGCTACTAACTACTTCGCTACTAACTACTTCGCTACTAACTACTTGATTTAATAATTTATCAATATCATTTAATAAAATCATATATTCAGGAACATTTTTATTTAAATTAAACGTCATCATATTTTCATTTTTGATTTGAATAACTTGACTATACAAAATAGTAAATAATAATAATATCCGCATAATAGGTCCTTCATAAATATAATCACAAGCCGCATTTAATTTTTTGCCTGATCTAGTAACTTGATAAATGGTAATAGTATTTTCATTTGAAATTAATCTGATATAAATATTTTGCCATATTTTTTTAGGTATTTTAAAGGCATATTGTTTCCAATCAAAAGTATATTTAGTGTTTAAATTATAATAATATTTACCATAATATTTTAATTTATTTAATAATTTGAAACCTTTATGATAATAATTATTTGTTAAATACAAAGCATCCTTAATTAATGAACTTAATATATTATCTGGTCTATAAATATCAATATTATTACATTTTTCGATAAAAGGCGTTCCATTAAAAATATCAGTTTGTATATCATTAACACAAAAAATGAACTTGTCATTATTTTTAATAATTTTAATTTTAACTGGTGATTCAAATTTCCATTTATAAGAAGATGGTAATTGATATAAATTTATTGAGTGAGGTGTTTGATATTCTTGTAAAAGTTGTTCGCAATATTTTTGATATTTTGAATCAGGTTCAAAATTAGTGTTATAACGTTTTTTAAAATTAAAACCTTTTTCATTAAAAGAAATTACGATATTATTAAAACTCAAATTTTGTCCAAATATTAATAAAAATGCTAATCTAGATATATTTTTGATATCTTCGAAAATATATTGTGTATTTAATTTCTCAAAATTAATTTCAGGATCATTAAATTTATATATTTTAAACATATTTTTTTGACAATATTGTATGATATTATTTTTTATATTAACTTGATTATTTAATCTATAATTATAACTACTTTGAGTATTCCATATATCTTTGGATATATTCATAGTGCTGTATTCTTCATTAGGAATATTATTTAATGATGCTTGAACATATAATAATAAATTAGGTGAACAATGCATATCATTTGATACAATTAAAGTTTCTAATGTTTTTTCAGTATTTATTGGTTTTAATTTCAAAAATTTCAATTCATTAAATTGTATTTTTTTTGTAATAACATAATCTATACTTTTTTTTATCATAGTTTTATCTCCTTTCATCATAGGTATGGTTTTTAATGCTAACTTGAAAGAAGATATTATTAAATCATTTTTATCAATAGCATAATCAGGTTCGATTTCTTTACCTAATCTCCAATTAAAAATTTCTTTGTTTTGTTGGACATATAAAGCAGTATTTATCAGTTTATTCAATATTATATTATCATATTGCAATGTAGAATCCAAATACATTAATAATGAATAACAAAACAAATCAAACATTGAACATAATTTTTTACTTTGTGTATTAAATGGCATCGCGTCTTCTATAATAGAAATAAACAATCTCCATGCAATTTGTTTTGCGCTAGAAACTTGCATATATTGTTGTTCTGGTAAATTATATGGTGGTAAAGTATGCATTTTCTTAATACAATCTGATAATAATAATGAATTATCAGGTCCTCTGCGAATGCATTTTTGTAAGCAAGATGATAAGAATGATACTTTGTTAAATAATATTTTAAAGGTATTATTTTTTCCATTATTAAAATTATTATAAATATCATCATAATCAGATTTTACAAATTTTGGAAAAGATTTTGGATTAATGACAAGTAATATATTAGTATTGTCAGATTCAAAATTAAGGAACGAATAATTTTTGTATTTATTTTTATTAAAATTTGTAGTGGCGTTAGTAGCGTTAGTAGAGTTAGTAGCGTTAGTAGCGATAATATCACAAACATTATCACATAATAAAATATAATCATAATTATTAGTAATATCATTGAAATTAATATATTTATTTTGTATAATATTAAGATTATAAGTGCAACAATAACTAACAGGTGGTTTTCCGATTCTCCATTCTAAATTATCCATTTCTGAATGTAAAATTTTTGCATTAATAAAAGATCTACCAATCCATTCTTCTGGAACGATTGGAATATTATTATTACAACCGACACTATGTATAATAAAACTAGCATTAATAGGATCGCTACAAGTTAATAATATATAGTCAATTAAATTTTTATCATCAACTTCAGAACATTCAAAATGTTTATAATGTTTTTCGTCAATATTTGTGCAATTTTGTAACCATTTTTTAATAACAAAATAAATTATATTTGTTCCATATTTAATAACACTTTGAGAAAGATTTAATATAGACACAACACTTTCCAAAGAAGTATCTATTTTATTCAAAGCTTTTATAATTCTCCTATCAGTCAATAAAGGCAATATATCTACTGTTGCTTTTATTCCTAAACCTGAATATTCACTTTCTTCTCTTTTAATAGCAATTTGACCATTTTTTAAACCATAGTTGGCAATAGTTTTAATAGGCTTATTATCATATAATCGTGCTTTATATGATTCTTTGGTGTGCAATTGTATTTGTTTTATTAAATTAGCATTAGACATATTAATATTTATAGATTACAATTAGTATTTATAATTATTGTAATATTAATTCATTTTTTTATAATCAATAAAAAAAATGAAATTAATAATGTTAAATAAACATAGCGATATATATATATAATTAATAAATCATAATGTCGGATGCATTAGAATTTCGAGCTAATAATCAGCAAATTGCTAATAATAATTGGAAAAAAATTAATGGTTATGAAATAGAAAAAGATAATACGATAGTAATAGAAAAAAAAAATAAAATGCCATGTATAGATTTGTTATTATCCAAAATTTCTAATATATATAAAAACAATAATAAATCAAATCAAGAAAAAGAACAAATATTAACAGAAAACAAGACAACAGAAAACAAGATTCAGAACAAGATAACAGGAAGTAATAACAATTTAAAAGATAATTTGAGACCTCAAAGTCCATTATTTACGATAAATACAATATCACAAAACAAGCCAATAGAAAGCAAGCCAATAAAAAGCAATAACAATTTAAAAGATAATATTAGACCTCAAAGTCCATTATTTACGACAAATACAATATCACAAAATAATAATTATAATGTTATGACAAATCCAACATTACAACATCATAATTTTTCAAACTATACCAAACCTCAAAATATATCATCAATACCTATAGAAAATATACAACATAACAGATTAAATTATTATATTCCGAATGCTATAAATACTCAAAAAGAAACTAAGGAAGAAACTAAGAAAGAAACTAAGGAAGAAACTAAGAAAGAAACTAAGGAAGAAACTAAGGAAGAAACTAAGGAAATTATAAAAGAAATAGAAATAAAAAATTATAATACAATAAGCGATGATATATTTGATTCTTGTGTATGGGATCATTATACTTACAAAAGGTATATGACGATACCAATGCATACAATAACTTTTGATAAGTTTATGCATTTATTACATTTAAATCTAGATGATGCAGGTTTATATAATATACCTCATACAATAATAAGATTTATTAATTTAGAAACATTAATATTATCTAATAATAAAATATCACATATTTATTTAAGTAATCAATTGCCAAATTTAAAAATATTAGATTTAAGAAATAATGAATTAACAACTATACAAGTATATAATCAATTACCAAAATTAGAAGAATTAAATTTAGATAATAACAAGTTCCATTTTTTACCTGATGGTATATTAAGTATGACAAATCTCAAAAAATTATCTGTCGCTCATAATGAAATACATGTATATTCGTTGAATCAAATAAGTTTTTCTAAAATGATAAATTTAAAAAAATTAAACATATCATATAACAAAATAGATAAAGATGAAATATTTTATAATGCAATATTATACAATAATTTAACGAAATTAAATATAAAAAATAACATGATGAAAAAATTTATTAATATTGACAAATTTCAAAAATTGGAATACTTAAATATTTCTAATAATCCAATAAATCAAATATCTGAATTAAATGAAACAATTAAAATATTCAAAATGGACAAGACTGAAATTGTTAAAATGCCAAATATAGAAATTGCAAAAAACATACGATATTTTTCTTGCGAATATAATAGACAATTAGTTAATACTTTTTAATTTTTTTTATAATAAAATTTTTCGCTTTTTGTATTAATAAAAACAATAAAAAAAATTGAAATAATAATTTATAATTAAACTTATCATAATTGATATTTATTACAAAATTATCAAATTATAATATGGACAAGTTTAACGGACCTAAATTACAAGATATGACAAGTTTTCTACAAGATCTAGATATTCTAGATATTTATAACAAATTAATCCAATCTAACAATGAATTACAAGATAATTATTATTTTGTAGATGGCCCACCATTTGTTAATTCACCAAATTTACATTGGGGTCATATTTTAGTAGCAAGTATTAAGGATACTATTTTAAGACATGTATTTAAAACAGGTAAAAACATTAATATCAAACTAGGATATGATTGTCATGGTCTTCCGATTGAAATGGCAGCTATAAAATACATTGATATTACTGAATCAAAAAAATTAGTAACTAGAAAAGATTTTAATGATTATGGAATTGATAAATTTAATAATGTATGCTTACAATTAATTGCAACTTATTCACAAGTATGGACTGCAAAAAAAGGGGTTTATAGTTCTATGGGTAGATTATACGATCCTAATGATAATTATAAAACATGTAATCAAGATTTTATGAACATTATTTTAAAAATTTTTAAACAAATGCATGATCTAAATTTAGTATATTTGGGATATAAAATTATGCCTTATTCTACAGCATGTTGTAGTGTGATTTCAAATTCTGAAGCGGATAATTATAAAAATATTAATACTTTAACGTGTTATGTTAAAATTAAACCTTTGGTTTCTAGTAACAATAAATTTTACAATTCATCATTATTAGTATGGACAACGACGCCTTGGACTTTACCTTGTAATGTTGTATTATGTGTCAATCCAGATAAAATTTATGTGAAAGTATTATATTTAGAAAATTTATATATTTTAATGGAATCACAATTAAATATCGTATTTGACAAGAATAATAAATACGAAATTGTAGAAAAATTTTTAGGTTCAGAATTATTAAACATTAAATATGAAAGAATTTTTAATTACTATAATTTACCTCAATTTTTTAGAATAATTAGTGATAATTGGGTAGATGAATCTGGAACAGGCATCGTTCACATTAGTCCTGGTTTTGGTCAAATTGATTTCGAGACTTGTTTAAAAAATAATATTATTAATATTTCAGATATTGGAAATTATGATTTATGCCCGATTGACGAAGAAGGTAAATTTACTGAAAAAATCAAAGAATATTATAATACTTTTGTATTAGATTCAAATAAAAGTATTGTAGAATATTTAAAAAATAATGATAAATTATTTAAAACACAAGTCGTAGCTCATAAATATCCAATGTGTCCTAGAACTGATACTCCATTGATTTACAGGGCAACTGAAGCAATTTTTATTAAAATTGAACCGTTAAGACAAAAAATGTTGGATAATTGCAAAAAAGTAAATTGGTGTCCTAAACATATTGTTAATAAAATGATTCAATGGATTTCTGAATCTCCTGATTGGTGCGTTAGTAGGAAAAGATACTTTGGGACTCCGATTTGTTATTTTAAAAGTATTGGTGTTGTTAGTGGCGAAGTTAGTAATGAAGTTAGTAATGAAGTAGGTGGTGAAGTTAGTAGTGAAGTAGTTAGTAGTGAAGTAGTTAGTAGCGAAGTAGAAGGCGAGGTAAAAGTATTTGGGTCAGTAGAGGAATTAGAAAGTTATGCCAATGTTAAAATTACTGATTTACATAATGATGTGAGAAATTTAAAAATTTACGATTCTAAAGGTAGATTAATGGAATTAGTTGGTCCTTATGTATTTGATTGTTGGTTTGAGAGTGGTTCAGTATCTCATTATTTGAACTGTGATAATCCTGATTTTATTTGCGAAGGTTTGGACCAAACAAGGGGGTGGTTTTATTCATTAATGGTAATTCATAGCGCTTTAAAAGATACTATTCCTTATAAAAATGTAATGTGCGCCGGTATTTTAGCAAATGAAAAAGGCGAGAAATTTAGCAAACGATTAGCAAATTATAGTGATCCGGTTGAATTAGTTGAAAAATATAGTGCAGATACAATCAGGTTATATTTAATTAATTCAGCAGCTTCTAGAGGTTGTGAGACTAAATTTAATATGACTGATATTGAAAACATTAACAAAAAAATTATTCAGTTTTTAGAACCTTTAAAATTTTTAATAATTTCAACGGAATTATTTAAAAAAAATTATGATATAAATGAACTAAATTTAGAAAATTATAATTTAACAAATATTGACAAATGGATTTTATCTAGAGTAGATAATTTTAAGAAAGATATTTTATATCATTTGAATAATTATAATACTCAGATTTTTCCGATTTTTGAATCTTTAATTAATGATTTAAATAATATTTATATCAGAATCATTAGAAATAGAATTAAAAATGGCAATTATAACGAAAGACTATCGACAATACTAGTTTTAGCAAATACATTGATCAATATTACAATTATTACATCAAGCTTTTTACCTTTTTACTCAGAATACATTTATAAAGCAATTACTAATTTGAATATTAAAGTGCCAAAAGAATATGCTCAATTATGTCATTATAAAGATATTAATAATATTATCGATTTAGAATCACAAGATTATACATGGATTTCAAAAATTTTAAATGTTATTAAATTAGTTAATAGATTAAGATCAGATAAATTAATTAGTTTGAAAAAACCGTTATTAAATATTACTGTTTATAATAATTTAGAAAAATTTCAAGATATTACAGAATTATTAGAACAAACTAATTCTTTAGACATTACTTATAAAAATATCTTAGGAGTAGTAAATTATAAAGTAAAACCGAATAATAAAACAATTGGTGAAGTATTTGGTAAAAAATCAAATTTAGTAAAACAATATATTAATAAAAATATTGATAACATTATTAAAGACAAATTTTTAAATTATGATGATGATGGTTTTTTAATAGTTTTAGATAATACATACTTTGATATTGAATTAGAATTAATTAATAAAAATGATAAAAATATTTTAATCGACCAAGAATTCTTTCAAGCAGTATCAATTGACACACAAGAAACACAATTAATTATGGACTTGTATACTATTCGTTTATTAATGAATAGTATCCAAAAGTACAGAAAATTCTTAATGTTACAAGAATGGAATAAAATTTTAATTCATATTGAAGGATCTGATGATTTTTACGAGCTATTAGATAATTATGCAAATATTATTGCAACTAGGATCAAATATTCTATTAATAAACATAAACCAGATAATAACGATAATTATAATTGTAATGAAACGTTTGAACCAGGATTTAATAAATACATGTTATGCAAAAATATCAATGGTTTCGATATTAAGATTTATATTGATATTTTATAATTAATTTTTTTATAAATTTACATTTTTTTTATCAAAATAATATAATATGGAAAAATATCAAGATTGTAATAAAAAATGTAAACCAAATGTTAATGATAAACAAAAGGTTGATGTAGAGAATATTAAAAAATGTGTTTCTACAAGTTGTCAAGATATATATAATTTAAAAAGAATACCAAGTTATTGTGATAGAATATTGCATAAATATATTAATATAAAGGTAAAAAGTAGTAAATACGAATCTTTTATGCATTCCTTAAATAATAGTGATCATTATGTAACAAAATATACAAGCAATATAATTATTGATAATATTAATTTGAATATAATATATTTAACATTTAATCAAAATGCAACAACACAAGATTATAAAACATTAATTAATAATGTAAATGATTATGATATAATAATAATATGCCAACAAGAAACAACAATGAATGATAATTTATTAAAGACGATGGAAATTGATAATTCAGATTACTATGCTATTATAGAAAAAACAGGATTATTTTTTTTAAAATATAATATCAGATTAGGTATTTATATTAAAAAAACATTATATAAGGATAATAACAAGGATAATAACAAGGATAATAACGATGATAATAATAAGAATAATAATAAAAATATAATAATAAAAAAAAAGATAAATAAATGTTTAAATTTGATATGTACAAAAGGTTTTGTAGGTATTTCGTTTATATTGATAATTGATAATAAAGAAATTGTATTTAATGTATTTGGTGCTCATTTACCAATAAATACCAAAGTGGAAGACCTAGGTTATAAAGAAAGAATTAAAGGTTTAATAGAAATGGTAAAAGAATGTAATGAATTATACATACAAAATAAACCATGTATAAACTTAATTGGTGGTGATTTGAATTTCAGAATAGATTATAAAGAAAACATAGAACAATTAAATATGACACTAAAAGGTAATATAACAGATTATTACAAAACTATTTTAGGTGAAGATTATAAAATATTTGAAAATAAAATAAATTTGTTCCAAGGTTGGTCAGAAGACCCAATAGCATTTATACCAACTTGTAAAATAAATATATAATATATTTAATATTTAATATTAAATATATTATTAATATTTTATTAATATTTTTTATAATATTTTTTATAATATTTTCTAATATTAAATATATAATGTCAAAAAAAATATCTAAAGCTGAACACAAAGGAAAAGAAACGTTGTTATCTACAAAACAAATTGTTAATGCCACAGAAGACGGAATCTTTTTTAAATATTACGAAATGTGTAATAACAAAAGAGTAAGTTACATTGGTAAAAAAAATAAAGAAGGTAAATACTTTATTAAAGAAAAAATTGGTGAAAAAGAACAATCATTTGAAGATTTAACTCAAGAACAATTTATTAAAAAAATTGCTTCAATCCCATGTTTGAAATTTGTAACTGATTACTTAAAAACTAAAAAAGGTTTATCTAGAATGTCAAGACCAAAAGTTAGAAAAAGTTCTAAGAAAGGTTCTAAGAAAGGATCTAAGAAAGGTTCTAAGAAAGGATCCAAAAAAAGTTCAAAAAAGAAGGCATCAAAAAAGAGAGCATCTAAAAAACATTAAATAATTTTATTTATTAAAATATGTTCTTAATAAAATAATTTTCTAAATATATTCTTTTAACAAAATAAATGTTATTATTATATTTAAAAGGTAAATACATATTTACTAAATAATCATCTTTAATTTTTTTTGTATCAAATTTATTTAATAATTTCTTATATTCTAAAATTTGTTCTTCAGTTAATAAATAAAGTTTTCCATTAACATTATTTAAAAAAATATTATCATTATTCCAATACATATCCATTTGTTTTTCGTTTAATATTATAGGAACATAACCATATGAATTATGTTTTTTAATAAAGGTAAAAATAAAAAGTTTCATATAAAAAAAATAAGAAATTATTTTTATATAATTAATTAAGAATTAGTTATCCATATCAGAATAAATAACATCGCTCCAATCATATTTTCTCCATTCAGAAATCATTGTTTCTGAATCTTGTTCTGAATCTTGTTCTGAATCTTGTTCTGAATCTTGTTCTAATTCTTGTTCATAATCAGAATTATTAACTTTTGAATTATTTTCTATTTCGTTTAAATTATCTTTTTTATCACATTTTGTATCCTTATCTAAATTATTAACTGAATCTTTATTTAAATCTTGATTTAAATTTTCATCAAAATCTTGATCTTTATCTAAATTATTAACTAAATCTTTGTTATATTTATCATGAATTTGTCGATAATTATATCCAGTAAAACAATAATGTAAATAATTAATAATATTACACCCATATTTATCGATTACTTTTTTGATATTATGTTTTTTAAGTAATGCATTGGCATATTGACCTTGTTTTTCTATATTTAAAGTTAAAATATTAAATTGATCAATACATATAATATCATTTGTAATATCATTATCATTTAAATATTTTTCTAAATTTTGATTAATCGTTATGTTTATTTGACCATATTGAGAAAATAAAATTTGTTTATGTTTATATAATGTTTCTAGATTTGCTTTTATTTTATCAGTTACATTTTTTACATCCTCGATAATATTATTATTAGCATTATTATTAATATCATTATTAACATTAATATTAATATCATTATTAACATTAATATTTTGTAAATGTAATTCAATCATTTTAATGTATATTAAAATATTTTCATATATTTTGACTAAAATTGTTCTATTATCTTTAATTACTTTTTTTTTTATTCGATTTTTGTTAGTATTTTTATTAATAATATTTTTATTAACAATATTTTTAGTGATTTTCTTATTATCGATAATATTTATGTTATCATTACATGTCAATGTATCATTTTCCAAATAAGTTTGTAATTTATCACAAAGGTCTTCATTTTTTAATTTATTAAAATCTATGATATCATTTAATATTTCAATAACTAATTCAGGTTTGTTAACATACATGATAATTTGTATTAAATTTGCGGGCGTAATAATAATATTATCTTTAATGTTGTCATATATATTATTATTATCAAAAAATAATTGCAAAGTTCTAATAATTTGATCTTTATCACAAAATGTAATTTTTATAATTTTATCAATACGACCGGGTCTAATTAATGCTTTAATGTTAGTAAAAGTTTGTACATTGTTTGCGGTAAAAATAGTAATTCTCCCATGATTTTCATCAACACCATCCAAAATATTTAAAATTGTATTTTCTGATATATTTGTTCGGTTTCCATATCTATGAAAAAGTTCAGAACGATCAAAATCTTCGAATAATACGATATGTATTTTTCCGGCAGGGACGTAATTATTAATGGATCTCATAATTTTTAATAAAGTTTCTCCATCTTTAACTAATTCAATATCCAATGCAAAAATTGGAATTTTATATTTTAAGGCAATAGATTTAACTAATGAAGATTTACCACAACCAGGTTCCCCATGTAATATATATCCAATTTTATAAGGTAATCCTTTTTTCTTATAATTATCAGAACTATTAATAAAAGTATCAATAGAATTAACAAATTCATTTTCTACAGTTTTAGACAAAATAGTATTGTTTAAAGTTTTATTAGTAATAGCATGAGTAGCTTTCCAACCATTAAAAGGCGATGATTGTAATTTTTTTTTCTTTTTGCCAGTTTCTAAAAATGATAAATTATATATTTTCAAGATATTGACTTCGGATTTAATAGTAGTATCATTAACCAAATTAAAAACATGATTAACATATTCTTTTAATATATTAATGTCACAATATCCATTAATAATTATTTCATTTGATATTTTATTAGATTTTTCATTTTCTTTTCTGTTTGTAGTTAAAAATATTTTATATTTATTGCCCTGATAATCAAAAATATCTTCCAAGCTTATGGTATTTAATTCTTCTAATTTGTATTTTAATTCTGAATCATCATCATAATAAGCATTAAAACCAAGAATATTTTTAATATATTTATCGGTTATATAATATAGTAAATTGTCATATTGTAGTAGTTTTGAATCTATAATAATATACTTTTTATTGAAAAAATTTAAGAATTTGAAATACGTAGCATATTTTTTTAATGTGTTTGATATCTTTTTTAATAGTTCAACAATTAATTTTGAAATTGAATAACTTAACACACTTTTCAAAGTATAATCATCTAAAGGTAGCCATATTAATAATATAACTGGTAATATTTGGTCAATTGTGCTGAATATTATATCCATTGTTTATTTAATTATTAATATAATATTTAATATTTTATTAATTTTTTTTTTTCAATTTTTTTATCTAAACTTATAAAAAAAAACAAAAATATAATATTTTCAATTTTTTTATGTATCTAGTCAAAACTTATATATATTCATATATATATAAATGGAAAATGAAATTTTTTTAGACTTTGAAGAATTCGATAAATGGTGTGCATCACTAATGAATAACGAGTATGAACCATTATTAAGATATCAAGACATAAACAACCAAGTAAATAAATTTATGAATTATGAAAATATACCCGATTATATTTCAAGTGATTCAGAAGATATTAACAATAGTAATTCGTATTATGAAATTTTAAACAATGTTATGGGTAACACTTTTATACCATATAATAACGACAACGAAATTAATGATTTTGATAATATAAATAATAATAACGACAACGAAATTAATGATTTTGATAATATAAATAATAATAACGGAGACAATGATGATGTCAATAATGATGATTTTGATGATGATTCTGATTATGATGACGAATATGACGATGAGGATGATGATGATGAAGATGAAGATACTGAAGATGATGAAGATGATGAAGAAGAAGAAGAAGAAGATGATGATGAAGATGATGATGACGAAGATGATGAGGATGATGACGATGAAGATACTGAAGATGATGATGAAGAAGAAGATGATGATGATGAAGATGACGAAGATGATGAAGATGATGAAGATGATGAAGATGACGAAGATGATGAAGATGATGAAGATGATGAAGATGACGAAGATGCTGAAGATGACGAAGATGATGATGAAGATGATGAAGATGACGAAGATGCTGAAGATGCTGAAGATGACGAAGATAATGATGAAGATGATGAAGATGATGAAGATGATGAAGATGACGAAGATGCTGAAGATGACGAAGATGATGATGAAGATGAAGAAGCTGATACAAGTTCAGAATGGACAGAAAGTGATGAAATTATAAGTAATGCGAGTATGGATAGCAAATATTCAGATGAACAAAACAACTATAATTTTGGTGAGTGTATTAATTCTGAATATCCTAATGAAGAAGAATATGGAGAAACAGAGTATTTAGTAGAATATCCTGAAGATAATCAAACTGAATACTTAGAAGATAATCAAACTGAATACTTGGAAGATAATCAAATCGAATACTTGGAAGATAATCAAATCGAATACTTGCAAGATAATCAAACCGAATATCCTGAAAATAATCAAACCGAATATCTTGAAGATAATGAAATATATTTAGAAAATAATCAACCCGAATATCCTGAAGATATTCAACCCGAATATCCTGAAGATAATCAAACTGAATACTTAGAAGATAATCAAACTGAATATCCTGAAGATAATCAACCAGAATATCCTGAAGATAAACAAACTGAATATTTTAATAGTTCAGATAGCGAATATGATAATGATGCAGATAATGAATGTGATTTTAAACTATATACTAATTATGCATTTTCAGATCAGGAAGAACAAGAAGTACAAGAAATAGATGATGAATGTAGTTTTATGGATGAAATATCAGAAGAATTTAAATATAGTATATTTGTTTGTCCTGAACATGGGGTAACATATAATAATGATGAGGATGCGAAAAAATGTTATTTTTGCGACGATATAAATAATTATAATGATGAATTAGTTGAACAAGAAATTAACTTGGAACAAGTAGATAAATTGGAACAAATAAATAACTCGGAACAAGAAATAGCTGAAGTTAATGAAATAGCTAATGAAATAGCAGAAAATAATGAATCAATTAAAGAAATATTAATAGAAAAAGAAATAAATATTGATGATATGATTGATATTAATACAACGATATCAAAACAATTAAGTAAGAGTGAAATTTTTTTAAGTGATGAAATAGAAATAAAAAAAGAAGATATGTCACAAAGCTTAATAGGAAATCTATCAAGTTATTTTAAGAGTTTTTTTAATTAAAACTCGTCAAAATTTTCGAATTCAGAATATGGTTTATTCATATATTCTTGTGTTTGGATATTTTGAGCCAAACATAATATATATTTTATTTTAGTATCATAATATTTATATTCCCTATTAAGAAGATCAGATGAATTTTTGTTAAGCGTATAATATATACTTAATGGTGTCGGAACACACTTTAATTTTTCAAAAATTTCAATAATATCGGTATTTTTTGAATAACAAGCAAATTCATAGCAATATCTATCAGGTAAAATTTTTTTATCTTTAATTAATTTAACAAAATTATTTTTATTTTTTGTTTTAGAAACTCTAGTTCTAGGTTTTTCAACACAAATAGAACGAAGTTTAAAAATTGTTGATATATTTCCAACATCAGTAGTATCATACAATAGGGCATTTTTTTCATAACACTTGTAATAAATATTTTCATTAAATTCAATATTATGTGTTATTAGATCATTATATGTTATTGCTTTACTATGTAACAATAATACACAATTTTCTTCTGTGACAGTTAATCCATTATTCAATAATAAAGATGCTATTTTGGTGTTTAGTTGATTATTTGATTGGTAAATAATATTTAAGATATCATTTTGAGGAAATACTTTATATGTGAATATTGATTTTATAATATTTATACAATCATCGCAAAGATGATTGCGATGATTATGTGTATTATAATGAATACATAAATTAGTTAATAATTCACTATCAGGTAAAACATTATAATTATCAATTACAGAATTTATTAAATCTAAATTTGATGTAGTATAAATTTTATATAAATATTTTGATGTCATTTTATCATGTTTTAAATATAATGATAGACATGGCAAACAAAATTTTACAAATTTATCATTTTTAGTATTTCCAGAAATTTCGAATAACTTTATATTAAAATCATAATCATAAAATTTTATAATTTTTTCATAATAATGTGTCGGCAAGTGTATTATATTTATATTATTCATCTGATATCTATAAATTGAGCCAATATGATCAAAATTATATAAACTGTCTAATAATTCCTGATCTTTATATTTTGTTAATAATAAATCATATATTATTAAAACAATAATATCATATTCTTCAGCATTTGTGCGATATTTATTTTGGCAACGCATAATAATATTTTTAACTTGTTCATATTTTTCGAATTCTATTAACTTTTTAATGAGATGTAATATTATTAATGGTTTAGCATTAACTAACGACCCAGTAATAATATCGAAACAATAATTATGATTTGTTATTAGATCGTCTATAATTGCAACATTTTTGATAACTGTATTATATGAACAATAATTTATAATATTTAATAAAATTTGTTCCATTTGTTTTTTTATGTCAATTTCAACATATTCTATTGTTTTCTTTTTCGGTAAAATTTGTTTATAATCAGCTTGTTCTAGTAAATTTTTTTTATTATTAAAATAATGCCATTCAATAGATTTATTATTTACAAGTTTACTTTCATTGTTTATAATTGTATCTATTTTATAATTAAGAAAACAATTATTATAGAATAACGTGAAGAATAATTGTTTGCCTTTATATATTGACTCGTATAAATAAGTCAAAAAGTGATAAAATGCCTTTTCATTTAACATTACATAATTAGAATTAGAATTATAATATTTATGTATCGTATCTTTTACTACAAAAGTTATGCCTTCAAATGGCATTCTTGCAAGTTTTTCGTATTTGCCATTAATTTCAAAAATTAACTTTATCCAAGTATGATAATTGTTATCAATAAGAGTTGTTAATACATTTATTTTTTGTTTATCATAATCGTATTTTATATTTTTTTTATTAACAAGATGAATATTATCATTATCATTATTTTTGATACTTGTTAAGTCTGCAATTGTGATCAATATTGAAATACGTTGGATATCAGAAAATTGATAATTTAGAAAGTCCAACAAAAAAATACATTCCATAATTCTATTAAAAATACAAGGATCTAATTTTTTAACTTTGGTCTTGTCATCAAAATCTTTTAAATCTGGATTAGTTAAATATTTATAGATTCGTGATTCCAAAATATTTATTAATTGCGCTATTAAAGAACTTTGAGGTAATTCATTGACAAGAGATAATATTTCGCGATCAACTAAAAATTTTTTATATTCTTCCGGTAATTCAATCTTTGTAGATCTTTTGTAATAATTATTATTTATCTTATTCATTTACTATTATTTACTATTATTAATATATAATTAATAATATAATATATCAGTTAATTTTAAAATTTCATTTTTATTTTATAATAGTAATCAAATTATCAAAAACAATAAATAAAAACAAGGAACAAAAAAAATAAAACAATAAATAATAAAACAAAAAATAAACAAAACAAAACAAAACAAAAAATATAATTAAAATAATAATAAAAATATTAACATAACGATACTAATCTGCCACAAATATTAATATTTTTATCGCAACTAGGATCATAATTACCATCAAAACCAAGTGTTAAACCAAGATCAGAACTAGTCAAAATACCATATAATCCGTAAATATTACCAATAATTGAATAACTAACAAATAATAATAAAATAAAAGTTCCTATTTTCATATTAATAATTTTATAATTTATTAAATTTAATAACAATGTTAAACAACTTAAAAATATACCACATAATATTAAGGCTGATCCTCTAATAAATACGAAAGTATTTGCCATACATTTATTTTCTTTATAAGAAATTATAAACCAAACTAGAACATCCATAATAATATAAAATATTACGAATACAATCAATGGCCATAATGGTTTTTCAAAAAAATTAGTCATATATACAAGTATAATAAAAAATAATAACCAAAAATATAAATAATTAATTATAAATAATTATATAAATTATTATTTTTTAATACTGCAATAGCATATTATAATGGTATTCGTTTCTGATGTAAGATGATTAACTAATTTAATACATTCTATATCTAAAGTTTTTTTAACGTAATGGTAAATTTCTTATTATCTCGTAGTATATATTTTCTTACCTTTCAGTTCTAGATAATTTAGGAACTATACCTATTGGTGTTTACCAAAATATTTAGTATTATTATATTTATCTTTGAAATATTTACCAAAATCTTTAATATGTATTTTATGCAATTAATTCTCTTAAAGTTGATTTAATATAATAATCTTTATTTTTATCTAAATTACCTCCAATTATAGAATAATGACCTTTATAATTATTATATTTTTCTAAAATAAGCAAAAGTATTATTGTTTTTTTTTATAATTATTTAAAATGATACATCCTGTTATTTTTCCTTTTTTATTGTTAATTTTATCATAGGTTTTTTATTACACAACATTATACCAAACGTAATATTTTTATATTACGTAATATATATTGTAAATTTTAAATCATTATACTTGATTATATTTTTATTAATTTATCATTAAAATCTATGTTATAATGAATATTAGATTATATAACCTTGTTTATTTTATAATTGCTTGTTAAAATATTTATGATTATGTTTATGTTTAATAAATATTATATTAAATAAGAATATTAACTTGTTAATTATTAATGACTAAATAATTTTTAAAAATAATATATATAATGAATAACAAAGAAATAAAAAAATTAGAAAAATTATTACTTTTAAAAAAAATGATAATTGACTACAATCAAAAGATAAAAAAACAATATAATAAAATAATAACACTTTTAGATATAGACAATAATCATGATTTTACTTTAGACGATAAACAAATTTTAAAAAATACATTTAAATTTATAGACGAGTATTTAGAAAATGGAACAGAAGGAAATATAGACGAACATATTAAAAATTTAAATGATATTGTTCCTAATGATCAATACAAACAAACAATAGATAACATTAAAAATATTTTAGATGTGTATAAAACCATTACAATATATAATAAAAAACTAGATTACAAAATCACAAAAAACAAAAAAATAATAAAAACTTTAGAAACTTTAGAAACTTTAGATCCTTTAGATCCTTTAGAACCTATAAAACCATCAATACCAACAAAACTAACAGAACCATCAAAACCAACAAAACCAACAAAACTAATAAAACCAACAAAGCCAACAAAACTAATAAAACCAACAAAGCCAACAATACCAATAAAACCAACGAAACCAATAATACCAATAATACCAATAAAAACATCTGAACCAAAACCACCAATAATACCAATAATACCAATAAAAACATCTGAACCAAAACCACCAATAATACCAATAATACCAATAAAAACATCTGAACCAAAACCACCAATAATATCCGAACCAAAACCACCAATAATATTCGAACCAAAACCAATAGAACCAATTAAGCCATTAGATCTTGACACTAAATTAAAAAAATTCGAAATAAATATTAAAACGAGTGATATAACGATAAGTTCATTAATAAATAAAATAAAAGATAAATTCAAATGGAATGCCAATTCATGTTGGATTGATACAGTATTGGTAAATATTTTATGTATATATTCGCCTATTACACGTAATTTATTATATGATAATAAAAAAAAATATGCAAAATTTGAAATTGATATAACTAATAAGTTACGCGAATATTATAGTTGTTTGGTAAGTGATAAAGAGTGTAATATAAATGTTGATAAAAAAATAAGGAAATTTTTTAATAAATGTTGTATAAAATTTATAAAATATAATAATAAAAAAACACATGCGACTAAACGAGATTGTGTTTTTTTTAAATCAAGTTCTACAGGCGATCCACGTATATGTATGTATATTATGAATTACATATACAAGAATGTGTATAATTATAGTAATTATGATTTTGTTTATGGTATAGACAAACTTAACGCTCTGGAACCGAAAAAATACGAAAATGAATATACAATACAACTATCTAACGCTTTATACGATGAGGATATGGTAGGATACATTAAAACACTAAAATTTGATAAAAAATATGATTTTTTGGTGTTTGAAAACAGTGGGAAACAAAATGAAGCAATTGTTCCGTTAGAATTTACTAATGATGACACTGAATATGTACTAATGGGGGCTACAATGCATAGGGATAATCATTATGCTAGTATATTAGCGGACGAAAATTTTAATTATTATTATGTAAATATTTTAGGTGATAATAATATTAAAAAATATAGAAATAATGAACAAAATAATGTTAATAAACAGGTATTCGATGGTTTTACATTAAAAAATAATTTTACATTATTATATTATTATAGGAAAGATTATATTAATGGTATCTATAAATTTAGCGAAAATAAATTAGTCAAAGAAATTGCAGTAAAAGAAATTGCAGTAAAAGAAGTTGGCGATAAAGATAAAATTGAAGATGAAGTTGGCGATAAAGATGAAGTTGGCGATGAAGATGAAGTTAAAGTTGGCGATGAAGATGAAGTTAAAGTTGGCGATGAAGATGAAGTTAAAGTTGGCGATGAAGATGAAGTTGGCGATGAAGATGAAGAAAATAAAGATGACGATTATCAACAAATAAATATTATGTCTTTTAACCTTGATAATATGCATAAGAATAAAAAACTTGGTAATGTAAATGTATATGATAATTTTGTAAATTTTTTAAAAACAAAAGTATCTGAATATGATTTTATTTTATTACAAAATTATAGATCAAATGTAAAAGAAATTAAAAATATTATAGACAATGAGGAATATGATATAATTTGTGATATGAAGGAAATAGGAACATATAACGATAAACCAATATATAGTTCACTTGTTATAATATATAAAAAACAATATGGAAATCCGATAAAAAATTTTGAAGGTCTTGCGAATGAAAGTGAATATGGAATTTATCAACATTTGGAGTTTGAAAAATTTAATGTTATTAATGTATGTATTTATAACAGGGAAAAAAATATGGGATTGCAAACAATAATAAATTCATTGGAAAATAGTATTGGCAAGAAAAAATTTATAAAAATACTTAACGGTGATTTAATAATAGGTGGCTTATTTAATATAGTCCTTAATAATAAAAAAACAAATGTTGAAGTACAAAAAAAATCGTTTATATTTAATAATATTGAATTTAATAGAACATGTTGTGTTAAGGAAGGTTTATACGGTCAAAAATTAAAACAACCTCAGGAAGGAGACAAGATTATATCAAATTCGTATATATTATATTTAGATTCTAGAATGCTAAAAAAAAAACTAGTTGTAAATAGTGTAATAGATACTGTTGTTCCTATTTCTCAATATGCCCCATTAAATTACATATTATTATATCCTATGGAAGAAACTATAATGAAAAAACTTTTTTTCGGATTAGTTAATAAGACAACTTTTGATAATTTTGAATCATTTAATAATAAAACTAAACGTATAATCAATATTATTAATAATAATAAAAAATTTATAAAATATTATGACAATATATTTAATAATAGTGTTAAATATAAAATTAAAAAAATATTTAACGGAACATTTTCTGCACTCAAAGAACTAGCCAATATTGTCATCCTATTTACTGATAATCGTGAATTACAACGTATAATTTATAATGATGTAGGAAGAAAAGTCGATGCCAACATTGATGCGTCATATAATATAACAAAAGGTAAAAATATAGCTAGCGAAAAATTAACATATATAAGTAGTATTATATTAGAACCATTTTACGGTGGAGTAATCAAAATACCAACCGATTTGATATTACATATGAAATTATTAAAAAAAATCACAGAAGATGATAAAAGTTTATTGCCATTATATGATACGCATATTAACAATATAAAAAATATTATTTTAACATATATAACTGGAACAGAAACGGGTGGTTATAATCACAAGCAATCGCAAGAAATATTGTTTTGGTCATTTATGCAATATATCGATAATAATTTAAGATTTCCTGAAAATGTATTAAACGAAATACTTGAAAAACTTGAATTTGTTATAAATAATCCCCCTGAATTTTATAAAACAGGTGAATACGTATACGATAATAAAAAAAATGTTCATACTTTAACAATCTTGTATTTAATATGTATTTTACAAGCAACATATAATGTCCATGAAAAAATACATGAATATTTTAATTTATTTGCAAGTAAAATTAAAACAAATGCATTTTTGCAATCGTATTTTAATTATTATAGTTATATCGAAGGTTTATTATATAGATTTTATAGTAATAATACTAACGATAAAGATAAGAATAGTATAAACGTAATTAAAGAACTATCTCAAGAAATAAAAGACAATTATAAAGCAATCGTTGAAATGAAAAATGATGATAAAATCATATTCACAACGGATAAATTAAAATTAACAATAAAAGATGGAGAAATAGAAAAACCTGTAAATCGTCCTCGAAGAGTAAATGCGAAAATTGGTAAAGATGATAAACCAAAAAAAGGAGAAGATTTAGAAATAACGTCTGGATTAGGAGGAATAAAAAAAGTAACAAAAAAACAATTTGACGATTTTGTCAAAATTGTTAATGATAAAAATTTGAGGGGCGGTATTGAAGATATGTTAATACAGTATAATGGTGATGATAATGTGTTTAAACAATTTTTAAAGGAGCATAATATTTTGGCTTATAAAAATGTTTACAAGTATTATTTATTTGAAGTAGTCGTAGATATTATTAATAAATTGCCTAAGAATGATATCGTTAAAAGTAATATTGATTTGTTGATTGGTTGGGATATTTTTAATAATAAGGGAACCGATCGTGTTTTAAACACAAAATATTATAATGAAACATATTTTAGTGAGGGGGCTTATGACAAGTATAGCGAGATGATTAATACTAATTATGGTACTGAAATAAAAAATCGTTCTACAACAAAAATTTTAACACAGGAATTATATAAAGAATTTATAAAATTTATCAACGTATTTAAATTTGCAAAAAATAATTTAATTGAACTAAAAACATACCTGAACTATAAAAATGAATTAGAAGAAGAAACTGAAATAACAGAAGAAACAGAAAAAAATATTAATGAGTTTGTCGAAGTTGTTAATAATAAAGATTTAAGGATCGAATTTGAAAATTCATTAAAAACATATCAAGATACAAATAATGAATTTAATAAAATTTTAACTAAAAATGATATTATTAAATATAAAGATATTTATATTTATTATTTGTTTGGTATAATTGAAGATTTTATTAAAATGTTGCCAAATAATGATGTTATTAAAAGCAATATTAATTTTTTAATTGGTTGGGATATTTTTAATAATAAAGAAACAAAAAATATTATAAAAGATAACGAATATGTAAATTATTCTAAATCAGAATATTATGACGAATATGCTGATATGATAGAGTATGACTATAAGGATGTAAAAATATTGAACTATGATGAATATATAAAATTTATAAATTTTTTTAATGCATTTAAATTTGTAAGAAATAACATTAATAAATTTAAAATATATCTAAATTATAAAAAATCTAAGCCAACTTAAAATTATATTCTTTTAAATTGCAATTTTTATAATTATGGCCTTTAGCATCACAAAAAGAACATGTCATATTAGGACAATTAAAATTAGTATGACCTTTAATATTGCAAAAACTACATGTAGTATTTGTACAATTATATTTTAAATGACCTAATTCGCTACATATATCACATATTTTTGTATAACAATTAGTTTCATTATGACCGGATTTATTACATCTTGAACATTGTAATTCAGGACATTCACGTTTTAAATGTCCCATTTTTGTACAAAAAGAACAAATACGTTTTTCGCATTCAAATAATTCATGACCATAATTTTCACATATTTTGCACCATTTACAATCTATTGCAACATGTTCATTGCTTTTACATTGAAAACATGGTAAATTAGGGCATTGATTACTATAATGTTTAAAACTTTCACAATTATCACATTTTTGATGAAAACAATTTTTTTCTAAATGACTAAATAAACTGCATTTATTGCAAGGTTGTCTTTTTGGATTTACTAGAGGACAAAATATTGTAGGATGTTGTTCGGAACAATTTTTACAATTTATAAAATGGCAATTATTACTAATATGGCCAGGACCACATATAAAACAATGTAAATCTTGTGTTTCACATTTATCAGAATAATGGCCTAAATTGCCACATCTAGCACATCTTATAGTCATTAGTTATTATATTTATATTAATATTATACTTTAAACATAATTTAAATTTTTTTTTTCATTTTTTTTTATAAATATACTTAATCGTTTTATTAATAATTCTAATGGTAGTTATCAAATAAATAAAAATAATTATCTAGGTAGTATTATTAGGATAAATTTTTAAAATAATAAAAATATATTGATTTTTTATAAATCATAAAATATACAAAATAATATAAAAAATCAATACTGATTATAATAAATTATAAAAAGTAACAATATTATTTACAATGAATAAAAATTATCAATAAAAATTACCAATAAAAATTATCAATAAAAATATATTATATATATATAATGAATAATCATACTGATGAAATAAAAAAGTTAGAAATATTATTACATTTAAAAAATACTTTGTCTAATCATGAAGAAAAAATTAGAACAAAATATAAAAAGTTAAGAAAAAATTTAGATTTAGAAGACATTGATGAAGATTTGAAAACCAAGTTAAATGAATCTTTAAAATATACAGATGCGCATATAAATGGTGAAGTAGTTGATGATAATATTAACAAAACTATTAATAATTTAAATGATTTGTTGGTATCATCATACAAAAATAAATATGATAAAATGATTAACGAAGTAATTGAAGTTTTAAATATATACAAAACTATTGGTATTTATAGTAATTCTTTAGATTCTAAAATTAACAAAAGAAAATATAAATCATCAAAATCATCAACGTCATCAACATCATCATCATCAACATCATCAAAATCTGATAATAAAACCATAATTGATAAAAACATAATTAATAACAAAAAAATAATCAACGAATTTGAAAATTTTTTGATTGATAAAAAATTAATTTTTAACAAATTATATAGTAATAATTATATCAATAATAAAAATACATTATATAATTTAGAAAAATTAATATTTTTTAGCGAGGATTCAAATAATAAATATTTATCATATAATATTACTTATAAAAATAATGAAATTATAATAAGTTCTCAAATTAATTACGATAAAAATATTTATAATACAAGTGACGCGCCAATAAAACAACAAATATTTCGCTTAGATACCAAAAGAAATATAGAAAAAAAGTATCTAGATACAAAAATATTATGTATTTTATTAATACAATGTTTTTATGAATTAAAAGATATAGACCAAATTAATTTTATAATCGATCTAAATAATAAAACTAACGAATATTGTAATTTTGTATTTACAGGTGAAAAAAAATATTTAGCTACCGAATTGTCTTCAACATTTGAATATTTATATACGATGATGTTTGAATATGATTTAGAACCTTATATTAGCGACGATTTAGAAAATATACCATTATTTTATAATGTAATAAAAGATTTAGACAAATTTGACACAGAAAAAGGCATTGAATTTATATATGAACCAATAACTATACAAAATAAAACATATCTAACAACATATAAAAATATTTGTTTTCAATTATTTAATAATATAGACAAAAATAAATTTATGGAAATATATGAAGATATAAAAATTAATGATCCTATAAAAGTATCAGATTTTAAATACGAAAAATATTTGAAAGATATTGATAAAAAAAATATTTATAAATATGAAACTATACAAGATAATTTATTAATTTGATCGTGATTTTATAAATTTAATTGTGATTTTATAAATTTAATCATGATTTTATTCTTTCATCGATGACATTATTCTTTTATTAATGACATTATTCTTTTATTAATGACATTATTCTTTTATTAAAATTACGTATGTTATTTAAATAATTTGTTATTTGGTTATCAATCTTGTTAATATTTGTCATTTTATTTAATTCTTTATTGGAACTAATAATATAATTGTTAATAGAATTATATTTTTTTTGATATTCATGAATTTTTTTATTATAATTTTTTAAAACATCATTTATACAATTATTATGAGTTTCTTTATTACACGAAATGTCATTTAATTTTAATATTTCGAATAGTTGTTGTTTATTGGCATTACACTTGTTAATTTCTTCTTGTAAATTATTTAATTTATTAACTAATTCATCATTTGTTGCTACCTGAATTTCAAATTCAATATTTCTATGTGATGATTTCTCAAAAGAATAAATATTACATAATAAATTATTTATATTATTAAATTCATTATTAAATTCAGTATTAATAGTATATTTATCAGATAATAATAACATATTTAATGCAGGAAAAGTTTTGGCAAATCCCGAAGATTTATAACAATTTTTAAAATTATCATAAAAATATTGTATTACATAATTTGTTTTTATTTTATTATTATTATAATTACCATATTTGTTATATAAATCAATAATGTATTGTGTATCATAATTATCTGATGACGCCATATTAAAATCGCCTATAATTAACAATTGCATGTTGTTATTTTTATTTCTATTTGCAACTAAATTAATAAATTGTTCTATTTCTTGAAGTGTAGAAAAATTTCCTTTATGTATATTTAACAAATATAAATCATTTATTTGTATTAAATTTGTTCTTATATGTGTCTTAATAGAATTAATAATATTTTTAGATGTTAAATTTTTATCTACCATTGTAATAATTAATTTCCCATCATTACTTAAATCAGTAAAACATTTTATCAAATCATAATATAAACTATAATCAGTGTCTTGATAATTTATTTTTTGGTACTCGTCGAGAATTTTTTTGTATATATTATAAAATGAATATTTATTTTCTTGGTAATAAAAATATGGTGATTCTTTAACTAGACCTTTATAATTATATGTCTCAGTATCAAGATATTTAAGAAATAAACTAATTTGCATATTAAGTTCAAAATTGCTATAATATGTTTTAGCCTCATTAGTAAAAATATTAATATGTAAATATTTTTTTTCTGCGAAAGCTTTTTTAAACTCTTCATTATTAATATCTGTAAAATATTTTTCAAAATCGGTATATGTTATATATTCGGTTCCAGCATTTTTATAATATATTTTTCTTATATAAAAAGCTACTTTATTGGCTTGTTCTAATGTTAACATATTAAATAAATGCAATATGTATAGTTCTAAAAGTAAATTTAAAAAAATTTTTTCAGATACATAACCTATAGCTATTTCTTCTGATATATGATATTTTTTTTGGTAAATATTATAATTATTGAATATAATTTTATTATTCTCTAGTAAATTTTGCGGATATTCGCATAGACAAATGATATCGGGTTTTTTTTCTGAAATATATAACGCTAAAGTCATATTATTTTTAATATAATAATCTTTATAATTTTCATAATTATAATCAAAATAATTATACGGAGGATAAAAATAATCTGTTTGCGATCTATTATGTGAAACATAATCTATACCAAAATTGCTATAAAAAAATTTCATTAATTTAGTTTATATATATATACATTGTATATTTTCAAATATAAATTGCAAATAATTTATAATATAATCATTGATTTTTTATATTTTAGATATTTATGTTTGTATTTTTTATATTTTGCATAATAATCAAGGTAACCACCAGATATAATATTTTGACTATCAACAATATTATTAGGGGCATTGAAAAAATTTGCCAATGCATCCAATACTTGATCATCTAAGGAAAACACTTGACCAAATATTAATCCTGCAATGTCTTCACCTGGCATATTATTAAAATTATTAAGAAACTCATCATAATCCTGATAATTTTCTATTATATATTGTATTATGTTTTCAGATGGCGAAAAAGCACCAAAAGCACTTTTAAAATAATCTATTATATAATTTATATTATCTTTAATATTTTCATTATCAAAAATATATTTCAGTAAAAATGGATATTGTGTAAAATTTAATTTTTTTCCATACAAGTATCTTAAAAAATATTGCTTACCTTCATTATCAGTAATATCACTACACATGGAACTACCAATATGATTAGTAATTGTTTTATAATACATATATTCTTTGTACGTCATTGTATAAAAGTTATCATTTAGAAAAACATAATAAACATTATTATGAGTCGTATTAATTTTTACGGATTTATTAAATGTGTACTTTTGGGTAGGATCCAAATTTATGTTAATACTATTATAAGAAATATAAATATTATTATCTGCTAATATTTGTGGAACTTGTTGGTATTGTTTTTTTTTTATATCATTGTCAGTGTTATTTGGTATAGCAATCGCTAAATTAACGCCATTTAAATCTATATATTCGTGGCCGTATGTGATTTTTTCCGGATAATCAAATTTTTCTTGATTTTCTTGACTTAATTCTTGTTCTTCCTCCTCTTCTTGTTCTTGAGCTTCTTCCTCTTCTTCTTCTACTTCTAATTCTTCATCTAATTCTTCATCTAATTCTTCATCTAATACTAACTCTATATCTAATTCTTGTTTGCGTGTTGATTTTATATTAATAATTTTTTCTTTAAGTTGATTTATTAATAGAAAAACATTTTTATTTTTTATATTTCCTATATAATCATTTAAATATTGTATATAATATGATTCATCTGAATCATTATTTTTTCCAAAATACTCATATTCAATGTATTTTTTTTCTTTATAATATTTATCGTTAATAATTCTAAGCAAATATTTAATATTTTGTAAAATATATTTCATACCTGATACCTCATTAATATAATTTGTATCTTTTTCAAGTAAATAAATCAATAATTGTGATCGATTAATTGTTTTATATTTTGTTTTAATATAATTATTAACTTCATTTGTTAATATAAAATCAATACTATGTCCAAAATTCAAATTACGCATTCTATATATAGCTTGAGAAATATCAGTATATCTATTAAAATTATTAATAGTTGCTAATCCCTTTAAAATAAATGGTTGTTTAATATCTATACCAACTATATGTTTATTATCGTAATATATAAATAATTCAGAATTATTAAATACTTGACCCAAATAATTAGTTGTTGTTTTTGTTTCATTATTGAATATTTTTTTATTTGATTCATTGTCCATGTATATAAAATATTTTTTAGTTATTAAATTTGTAGATAAAAATTCAATTATGTTATCAGTAGTTTTATTTCTGAAAAAAGCTCCACTGTCAATAAGAACACTATAATTATTGGCTTTTATTAATTTTAATATTTGTTGAGCTATAATATCCTCATAATTTTCATCTTTATTATTATTATTTAATAAATGTATTTTATTATCGTTATTTGTTAAACCTAAAATTGCTACATATGTGCTAGCTTTATCTTTTTCTATTTCTTTTATTCTAGTAAATTCATTTTTGTCATTTAACCATATAGGAAGGTTAATATTAACAGTTCCGGAAAATCCTGTTTTAAATTTAGATACATTTTTACTAATAACATCAATAAATGAAATATTATATTGCTCTATATTAAGTTTCAAGTTACCTATTAATATTTTTAAATGACGCTTTATAAATTCTTTAATTTCAGATACTTTGTTATCATTAAGAATATCATCATATAATTTGGATAATATTTCTTGATATTTATCTGTTTTAGGTCTAATAGTTAAAAATAAGTCAAAATGTTTATCTATTATATCTTTTATATAATTTCCGTATACATTCTCGGTCATCAATAATGTAAATGGTTTATCATCAACTATTTTTATATATCCTAAAATTTCTTTTAAAATATAATCAAGATTTTCTTTTCGCATCATTATGCCATTATGTAATTTACCATAATTAACATGAGATAATAATGTTAAAATTATTTTAATATCAAAATCAGAAAAATTGGATTTTTTTAATGGTTGATTAACATGACTATAAGGAACAGCAAAAAACTTGTCAATATGTGAATATTCACCATTTATTATTTTAGGAAAGCCATATTTATAATTATATAATAATTTGGAACATTTTATATAAGTTTGTCTAAATTTGTCCAAAAACAGTTTATTAACACCATTATAATCATTAAAGAAATCAATAACATTTTGTTCACCTATAATACAATCAGTTAAACTGTCTAGAAAATCCATATCTATGAAAGAACAGTCTGCAACTATTGAACAATCACGATCGTCTTGATCATTTGTTAAAGGAAAATTTAATTCAGATTTTAATGGATCATAACTCGAATCAAATTCATCAAATATAAATAAAGATTCATTTTTAATAGTTTCGATTACTTTTTTTAATGCTAATGGTTGTGCTATTAAATTTTCATTTTTTTCATCATTACCTCCTTCAATAATATCACCTTCAATAATATCGCCTTCAGTTTTAATACCTTCAATAATATCGCCTTCAGTTTTAATATCTTCAAAAATATCATCATCTATAATATCATTATCTTCTGAACTTGGTAATTTATTTGATATTTCAATTAATTTAATACTTTGTATTATGTTTTTATCACATAATATTATATTTTTTTTGTTATTTTTATGGCAATTAAAATTTACATATAATTCATTTAAAACTTGGGGTGATACGTTTCTAGGTATATGATCTATAATTTTGATTAAGGAATTATTTGTTATTGCGGAATAATTTCTGATAATATCATCTCTTGCTTGTTTTAATAATTGTTCGGGAAAAACTAGTAATATGTTTTTAATATCATTAAAATCAATATCATGTATGGTTTTTAATATTATTAATGGTAATATAACGGATGTTTTACCTCTTCCCATTAATAATTGGTATATAGAATAAGGATTGTTTATACCTTTAATTTCTTGAATAATTTGATTATATACATCATATTGCTCTTTCCTGATTAAGTTAGCAAAAAGTATTTCAAAAATTATTATTTCCATTGATCTTGTACCTGTTATATATGGTTCATATACATTAGAACTATCAATTTTACTTATTGTATTTTTTACGTTGGTAAATATACTATTTGGATCAATTGGTTCTTTTAATTTATGTATTTCGTAACAATTTTTGTTTTCTATTACATTTTTAATATTAGTAAACACTTGTAATATGTTTTTTATTTGTAAAATAATATAAAATGTATTACGATTTGCAATAATAATATCAATAATATTATTATTATTGAATATACTATCATAATAAATATTATTTAATTCTTCATCTATAATTTTGTTATATATTTTAAATACTAAATCATGCATTTCTATAATATCATTGCCATTGTCATTTATTTTACAAGTTCCGTATTCAAATTTTTTAACGACATCAGAATAAATATTATCATCAATATTTATTTCTGATTTTGTTATTGTAGTCATTGTATTAATTAAATAACAACGATCTAAAACCAAAATAAACATTAATTTATACATTTCTTTTTTAATATATAAACTATCACCACTATTATCGAATATTTCATTAATTATATTATATATTTTCTTAATAGATATTTGACTTAAGAATTTTTTATTATCGAGTTCATAATATTTTAATCTTAATTTTTTAATACTTTTATATTTTGCAAGTTTTTCTAATATAATTTTTTCTAATGATTCATCTATATAATTATTATAAAATAATGTTAAATCAATATCGTAATTTGTTTGATTAATATTTTTGTTAATTATGTCGTAATTATAATGATAATTATTGTTTATAAGATTCAAATATTTACTAGTCGTATCAATTTTAGGCAAACTAAAGATTAAATCATAAACATATTTAAAATATATATTAAATGGACTATTAAGGCCATTAGCAATAGCTGAATTTAACATATTATCATAATTTAAATAATAATTATTTTTTATATCAAATCCTTTAATTTTACCAACTGTATTCACGAATAAAGATGTAATGTCTTTTAAAATATCGGATTTATTATAAAATATACATAATAAATAATATAATTTTAAAGCCCTAATATTATTAAAATATAAATTAAAACCAAAAGTATGTATATTTATTAAATAACATTTATTAATAATTAAACTATTTATATCATAGATTTTTGTAATAATTTTTTTTTGGTTATCAATAGTTTGATCATTTTTTTCGTTATAGAATATACTTTTTGTAATCATATTGTAATATAAAATATTATATTGATAGATATTTTCAATTAATAATATTTTGTAATTATTATTATCATGTGTTACCAAGTAAGTATATGGAATACAATAAACCCATTTATTATACATATTATTACTAGAAACAACATTGTAAACAACATTATCAATAATAAATTTCATATTATTATTATTAATAATACATAATAATTCATCATTATTATGAATTGTGTTGGTAAAGATTACAAGATATTCTTTTTTATCTTGACAGTAGAAAATTATAATAGAATTACCAAAATTAGATACAAGGTTGATAATAATCTCATTATTAATGTCATTAAAATGAACTAGTTCATATATATGATCATTATAGTCAATATGAAAAGTGTATGTATTATCTTGTAAAATAAATTTAATATTATTGGTAGTATTTTTATTTTTTTTTATTACTTCATAAATACTTTTATTGTTTTGTTTGTTATTAAATTTAAAAATATAGTTATTTATAAAGTAATTTAAAATTATGTCATAATTTAATTTTTCAAGATGTTTTTTATCAATAATATCCACATGAGTTTTGATATTATTAATAGCATACATATTATGTCGCTGCACAAAAAATACATGCTCTTCATTTCCTAATTTCATGTGTATATGATTTTTATCGTATTTAATAAATTTATAACTGTTATTTTTTTTTAATATATTATTAAGTTGATCATCAATATATTCTCCTTCTAAATCTTTCAAATATAATTTATATTTTTCAGGATTATAAACATTTGCATATATGAAAAATAATTCAAGATATAAAAATAATGCTCTATCAATTTTATTCGGTTGATTATTTAATATTTTGTTTTGAACGTAATAATTTATAAAATTATGTTTAGTTTCCGTTAAAATACTAATAATTATTTTAAATATAGTTATATATTTTATATTAATATCCTTATTTTCAGTTTCGAGTTTATTAATTCTTTCATTTAAATTATCAATTATTAGATTATTACCATTTAAACAATTTCTATTAAATAATAACAATAAAAATACCAAACCAACAATCGTATCATTAGTAAAATATTGTATTTTTGCATCACTAAATATTTTATTTATTTTAATATTTTGAAATATTGAAATATTATTATTGATATAAATATTATTCATATCACTTTGTTTATTTAAATTTTTATACATATCACTAATATCATTTATGACATTATCATAAATTCCATTACCAGATATACTGAAAACCATATCTAAAATGAGCATTTGATTTAAAGTATAAATATTTATTTCATCACAATTTATAAGATTTGCAATATTATCGAAAAAATTTATCGACGAAGTTACCGGCAACACTGTATTTGTCTTTAAACCAGAATCTAATTTTTCAATATTCAGTGGACTAAATATTTTTATAAATTTATCGGTTTCAGATTCTTTATTAAGTTCGTAAACAAAATTTAAAATATTACCCTTATTTTTCTCGTCTTGTTTTTCATTATTTATTATTTCTCTAATGTAATTGTTTCGATTATTGTGCATAATGCCTTGATCATTATATATATAGCCATGGGGATTAAATAATAATAAATATTTTAATATGCCAGATATATTTTTTCCATTATCAAAAGTATCATAATCTAAATTTATTAACTCGTAAAAATTATTTACATTTATAGTATGTATATAATTATCTGTGTCATTATCTTTTGTAATAACAATATTTAATGTCAAATCATATAATTTTCTGTATTTGGATAATAAATTAATAGTATTTTCATCTAATACTAACAAAACATCATGATAATTAGCTCCATAAATTTTATAAAACCTTAATTTAAATAAATCCTCTTCTGTATCGCTGTTAAATACTTCATTTGTAAATATTTTTTTGTCATTAAATTCATTAATTTTAATAATTATTGATAAAAATACCGTTGTTAATATATTAAAAGTTTTATCGATCGTAATATTTATTTTATAATTGTATGCTAGTATTTTATTTACATAATTAATTAATATATTGATATCTTTTTGTAAAAAATTTTTATATAATTCATCTGATGTTTCCTTAAATTTATTAGCTATTTTGAATACAAATATTTTGTTAATAATGAAAAATTCCAAGTCTGAATTATAGTTTCCGATATTTTTTGCATATAGTTCTATTAACTTGAAAACTGTTTCACTTTCATTAATATTACTTAAATAGTCATTACTTTTTTTTGGTATAACTTTATTATCATAAGGATATTGATCAATAACTTGTTCATCAATATTTGAAATATTTCTAATGGGGTATTTGTTAACACAATTATTGTAATAAATTTTTATTTTATTATATAAATCCATATTAATAACATATTTACTTAAACATTTTGAAAAATGAGTATTTTTTGCGAATTTATTAATATAAACTTGAATAATATCGATATATGATTTGAATAATTCAGGTAAAAAATCATTTTTTTCAATATAACTATCAATATATTCACAAATCAAATTTATAGATGAAACTTGAGAAATATACCAAAAATTATTAAATATATCCTTTGTACCGTTTTTATAAATATAGAATTTTATTAGAAGATATAAAGAATAATATGATTCAGGAATAGTTATCTTGTTATTTTTATCGACATATTCTAAATTCTCATCATAAATAATTGTATCATTTTTAAAATTATAAGTAACAAATTTTTCTAATGTCTCATAAAACATATCAATAGTTATATTAAACATATGCGTTGAATATACAAACACCAATAAATTTTCAACAATATCTTTTGTAACTTCATTAGCTATAATACATTTAAAACTATTTTTATTTCCTACATGCTTTTCCAAGCCGTTGCTCATATTAAACATATAAATATTATACTTGTCGTCAATTTTTTCACATAAAAAATTAATCATTTGACCTAGATTATTACACGAGGCAAAAACTACAAATTGGTCATCTTGAAAATAGTGATTAATTTTTGTTATTAAAACGTTTTTGATTGTGTTTAATAAAATAACGTAAAAATTTACTGGCCTAAAGTTATCATTATTTTGGTTCATAAAATTTTCATTTATAGCTTTGCTGCTATCAATAGATACAATATAATCATTAATATTTGTATAAATTTTTTTAAATGTTTTTTGATTGTTTTGGTATTCGGTAAGATTTATTTTAGATTGATTAAATACTCTAATATTATTTGTCTCATAATTCTTAGATAAATTATCCTTAATTTCATCGTAGTTTTTAGCGGCTCGAGTTATTAAGTTATCTATATTTTTAATAACTTGATTTCCTTCAATATATTTTTTAAACATAGTAGTAAAAAATTCACAATGATCAATTATAGTTGCATTTACTGATTTTATTAAGTATTGGTCAAATAAACAATGTAATATACTCATATTATATTTTTTTTCATTAATTAATTCATAATCATAACTAATTATAGACATAAAATTTATTATATATATATTTGATGACAAAATAAATTCAAAAAATAATAAACAACATAAAATAAATTTATTCATATTCAAAAATAATTACGTCACACTAAATTTTAAAAAATATGATGGACAAACAACTAGTTATTATTATTATGTTTTAATAATGATCAATTTGGTAACAACCAACTTGATAACGACCAACTTAGTAACAATTAACCTGATAACAATTATTATTAGAAACTATTTTAATAATAATAATATCATAACGTTATAACGTTAATATTACAAATGAATAAATTTTGCTATTATTAAAATATTTTGATAATAATATGTGTTAATAATTTAATCTTGGTAAAATGTGTTAATAATTTAATCTTGGTAAAAAGTTATATTTTTATAAAAAAAACAGAATTATGAATTATAAATAATCAATTAATAATAAGGTCTTTCGATATTATTATAATTATAATTATCATTGTCATTATCATTAGAACCAAATACTGAGAATGAACCCCCAGCACCTACATTAATACCATTTTTGGTAGTAACAAAAGCATAAGCATGGAAAGCAACAATACCAAGGATCACCAATAGTAAAAATACTACGATGGCAAAGAATCCAATTTTAGCGTGATTTTTATCAAACATATTATATTATATTATATTATAATAAAAAATAATTTTAATAATAAATAATAAATAATAAATAATAATTTTATTAAAATAAATAATTACAATTTATTATTTATTATTTAATAATAAATAATAAATAATAAATAATAATTTTATTAAAATAAATAATTACAATTTATTACAATAATTATGATAAATAAATGTTATAATATTTTGTTATATTATATATTAAATTTTTTTTTACTATAAATCCGTCATCTACCATTCTGATAATAATTTGAGCTGTGTTTATACAGTCATCTAAACCATTATGTGAATTACCTTGTGATTCTATATTTAACGTTTTCAACATGCCTTTTAATCCACCATGAGGAATATTATAAAAATTTTGAAAAATGTAATTGACATCAATAAATTGTTTATAAATATCATCAATATTATTAATATTCCATTTTTTGCAATCATTATACATAAAAACTTCCAAATCATACTTTCCAACTGTTGCAATAATTGGTTTTTTATTTCCGCATTTTTCTTTTATCCATTTTTTATGTTCTTCTAATATTTGAGGAAAATTAGAAGCATTATTAACTTGTTGTTGTGTAATTCCAGTTAAATTCGTACAAAATTTAGTAAGTGTGCTATTAATTTTAGGTTTGCAATATTTTTTGAATGTGCTTTCAGTTATATAATTATTATGTTTTGGCGAGTATCTTAACAGTAATGATGAAAATTCGATTATTTCATGGTCATAATTCGAAACGTCATCACATGTTGCTTCAAAATCTAAGACACAAATAAAACGATAATCGTGATGTTGTGTTTGATAGTTCAATTGCAAAGGGGAAAAAAAATGATTATTTACCATATATTATTTTATATTACTTTATATTATATTGTATATAATATATTCTTTGTAAAATAAAATTTTCAATTTTTAAATAATGTATCATGTATATATTTAATATCTTTGTCGTTTTCAAAATCATATTTAATTTTTTCAAATAATTCAATATTATTAACAAATAAATCTTTATTAAATCGTTTCAAATAATTATTATTATCATCTAATTTTACACCAATGAACGAGCTTCCTTCACCAATATCAGATACATATGTAATATTATCATTAATATTAGGAATATTAATAATTTTACCTATATTATCACGATAATCTTTATCTAATAACCATTTATTATAAATAATACCAATTGCATTATTATTTATTATTTCATAACATAATTGTATCCATAAATTTTTAATGTCGTCATAATTTTGTAAATAACTAGAATTTAAACCTAATAAATTGTTATATTTCTGATATCTAGAACTTAGAAAATTACAATAATCACGAACTATAATTATTTTTTTATTTGTATTATTTGTATCATTTGTATTATTCATATTATTTATATCCTCATAACTTTTTATTAAATAATTATAATTATCAACATAATAATTATAATTAATATGATTACAATTATTATAAAAATATAATTTACAATCATCATTCCAATAACACATACCATCATATTTTTGTAATTTCTCAATATCACAAATATTATGTATTAGCCAAAATATAATAGCATGATTTCCTGAACGACATAAAGTATATATTTCTAAATTTTGTTTGTTCATATAATAACTATATTATTAAAATTTTATATATATTTTTATAAAAGTTTATATCTTAATACCAAATACAAATTATTTTCAGTTTTATGATATGAATAAGCTATAACAGGTAAATTATCTAGATTAATTTTTTTTGTAATAGTTAATATAGTTGTAATTTTATTGTTTTCTAATATTTTATTAATATTATCATCATAATTTAATATTAATAAATCACAATTTGAAATAATATTACTAGTTAAAATATTGTATTTACTTAATATATTTTTATCCAAATTAATATCATCATAAATGATAAATTTATCATTTTTAATATTTTTATATTTTTCTTTTAATATTAATCTGTATATCATTGGTAATATTTCTGACATTTAATATATAGATTTTTATATATTAATAATTTATATTTTTCTTATATGATTATATAATGAATTATATTTTAGAAATTTGTCTTTTAAGTGTAATTGTTTTTGTAATTATATTATGGTTAACAATAAAAACATGTAATGATGATGATGATAATTATGAACATATGGATAGTGTTCCAAAACAAGCGATACCGCAACCCAAAGATGTTAGTAAATTTGATTTGTATAGAGGTCATTACCAAGATTTAAGAGGTTTTACTTTACCTACTAGACATGCATACTCGAGATATGCTGGTGATGGTTTATATAATGTAGTTAGTGACACTGGCGTATTAAGATGGTCATCCGATGTAGATCCTAGATCTTACATGTCTTGTGACGTAACTAATTGTCCAAATTCCCGCGATGATACTTTTGCTAATGATTTATGTTTGAACTGTAATTAAAGTGAATTTTTAATATTTTTTACTTTTGATTTTATACTTTTTACATTTGAACTGATATTTTTTGTAATTTTTTTTTCAAAGGTTGTATAATTACATTTTTCTATTAATTTAGCTTCAATTTTACCATCAGTAATTAAATGACCTAAATAGATAATAAATGAATAACCATGATACACAAAAATAAAAATATACATAATTAATAATAATGCCAATAATAATTGAGGACCAAATAATTTATTTTTTATTTTATTTTCCTCGTTAGATAATTGGTTAATTTTATAATAATATAAATATATTAAAGAATGAATTAATATTATTATACCTATAAAAACCAATATAATACCTTTGTTGAATAAAAATGACATTTATATTTTATCATAATATTTTTTAATTTGATTTTATCAAAATATAATAATAATGTCTTTTATATTCACATTGTTCATGACGATGTTTTATAAAATTTGATTTGCATGATAATTTTATAAATTATTATAATTGCTTTTTATAAATAATCTTCGAATTTATAAAGTAAATATATAAAAATAATAAAGTAATAAGGCATTATTATATACTAAATAAAAATGTCATATATATTTTTTTTAAATTTGATTATAGAAAGCTTATATAAAAACAAAAAAGAACGAGTTAACATAATATATATATATATATATATAAATTATCATGTTTTATCACGTTAAAAGAATTATAATTTATAATATTTTTTATTATTCTTAAATACTTATTTTATTTGATTAGTTTATCTTGTAGTTAATACATTTATGTTATGGTCAATGGAAAAAAAAATGAAAATTTATATTTTAAGTGGATCCTTTAGATAGAACATTTAATAATAACTACAAAAACAATAATGTCTAATTTTAATACCTCTGAACTTGTCTCTAAACTTGAACTTGTCTCTAAACTTGAACTTGTCTCTAAACTTGAACTTGTCTCTAAACTTGAACTTGTCTCTAAACTTGAACTTGTCTCTAAACTTGAACTTGTCTCTAAACTTTCTTCTTACCTGTGTGTTGTTCCTGGTACTGCAGTTTCTCCCGCGTCATATTTAGATCATGTTTTATTTCCTGAAGGAAATAAATTGTCCGTTCAATTTTACGATTTAAAAGGTAGAAAATTTGGTAAAAAATCCATCAAAAACATTGTCAAAAATGTTCTTGAGGAACAATACTCAACTACTGACCATTTGCCTTTTGTCATTACCTCTGAATTAAATGGTAAAAAAACTTTCTCGATCCATATTTCCTCTGATAATTCAGTTAGGGCGAATATGAATGGCTTTCCATTTTACCAACGTGTAATTAATATCTGTAATCTTATTAAAGTAATAATTGCAGATTTAGATGATCAGAATTCACAAATTCTTTTGTGTATTAATGAAGTTGGAAGATCCTCATTTAATGGAAAAACTATTCAAGAAAGTTCTCAAGTTGTTGAATGGTCGCAAATGCGTAATATTATTTGCGATAATATTCCCGGTCTCGTTTATCAAGACACTTTTACAAATAATCCTCATCCAATGGCTTTTGGTTTAGGTTTTTTTACTTTGGGTTTTGAAAATGAAAAAATTGAATTCAAGGTAGAAAACATTTTACCTAATGATCAAAACGGTTGTGCATGTGTTGGTGTTGTTTTGGAAGGAAAATATTTTTGGTTCACTCATTTTCCAATTGATTTTAATGGATCCAATAGGGAATCAAAAACTTATTTGGCCTTAAAGAACCTCATTGTTTTGCTAGAAAAATATCCTAGTGCATATGCATGTGGTGATTTCAATACCATTCCCGGTAAAATGGCTGATGCTTTTCTTTTGGCGTTAGAAGAATGTGATCAAAATATCGAAGTTGAAACTTGTCATTTTCCAACTTTTTATGGTTCATTCTTTGATACAATTCCTAATAATGAAGGTCGTATTAGTTTGGAAGATTATTTTAAATAAATTTCTCTAAATCATTTTTATGAATTTATTTTTTATCTTGTTCTTTTAAAAAATAAATATTATTATTATATTTCGTCACAACATTGTTTAAATTGATTATAATTAAAATTATTATTATATTGTAATAGTAAAAATATAAAAATTATCATGATTGATGGTAATATAATTCTTATGGTAATGTCTAATAAATCAATTATAAATTTATAAAAATCATTCGTAATGAATGATAAATATATTAAATATATTATTAATGGCAATGTTATTAATAATACAAATAATTCTAATAAACTCAAATAAATATATCTATTTGTTTTCATGTTATATTATATTATAAATATTTTTATAAATACCTAATAAAACTAAAAATCAATACATTCCTTTAACTTTCTATAATATTCTCTTTCTGAACATTGAGCTTTCATAAATATAATTCCTTTAATTACTAAAGATAAACCAACTATAAAATTTATTATAAACATAATAATTAATTTCTTGTTATTACCATAAATATAATTCTGTTTATTTGTTCCATTACTAGTTTCATCATTAGTTTCATTACTAGTTCCATTACTAGTACCATCGCCAGTTTTTTTATCAAATTGTTCATTATAAAAAGAATTATATAATAAGACCATACATGAAACAAAAATATAGACTAAAATAATTAAGGCATATATTCCATTATACAAAGTTAATAACAAGGGCGATTTTTTTATTTTGATCATTGTTAAATTTATAATTATAACTCATAAAATAAATTTTTTATATAGATTATTTTATATATGGAACATTTAAAAAAAATATCACTAGATTATAAAGGTTTTATCAAAAAAAATAATAATATAGAATATAAAACTTTATACCATGCAAAAAATTTGTATTTATTAGACTATTTTACATTAAAATTACATAAAGCAACAAATGATAATTGGTCTCAAATAAATGCTCCGAATTCGTATTATTTTATGGACATATTAGAAGAACAAATATACAAAATTAACAATAATAACATACAATTATATGTTCTGACTCATAATACAAAAATTACTGATGGAAAAAATAATTATATATATGTTAATAATAAATGGAAAAAATATAAAAAAAATGATTGCAAAAAAAATAATTGCAATTGTAATAAAAATAATTGCAATAAATGTAAAAAAAATAATAATTGTAATGATAGTTCAGAATACCAAAATTGTCGCGTTGAAAATAATATTTATATAAATTGTGATAATGATACAACTACAGAAAGTATTACAGAATGTAATGATAATATATGTAACGAAATATGTAATGGTGAAATAGGTTGTAACGAAATTGAGACTAATTATCCTGGTTCGTGTGATGAATCAAGTCAAACAATAAAATGTAACAAAAAAAATAATTGTTCTTGTTTGAATTATTTAAATATTTATTATAAAGGTTTGGCAGTAAAAAATATATGCGATATAAAATGTCATAAATATGATTATTATTTAATAATAAATTCTGGTATTGTTGTTAAATTTGAAGATAATAAAATTATATATATTCAATCGCCTTGTGAATATGATTTTTATGATATTTGCAGTATGAAAATATATCGTGTCGTAAATAATAATGTTATTGTTTTAGGAAATTGCGAATATAATTATTATTTAGATTTATTATCAGGTAATATATATTTATGTATTAATTGTTGTTTTATTTGCAAAGACAAAATACATTGTACATGTTCTGGCTTAACAGGACCAACAGGACCAATAGGACCTACAGGGCCAAATACAGGAATTACAGGACCAACAGGTCCAACAGGACTAAATACAGGAATTACAGGTCCTACAGGTCCTAAAGGTGATGTAGGTTCTACTGGTCCTAAAGGTGATATTGGCTCTACCGGTCCTAAAGGTGATATTGGCTCTACCGGTCCTAAAGGTGATACAGGTTCTACTGGACCTAAAGGTGATACTGGATCTATAGGACCTAAAGGTGATACAGGTTCTACTGGTCCTAAAGGTGATACAGGTTCTACTGGTCCTAAAGGTGATACAGGTTCTACTGGTCCTAAAGGTGATACAGGTTCTACTGGTCCTAAAGGTGATACAG
>Ga0208826_1000076_pt1 | contig 111283 bp, 93 predicted proteins | sample AD_UKC115_MetaG_FD_184451 | JGI IMG/M metagenome (GOLD analysis project Ga0208826, IMG submission 184451) | Active sludge microbial communities of municipal wastewater-treating anaerobic digesters from Hong Kong - AD_UKC115_MetaG (SPAdes)... | ecosystem: Engineered > Bioreactor > Anaerobic >... | reverse complement strand
CACTCCTGGGGTACTCGATAGTGCTGGGCGTGTTCTCGATAGTCGGCGTTATTGCATGTGGAGTCGGCATGGTCCTGACTAGCCTGGTCGCCTACCTCGCCATCATGCACATCTATCTCGCGTTGAAGGGCGAGCAGGTGCAGGCCGCCGCGTGACACACTCGTTTCCATAGCATCTTGTATGCGATAGTTGTGCTGCGGGAAAGCAGCCATTCCCGCAGCATCCCGTGATCTCCACCCAACGGTACGGCGGCGCGTTCCCTGCGTGTATCGCCTCAAGGCGCGTAGGGAATGCCCGCTGTGGCATTCCGTCGGCTGTAGGACTCTACTCATGGAACAGGACGCGCATTCCCTATGGTAAAATCCGCCACCTTGGCGCATCCTTACTACCGTGGAACGGGACAGCAGCGTGCCACACCTGTTCCGCATTGACTCCCGCGGGTTTTCGGCGTAGAATGGGGGCAACAAAAAAGGCCCAGACGTTGCGTCCGAGCCTGATCTGCTGATCTGGTGCCGAAGGCGGGAGTTGAACCCGCACACTCTTGCGAGTACATGGTCCTGAACCATGCGCGTCTGCCATTCCGCCACTTCGGCGCATTCGATGCTTTAGTATATCAAAACGGTCTCCCCTTGTCAACGCCCGAATTTGCGTCAGGACTTGCGTTTCAAGGCGCGAGACATGGAGATTTCCAGAGTGATACTGACGGTAACACTGAACTCCGCTGTCGATAAGACGTACACCGTCGAGAACTTCGGCGTTGATCGTGTGCACAGGCCTTCGTCGTGGAGGATCACCGCCGGCGGGAAGGGTATCAACGTCGGGCGCGTCTACAACGAGCTTGGCGGCCGGGCGTTCATCACCGGTTTCGTCGGCGGTCACAACGGCGAGCACATCATCGAGGGACTCCGACAGGAAGGTATCGAGCATGATCTCGTCCGCATCCACGGCGAGTCGAGAGTATGCGTCGCCGTCCTCGATCCCGTCCACCGCACGCAGACCGAGCTAAACGAAGTAGGGCCGGAGATCTCGCCCGAGGAGCTTCGGCAGTTCGTCGCCAGGTACGAGGCGCTCATCCCCGGCATGGAGTATGTCGTCATGTCCGGGAGCACGCCTCCCGGAGTTCCCGATACCGTTTACGCTGAACTCATCGACATTGCCAAACGTCATAATGTGAAGACGGTGCTCGACAGCAGCGGCGCACCCCTCGCGGAGGGGCTGAAGGCCAATCCGTACATCGCCAAGCCGAACGTGCACGAACTCTCAGGCGTGATAGGCCGGCAGCTTGCCACCATCGAGGAGACCGCCGAGGTCGCCCAGGAGTTGAGCGGCGGTGACATCGAGATAGTGATCGTCACCCTCGGTCGCGATGGATGCCTCGCATGCACCCGCGGCGAGACTTGGTGGGCGCGTCCGCCCGAGATCAAGTTTCTGAGCGCGGTCGGCTCCGGTGATGCGCTGGCGGCGGCGGTCGTCTACGTGCTGGCAAATGGCGGGTCCGTCGAGGAGGCAGTTCGGCTCGGTACGGCCGCGGGCGCCGCGAACGCGACGACCTTCGGGGCCGGCTACTGCAAGCGCGACGACATATACGCCCTCGCGGAGAAGACGGAAGTCGTCCGGCTGCAGTCGGTCGGCTAGGAATCACGTTCCGGTCGTGCAATCCGTTCGGATTCCTGCTATACTGTAGGCGATGTTCGAACAGACGAGGTCCACGGAATGTTTGGCTCGATCGGAACCAACGAGATCATTCTCATAATGTTGATCGCCCTGCTGCTTTTCGGCCCGAGGAAACTGCCCGAGATAGGGCGGACTATCGGGAGCACCGTGAGAGAGTTGAAGAAAGCAGCGAGGGACTTTACATCTTCGATCGAGCAGATCGAAACCGAAGTCAAGAATGAGGTGGCGTCGGTCAGCGACGAGGTATCATCCCTCGATAGAGACTAGGAGTTCATACGTTCAGAGAAAGGGGGCATCGCGATGGGTATCCCGCATGGTCAGGAACTGATCATCATCCTTATCATAATCCTTCTCCTCTTCGGTGCGAAGAAGCTACCGGAGCTGGGCAGATCGCTCGGCCAGGGGATCAAGGAGTTCAAGAAAACCACCAAGGAGATTGTCAACGACGATGATGAAGCTCCGGAGAAGGCCAAGGCCGAATCGACCGACGCCTGAGCCTTGACACGCACTCCCGGAAGTGCTATACTCTAACGAATGACCTCCTCTCAGGGAGGTCATCTTTTGCGAGGTGGACTGCATTGGTTGCTGCAATAAGGATAATTCTGATAGTGTTTCAGTTCTTGAGTGCGGTGGCGCTCATCGTGCTTGTAATGTCCCAGACGACCAAGAGCGAGGGACTCTCCGGCACCATCGGCGGCAAGATGTCTTCCAGCTTCCGGGGCAGACCCGGAATAGATGAGAAGTTGTCCCTGTTCACCAAGTACGCCGCGATCTCGTTTATGGTGCTCACCGCTCTGGTGTACTACGTCCATACTCACGTGGCGGCGTAGCATACCTACCGCATCAGTTTTCCCTAAGCCGGACATCCTCCACGGACGTCCGGCTTTTCTACTGCCCGACTCCCCGCCAGATCCGGCTGCCGCCCCTTGAAAGTGCCTGCTATCTATTGTAAACTATAGACAGCAGAAACAACCCCGGAGGAAGCCATGAAGCAGCGGACCAGACAGGATGATATGCGAACGGATGATCGCCCCGATCCCCGGTGGATCCGTGGCAAGTGCCCCGAATGCGGGGATGACCTCGTCTCCAACTGCTACTACATCAGGGGCAAGGGCTACCTCATAGTCTGGGAGTGCTGGGGCTCTCACAAGGACGAGCCGACCTGCTCCTATCGTAGGGTGCTGTAGAGGACTGAGCATCGCGCGGACCGAACATATCCCCGGAACAGAGCTGGCTGGTTATCCCGGCTCAATGCTGAGTACGGAGGATACTGATGGATAAGGTGCGCTTTGGAATGATCGGATGCGGGACGGTTGCCGGATACGGGCATCTTCCCGCGCTCGCCTCACTCACCGATGTGATCGAACTGGTCGCCATCTCCGACCTCAACGAATCGCGCCTCGCGGAGTTGAAGGAGAAGTACAATCTCGAGGCGACTTACGCCGACTACCACGAACTGCTCGCCCGCGATGACATCGAGGCCATCGGCATGGCAGTCCCGCTTCCCAACCACTACCAGGTCGTGATCGACGCCGCCGCGGCCGGGAAGCACGTCTTCGGCGAGAAACCGATCGCTCCGACTGTGGAGCAGGGCATGGAGATGGTAGAGGCCATGGACCGCGCGGGGAAGCTCTTCGCCATCAACTTCGAGATGCGCCATTCCGATCCTATGCCCGAGATGAAGCGTCTACTCGACTCCGGCGCCATCGGCGAGCTGAAAGTGGTGCGGTTCGTCGGCAACTGGATGGGCGGACGATGGGCAGGCGAGGACCGGTATCGGATGCTGATCACCGAGGGGCTCGGACCGATCGTCGATTGCGGCATCCACTACTTCGATCTGGCGCGCTGGTTCACCGGCTCGGAGTACGCGGAGATCTCGGCGAAGGGCACCTACGTCGAGGACTATCCGAACCCCGACCACGTGATCGCCACCTGCCAAATGGAGAACGGTGTGCTGGTCCTGAACGAGAATGGATGGGCCTACACGCACAACACGCCGGCGCACGGAGCAAACCTCCACTACGAGCTCATCGGGACCGACGGGCTGATCAGCTACCAGAACCTGCAGTGCAGCATAGAGGGTCAGGACGATCGGAAAGAACTGAGCGTCTTCACGAAGGGCGAGTGCTATCGCCAGACGATCACCGCGCCCGCGAAGGCGTTCGACAAGATGTACCGCCTCTTCGCCGAGGGAATCCGGAAGGGCGAGTTGATCGATCTCCCCAGCGGCTACGACGGCGTCCAGGCCCTCCGAGCCGCCCTCGAGGCGCTCGAGCAGGCCGGGTAACCTGTCATCCGTTGTGAAAGAAGGGCTCGTGGCCTCATCCCGAGCCTTTCTCCATGGAACACGCTCTGGTGAGTCTCAGGTGAATCTGAGGCGATCCGTCATCCTGGGCATGTTACTGTGCAGCAAGCGCAGTTGTCTCCGGTAGAAACCCCGTTAGCCCTGTCAGGGCTGACGGTGGTTATTCCCCGGGACACAGAATCCGCTAGTCCTGAGTAGCGAAGCGTATCGAAGGACGGTCAGGACTACTCAGATCTGACGGTGCGAGGTTTCTGAGGAGCAACACGGACGACGCGCCGACGGCTCCTGTCGTCCGTGTTGCTCAGAATGACGCCGTAGCACAACTGCCTGATGTTGCCTAGCCGCTCCGCCTCAATCTCAGCGCTTCCTCTGCCAGTGCGATGTCCGACGGTCTGTCGACGTCGAATGCGAGTTCGGGGTAGGCGCTGACGTATGATCGTCCTTCGACGCTCAGTACCTCGCTGATCCGTCTCTCCATGTCCCGAATCGAGAGCTGGCCCATCGCGAACTTGAGCGCGAATCCGATTCCGAGCATCTTCACGAGTGCCATCACATCGCTCCGTGCATCGAATACCCTGCGGAGCATATCCTCGTGGTGGCGGAACGCGGTCGGTCGGAAGAGCACGGTGCTGCTCCCGACAAACTCGCCCTCGCACGTTCGAATGAAGGCCCACTTGCGGTCGGCAAACCGCCCCATGACGCTGCTCTTGTCCACGCTGGGGTAGACGATGTCTGCCTTCGGGGCGTTGAGCACCAGGTCGTCTACCGCCTCGGGCGTCAAAAGCGGGGTGTCGCCGCTCACCATGAGCACGCGGTCCGGATCGTCGAGCGCATCGACCGCCGCCAGCAGGCTGTCCACCTCGTGTGCCTCCTCGGGAAGTACGTGGTCGGCGACCTGCGCCATCGCACCGTCGGCGAGGCACGCCGGTCCGACGACCGCGACCTCTCCGACCGAGTCCGAGGCCTTGACCGCTTCGGCGATCCATTGGATCATCAGCTTGTCATGTAGCGTGATCAGTGATTTGCAGTCGGCTCCTGCCGCCTCACGGAACATCGGATCACTGATCGTTCCTCCTCCGATGATCACCGCGCCTATCTTGGCCATAGTGTGTTGTCCAATCTAATCAAGAGTACCCCGAGCACGATGAGGATCGCTCCCACCACCTTGCCCGGCGTGATAGGTTCCCTCAGGAACAGGATCGAGAGTATGACGGCTACCAGCGGATACGTGGCGGTGATGGGCGAGACCGTTCCCACTCCGCCGCACCTGAGCGCGGAGTAATACGCCAGTTGGCCGACCAGTCCGGCGGCGAGTCCGCCGAGTGCAAGGTAGATCACTGATTGCCTGTCGACCGAATGAAACTCCCGCCAACCGCCGGATATCGCCAGAAAGACGGTGAGGCCGACAGCGATGAATATCGTTCGGATCGAGAGCGCGGTCATGGGAGTGGCTTTCCCGAGTCCCAGTTTGTCGAACACGGGCGCCAAGCCCCACAGCAGGGCGGTGAGCAGTGCGAACAGGAAGACTCTCATGGAATGCTCCGACACGTGATCGTACGCGCAGGTTACATTCTAGGTGGGCCGGGCGAGTGATGTCAAGGCGCGCCCGCCCTGGTACGGAGGACTCGATGGCAGTCACAGCGCTGCTGACCTCATCCGTATGGGCAAAAAAAGAGCCAGGCTAAGACACAGACGCTGCAGCCTTCCACACAACGCGCCGACCTTGCTTCCAAGGCGAACGGTGGCGCTTCCATACCGCAACGTACCGCACGGACCAAGAACATGCATGCGGGAATCCCCGCATGCATGCCAAGCCCGGCGAGCAGACCGCACCAGACAAACCCTAACGGGCAGATCCGGCAAGGATCTCTGTATCTCAGTCCGGCAAATCAATGTACCGGGGGCACTTTCGGGTACGCCACAGTGATACCCCGTGTCGGCATCGCCGAAACTACCCCCGGAGGTTTTTTTGCGCTCGTTGTCGAATCGCGTACGGTACGGTTTGTTCAGGATCTTCCGCGCGGAGTTTAGCCTCAATCGGCCGAGGCGTATAACATACACGGGCATTCCCCGCGGAGTGGAGGACTGAGATCATGGCTCTGCCGATTCACGTGGCCGCAGTTCAGTATGCCACGGAGGCCGACAATAACACCGCCAACACCGACCGCGCGATCCACCTGCTGGATATCGCCGGCCACACGGCCGATCTCATCCTCATGCCCGATGCGTCGTTCACCTGTGACTGGCCCACCTGCCAGATTCAGAGACACACTCAGGCCGCCAGGGGGCCGCTTACCGCCATCGCCGCGCAGATTGCCGTGGTCAGGAGCGCATGTATATGCTACTGCATCCCCGAGCGAGACGGCGACAGGATCTACAACACGGCTATACTCGTCTGTGCCGATGGTCGCGTCGTCGGCAGTCACCGCAAGCTGGCGCTCAACGAGGCTGAGATTGCGGCCGGCTTCACTGCCGGCGATTCTTTGAGGGTGCTTCATACCTTCCTGGGACGTATCGGCATCCTCATCGGAGAGGACTGCTTCGATCCCGGCAACGCTGCGAAACTGGCAAACGAGGGCGCTCAGATCATCCTGGTCCCATCGGTGGCCCTGGTGGACAGCCCGGATGCCGTGGATAGCGCGCTCGGCGAGTGGGAGCGCGCTCTGAGAGAGTCTGCGGTCGAATCCCACTGCCATCTGGTCTGGGCAAACAAGATCGGCGCCGACCGCGGGATGCAGGCGATCGGCAACAGCATGATCGTCGCTCCGGACGGCGACATCATCGCCCGCGCCGGCATGGAGGAGGAGATAGTGCGCGCCCGGATTACCCTCACCGGCATCGCCCAGGCGGCTTGAGGCTCCCCACATGCATAGCGGATCACGGATGACCCGCCAGTCTCGCATCGGTACCTCCGGCTGGATCTATCCTCATTGGGAAGGCGTCTTCTATCCTGAGGACATGCCCGAGAGCGACTGGTTCGAGTTCTACACCCACTACTTCGACACCGTCGAGATCAACTACTCGTTCTACCGCTGGCCGGAGCGCGAGACCTTCGAGAAATGGCGCAAAGAGAGCCCGGAAGGCTTCCTTTTCGCGGTGAAGGCGAGTCAATACCTGACGCATCGGAAGAAGCTGAAGGACCCGGAAGAACCGCTAGGCCGAGTGATCGACCACGCCCGCGGACTCGGAGAGAAGCTCGGCCCGATCCTCTACCAGCTTCCTCCGCGCTGGAAGGTGAACATCGAGCGGCTCCGGCAGTTCCTCTCACTCCTGCCGAAGGACATCCGGCATGTGATGGAGTTCCGCGATCCCAGTTGGCAGACCGAGGAGGTCTACTCCCTGCTGGCGGAGCACGGGGTCGCATATTGCGTCATGAGCGCGCCCGCCTTCCCGAGGGTGATGAGGGTCACCGCGCCGTTTGCGTACATCCGCATGCACCATGGAGGCGAAAAAGACGGCAACTACGACGAGCATCAGTTGGAGTGGTGGGCCGAGCAGATCAGCAACTGGCTCAGGGATGTTGACGTCTACGTCTACTTCAACAATGACCTGCACGGGAACGCCGTGAAGAACGCTCTCCGGCTGAGGGAGATGGTGGGCTGAGGACGGCAGACGGCAGACTGCGGACCGCAGCTAGAGCATGTTCCACCTTGTAGGAGCGGCTTCCCAGCCGCGAATGCCCACGTAGCGCAACGGAATCCGGGATTGGAATCCCCTCCTACAACAGTCTCAAGATGCGCCCTAGACCCCTGAATCCGCAGACTGCAGTCTCCCCTTGTACGAGTGTCCCGGCCCCTGTGCCACCGTCCGGCCGATCGACATGATCCGCGCGCGCATGCACCCGTCGCAGAGCCCCGGATCCTCGTTGATGCAGCGCTTGTTCGGGTAGATCTCGTAGTTCACGCGGTACTTCAGCGGCGTGTAGTTCGGCATCACGACATTCGCACCCGCCATCAACGCCTTCTCGCGGCCGAACTCATCGATCGTGCCCATCGCGGTGGTCGCGGGCATCAGCGCATTCCGTGTCGCCAGCCGAACGACTGCGATCATCTTCAGCGTGAGCGTCAGGTCTCCGCCGCATGATGTCGAGATCGGCGTGTTGGGGTGGGGGATGAACGGCCCGATGCCGATCATGTCCGCATCGAGCTCGCGCACGAACTCCACATCGTTCGCCATGTCTTCGATCGTCTGTCCCGGGAGGCCGACCATGCATCCGGCGCCGACCTGGTAGCCGAGTTCGCGCAGGTTGTTGAGGCACCGGCGGCGATTCTCGAACTGCGAGTCCGGGTGGAGCCTGGCATACAGCTGGGGAGAAGCGGTCTCATGGCGGAGGAGGTAACGGTCCGCGCCGGCCTCCTTCATGATGCGGTAGTCCTCATACGGCCGCTCGCCGATGGAGAGGGTGATCGCACAGTCGGCCTGCGATTTGATCCTCCGGATGATTTCCGCCATGTGTTCGGCGGTATACCAGGGATCTTCGCCGGACTGCAGGACGATCGTGCCGATCTTCTTTGCCACGATACCGACCGACGTCTCGACGATCTCATCGATCGGCATTCGGTAGCGATCGACATCCTGGTTATCGCGCCGGAGCCCGCAGTAGAGGCAGTTCCGCGCGCAGATGTTGGAGAACTCGATCAGCCCGCGGATATGGACGTCATCGCCGACGTACTCCTTGCGCGCCTCATCGGCGGTCGCAAGGAGGCGCGCGATGTCGTCCTCGTCCTCCAGCGAGAGGAGGGTGATGATCTCCTCCCTTGTCAGATCGCCGGTATGCCGTGCCTTCTCGAGGATGTCCGCTAGTGCCATGTCATTCTCCGTCAAACATTGTGATTTGCTTCACAATTATACCCAATCGCACCAGATAAGTCCAGGGTTTGATGGCCGTGGGGTATTCCAGGGAGAGGCAGCTAGCCATGCCTGCTAGAGGCTGTCAAGGAGGCTGTTGTACTCCTCGATGCTCAGTCCGAGGTCGCGAAGGATCTTGCGGAGAAGAGGGCGGACGATCACCTGACCTCCGTGATCAGGGATGACCACTATGCATCCGGATACGTTGCTGAACGTGTTGTGGCTGCCGACACAACGGACCCACTCGAATCCAGCGGCCTCGGCTACTTTCCTCAGTTCGCGATAAGGAACAAGCCGAAGTCTGGTCATACCGCTACCTCGACACGCCAAGTGCCGACGAAATCAGGCATCGGTTCGGGTTCTTCGGCGGTCTGCAGATACGCCGTGATGGCTTCCTTGACGTTGGCTTCCAAGGCGGGCATATCCGGAGCCTGGGTATAGCATCCCGGAAGCTCCACAACCTCGCCGACGAGCCATCCGCTCTCAGGGTCCCGCTCGACAACAACGGTGAAGGACTTGGTCATAGGTGTCTCCTGGTACGTGTCTACCGTCATTATACCACACGCGCGAACCCTCTGATCGGTCTGAGGTGACTATCGGGTCAGCTTTCCGGCCTCCGGAAAAACAAGAGAGCCTTGGTCCGTAGTGGGCCGAGGCTCTCTTGGGTTACTCGATCACTATGCTTTCGCTTAGCGGGAGCCGGCTGTCTCCTTCGGCATCTCGATCACAGGGTTCTTCTCCCTGGGAGTGTAGTGAGTGTGCAGCAGCTTGTGCGACATCTCACCATTCGGCTTGCCGAGGAATTCTGCATACAGCTCGGTGACCGCCGGGTTCTCGTGCGACTTGCGCAACGGCAGACCGCGGTCGGCCTCGTAGATCGCCTTTGCGCGCGCCATCCGGATCTCCGGAGTAGTCGGGAACGGCTGGCCTCCGCCTCCGAGACATCCGCCGGGGCACGCCATCACTTCGATGAAGTGGTAGTCGGCCGTGCCGTTCTTGATCGCGTCGAGCAGCGTGCGGGCGTTGGCGAGGCCGTGCGCAACGGCGGCCTTTACCTGCAGGCCGTCGATGTCCAGAGTCGCCTCGCGGACGCCTTCCATGCCGCGGACCGCGGCGACCTCGATGTTGTCCAGCGGTCGGCCGGTCAGAACCTCATATGCTGTCCTGATTGCAGCCTCCATGACGCCGCCGGTCGCACCGAAGATCACGCCTGCGCCGGTAGCCATTCCGAGCGGGAGATCGAACTCACCGTCCGGCAGGTTCGGCAGGTCGATGCCGGCTTCCTTGATCATACCGGCCGCCTCGCGAGTCGTCAGGACATAGTCCACATCCTGGTAGCCGCTGGAGAACATCTCGGGCCTCGAGGACTCGAACTTCTTCGCGGCGCACGGCATGATGGAGACGACCACCATCTTTGCCGGGTCGACGCCGATCTTCTGCGCGTAGTATGTCTTCGCCAGCGCTCCGAACATCTGCTGCGGCGATTTGCACGTCGAGAGATGCGGGAGCTGCTCCGGGTAGAAGTGCTCGATGAACTTGATCCAGCCAGGGCTGCACGATGTGATCATCGGCAGTGTGCCGCCGTTCTGGATGCGGCCGATCAGCTCGTAGCCTTCCTCCATGATGGTCAGGTCGGCGGTGAAATCGGTGTCGAACACCTTATCGAAGCCCATCATTCGCAGCGCGGAGACCATCTTCCCCGTGACGAGGCTTCCGGCGGGCATGCCGAACTCCTCACCGATGGCGGCTCGGACGGCGGGCGCAGTCTGCACCACGACGAACTTCTCAGGATCGTAGATGGCATCCCAGACGTCGGGAGCGGGATCCTTCGCCTTCAGCGCGCCGGTTGGGCACCGGTTGATGCACTGTCCGCAGTACACGCACACGACATCGGCGAGCGGCTTGTCGAGGGCCGGTCCGATCGTGGTATTCCACCCGCGCTTGCTGGCGAACATCGCGCCGACGGACTGGATCTCGTGGCATACGCGGACGCATCTCTTGCAGAGGATGCACTTGTCCGGGTTGCGGATCAGGGACGGGCTCGACACGTCGAGCGGCTCCTGGCGGCGCTCACCCTCGAAGCGGATGTCCTGGATGCCAAGCTCCTTAGCCAGCTTCTGAAGCTCGCACTTCTGGTTGGCGGAGCAGGTGAGACAATCCTGCGGGTGATTCGCGAGCAGCAACTCTACGATCAGGCGGCGCGCCTCGCGGACCTTCGGGGAGTGAGTGTTGATCTCAAGCCCCTCGGACACGGGGTACGCGCATGCCGGGCAGAGCAGCCGCTGTCCCTTGACTTCGACTACGCAGATTCTGCACACGCCTTCGACGCTCAGGTCGGGGTGGTAGCAGAGCGTAGGGATGTATATGCCAGCCTTCTGCGCGGCCTGGAGGATGGTCATTCCCTCCTCGGCTGCGACCTGCTGGCCGTTAATGGTAATGTTCACTGTGTTAGCCATTTACTTTGGCACCCCTTCCATTGCTCATCGCGCACACCCCGGTAGGGCACTTTCCGTCTGCGATGTGAGCAATATACTCTTCCTCGAACAGCTTGAAGCTGGTGCTGAAGGCGGTTCCGGCGAACTGCCCGAGTCCGCATCTCGACGACGACGCCATGTTGGCGGCGAGGCTCTGCATGACCTCGATGTCGCCGATTTTGCCATTGCCCTCAATCCAGTTCGATGCTATCTCATACATTCTCTTGACGCCCTCTCTGCACGGGATGCACTGTCCGCAAGACTCGTGCAGGAAGAACGCCAGGCAGTTGTGCACCAGATCGACGATGCATTTGTCTTCGTCGATCACGATCAGCGCGCCGGCGCCGGGCGAAAGATCCTCGTACGCGAACTTGCGGTCGAGGCTCTCCTTGCCGACGCACACGCCGGACGGTCCGCCGATCAGGACGGCCTTGATGTCCTTGCCGGACTTCGTGCCGCCTGCCATCTCGTACAGGACCTCGCGCATCGTGGCTCCGTAAGGGACCTCGATGACGCCCGGCTGAAGCACGTCGCCGCACGGCGAGAAGATCTTGGTGCCCTTGCTCTTCTCAGTGCCGATGCTGTTGTACCAGTCTGCGCCGTTCAGGACGATCTGCGGGATGTTCACCAGCGTCTCGACGTTGTTGATGACGGTCGGTGCGTTCCACAGACCCTGAGTCGGCGGGTACGGCGGCTTTACCATGGCTTCTCCACGGCGTCCCTCGAGGGATTCGATCAGAGCGGTCTCCTCGCCGCAGACGTATGCGCCTGCGCCCTTGAAGACCTCGATTTCGTAGTCGAAGCCGGAGCCGAAGATGTCCTCGCCGAGGAGTCCCATTTCCTTAGCGTCCGCGATCGCCTTCTGCAGGTTCTCGACGGATTGCTTGTACTCGCCGCGGATGTATACGTAACCTTTGTCGGCGCCCACCGCGTAGCCGGCGATGATCATCGCTTCTACGAGGCTGTGAGGATCGCCTTCGAGGATCAGCCTGTCCTTGAAGTTGCCCGGCTCGCCCTCGTCCGCATTGCAGATGATCGTCTTCGGCGCGCCTGGGGCATTCCGGGCGGCTTCCCACTTGATGCCGGTGGGGAACGCCGCTCCGCCGCGTCCGCGCAGGTTCGACTTCTTGACTTCGTCGATCACCTGCTCGGGACTCATCGTTGTGAGCGCCTTGCCGAGGGCCTCGTAGCCGCCTCCGGCAATGTACTCTTCGATAGATTCCGGGTTGATGACGCCGCAGTTCTTCAGCACTATCTTCTGCTGCTTTGCGACGAACGGGACCTCGGTGTCGGGACCGGTCATCGAGACGTCGCCCTTGTACATCAGCCGAGAGACGACGCGTCCCTTCAGGAGGTGCTCCTGCACGATCTCCTGCGCATCGGCCGGTGTCAGCTTGGCGTAGACGGTTCCCTCAGGGTAGACTACGATCACGGGACCGCACTCGGAGATGCCCAGGCAGCCGGTCTCGACTACTCGGATCTCTCCCTCGAGTCCGGCCTTCTTGATCTCTTCGTTCAGCGCAGCCTGGACTGCCCTGCTTCCCTTCAGCACGCAAGACGTGCCGTTGCACACCAGAACGTGTGATCTGTAGAACGGCATGCTAGGCCTCCTTCCCTGCGTAGCTGCTCAGAATGCCCGGTATCATCTCCGGCGACAGGTTTCCATGAACTTCGTCATTCACCATGATCGCCGGCGCCACACCGCAGACTCCGAAGCAACTGACGTGCTCGAGAGTGAACAGGCCGTCAGCGGTCGTCTCGCCATTCTTGATGCCGAGTTCGTCCACGATGGCCTTGATAATCGCCTTCGAGCCCTCAATGTGACAAGGTGCGCTGTCGCACACTCGCACAACGTACTTGCCTTTCGGTTTCGTACTGAACAGCGTGTAGAAAGTCGCCGTGCCGTACACTTCGCTGACCGGGATGCCCAACTCGTTCGCGATGTCCTGCATGGCGTGCTCCGGAAGGAATCCGTACTTCGCCTGTACTTCGTGCAGGATCGGCAGCAGGTTTCCCCGGAATGCGTTGTACTTGGCAACGATTGTCTTTACGTCCGCAGAGCACTCTGCGCACTTCTGCCCTGAACTCAAGCGTACACCTCCGTCTTGTATGTGCTGAGTCTATCCAACCCAATCCGCCCGGTGGCGGAGTATGCAAGGCGCCCGGCGGACCGGGCGCCGCATCAGCCTACTTCTTGATGATCGCTTCGAACGGACAACTCTCGATGCAGACTCCGCACTTCGTGCAGGTCTCGGTCGATATGACGTGCGGCTCACGGCGGTTGCCGGAGATCGCGCCGACCGGGCAGTTCTTCGCACACAGCGTGCAGCCCTTACAGCGTTCCGCGATGATCTCGTACTCGATCAGCGCGGTGCACACTCCGGCCGGGCAGCGCTTTTCGTTGACGTGCGCCTCGTACTCGTCCCGGAAGTACCGGAGAGTAGCGCGCACGGGGTTCGGCGCCGTCTGCCCCAGGCCGCAGAGTGACGTGGATTCGATGCTCGTCGCGAGAGACTCGAGCAGTTCGATGTCTCCCTGCTTGCCCTCGCCCCGGGTGATCCGGGTGAGGATCTCGAGCATCCTCTTGCAGCCCTCTCTGCAGGGCGTGCACTGGCCGCACGACTCTTCCATGGTGAACTCCAGGAAGAACCTGGCCACGTCTACCATGCACGTGTTGTCGTCCATGACGATCAGACCGCCCGATCCGACGATCGAGCCGGCCTTCTGCAGGTTATCGTAGTCTATCGGCATATCAAGCAGGGAGGCGGGCAGACATCCGCCCGACGGCCCTCCGGTCTGGACAGCCTTGAACTCGCGTTTGTTCGGGATGCCGCCGCCGATATCGTAGACGATCTCGCGCAGCGTCGTGCCGAACGGTACCTCGATCAGCCCGGTGTTTACGATATTGCCTGCGAGCGCGAACACCTTGGTGCCCTTGCTCTTCTCTGTGCCGTACTGTCCATACCACTCACCGCCCTTGCGGATGATGGTGGCGATATTGGCGAACGTTTCGACGTTGTTGATCAGCGTCGGTTTGCCCCACAGGCCCGCGACGGCGGGGTAGGGCGGCTTTGTCCTCGGCTCGCCGCGCTCTCCCTCGATGGAAGCGATCAGCGCGGTCTCCTCGCCGCATACGAACGCGCCCGCACCCTTGCGGATCTGGATGTCGAAGTCGAGGTTTCCGAAGATCCCTCGGCCGAGCACGCCGAACTCGCGCGCCTGGTTGATGGCCTTCTGCAGCCGCTGGATCGCAAGCGGATACTCGGCGCGGACATACACGTAGCCCTGCTGAGCGCCGATGGCGTAGGCTGCGATGGCCATGCCCTCGATGATGGCGTGCGGATCGCCCTCGAGGAGCGACCGGTCCATGAACGCGCCGGGGTCTCCCTCGTCTCCGTTACACACCACGTACTTGATGTCGCCCTTCGCCTTGCGTGCGAACTCCCACTTCCTCGCAGTCGGGAATCCCGCGCCTCCACGGCCTCTGAGGCCCGACGCGGCGATCTCGGCGATGACCTCTTCCGGCGTCATCTGGGTGACTGCCTTGCCCAGAGCTTCGTATCCGCCCCGTGCGATGTAGTCCTCGATGATGTTCGGATCGATCGTGCCGAGGTTCTGCAGGACGATTCTCGTCTGCTTCGAGAAGAATGGGATGTCCTCGTAGTGGGGCATGTGCTCCTCGCCTTCCTTCGCGAGAAGCCGCTCGACGATGCGCCCCTTTGCCAGGTGCTCGGAGACGATCTCGCCCGCGTCCTCAGGAGTCACCTTGGTGTAGAAGATGCCCTCGGGGTAGACGATGATCACCGGGCCGAGATCGCACGTTCCGACACAACCAGTGTCGTAGATGCTGATCTCGGTATCCAGTCCGGCGGCCTCGATCTCCCTCTTGAGCGCGCCTTCGACCTCATGCGCTCCCGAAGCGATGCATGCCGCTCCGGCGCATACCAGAATATGTGAACGGTTGTGCTTCATTGCTTAAAAAGTACTCCAAACTAACTCGCGCTATTCAGCTGTCTCGGGCGCAGCTACTCTTTGGTGGATGCCACCACCCACTCGCCGACGATGTTGTCGTTCACGAGGTGCTGGCTGATGATGGTCCGTGCGCGCTCGGGCGTCACGTAACCATAGGTGACCGTCGGCTGGCCCGGCTTGCTGACGTCGATCATAGGCTCCTGCTCGCACAGGCCCTTGCATCCCGTCTGGGTCACCGCGACATCCTGGATTCCACGCTTGCTCAGTTCATCCAGGATGGCCGACATAACGTCTCTGGCCCCGGCCGCGATGCCGCATGTTCCCATCGCGACCACTATCTTGGCCTTGTACTGGCCCTCGCGTACCCTCATCGCCTGCTGGGCCTGTTCCCTTACTCTGCGAAGATCCTCAAGACTCTTCATCCGGTTTTTTCACCCTTTCTTAGTCTTGCGATGCTCGCGTTGATCGCGAACACGCTCTGACCGGTCCGTAGTACACGGATCAGTCGATCGTTCCTGCATCCCGGATACCTTCATCCAGGTACTTCCTCATCCACTCGATCACGAGCGAATCATTGATCGGGACATCGTCCAGTTGCTCGACGATCTCCTTTGTATCGAAAACGAACAGCTTGCCGTCAACATCGTACCGGAGTATGAGCCGCACCTGCGGACATCCGACTATCAGGCTGATAATCGTCTCCGCCAGATTACCCAGCGGAGTCCGGTCTATGTTGTCGTACTGGAAAGTCGCGGACACCACGGTGCCTTGCCCCGGAGTGGACCAGATGTGGAGTGATCCTCCACTCCGCTCCGCCGCCGCTTCCAGTAGAGGCAGCCCCAGTCCGACTTTGCGTGTCGTCCTTGTCGTGACGAACGGATCGGTGACATTCTCCAGCATCCGCTGGTCCATCCCTCGTCCGTCGTCGGAGATCTCCAGCTTCAGGAGGTTCTCCTCGGATCGCTTCACCACGGCGATGGTCACCGTGGATGCGCCCGCCGACAGAGAGTTCTGCACTATGTCAAGGATGTGCAAGGAAAGGTCCCGCACCCGGTCCTCCGTCCATCATCGCAGTCGCAGGCTTCACGCCTGCGCGAGACGCACCTGCGAAGGGTGCGGCTACTTCTTCTCCAGCAGCTTGGCCACCTTGCTGGGGCAGACCTTCGCGTGCACCTTCTCGCCGATCACTACGACCGGTGCGAGGCTGCATGCGCCGACGCATCTGACTGCCTCGAGCGTGTACTCGCCATCCTCGGTCGTGCCGCCTTCCGGGCCCACGCCCAGTTCCGTTGCCAGCCGATTCAGCACGCTCTGCGAGCCGCGTACGTAGCAGGCGGTTCCCATGCATACCTGGACCTTTTGGCGTCCCTGCGGCTTCATATGGAAGAAGTTATAGAAACTCGCCACACCTGCAGCCTTGCTCAGGGGGATGTCCAGCCCCTCAGCTACCTTCAGAAGCGCCCACTCGGGCAGATAGCCGAGCCGCTCCTGGACGGCATCCAGCACCGGGATCAGCGCGCCGGGTATGTCCTTGTGCTCGGCGATGATCTCCTCGATCTCGCCGACCACGCCCTCGCTCTTCTTCTCGTCCGTCTTGTTCTCTGCTGGTGTTGTGCCGTTTTGTTCAGTTGTCATTTCGAGTACTTCCGTCTTCATTTGGTCTTGCTGCCCAATCTATACAGGCCTAACCCTTTCCGTCCTAGCCTTGTGTCTCTTGCCCTGCGTCGGGAATCGAAATCCCCTGCTACAGATGTTCAATGTACCTTCCGCCCGAGCCCTCACATGCGAGCCTGATCTCGGCGGCGCTTCGCGACTCCACATGGAGTATCGTGCGCCCCGCTCCCAGATCATCGAGGCAATGCGCGTCCGAGGAGGTGACGATCGGCCTTCCGCGGAGGCTCGGGAACTTCGCAACGGCCTGCTCTGCGGTCGTATTCTTGGAGATCTCCACAGCCGGGACCGTCAGGTCCGGCGGCATGAACCCCAGTACGGCGATCAGACTCATCGAGGGCCGATCCACATGGGCGGGGATTGCAAGCCCATCCATCGACTGCACTCTTTCGATGAGCTCTTCCAGTCTGATATCCGTCGGCGCGGAGCACAGATGCTCGTTGAAGCCCAGGAACTCGCCCAGGGCATCGACTTTCATCTGCTCCTCGAAGCTTTCGTGGCCGTGGGGGGTTTCCGGCAGGGCCGCGTAGACTTCCTCCTGCAGAGCGAGTACCGTGTCCAGATTGTCAAAGATGCAGACTACGTGTATGCCCTCCTGGGTCTCGCATTCCATTCCGGGCAGCACCTTGACGGAACTGCCCCTGGAGGCCTCCAGGACGGCCCATACGTTGTCCGCGGTGTTGTGATCGGTTATCGCGATCACGTCCAGACCCTTTCTCTCGGCCTCGCCGATGATCAGGTCCGGTATCATCTCCACCGCCGCGCACGCGGAGAGAAGAGTATGAATGTGCAGATCAGCCTCTATGCGATGAGGCATCTCACCGAATTCCCAGTTCGTAAAGCTTGCCGACGACCTCGTACGTCCTCATCGGAGTGGTCAGGATTATGACGCCTTCCTCGTTGGCTTTCTCGATCGTCTTCTCCTCGGGCTCGGCGCCGCCGGTGATCACTATCGCCGCCAGGCCGAGCAGCGTGCCCACAGCCACCACATTCTGGTGGATCTGTATCGTGGTCCATATCTGACCGGGTTTTCCGTTGCCGATCACGTCGCTGAGCAGATCGGACGAGTATCCTCCCGTGACCTCGATGCCCTCGGGAGACCCTCCGGCCCTCTGCTCCAAACCGAGTTTGTCGATTACTTCCGACAGCAGCATGGCATTCACTGTTCAGGCTCGGAATCCGCCCGAGGTGCTCCGATTGCTTCCTGCAATTCCCGGGCCTTCTGCTGAGTGCCCATCGCAGGCGGAACCTTCTCGGCGAGCGTCATCAACTCTTCCGCGAGGACCTGAACCCTTTCTCTAAGCTTGAACACGCAGTCGGTCTCGACCGCGAGTCCCCTTACGATATCTTCCGCCAGTGTGCGGCAGCTCGGCGCTCCGCACGATCCGCAGTCGAGACTCGGCAGGCTGTCTACAATCTTTTCCAGTTGCTCCATCTTCTGGATGGCGACGGTCATGTCGGGATCCAGACTGAGTGTCGGCCTCGGCTCTATCTGCCTGTCAAAGTCCAGCATGTGCGGATCGACCTGGCGCAGGAGCTCCGCCTGGCGCGCGGCGATCTCTTCCTCCGTCGGGCTGGCTCCCCCGATCGAAGCGATGTCTCTGACGCGCCGTCGGGAGATGAATGGGTTCTCGACTGCGAGCACTCCTCCCACGCATCCGCCGACGCAGGCCTGCAGCTCGATGTAGTCCATGTCGAGCAGCTTCCCTCGGTCGATCTCCTCCATGATCTGTATCACGTTGTGTATGCCGTCCACCGAGATATGTCTCTTCGCTCCGATGGAGAGCACCTCGCCGCCGCTCCGCGCCCAGCCGACTCCTACTCCGGATGCATGGCGGATCACATCCTTCACCTGCTCGTCGGTGGCGCTGTATATGAAGCTGTGCAGCTTGCCGAAAACGTCTCTGATCGGGATAGCGCCGTCTATGCACTTGTCACGGTATCCCACCGGATCTGCGATCGCGCTCACCTTGCCCGGGCACGGCGTGATGAAGAACAGGCCTATCTCCTCGGGTGGAATCCCGAGCTCGGCGGACTTCTGTGCTCTCGCCATCCTTGCCGCGACTCTCATCGGCGATGCTACCGGTATGATGTTTCCGATCATGCCGGGGAAGCGCACCTGGATCAGCCTCACGACCGCCGGGCAGGCGGACGATAGAAGCGGCTTCGTGCGGTCCGGGTCCCGTAGAATCTCCCGAATCCGGGCCGATACTATCTCCGCGGCATATGCGACCTCGTACACATCATCGAAGCCGAGGCTCATCAACCCGGCGATTATCTTCTCCGGTCGGATGCCGCCTCGGAACTGCCCGTACAATGCCGGCGCCGGGAGTGCGATCTTGTACCGATAATCGGCCAGACTCGCGAGCGTATCCGCCACTGCGGTCTTCGCCTGGTTCGGGCAATTGCGGATGCACTCTCCGCAGTCAACACATCTCAACTCGACGATCTGCGCTTTGCCGTCCCGGACCCTGATTGCTTCCGTTGGGCAGTGCTTGATGCAGTTTACGCAGCCCTTGCATTTCTCCTCGATCAGTCGGACCGAGTGAAAGTACCGCTTAACGTTCTCCTGCTCATTCATTGTTGAACACCATGTCCAGGGTCGTTCCGACGCCTACCTGGGTCCGGATATCCAGTGCATCGGCGCACCTCTTGATATTCGGCAGACCCATGCCGGCCCCGAAACCCATCTCTCGGACCGCATCGCTTGCCGTCGACCAGCCGGGCTGCATCGCCAGGTTCACGTCCGGGATTCCCGGCCCTTCATCCTGCACCAGGATCCTGATCCGCACAGGGCTTGCAGCGAGCGATATCTCGCCGCACGAGGCATGGATGACTACGTTCATCTCAGCCTCATAGGTCGCTACCGATGCCCGACGAATCGTCTCGGGCCTCACGCCGATCTGCTGCAGGATCTTCTTGATCCTGGTCGAGACACTCCCGGCGGTCGAGAAATCGCCGCCTTCGAGCTTGAACGTGTAATGCAGCTCGGCTCCGCCCGGCGAGTCGCCTGATGCTTGAATGTGAGCACCGTCGGAATCACTCAACGCGCATGCATCCCTTTAGCCCCTTGGCATACAGCAGACCGCAGCTCTCGTAGAGCGGATACGGCGAAGAGAGCAGGGGAATCCCGCAGTCCCTCGCCATCGCGATCGTCGCCTCGTCGGGGCGCTTGTTTCGAACGAAGATGACACCCTTGAGGTCGAGAATCTCGGCCGTTCGGATGACCTGACTATTCGTGAGACCTGTGAGCAGCAGCGCTCCAGGCTTTGTGAAGGCAAGCACATCGCTCATCAGATCGCATCCGCAAGCGTTGTGCACCTCCTCGCCCAGTTTCTCCTCACAACAAAGAACGTCCGCCCTCAGGGCGTTTCGAATATCTTCGATCTTCACACCGGTCAGTTCGTCCGGCATCTCTTCTGTCAGCTTTCCAGGTCCCATTGTTGATGCAAAATCCTCTATTAAGTTCACTCTTGGCAAGCAGTACGGCGAGCGCCTGCCCGTAGGAAAGCTTGTGAAATCATTCACAAGCCTGCGCAAAATAAAACGGGACATCGTCGCGTCTCGCGCGGGAATCCCGAAGTAATCGGTTACACGCAACCAATTGCCGTTGATTCCACCGCACTTTGCGTGAATTCTACCACAAACACCCCGCCTTCGCCAAGTGCCTGACTGCAGAATTGCGGGGAATTTCACAAAAATATCGCAGGCATTCGCATGATAGCGTGCAGATCAACCGGCCTGGCCCGAGGTATGGGACCGCATAGCGCGAGTTCCCCTGGTCTGACAGCCCTGACAGCGATGGGGAGGGCGTCGCATCCGAGGTATCCGACGGGCTCGCCGAAAAACCTCACAAAGAGGTTTGACAAGATCCGCATCTTGTGGCATAATCAGATCAATCGCAACTGAGACTCAGTCTCAATAACGGAAACGGACGCATCGCATGACCATGACAGCCAGAGATGAGGAACTGACATTTCGAGAGTATCTCACCGAGCAGGGACTCCGGTTCACATCGGAACGCAGGATGATCCTTGCGGAGGTTTTCCGCCGGCACGAGCACTTCGAGGCGGAGGACATCATCCTTGGGCTGCGTGAGCATGGTTTCCGGGTCTCGCGGGCCAGCATATACCGCACGTTGCCGCTCCTCGTGGAGAGCGGTCTGCTCAGATCGGTCCACTCCGACGAGAAGCACAGCCACTACGAGCACGTATTCGGTCACGAGCACCACGACCACTTGATCTGCACCCGGTGTGGCAAGACGGTCGAGTTCAAGGATGACGGCATCGAGCAGACCCAGAACAGGGTATGCGCCGATCACGGGTTCACGCCCGTTCACCACTGCCTGGAAATTGTCGGTATCTGCGCCGACTGTAGCCGACTGTAGTTGATCAGAGGGAAAGGCGCCATGACACTGGATCAGGCAAAGAGGGGTTCCGAAGTTTGCATCCTGTCCATCACGAATCCCGAACATCGCGCGCAGCTTGTTCGGCTGGGCATCTCGGAAGGGAGCCGAGTGATCTGTCAGGAGAAGCTCCCGATGGGGCCGGTGGTCTTGCGCTGCAACAGGCAGGAGATCGCCGTAGGCCGGCAGTTGGCCCGGAACATCACGATCCGGTAGGTGATGTGCGCCACGTTAGCGAGCAATGGCAGCGTGGAGTCGACTCACTCGTTGCCCATTGCCGAGCGGATTTTCATATGCAGCACGCAGGTCAGCATCGACATCGCCATCAGCACAGACAGCGCGAGATCTTCGACGGACCCACCAGGAGGATCGCCCTTGTAGGCAATCCGAACGTCGGGAAATCCGTCTTCTTCGGCTTCCTCACCGGCGTCTACGCCGACGTTTCCAATTACCCGGGCACGACTATCGAGATCACCAGCGGTCACTCCGGGAGCGACCTCATCATCGACACCCCGGGCATCTACGGAGTCTCGTCATTCAACGACGAGGAGCGTGTTGCCCGCGACATCATCCTCGACGCGGACGTCGTCATCAACGTGGTGGACGCCGTCCACATGGAGCGCGACCTCTTCGTCACTCTTCAGCTTGCCGACATGGGCGTGCCGATGGTCGTCGCCCTCAACTTCATGGACGATGCCAAGCGCGAGGGCCTGGAGATCGATGAGGACCTGCTCTCCGACCTGCTGGGAGTCCCCGTCATCCCGACGATTGCAACCAAGCACATCGGTCTCGCCGCCGTCCGAAGCGCCGTAGAGTCCGCGCGCCCGGGGCGTCCCGATCCCGAGATCGCTCGCCGCCTGACTGAGGAACTGCGGGTAGTCGGCTCTCCCCGCGAGGCGCTGCTCGTTCTCGAGGGTGATGAGGTGGTCTCCGGGCGTCATGGCGTGAAGCCGGGCGACTGCCGGGAGGAGTTCTACCGCCGCCGCAGGGACCGTGTGAACGACATCGTGGGCCACGTCGTTCGGGAGGTCAGTGTCGGACGCAGGTTCGCGCTCCGTCTCGGCAGCCTCGCTATCAACCCGTGGGCCGGCATACCGATCCTGGCGGCGGTGCTCTACCTGATGTACGAGCTCATCGCCGTGTTCGTCGCCCAGACCGTGGTCGGCTTCACGGAAGGCACGATCATGGAAGGCTACTGGGAGCCGGCCGCGCGCGCCTTCATACACAGATTTGCGCCGGAGGGCTCGGCGATCGCCACTCTGCTGGTCGGGCAGTTCGGCGTCGTTACGATGACGGTGACATACCTGATCGGGCTGCTCCTGCCGCTGGTGGCCGGGTTCTACCTTGCTCTCTCGATCCTCGAGGACAGCGGATATCTCCCTCGGCTTGCGGCGCTTGCGGATCGAACGCTGAACAGCATCGGTCTCAACGGTCGGGCCGTGGTCCCGATCATCCTTGGATTCGGCTGCATCACGATGGCGACGATCACGACTCGCCTGCTCGGCACTGAGCGAGAGAAGACGATTGCCACATCGATCCTGAACTTTGCAATCCCGTGCTCGGCTCAGCTAGGGGTGATAGTCCTGCTGCTCGGTAGGGTAGGGTTCGGGCTCACCCTGGCATATGCCCTGATCATCGGCGCGTGTCTGGTCATCATCGGCACGGTGCTACACCGCACGCTTCCCGGCGAGTCATCGCCGCTGTTGATCGATCTTCCGCCGATGCGTCTGCCGAGGATCGACAATGTGATGCGCAAGACCGCGAGTCGGACGATGGCCTTCATGAGGGAGGCCGCACCGTGGTTTCTCGTGGGGTCGGCATTGGTCGCGCTGATGCAGGTGACCGGGCTGCTGGCTGTGTGGGAGAGGGCCTTCGCGCCGCTGACCACCGGATGGCTGCATCTGCCGCGCGAGGCCGCAAGCGCGTTCGTGATGGGCATGGTCCGCCGAGACTTCGGAGCCGCCGGTTTCGCCGCGATGTCGCTGAGCCCCATGCAGACGCTGGTCGCCATGGTTACCATGACGCTCTTCGTGCCGTGCATCGCATCGATCGTCATCCTGTTCAAGGAGCGTGGTGGTCGTCAGGCTCTGGCGATCTGGCTCGGTACGTGGGTCACCGCGTTCCTGGTTGGTGGTATCGTTGCGCAGGTGGTGCTATGAGTGACAAGGATAGGATAGCGGTCCGGGCGATGAGTCAGGAATCGGTGGAGATAGTCTGCGCCAACTGCGGGGCTAGGTACAACCGGCTGCCTTCCTTCACGTGTCCGAGGTGCGCCGCACCGCTCTGTTCCTCCGGCTGCGAGGGATGCACCTCGGCCTGTGCCGTGAGAAAGCGCTCCGCCGGTCGGTCTGCCTGATCCGCCGGCCATAGAGACGGAAAAGCGGAGGGATATCTCAGCCCCGCCGCTTCTCCGTAACCTGGAAAACTGTGATTGTGGCCGCAGCCTACCGCGAACTGCGTCGTCCGCCGCCGTGACTCATCTGACCGCCCTTGCGTCCTGCTTCACGGGCCTCATCGCTGCTCCACTCGTGTGCGGTGCCCTTGGCGTGCGCCGCCCTGCCGCCTTTGCTGGCGATTTCCCTCTGCTTGTTCGCATCCATGGATGCGAAGCCGCGCCTTACAGTTGCCATAGCTGTCACCTCCTTGCGTTATCAGGCCAACGAATTGTCCCAGGTAGTGATACCCCGTGTGGCAGAGCTTCAAACCTGCTGAGACTGTTCGTGGGCAGGTTTTCGTGGAGGAAGACTCGGGAGCACAAAGAGAAGCCGCCCCGAGGAACTCAGGGCGGCAAGTGATGGAGGTAAAACATGAGCATCCGGCGCTCACCAGATACAGGATTGTCCGCCTGACAGCCAGACCATTGCGGCGGACCAGCACCAACCACTCAGAAAGGAGTCTTTGTTCATCGATATGTCAGACGTCTCGGAAACCAGCAGTGACAGTAACGGCAGCAAAGCTATGGACTCTCCTTCGGCTCCTGGACCTACCGCGGCCGGCGTAGTTACCGGCGGGCGAGACCGGGCTCATGCGGAACAGCGCTCATCCGGCGCGGAGGAGGATACACGGCCCGATCACGCCCGCCATTCTCCGGGGAGGATCGCAGGTAGATCCCTTCGTACTAGGATTGTTCCACGCATGCCCATCCTCCCGTCCTACGCGCAATACCGGTTTATCGGGAGTGGAGAGTGTGGAGTGCGGAGTGGGGAATCGGAGTGATGGAGTATTGGAGTGGTGGAGTGATGGGTTCCCAATACTCCACCACTCCAGTTCTCCATCACTCAGTACGTGCCGAACTCGCGCCATGCCTCGAACATCGTCCTGATGTTCTCCAGCGGAACGTCCGGGGCAATCTCGCCGTGGCCGATCAGACCGCCGTTGTAGCTGCCGAGCGCCTCGACCACTTCCCCCACGTGGGCGCGAATCTCCTCCCTGCTGCCTCTCGGGAGTATGCGCTGGCGGTCGAGGTCCGACCGGAAGGTTACCTTGCCGCCGAACTCCCTCGCTATCGCCCTGATATCCATGATGGTGTGCTGGATGTTCAGGACGTTCACGCCGACTTCGACGAGGTCGTGCATGATCTCCCAGGTAACCCCGTCGGAGTGGAAGTGGACGTCCTTGCCGGCTGCCCGGCACGGCTCGAACATGCGGGCGTAGGCCGGCTTGAAGAACTTCCGCCATGTCGCCGGGCTGGTGATGAGGCTGATCTGCGTGCCCCAGTCGTCGCCGAAATGGATGCCGTCCACGTCCGTCTTGACCGCCCTGTTAAGGAACTCGAGCGCGCTCTCCACCATGCGGTCCCGGAGCAGGTACGCCTCCTCGGCATCGAGCGCCAGATCATACATCAGGTTTTCGTAGCCGCGGAGCCACTGCATCCGCTCGAAGAGGTTCAACCCGCCGAGGATCGTGTAATCCTCGTGCCCCGAGTCCTGCAGTCCCTTCTGGAAGTTCGCCAGCCAACCGTCATCCGGGTTCGCAGGTGGAGCCCACGTCTCGAAATTGCTCCAGTCCGCCAACGGATGGCCGACCGGAATGCCGAGCATACCGTCGCAGTCGTTGTTCCAGGTGACTCCCCAGCCGTCGGTGTGCGCGCCGGCCTGGTATGAGGGATCGAGTTGCTCGATCTTAGGCATCTCATAGTGCTGGCCGAAATCACTTCGGTACTCCTCCAGCAGATCGATCAGCGGCCGGCCGTGCTTGATGATTGCCGCCGGAAGGACTCCGTGGAAAAGCGGAACCCGATCCGGGCCCGTGAAATCGATCGCTCGCCTCACTCGTTCTCTGCTTGTCATATCTGCTCCTCACGCATGCGGATGCCGGTCCCTGGATCGCGTCTCACGCTGCAGGAGGGGATTCCGATTCCCGACACCGAGCGATCGGGGATCGGAATGCCCTCCTGCGCTGGTTCGCCGACCGCCGGTGGGAACCGCATACATCCGCAATCAGTCAAACAAACTGTGGAGACAGTCCGTGTGGTCCGTAACCTCAAGGGCTCCTCGCACGTTTAGTGGTTAGCGTGCTCCACGCGCGAATCCTCCGCTCGACCCCGACTCATGGGGCCGGCTCTCGGCAAGGCGGGCAATCCGGTATGGGCAGACGGCACGGCATGACGTTCATAGAGATACTCATCCTGGTGGCTCTGTTGAGCTTCATGCTGCTTCTTCTGTTCCCTGCGGTGATGTCGGTGCGCGCCAAGGGCCGAAAGACCCAGTGCATGTCGAACCTGCGTCAGATCGGCATGGCCCTGGAACTCTACTCCCACTCCTACGACGGCCGCCTGCCTCCGTGGCTCAACCGGCGGCACGATAGCTTCGGCGTGAAGACCAAGTGGGACGATCCCGAGAAGCTCTACATGGCCCTTCGCAGGGGGATATCCGACAGCGGGGTCGCATACTGTCCGAACGATCAGTATGCCGCGGAGGATATCGACCGCTTCGGCATCAACCACCTTCTATTCAGCTACCACTTCGCCATGCGGGCTGAGGAAAAGGGGGCATGGGTTACCCTGGGAGGCGTGTTCGTCGGCAGCAGGCTCAAGATCGGGCCGGCCGAGTACGTCATGGTCCGTGATGCCAACATGGCCTTCGTGCGCAAGCTGCCCGGGAGACCCGAGCGAGGGTGCGAGCATCTCGGCGGCGTGAACGCGATCTACCTCGACGGACATGCGTCATGGCTCAGGTAGACGTCAGCCGATGATGACCTCATCGAGCGCGCGCTTCGGGACGTGGTGGACTCCCCGGTCGTCGCGGTAGTACTTGATGCTGCCGTCCGGGCCGACATCCTCCAGCACGACCTCTTCCTTCGGGTAGCCGAGCGCCAGAATGAGCAGGATCTCGTATCGCGCGGGGATGCTCAGTACCTCACGGAGCTTGTCGCGATCGATCGATCCGATCATGCACCCGCCGAGGCCCTTCTCCGCGGCTCCGAGCATGATGCTCTGCGCGGCGATCCCGTGGTCGCATCCGAACCCCTTGCTGATCTCCGTGTCGCCGAGTATGACGATGTAAGCGCCCGGGCGCTCGCCCTCCTCGGGACCAGGCCAGTCCTTGAGGTAGCCGGCCCACATGGTGGTAGGGAAGATCCTGCTGTTCAGCTCCGGGTCGTTGGATATGATGTACTTCAGGGGCTGCAGGTTTGCCGCCGACGGAGACAGCCTGCCCAGATTGACCAGTTTCCTGAGCATCGTTCTATCGATCGGCTTGTCCTGCCGGAAGCGTCTGTAGCTTCGGTTCGCTTTGACGATATCCTCGATCATCTCCCGATCCTCCTGTCACATACTGGATGTATGTTAGGCTGGGGACGGGGGGATTGTCAAGCGAGCGCGAGGGAGGCTCAAGAGGCCAGTCGGAGGCTGAACGGAGTGTCGATGCCTTCCGCTTCGGTCTGCAGAGTCCTGTCGTAGAGCTGGGCGTTCACGATTGCGACCGCCGCCGAGGATGCCAGCGTCTGGAACAGCTTGATCCTCTCGTCGTTGAGCGAGACATGTTTCTCGAAGAAGAGGTTCAGCACACCGAGCGCCAGATCGTGGTACACGAGCGGGACCGAAACGGCGTATCCGTCGTGCTTTGCGAGGACCCTCCACGGGAGGAACTCGACGTCGGTGAAGACGTCGTCTACTATGCAGATCCGCTTCTCACGGAAAGCCCGGGCAGTGTGTCCGGAGTAGAAACCCGGTCGCCCCTGGCCCTCGACACTCTGCGGCTGGCGAGGCCTGAGCGGCGACTCCGGGAGTCCGTAGGTGACTTCGGTGACCAGGGCGCTGCCGCTCTCATCGGCGAGCATGACTGACGCGAACTTCGCGGAGAGCATGCTCGCGGTGTCGGATACGAGTGCGAGCATGACGACTCGGAGGTCAAGGGTGTTCGTCAGGCGAGAGGACATGTAGTGCACGGCCTCCATGTGCCTGACCCGCGAGTGCGCATCGGCGTATGACGAACCGAACTGGATGCCGAGCTCGAACAGCAGGACCATGAGCGCGCCTACCAGCAGGATATGCCCGCCCCACCAACTCACGTCGAACTCGCGGTGGTACGCGAGCGAACCAGCGACTGACGATACGGCCAGAGTTAGAAACGGGACGAGGCGTTTGCTGAACTCATCCTCGTGCTCGGCGTAGCGGCGGATGTGGACAATCAGCGCCAGCGTCGTAACCCCGATGCTCAGGATACACAGACCTCGCCGAGACAACACTTCGTCCCACATGCTGTTGAGGATTGATGCGATCCACGGTGGTACGACTGATCGCACGTGGAACCATGCCGGATCGAAGACCAGAGGGGCAACCATCACACAGACCGAGAGCGTCAGCGAAGCGGCAAGGGCGCGGACTCCGGTCTTGCGGTAGGTAGGTGTGTTGTTGACGGCATCGCTGCCGGCAGCCATGGCGAGCAATATGGCCCCGGCGATGTGCCATCCGTGCACGTACCTCATGCCCGCAACGTGGAGCTGAGATGACGGGTCGGGGTGCAGCGCTGACAGCACGGCATGGGATAGCGCAGCCAGGGACATACCGCCGAATGCGATCGTGGCAAGCAGAAACTTATGCTCCCTGGTGACGTCGTACTGCACCCAAAGGCAGTAGACGATACACAGTCCGACGATAACGCCGTAGCCTTCCAGGAGTGAGTGCACGAGCGAGTTGGGGTAGACATGCAGGAAGGTGGACATGACCAGGACGCTCGCCAAGGTTGCGGCCAACACCAGGATCCAGGCCAGAGACCGCTTCCCGTATGAGCAGATCGCCAGCGCGAAGCTGGGCCTGTCGCCTGGTGTCTGCACATGCAAGGTGTCCGGACTATTGCATTGTGGAGTCAGAGATTCCACTCTCGCCCTACCGTCACAGAGAATGCTGCTAATCTCATTATGGGAACGGACGAGAGCGTTCTTTAGCTCGGAAAACAGTAGAGCCCCGATCTCAGGAAGATCGGGGCTCTATGCAGCCAATCTGTTCGAACGAGTTCTACGGCATTCCCGGAAGCATTATCGGCATACTTATGTTGCCGAAGCCCATCGCCGGGAGGTATGCCTTTGCCTTCTCCATGGCATCTGAGATCACATCGGGCGCGGGACGGTTGGCGGTCTGTCCGCGGATCTCCTCCATCAGCTTGCCCATGAACGCGGAAACATCGGGAGGCCTGTTCTTCTCCATGGCGTCGAGCGCTATCTCGAAGTCCATGGCGTATACGATGAACAGGGTTTCCCAGCCGGCCTTGGTTCGCTTCTCAGCCTTGTACTCCGCCGGCAGCACGACAGTCAGGACCCGACCATCGATCGTCTTGTACTTGAACTTCAGGGTGCTGAATACCTGACCGTCCCAACTCTTCTTCGAGCTTACCTTGATGCCGCTGACCACCTGGTGCAGGCTGAAGGTCGGCTCAGGAGGTGTCGGCGATGCTGACGATCCTCCGCTGCCGGATGAGCCCGAATCAGCCGTGTCCGTCGATGCGCCGGTAGCGCTCGGCGGAGGTAGCTCGGTGGGGGTCTGAGCGTAGATCTTCTGCCAACTGAAGAAGATTCCGACTGCTGCTATCAGTGCAAAGACGGCGATCAGCCAAATCTTGTTCTCTCGTACGGTGTGTGTCATTCCCGTTCCTCCCAGTGATCGAGGTACCAAGCTACCCCCTCGATACGAGCGTCTGTCTCTCAGGGCAAACGCCTGCAGGGTACCAACGATTGTAACCCATGTCCGGCCTGATGTCAACCGTTCACCTGCGTCCGGCATGTCAGTTGTTAGACGGTCCGAGGTGGACGATATGTTTCACGCGTGGCAGAGCCTTTTGCGAGGGCATCTCTAAGCGCATTCCGATGCCTTCGCAAGGGCCTGCGCGATCTCGGCGGTGACGGACTCATCGGTCTCGCGTGTGAGCGCGTTCTCGAGCGCGTGTATCGCCGGGGGTGTTCCTATCCGCCCGAGCGCCCACGCCGCATGGCCCCTGACCAAGGGCTCTTCATCGGCCAGCGCTTCGATCAACTCGGGCACGGCGACCGGATCTCCGATGTTTCCGAGCGCGATGGCCACGTTCCGACGGAACCTGGTCCGGCGTATCCATCCAGCGGTCGTCGGCCCGACGATCCGCTTGAAATCGGACGGCCCGATGTTGAGCAGGGGCAGCAACTCCGGATGCGTGCCGAGTCCCGCGGATGGGCGGAGCGACTCGATGTCACCCGGTCTCGCATCGCGGTTGAGCGGGCAGGCGCTTTGGCATGTGTCGCACCCATAGATGCGAGTGCCCATCTTCTCCCGAAGCCAGTGGGGGACGAAGCCCTTTGACTGCGTGACGTGCGACAGGCAGATGCGCACATCGACCGTGTAGGGCGCGCAGATCGCGCCGGTCGGGCATGCCTTCATGCACTCATCGCACTCCCCGCACATGTCGAGAGGAGCGGGCTGATCGGGCTCGAGTTCGAGATCGGTGAGCAACTCGCCGAGCACGACCCACGATCCGTACTCATCGACGTAGACGCAGGTGTTCTTCCCCCGCGAGCCGAGCCCGGCGCGGATGGCGGCCGATCGGTCCACGAGGGGGCCGGTGTCCGCGAACGACCTGATCTCCACATGATGGCCGACTTCGGCTTCGATTCGACCTGCGAGCGCGAGAAGCCGTTCCTGGAGAGCGTGGTGGTAGTCGAGTCCGCGGGCGAAACGAGCGATCCAACCCTGGGGGACTGCGGATTGCGGGTTGCGGGTTGCGGATTCGTCGCTGGCCAGGTAGGACAGCGCCGCCGAGATGATTGACCGTGCCGCCGGGAGCCCTTCCCGTGGATGCGTGTAGAGCCGGATGTTGTCGGGATCGTAGCCCGAACCTTCGAGCAGGCCGCGCTCGTACCGCTCGCGGAGCGCGCTCTCCGACTCGAGGAACGGCTCGGCGCTGGTGATTCCGACCGCGTGGAATCCGACCTCCATCGCAAGGCTCTTCACTCGCTCAGTCAAGGACATGTCACGCCTTCGATCGTAGGGAACGGGGAACGGAGTGGTGGAGTATTGGAGTATTGGAGTACTGGAATACTGGTTCTTCCCATCACTCCATCCCCCCCGCTCTACCCTCCCGATACCTTCCGCAGCCCGTAATGGTACGCTTCGTCGCAGAAGGCTTCCAGGCTCTCGATCGGGCAGTCCGCGGTGATGCCGTTGCCGGCGGTGATCATCAGCCGGCCCTCGCCCGGACGGTGGTAGGTGTCGATGAGGTATCGGACCTCCGCCCGGACCTCCTCCGGCGTGCCCCAGGGGATCACCTGCTGGACATCGAGTCCCGCCCAGACGCAGATGTCTTTGCCGAACCGCTCCGCGATCACTCTGTCGTCCATCGTGTGCTTCTGGATCGGGTGCAGCACGTCGAGCCCCGCCTCGATCCAATCCGGGATGAAAAGCTGAACGTTCCCACAACAGTGCAGCCAGAAATGCATGCCCAACTCGTGTGCCTTCGCAAACAACTCGGCGTAGTAGGGCAGGAAGAACTCTCGGAAGATCTCCGGCGAGAAGAACGGTCCGGTCTGTGTGCCGAGATCGTCGCTCGTGAAGATGCCGTCGACGCCGGCCTCGTGCCTCGCGCGCTCCATCATCCGCAGGTAGAAGTCGGTCAGCGCGCGGAAGAGGCGGTGGACAGAGTCGGGATCGACGTAGTAGTCCATCAGCGCGTTCGTCATACCGCGCATCGACCAGTGGCGCTCGAAATAGCAGAACCAGAAGTTGCCAAGCCGATAGCGACCATCCGGCTCCACCGTGGGGATCAGGCCGGGGTATTCCGGGCTTGGGAAGGCATCGATGATGCCGTCGAGCAGCGACCAGTCCGGGATTGCCATCCTTGAGTCGATTGCAGCGCCGGAATCGATGTTGGGATCGTCGTAGTTCACCCAGCGATACTCGGGATCGTCCTCGGGGGCATCGTACATCCGGGGCATGCGGATCCCGATCGTCTGGACGTCCATCGGGTAGGTCGCCAGGATCTCGCGCGCCCTCTGCTCGTGCGCGCCGAACCTCGTCGGGTCGGTCCAGAAGTGGACCATCATCGGCACGCGCGGCGCGATCGAGCGTCCCTCGATCACGGATGCGGTCTCGTCTCGCGTCAGTGGTGCGTAGCTCATCGGTTCAACTCCTGTCTAGCTGCAGTGACGATCTCATCGAGCGCTCGATCCAGTTCGGGCGAAACCGGCTCCGGTGTATGCGTGCGGAGGATCTCTTCCTTGCGGGCACGACAGCGTTCCTGCATCGAGGTCGCTCCGGCATCGAGCCAAGCCTGGTAGTAGTCGCGGTCGAGCAGGCGAGGGAAGTACATCTCGCGGCGGAAGTGCTCGGCGGTGTGCTCGCGGTCGATGAACGTCCCGCCGGGGCCCGCATCATCGATCACGTCGAGGCCGAGCGCCTCATCGCTGAGGTCGATCTCCCGCATCATGCTCTCCACGTAGGCGATCACCTCGTGCTGGAGCGTGAGAATGTCGAGCGACGATGCCTGATCCACCCCGCTGATCCCCGTGTGGCCGAAGATATCGGCCCCGGCTGCCACGCCCATCGCCAGTGTGATCCCTGCCTCCATGCCTGCCTGGGCGTCGGCGCACTTCGAGTCGGTCAGGCCGACATTGATGTAGACCGGCAGGCCGTAGCGCTTGCCCATCTGGGTCATCGCGACTCCGAAGATCGCCTGCTCGGGTCCGCCGAAGATCATCTGGGTCGTGCGCATGTCGAATGCGTGGCAGATTCCGCCGTAGCAGACCGGCATTCCCGGGCGGATGAGCTGTGTGATGCATATGCCCGTCAGTATCTCAGCGTTCTCCTGGGCGATCGTTCCGGCGATGGTCGCCGGAGCGGAGAGGCCCATCTGCGCCATCGGTCCGATCGGGACAGGCAGGTTCAGTCGCGCCGTCTCGAAGAGGAGGTCCACCCCGTTGACGGGAAACCGCAGCGGGCTGATCGGCTCGAGGAACGGGTAGCAGATCGGGAACTCGGCCGCGCGTTCCTCGCTGCCGCGGAGCGCGATCATGATCTCGTTGAGGTATTTCGCGGACGCCCGGTCGTGGAACCAGAAGTGGATCGGCTTGGTGGTGTTTCGGATCATGGTCGCCATGACCTCGACACACCGGTAGCTGACCGGCGTCTCGTGCGGATCGGCCATCGCGCCGGGAAGGTTGATGTGATCGAGCGCGTCGGCGAACCGGGTGGCGGTGGCGACGTCGTCCATCGAGACGAACCGCCGTTGGGTGTGGAGTTCATCGACCCAGTAGGCTTCCCCGGCGATGGAGTTGTAGTTCCGTCTGCCGACCCCGAACCCAGCCTTCTTCGAGAGATCGCGTCCGTAGAGAGTGAACTGCTTGCCCGCCTGATCGAGTGACCGCATGACGAGTTCGGCCGGGATGCGGACGGTCTGCCTCTCGCGATCCACCTGCGCGCCGGCATCGGCGAAGCGGCTCAGCATCTCTTCGTGAGGGATGTGGACGCCGGTGCGCTCGAGTATCGAGAGCGACGCCTCGTGTATGCGGTTGATCTGGTTCTCTGTCAGGACTCTGCTGATCATTCATTGCTCTCCGGTAGGCGAGGCCTTCGACGGCCTCCCACGCGCGATCCGTGACGGCTCCGCCGTCAGTCCGGTCGGCGGCAGAGCCGCCTGCGATCGGTGGAGTGGCCGTGCCTCTGTGCCTCACGTGCACGATCCCTGACGGCTCTGCCGTCGACTCGGTCGGCGACGGAGCCGCCTGTGATCGATGCAGGGGCCGGGCGCTGAAGCCCGCCCCTACGGATTCGTGCTCTTCGCTGCCCAATCGATCACCGACCGGAGGGCGCGCTCTTCCTCCTCCGAAATACGGCTCTCGGGGCGGAAATCCCTCTCGAAATCGGCGATGATGTCGCGCGCCTTGTCGATGTCGATCCTGCTGCCGGACTCACGCCAGGCGCCGAGCGATCGGTCTGCCCAGGTGAGCGGCTCGAACAACTCGGTATGGAACCGCTCGACGGTGAACTCGGCGCCGAGGTGGTTGCCGCCGATCCCTGCGGCTAGAATCTCATCGAACGCGCACTCCTGCTCGTCCACCAGCGCCTGCGGGAACAGTGCTTTCAGGCTGCCCGCGAGGTCATGATCGAGGACCATCTGCACCGGCGAGCAGATCGTGTCCACCCCGAGCAGCCCGGCCTCGATGTACGCATGCCCGGTGGCGAGCGCCGTGATCAGCGCTCCCTCCGCCTTCTGGACACCTGCCTCGAAGGACGGCATGTAGGCATCCGTACAGCCGGTGTGTCCGCCGGCCGAGCACCCGTAGAAATCGGCGATGTCGGCGAACGCGATGTTCGTCCGAACGCGCTCCGGGCGACCGTAGAGTGATGCGCCGGTGCGCATATCGACGGTCGTGACCGCGCTCCCGATGTCGAAATGCGCGTCGCCCCACACGGCGCTGTCCAGCAGGAAGAGGAAGATCTGCTCCGCCAGCGTGAGGGTGATCGTCCCTGCGAACGATACCGGCGCGGTCCCTCCTTGTGAGGGCAGGTGGCCGATCCCCATGCGAAGACCTCGCTCGGCAAAGTACAGGAGCTGCTCGCACTCCGGCCGTCCGAGCTTCAGCGGCGAGACGAGCCATCCGTTCGCGCAGAAAACCTCCTGGAGGGGCTTGCCGGTCGCATCGGCGTGGATGCGGAACATCTCGATCAGCGGCTCGCAGAGGGCGGTGAAATGCACCTCGCCGCCGGGCGATCCGCCGTACTTCCAGGCGCAAAGCTTCTCCGCGAGCGGAAGGCGGGACGCCGGGATGTCTTTCGGGATGAACGGCAGCCCGAGCACACCCCATCCGTCGAGCGAGAGATGCTCGGCCAGCCCGAAGTACCGTGCCAGCAGGGGCTCATCAAACGGTCGAAGCTCGTCGGTGAACGGATCGAGGTACATGCACTGGTAGACCCCGCATCCGAGCCCGACCGTCGGCGTGTCGAAGCTGATGGGCGTTTTCGGCGCATCCCAGATCCGGCGCTCGGTGACATCGGCTGGGAAGCGCACGCGGTCGGACGACGGATCGATTGCTCCTCCGACCGATGCGAGCCTTCGACGCAGGCTCTCGTGCTCCACCCGCACGCCGACTTCCGCGAGCACGCGGAGGGCGTTGCGGTGGATCTGCTCCACTTGCTGCCGTGTCAGAAGGCCCGTGAGTCGCATGGCGTGTCCTCGCTTCAGACGGCGACCGGATGCTGAGCATGATTCGACATCCAGCCATCACGTACATCGGAACTGCGGCAGGTACTCCGCCTGGGCCGCGAGGAGTTCGTCCGCGAGCTTCTCCGCTGTGTCGAGCGACTCGACCGAGCCGTCGAGCACCAGCGCCTGCACAAACTTGTCCCGGCTACCCTCAAGAGCCGCCTCGACCGTCGTCTCGACCCACGCGAGCCGCGTCGCCAGCGTGCCGACGATCCCGGCGGGCAGGGGAGGCTGGACGATGGGGCGCATGCCCGATCCGTCGGCGACAGCGGGACCCTCCACGATCGCATCGAGCGGGAAGTTCGGGACCTGTCCGGTGTTCGGCAGGTTGGCGGAGTAGATGCGGCCGGCGTCGGTGCGGATGTTCTCGATGATCTCCATCACCTGCTCGTGCTCGCCGCCGATCAACTCGAAGAAATCCTCGCTGAGCGGCTGATCGGACGCGGCGACTTCCTTCATCTCCTCGAAGATCGCGTCACCTCCGGCGATCGTGCCCTCGAAGCTGAACGCATCGACGCCGAGCTTCTTGCCGTAGTAGTCGCCGGAGCGGAAGAACTGTGGGAAGAACTCGGTGATGTGCCGGTCGAGCACGGCCGGGAACGCGCCGAACAGCTTCATCATCTGCCAGGAGAACACATCGAGTTCGTCCGGTCCGTGCTCGCCCAGTTGTCCGATCTTCTCGTCGGCGATCTGCATCAGCCTCGGCATGGCGTCCCTGCCGTCGATCCTGACCTCGGTGAACCAGGTGAGGTGGTTCATCCCGACGGCGGAGTAGTTGATCCGAGAGGGATCGGCTCCGAGCACGTGTGAGAGGTGATGTGCGACATGGAAGACTCCGTGGCAGAGGCCGACCATGTTCGCGCCCGTAGCCCTGCGGACGCCCCGGCAGACGGGGCCCATCGGGTTGCCATAGTTGAAGAAGAGCGCGTTCGGACAGAGATCGAGCACGTCCTCGGCGATGGCGACCATCGCGTTGATCATCCGCAGAGCGCGCGATGTCCCGCCCGGCATGACGCTGTCACCGACCGGCTGGTAGATGCCGTACTTGCGGGGGATGAAGACGTCCTGTTCCCATGCGCGCCGCCCGCCGACTCCGATGGTGCAGATGACGGCGGTGGCTCCGCGAAGCGCCTCCCGCCTGTCGGTCGTGGCCGTCAGCGTGATCGGCGACTTCCGCGCTTCGATCATCTTGCGCGTCAGGCCCTCGGCGACCGCCAGCGCCTCCGGATCGATATCGACCAGCGCCAGATCGCACTCCCAGCCGCGCTGGATCAAGTCGGCGACCATCCCTCGGGTAAACATCGCGCTCCCGGCGCCGATGAGAACGAACTTCTCTTTCACATCCTACCTCCATAGGCAAAACCGCAGCCTCGGGAATGTCACCATCCCGCGAGTCTGCGGTCTTACTTTCGTACTTGGCGATCTTGTATTGCTAAGGGTGCCTAGGCTGCCTCGAACTCCGGTACACGTAGTCTGTCGGGTGCCACTCTGCTGCTGATGTTCAGCATCTCGATGCCTACCACGCGACCTTCGCTATCGAAGTCAAGTACAACGCCCGGCGAAACCTCTTCCGACTCGACGATTGCGGATTCGTCCAGCCGCAGGTACAGCGCATCGCTCACCTTGTCTACCTTGACTTCACAATACCGACTTCACCGCCGCTATGATGTCATCCCTCTTCGGCACGACCGCGTCTTCAAGCGGCTCGCTCATCGGGATCGGAACGTCTTTGCCCGCCAGGACCACCGGCGGGGCGTCGAAGTAGTCGAAGCCGAGCGTGCCGTCCGCGAACCGGTACTCGCTCACGTCGCGGACGATCTCCGAGCCGATTCCGCAGCGGACGAACCCCTCGGAGACGGTGATCAGCCGGCCGGTCTTCTTCACGGAGTTCGCGATCGTCTCGACGTCGAGCGGCTTTAGGGTGCGCGGGTCGATGACCTCGACGCTGATGCCTTCCTTCTCCAGCTCGAGCGCCGCGTCCATGGCGAAGTGAAGCTGCCTGGAGTAGGCGACGATCGTTGCGTCCGTGCCCTCGCGCTTGATGTCCGCTACACCGATCGGGATGATGTAATCATCGGTCGGGACGGGGCCCATCACGCCGCTGTAAAGGACCTTGTGCTCGATGAAGATGATAGGGTTGTCGTCCCGGATGGCGGCCTTCAGGAGGCCCTTGGCATCATACGGCGTCGACGGCATGACGACGTACAGGCCGGGGATGTGAACCATCCACGCCTCGAGGCTCTCCGAGTGATGCGCCGCGATGCAGCGTCCGACTCCGCCTTCGGTCCGGAGTACAGTCGGGACCTTGGTCTTGCCGCCGAACATGTAGCGGTTGTAGGCCATATTGTGAACGATCTGGTCGGAAGCGATCGTCATGAAGTCGATGTACATGATCTCGGAGATCGGCCTCATGCCGCGCATGGCAGCCGCAGCCGCCGCGCCTGCGATGGCCGCCTCGGAGATTGCCGTGTCGATGACTCGCGTCGGGCCGAACTCGTTGTAGAGCCCGCGGGTCGCCGCGTAAGCGCCGCCGTAGAGGCCGACGTCCTCGCCCATGATGAAGACGGTCTTGTCTCGCTGCATCTCCTCGCGCTGGGCTTCGACGATTGCCTGCCCGTAGGTGATGATCGGCATGCCGAACTGGGTTTCGAACTTGGTGGTCGCATCCTTGTTGAGCTTGGGGAGCGCGGTCTTGGCTACGACGTTCGACTGCTCGCGGAGGAACCGGCGGATTTCGGTCTCCATAGCGTTGATCTTCTGTGCGACGGGCTTCTCCTGCGCTTTCTGAGCCTCCCAGACCTCTTCGTTCCGCGGCACGTAGACATCGTCGTACAGCTCGCTGGGATCGGGGTAGGGGCTCTCCTGCGCGAACTTCGTTGCTGCCTCGATGGTGTTGAACGCCGTGTCCTTGATCGCGTCCAGCTCAGCCTCGGTCAGGATGCCCGCGTCCTGGAGCTTCGCGCGGAAGCAGTCCACCGGGCACTTGCACTTCCACTCGGCTTCCTCTTCCTTCGTGCGATAGATGCGCTGATCGCTGATGGAGTGTCCGAACCACCGGTAGGTCTTACACTCGATGAGCGTGGGGCCGCCGCCGTTCCTTGCGCGCTCGACAGCCTTCATGACCGCCTCACGGACCGCCAGCACGTCCATGCCGTCCACGATCTCGCTCGGCATGCCGTATGCCGCCGCGCGGACAGCCACGTCCCTGACGCTGGACGCGGTGCCGGCGCCTTCGACGGTCTTGTCGTGGAACGGGACCGACATGCCGTAGAGGTTGTTCTCGCAGATATACACGATGGGCAGTCCGCCGAGCAAGGTGGCGCCCATATTGAGCGATTCATGGAAGCTGCCGGTGTTCGTCGAGCCGTCGCCGAAGAAGCAGAGGACGACGTTGTTCGTGCCCTTGAGCTTCTCGGCCAGAGCCGCGCCCGTGCCGATGGGAATGTTGCCGCCGACGATGCCGGTCGAGCCGAGATTGCCCTTCTCGACATCGGCGATGTGCATCGAGCCGCCGCGTCCCTTGCAGTAGCCGGTAGCCTTGCCCATCAATTCGGCCATCATCTTATTCCAGTGCGTCTGACGGTCGGCTTCGGTGTGGGCATGCTTCACGCCGATCGCGCCGCAGTGCCCGTGTCCGCGATGGGTGCTGGCGATCACGTCATCTTCCGTGATCGTAGAGATCGCGCCCACCGCGACGGCTTCCTCGCCTGCATAGAGGTGTGAGGCTCCCTTGATCACGCCGAGCTTGAGCAGTTCGGCCACCTTTTCCTCGAAGAAGCGGATCTCGTACATCTGGCGGAGGAAATCGGCCAGTGTCTCCTTGCCCAATCCACCGAAGGATTCGGACGCACGCTTGAGTGTCTTCGCCATAAGGAACTCCTTCTGCAGTAAAGAAGCCGCAGTCCGACCTGGAGAGCGGCGTAAGTGTTGCTACAAAGCATCCCGTGGGTAACGGGTCGGTACGCGCCTATTCTAATGGTTAGCACTACCTCTCGTCAACCTCTCCGGCAGCACGGTTGCGCGCTCGAGCCCGTTTCCGACGGACACGCCCGGGGAACAAATTCCATGGAGGATTTTCGCGGAGAAAGGATGACCTACGATGACGGAGACTCGCCAGACCGAACCCGGTACCGAAGAGCCTCTGATTCTCGAGCGCCTGAGCGACCTCGAGAACCAGGATGAATATCTCGACCATTACCCCGACATTCGGGGACGCGCCATCGTCAACCCGACCGGCGACGAAGTCGGCACCATCGACGACTTGTACGTCAACCCGCGCAATCAGCAGGTCGAGATGGCGGCCATCACCTTCAGCGGCGCGGTCGGATACGGCGGCAAGCGGGTCCTCGTACCCGTCGAGGAGATCCGCATTCTCGATGGGCAGGCCCGCATCATGACCCACGAGGAACGGATCCGCCTCGCCCCCGAGTTCCGTGAGGGTCCGCCGAACTACGAACCGTACTACGAGTTCTGGGAGAACCGGGATGCCGGCTCCGCCGAAGAGGGAGAAGTCGTCTACGTCCGTCCGCCCGGACGCCTCGAGCTCGAGGATGAGGACGAGTATGAACTCTCGCTCACCAGCGGCGAGGAGTGACAGACGCGGGAGGCCTCCATCGGCCTCCCGCATTCCCCGTGTGCATTTTCGCCCCATCTGGCGTATTATACTGTAGTAAACACGACCTCAGTCGATACCATAGTCTCAGGAGACATCCCATCGTGACTCGTATGACAGCCCTGCGCGCGCTAATCTCCGGCCTGCTCTTGTTCGCCGGATCCGCTGCCGTAGCTCAGACCGGCGGCGAGTTCGCATTCAGCTTCTCGGTTCTCGGCTATCAGAAGGATTCCCGGTTCGCGGAACCGGCGTCGATCGCCGTGTCCGACCGTTCGCACCAGATATACCTGGTCGATGCGAAGGATCCCGCCGTCTTCGTCTTCACCACGGAGGGCGCGCCGAAGACGATCCACGCCGCCAGGGATAGGATCGACGCTCCTTATGCCGTTGCCGTGGACAAGGACGGCAAGGTCTACCTCACCGGCAGCGAGGCAGGCCCGATCGTGGTGATCGATGCCGATGGTGAGGTAGCGACCATCGACATCGAGGCTCCCGAAGGCGATCAGAAGCCGAAGCCCGGGCGCATGGCCTTCGACAGGGACGGCGGCCTGTACGTCATCGACAGGGCGAACTCGCGCATCATCGTCCTCGACAAGGAGCGCAAGGTCCGGATGCGGATCGGCGGCAAGGGAAGCAAGCGCGGCGAGTTCCGCCAGTTGCACGACGTCGCCGTAGACCGCCAGGGGCGCATCTACGCGCTCGACTCGCTCGGCGTTCCGGTCCAGGTCTTCGACAAGAAGGGGAAGTACCTCTACCGCTTCGGATTCCGCGGTGACGGCGTGCAGGACATCGGCTATCCGGCCGGGATCGCGCTCGACCGCAGCGACCAGGTCTGGATCGTTGACAAGGGCCAGCACTGCATCAAGGTGTTCGACCGCGCGGGCGAGTTCCTGCGCAAGTTCACCTCATATGGAGTGGGCGAGGGGACGCTCTTCGATCCGGTCGATATCGAGATCGACGGCTTCGGGAAGGTCTATGTCGCGGAGGCGGGCGCCCGGCGGATGCAGGTCTTCCGGATCGCCAGGCCCTACGAGACGTTCACCACCGCTGGTTTCTAGCACGCTGTTCGAGCCGTTTTGACACGCCCCATGCGGTCGGGTATACTCGAAGCCGCGGATTTCCCTACGACTCAGGAGCAGCAATACGTGGTAGATGAACTCAACGGACGATCGGATGCTGATGTGAAGGAGCCGGATCTCCTCAGGGCTTTGTGGGTGTTCTTCAGCTCGATGAAGACGGCGATCGCGCTCCTCCTCCTGCTGGCCGTCGGCTCGGTGATCGGCACGGTCATCCCGCAGGACAGCCCGCCGGAGATGTACATCCGGCAGTACGGCCAGGCGAAGTCATCGATTATCCTCAAGCTCGGCCTGCACGACGTATTCCACTCGAGTTGGTACTCGTTCCTGCTCACGATGATGAGCGTCAACCTGCTGGTCTGTAGCATCAACCGGTTCAAGCTTGCCTGGAGACGCGCGTATCAGCCCAAAGTGCTTGCCTCCTCCGATCAGATCACCGGAATGCAGGTGTCCGATCGTGTCGAGTTCACCGACGGTTCGGTCGAGGACGCCGAGTCGAAGGTTGTCACGGCGTTGGGGGGAGCGCGCTACTCCGTATCGACTGATCGTGACGGCGGCGATGTCTGCGTATATGCCGCGAAGGGCCGGATGGGCATCTGGGGGCCGTATCTGACGCATCTCAGCCTGCTCATCATCTTCGCGGGGTACATCCTGGGCAACCGCATAGGCTTCGACGGATATGCGTTCATCCCCGAGGGCTCGAAGGTCACCGGCTACTATCCGAAGGATTCCGAGCAGATCCGCGACCTTGGCTTCGAGGTGAGGCTCGTCGACTTCACGATCGAACTCGACGAGAAGCGCAATGTCTCGGGCTACAAGAGCCACCTGCAGGTGTTCGACGGTGGCAAGCAGGTCGCCGAGAAGACCATCGACGTCAACCACCCGCTCACATATCGGGGGGCAACGTTCTACCAGAGCGATTTCGGCCTCGAGGGCATGATAATCAAGGTCACCAGGCCCGACGGCAGCCCGGAGCGAGTGCCCATCCGCCTCCAGACTCAGGCCGGTCCGCACGGCAAGGAGTACGTGCCCGAACTGGTACCCGTGGACGTGAAGACCGGCGGCAAGACTTGGGCGTTCTTCGTCCATCACTTCGCCCCCGACTACGTCGATTCGCCCGCGGTGAACGCGTCCGACCTGCCCATCAATCCGGCGGCGCTCGTCTACGTGAATGAACGCTTTGCGGAGGATCCGACCGCCTGGCGGAAGATCGGCTGGGTCTCGCGAGACACTCCGGCGGAGTACAAGGGCCACAAGATCGAACTGGAGGATGTGATCGACTACACCGGACTTCAGGTCGCAGGCAACCCGGCGCTTCCGGTCGTGTATGCCGGCTTCGCAATCATGCTGCTCGGCGTGTTCGCCTCGTTCTACATCCACCACCGGGTTGTCCGCGTGAGGATCTCACCGTCCGAGGGGATGATCGCGGTCGGCGGGGCGTCGCGCGCGGATGCCTCGGTCGTCGAGCGGGACATCGCCCGATTGAGGGAGGCGCTGGGGAGGTAGGAGTCCCCGCGGTCTGCGATGAACAATCCCTCATGCTCACCGTGAACAACGCTTCTTCGGCCCGCACGCGGGGTTTCAGTTTCGCCATACCGGCCCTGATGGACGGCTGCATCGGCTTCGTGCAGACGGCTATCCCTCTCCTGGCAATCAAATTCGGCGCGAGCGCGTTGTTCCTCGGGATGATGGGGTCGATCGCGCAGGGCACTCGGCTCCCCGTCTGCATGACCACCGGGATGCTCTCTGAGAAGATCGGCCGCACTAGGGTGATCATCCCCGCGGCTGCGCTTGCGACTCTGACCTCGATCGGACTCGCCGTCTCCGCCAACAACACGCAGGTCCTGATCCTCTACGTCCTTTTCATGATCTCCATCGGGGCGTTCTACCCGTCCCTCCAGGCATTCATCGGCGACAACAGCGCTCGAGGAGAACTGCGGAAGAACCTCTCCGCGTTCAACATCGGATGGACCGTCGGCGGGTCGGCATGCACCCTCGTCGCCGGCTACATGTTCGCGGCTCATCAGGCGTGGCCGTTTGCTGTCGCGGCGCTGGTCGCGGCCGGTTCGATCTGGTTCGTGCGGGCATGGTCGAAGATGAATACGGATCGGCGCTCTGATGATCCATCGATCGGCGATGCATCCGATCCCGCGCCGGGAATGCTCGCCGGTCCGGGCCCACTGCTTCCGATTGCGAGATCGGCGCACTTCATCGGGTTCTTCGGCTACTCAGCCATACGGAGCCTGTTTCCCAAGCTCGGATACAGCCTCGGTTACTCCGACGGAACGATCGGACTACTCCTCGGAGCGATGCTGGTGGGGCAGGCGGCGGGCATCTTTATCGCGGGTGCGGGCCCGTGGTGGCGTGGGAAGCTCTGGCCGCTGGTGATGGCGCTCGTTATGGCGGTCGTCTCCGGGGCGGCGATCTGTGTCGTGGAGTCGAAGATCATGTATGCCGCCGCGTTCTTCGTTCAGGGGACCTCGCTGGGCATCGCATATACCCAGGCGCTCTACTACGGACTTCAGGCGCGCACCAGGATGGGCAAGAACTCGGGCATCCACGAGTCGCTCGTGGCGGCGGGGAACATCTCCGGGGCGTTTGTCGGAGGGATGGCCGCGCAGTTCATCTCCCTCCGAGCGCCCTATGCGGTGTTCTCAGCGCTCTCGGGTCTCATACTGATAGCCGGGCTGATCTACCGGCGGATGTCTCCCGTACCGACGGCTGACAGTAGCTAGAGCGTATTTCGTAGGTCGAATTCCGCCTTGTAGGAGGGAATTCCGATCCCCGAATTCGTGGCGTTACGTGGGCATTCGCGGCCGGGAAGCCGCTCCTACAGCGCTCTTGCAATACGTTCTAGTCTCAGCCGATGGGGTGGGGCCGTGGAGGATTTGCCGTCTCTACAATCGAAAGTCTACCGTGTCTCAACACCGACATACCTGTTCTCCAGGAGGATGGATCGTCTATGAGAAGGATATCGCTGATACTGGCAGTGGCGCTCGCGCTCTGCCTGTTCGCCGGCTGCGCGAAGAAGCAGTCGAGCTCGACCACTGGCAGCGGCCAGATCGAGTTGGAGGTCGCCGTGTTCCAGGGAGGCTTCGGTCTCGACTTCTTCGAGTACGCCGCTCGTGAGTATGAGAAGGAGCACCCGAATATCAAGATCAAGATCTGGGGCAACCCCCGGATATGGGAGCAGCTTCGCCCCAGGTTCGTCGCGGGCGATCCTCCCGATCTGACCTGGCCCGGATGGGGTATGGACACCTGGGCGCTGGTCATGGAAGGCCAGGTCATGGAGATGGACAAGTACCTGGAGGGCAAGGCATACAGCCAGGACGTCAAGTGGAAGGACACATTCATCCCCAGCCTGCTCGACAAGGGCAAGTACAACGGCCATTACTACATCATGCCCTTCAACAACAATGTGTTCGGCTGGTGGTACAACGCGGGCATGTTCGAGAAGAACGGCTGGACCCCGCCCAAGACCTATGATGAACTGCTCGTGCTCTGCGAGAAGATCAAGGCAAAGGGCATCGCGCCCATCACCTTCCAGGGCAAGTATCCGCAGTATATGCTCCAGGGCTTCTTCATCCCCTGGGCGATCAGTGCGGGCGGCATGGAGGCGTGGAAGGATGCCCAGAACCTCAAGCCGGGCGCGTGGAAGAGCCCCGCATTCCGGAGGGCCGCGGAGATGATCGATGAGCTCAGGACCAAGGGGTACTTCCAGGCGGGCGCGATGGGCATGACTCACACTGAGGCGCAGATGGAGTTCCTGCTCGGCAACGCGGCGATGATCCCGTGCGGCACCTGGCTCGGTTCCGAGATGAAGAAGCAGATGCCGAAGGACTTCCGCATGCTCTACTTCAACCCGCCGGTCCTGAAGGACGGCAAGGGCGATCCGACCATCACATCCACCGGTGTCGAGACCTGGATCATCCCCAAGCAGGCCAAGCACCCGGATGAGGCCGCGGACTTCTACAAGTTCATGACCTCGCTGGCGATGGCTCAGAAGTTCGTCCAGCAGAAGAACACACTGATGACCATCAAGGGCTCCGACGAGGTGGATCTCCCGCCCGATCTTGTCGAGCCTGCCAGGTGCATGCGTGAGGCGAAGGACATCTGGTACATGGACTGCACCGACTGGTACAAGCCGCTGAGCACGGCTATCGAGAGCGCGATGGCGGCGCTGCTGAACGGTGAAGTCGATCCGCAGGAGTGCGTCAACCGGATGGAAGCCGCGGCTGAGAGGATTCGCAAGGACAAGTCGATCCCGAAGCACAAGGTGGAGTAGATCGATTGCGGATCTCGGGATCTCGGATTTCGGATTGGGGATTGCCGAGGATAGTGAGAGAGCAAAAGGCCCGGGCATCTGAGGATGCTCGGGCCTCGTTGTTCCCGGATTGTGAGGGGGTTATTTCTTCCCTTTGAGTGCCTTTGCGCGCTCCTCAAGGAACGCCAACTCGGCGGCGGACATGTCCTCGGCCTTCTTTGCGGGCGCCGATGCCTTCACCTCGGCCTTCGCGGCCTTCGGTGCTTCGACTGCTTCCGCTGCCGCCTCCACCGGTTCCTCCGCCTTCGGTTCATCCTTAGGCACAACCGGCTTCATGCTCTTGATTGCGACCGGCTTGACGTCACCCTTCTTCGCCTTAGTCAGGTCGTCCGACTGGACAAGGATCGTGTAGGCCAGGTTGAACTGGCGCTCCTCGGGGGTCAGCCTGTGCCGGGCCTCGCCGGAGAGCCCGTTGAGCCACTTGCGTCGGATCGACTCCTGGATGTCGATATGTCTCTTTCGGACGTCCTCGGGCAGGGTATCGGGGTCAACGTTGACGCAGACCTCGTTCCCGTAGATGCGGTCTACGGTGCCCGCAAGACCGGAAAAATGTCCGTAGTATAGACCGCTCTTCAAGTCTGCCGCGGTCACTTCCCTCGCAACGATCTTCACATAGTCGCCCTGGTTAACCTTCATAGCTCGTTCACTCCTCGCTGCGGAATCTGCTACATTCTAGCACAAAAACGTCGGCATTTCCAGCGCAGCGCTTGAACTGCGGCCCTGGCTCTACGAGCGCTTGACCTCACAGCCATCGGATGCTAGAATACCGGCAACAATACCGGCAACCTCCGCAAGCCGGTCCGATGGAGACTTCCCACGTTCGCCATAACAGGAGGATGCAATGCCAAAGCCACTGCACGCGAGATCCCTGATCCTCTGCATAGCTCTTACCGTCCTGCTCGGCGCCGCCGCACAGGCGGGCAAGATCAACCTGCAGGAGCCGATCCGGCTGCCGGACGGCCAGCCGCTGAAGTCGATCTACTTCTTCGGCCACTGGTGGGACCCGTGGAAGAGCGATGATGCCGCTCTTGCCAAGGACTTGAAGCGGCTGAAGGAACTCGGCTTCAACACCATCTGCGTCGATCACGAGGTCAGTCAGGCGATCAACCGCGACTGGCATTGGCTCGACCGCGAGTACAAGCTCGCGGGCCAGGAAAAGATACAGATCCTCCCGTGGCTGCAACTACAGTCGGTGGACCGCGAGAACCTCATGAAGTTTGCGAATCTCAGCCTGAAGCAGGCCGTCAACCAGGACGGTCAGCCGGTCCCGGACTGCTGCGACTTCCGCGACAGCGAGTTCAGACGCGCGCTGGCTCACTACATCACCGTCTACCTCGATCGGTATGGGAACGACCCCGCGCTGCTTCGGGTCAAGGACGGCAAGAGGGAGCGTCCCGTCGTTGCCCTGATGGTCGAAGTCGGCTGGCGCGACGAGAAGGGCATGCCCCTGTCGTTCGATGAGGACACGAACGCCTACTTCCGCAAGTGGATGAAGGCCAGCTATCACGACCTCAAGCATCTGAACACCAAGTGGGGGACGGACTACAAGAGCTTCGACGAGATCGATCCCTGCGACAAGTCGATCTTCGACTACGCCTGCGAAGACAAGCAGAACATGCCGGTTGCAGTCCGTGAGCACGTGACGTTCCGCGCAAGACTGATCGGCGAGGCCCTGCAGAGCGTCGCCAAAGAGGTTCGCAAGAAGCACAAGGACGTCATGCTCGCGGCTGAGATTGCCTATCCGTTCAGCCTGGATAGCCCTGATGCGGCCGCATATCGCTGGAACAACGCGAACGACTTCAGGATCATCGATTTCGCGGATATCGTCTTCATCCGCACCGCCGGCAATACGTCGTTCGGACAGGTCAAGAAGGACCAGGATCTCTTGATCCTCAATGGCAAGAAGGTGGTCCTGGGATACAGGCTGTTCGAGGGTTCGTCAACCGATAGGGGAGTGGTCTTCGCGCTGGACTGTGCTTCATCGGCCAACGGTCTGGGATACTACAACTGGAACGAGACCGCCGACAGCGCATCCGCAATCTATGCCGATCCGAAGCGCCAGGAGTGCGTGCGGCTGATGAACAGCACTTACGACATGCTGTACGACTCCGAGAAGCGTCACGTGACGACTGCGACCATCGAGTCGGAGACACCTGTCGCTGGCGGTGGGGCTTCCCAAGAGGAGAAGCCTGTGGACGAGAAACCTGCGGAGGAGAAGCCGGCGACCGAGAAGCCTGCTGAGGAAAAGCCGGCGGAGGATGCGTCTGCCGAGCAGCCCGCCCCGGCACAGGTGCCCCCGGCTCCGGTGGAGGTCCCTAAGTAGTTGGCTCGGCCGAGACAATGGAATCTCCTTGGCGGATGATAGGGTTGGTCTGAATGCCTGGTGGCGCAACTGCCGGTGGGGGTGTGGACAACTATTGTGGGTAGACAGTGAGCAAGGCTCCGGCCTTGCTCACTGTCATTTGTGGCTTTCGGAGCGTATTTCAGAAGTCGAATTCCTCTTTGTAGGAGCGGCTTCCCAGCCGTGAATGCCCACGTAACACCGTGAGTCTCGGTGATCGGAATCCCCTCCTGCAACAGTCTCGAAATGCGCTACGCAACGCAGACTATCTCGTATTCGAACACGCCGCCGGGAGTCTCAATCGAGATCCTGTCCCCCACTTTGCGCCCGAGGAGCGCCGCGCCGACGTTCGACTCATAGGAGATCCTGCCCTCGGACGGATCGGCTTCGGGCGGGCCGACGATGGTGTACTCATCCTCGAAGCCGTCGCTCACGTCACGCACGAGGACCTTGGAGCCGACGACGACTTCACCGTCAGCGCCGGCACACTCGACCACCGTCGCGGTATCCAGTATCATCTTCAGATCGCGTATGCGAGCCTCCACCATGCCTTGCTCGCGCTTGGCATCGTGGTAATCGAAGTTCTCTGAAAGATCGCCGAGCGCGATGGCGTTCTTCAGCCGCTCCGAGAGAGCCGGACGCTTCACGGTGAGGAGTTCCTGGAGTTCGCGCTGGGCATCATCATATCCCTTGCGCGTTAAGACTAATCCCTTATCCTGCTCCACTGAATTGTTCCCTGCTTGAGTATTGGCCGAACGGTAAGCTCGGCCTGCACATTCTACCACAGTTCCTTTCGGATGAGAACCCTGTGCCTGTGACTTCCCTGTCGTGAAGGTAGAGGTTGACATCGGCCTGCGGCGGGCCATATCCTGAGACATCGAATGTCCGAGAGGTGAGCGCCATGGGCCTGAGAGCCATCTGCGTATGTATCGTCACGGGACTGATGTTCGCATCGGGGGTCTGTGTCGCCGATGACGCCGAAATGTTCCCGTTTCCCGTGAAAACCTTGGACATCACCCACGATGCCACGGATATGTCGTGGATGAACGAGCGGCCGGCCGGGAAGCACGGTTTTGTGCAGGTGAGGGACGGCCATTTTGCGGATGGGAGCGGGAAGCGAATCCGGTTCCTCGGCGTGAACCTCTGCAACTCGGGCGCGTTTCCCGATCACCGGACGGCGGAGAAGGTCGCGGCGCGGCTGGCGAAGCTCGGTATCAACTGCGTGCGCCTGCATCATATGGACGGCCACTACGCGCCGAGCGGCATCTGGGACCCGGCTTACAGGGACAAGCAGCATCTCGATGCCGGCCAACTCGACAGGCTCGACTATCTGATCTACCAACTCAAGCAGCACGGGATCTACACCAACATCAACCTCCATGTCTCACGGCAGTTTGCCGAGGCCGACGGCTTCCCTCATGCCGGCGATCTGCCCAAGTTCGACAAGGGTGTGGACAACTACGAGCCGCGGATGATCGAACTGCAGAAGGAGTACGCCCGGGCGCTTCTCACTCATCGAAACCCCTACACCCGGACTCGCTATGTCGATGAGCCCGCGGTCGCCTTCATCGAGATCAACAACGAGAACAGCCTGCTCGAATACTGCATGGACGGGGTGATCGCGGATCTGCCGGAGTACTACCTCTCGCAACTTCGGGCCAGGTGGAACGCATGGCTTCGGTCACGGTACTCGACCACGGAGAAACTCAGAGAGGTGTGGCAGACAGGGAGCGAGCCGCTGGGCCCGAATCTGCTCGCGAACTCCGACTTCTCCTCAGGGACCGCGAACTGGGTGCTCGAAGCCCCATCACCGGCGAGGGCCACGATGGAGGCGGTCGATGACGGCCCACGCTCCGGCGGGAAGTGCCTCCACGCGAGACTGACGCAGGTCGGGAAGAGGTCCTGGGACTTCCAGGTCCATCAGATCGGTCTCGATCTCGTCGACGGGAAGCCGTACACGCTCCGGTTCGCCGCGCGTTCCGACAAGCCGAGGGAGATCAACGTAGGCGCTTACCTCGACAAGGACGACTGGCATTCGATCGGTCTTGCCCGTGAGGTTCAGCTTACCCCCGAGTGGAAGTCGTTCGAGTTCACCTTCTACGTCACTCGGCCGGAGAAAGACCACAACCGGATCAGTCTCAACTGTCGCAGCGAGATCGGCGAGGTCTGGATCGCCGACGTCGAACTGCGGCAGGGTGGGGGAGGCAGCCTGCCCGAGAACGCTCGCATCGAGGCAGGTACGGTGGACCTGCCGTTCCGCGTCTACACCGAGCGGCAGAGGACCGACTTCGTCGAGTTCGTCGCCGAGCTTGAGCGCGCCTACGCGCAGGACATGTATAAGTATGTAAGGGAGGCGCTCGGCTCGAAGTCGCTGGTGATAGACTCGCAGGCGAGCTTCGGCGGCATGGCCGGCATGTATCGGGAGTCACTTCTCGACTACACCGACATGCACGGGTACTGGCAGCATCCGAGTTTCCCGAACCGCAGTTGGGACCCGGCGGACTGGAGGATCACCAACACATCGATGGTGAAGGCCAGAGAGAGCAACACACTGGAGTACATCGCTCTCCACCGCATCGCCGGAAAGCCGTTCACGGTCAGCGAGTACAATCACCCCGCGCCCGGCGACTACACCGCTGAGTGCGTCCCGATGCTCGCCGCGTTCGCCGCACATCAGGACTGGGACGGCATCTTCCTCTTCGACTATCACTCCTCCGGCGATTGGGACCGCGACAAGATATCCAACTACTTCCAGATCGACTCGCACCCGGCGAAGATCGTCATGCTCCCGGCTGCCGCCGCCGTGTTCCGCAGAGCTGATCTGGCGCCGGCATCCGGTTCCGTCGTGCTGGATGTGCCGCTTTCCTCGCTGATGTCCGAGGTCGCCCGCAGCGGAGGAGACGTCGCGTCATTCTGGAAGGCCAAGGGTGTGAACCGGTCGGAGACGATCTCGAGCCGGACGTCGGTACGGTTTACGAGAGACGGCGAGGCGAAGGTCACGCGTACGAGTCCCGGTGGCAGGCCCGGAGGCATCACCTGGCGGGCTGACGGTAAGGTCTCGGAGTTCCTGATCAACTCCCCGGCGACGCGTGGCGCGGTCGGGTTCATCTCGGGGCGCACCATCGATCTGGGCGCGCTCAGACTGAGGATGAACGGCGCGGAGGGTCGGTTCGCGGCCGTCATCGTGGTCGCGCTCGACGGCAAGCCGCTCGAGGAGTCCGGTCATATTCTCGTCTCCGCCGTCGGTCGAGTCGAGAACCAGGGCATGGTCTGGAACGAGGACCGCACGAGTGTGGGCAACAAGTGGGGGACGGGTCCGACGATAGCGGAAGGAATACCGGCTTCGCTCTCACTACGGACGTCCGCCAGGGCCGCGAGGGTCTATGCTCTCGATGGCGGAGGAGGTCGGATGTCGCCGGTGCCGTCGCGTCTGGCCAAGGATGGACTGACGGTGGACATCGGCCCGAAGTGGCGGACCCTCTGGTACGAGATCGAGATCGAGCGCTGACAAGCGAGAAGCGCCCCCGACGTATCGGGGGCGCTTCCGTCTGCCTGATCATGCGCCGGAACTAGGGATTGCTGTCCATGCCGTCCATGCTCACGCTGTCGGGCATTCCGGCGGATCCATCCCCTGTAAATGTGATGAGCGAGGAGACCACCACATTGTTCTGGATCGGCGGCTGACCGGTGATCGCGCTCGGCGCGGTCCTCGTCGCGCTGAACGACATGGCGCCGTTCACCTCGGATACGACCACGGCCTGAGTCGCCGCCACCGCGTTGGCATCACCTACGACCTGGGCAGCGCCCACCATCTGGTCCATTGTGAGCGAGTAGAGCGGGACCACCTTGGTGCTGCCGGTCGTCGCCACCCTCCAGCCGGAGAACCTGCTGTTGATGAGGCTGTTCCACTGAGTCGGGCTCATCTGGCTCCAGGCCTGGGCCGCATCGTCACCGGTCGCCATGCCCCCTGCCATCTCCAGCAGGCTGGCAGGCACGCGGATGACTCCGACGCCTGCGACTCTCGGGACGGTGACGCCCGTGAATGTGGCGCTGGTCGTCGGTACGAACGACCAGACATTGGCGCCGTCAGCGGAATAGGCGTACAAGGCCACCGCATTGACCCGGCTGACCTGGTTCTGCGGGCCTGCAACAGTGATGTTTCCCACACGCTCCGAGTTGGCGATGTTGATCACCGGGACGCTTCTGACCGGCGCGATCGACCAGTTGGCCCCGAGTTCCTCCTGAGCCCCGGCAACCGCGACCGCGATCGGCAGAAGCTGCTGGGCGATCAACTGCGGCTGGCCGCCCATCGCGATGACCGACTGTCTCGCCCATCTGCTTGCGAGCTGGCCGGTCTGGATGTTGAACGCCCTTGCCGAGTTGATATCAGCGGTCGCGATCAGGTTGTTACCGAGGTTTACCGTCCACAGGCCGTTCCTCTGGAGAACCTGGGTGTCCTGCCACGTCAGGCCCTGAGCGAACGACTGGTTCAGCCGGTCCGCGATCGTCTCGGCGCGCTCCATAGGAGTCCGTCCGCCGGCCGATGCCGGGATGCGCATGGCAAGGGTGCCGTTGACGAGTACATCCGCCGAGAACGGCAAGTTGGGCCTCAGTCTCGGGCCCTGCTGTACTGTGGCGTTCATCGCCTCTTGATCCATCTGGTCCTGGTCCATCTGGTTCTGATCCATCTGTGCGTAGACCGGGAACGCCAGCAGGACCAGCAGGATAGCTGTCAGTGCTAAGTGCACGATCCTCATTACTCTCTTACCTCCTTCTCTGTTCATGAAGTCAATCCGCCCGTGATTGTCCGAAGTAGAATTCCCGTACATGTGCCTGCTGCAAACACCTATCTTCGGACGGGTTGGTGCAAGAGTGTGGTCTCCGGCAATGCGCATGCACAGCCGTCTTCGGCTTCGGGTTCGTCTGGTGGAGGACTATGAGTGGCTCGGCGGGAGGATCCCAGTGCCCTCCCTCCGGCGTTCATGGGGAGTACGCGACCTGTTGTAGGAGCGGCTTCCCAGCCGCGAATGCCCGCGTAACGCCACGAATTCGCGGCTGGGAAGCCGCTCCTACAATGTGGAATTCCACCTATGACAGGCGCTCTAGAAGTTGCTGCCCGGTGTTCCAGGCTCCGTGGTGGTTTCCGGCTCTTCCTGCATTCCTCCGTCCTGCATGTCCTGGCTCTCGCCGGCGTCGGGCGTGGTTGCCTCTGGCTCGGCAGGGGTCTCCGATCTCCACAGCACGATGCCGGAGAGCACGACGTTGTTCAACGCCTGGCCTGCGCCGGTAACCGGAGGAGCATCTGCTACGGCCTGGAACTGCAGCATGTTATCGGCGGAGGACACTACAACCGCCTGTGCCCGGCCGACTTGCGCCGCATTGCCGATGATGTGCGCCGTGCCGATGACCTGGTTCATGTCTCTGGAGTACAGAGGCACAACAGCGGCGCTGGCGCCGGTCGCCACGTTCCGGTCTCTCAGTTCATCGGTGATCGTGTTCTCCAGACCGGTGAGCCTCTCTTCGTCGAACTGCGGCAGTTGAGCGCCGGCCATGATCCCCTCCGGAATCAGCGAGGAGGGGATGCTGACAACTCCCACGCCGTTAGCTCGTGTGATCGTTCCCGTCGTCGAGGTGCCCGTGATCGGTACCATCAGGTAGGCGGTACCGCCGTCCGCATCGGTCGTGTAGAGCACCACCGCATTAGCGGCGTTCAGCATGCCGGCCGGGCCGGCGACCATGACCGTTCCGATCCGACTGCCCGTCTCCGCATCGAGAAGCGGGACCGACCTCGTCGGAGTAGTAGCCCATGCAGGAGCTGCGGGCATCGGTGGCGACGGCGGGGCGCCGATCTCCTGCTGCTCCCCGGCAACTGCCACCTGGACCGGATCGAGCTGCTGGGCGATCATCTGCGGCTGCCCGCCGATGGCGACCACCGACTGTCGTGCCCATCTGCTGGCGAGTTGCCCTGTCGAAGTCCCGTACGCCCGCGCGGAGTTGATATCCGCCGTTGCGATCAGCCGACCGTTCATGCTGACGGTCCAGAGACCCTCCACCTGGGCAATCCGCATGTCCTGCCACGATGCGCCCTCCGCGAACGCCTGGTTCAGGCGGTTGGCGATGATCTCCGCGCGGCGCATCGGCGACAATCCGCCCGCATACGCCGGTATCCGCATCGCAAACCTGCCGTTCACGAATACATCCGCGGAGAACGGCAGCCCGGGTCGCAACTGGGGCCCGGGTTGGACAGTGGCGCTGGACGCCATCTGCTGATCCTGATCCATCTGCGCGCCCGCGGAGAGACCCAGGATGAACAGCAGTGCCAGTGAAATGTACGCGATCCTCATCCCTTGCATTACCTCCTCTTCGAGATCTCCATCCGTCAGAATTCCCTCGCCGCCGCCCTCGCAAACCGCGTCGAGCGCAGCCGGCGCCTGTCACCGCGTGTGCGCGCATAAACTAATGTAAGGGCGCGGGCGCCGGGTCCGGCTCCGAAAAACAGTTGAGATTTCCCCTTGACACCCTCGGTGGGTGTGGTATAATGTGCGAGCGTCGAGGACGGAACAACGTTCTCGACGTCCTTTTTGAGTCTTGGAAAGACCCTGCAAAAACTTACAGGATTTTCCGAAAAAGACTCTTGACAGGCGGAATCCGATCTGGTAAGATGTTGCCTGTCGCTGGACGGGGAGACACGAAGCGAACGCCGGCTGAAAAATAGTTGAGCCAAGTTCCGGAAAAAGTGTTGACAAACCGAAACCAGCGAGGTATAATACTCCTTGTGCGCTGGACGGGAACGTCCCGCGAAAACCTTGACAACTCAATAGTGCAAGCGGAGCAAACGTTGATTTCCAGTGGATAAGCAACGTGCCAGGTAAGTTCAAACTAGGCCGATTCGAGCAATCGAAGAGGTCCACCATTCTCTTATGAAAGCTTATAAAACTGAGTGCTTTCCTCTAAGATCTGCCCTCCCAGTGAGGCGCTTCTTTCTGGACAAGTAGTCAGTTTTTGTAGTTTTTTGATGGAGAGTTTGATCCTGGCTCAGGACGAACGCTTGCGGCGTGCCTAAGAAATGCAAGTCGAGCGAGGATTCACGCTGACCGAAGCTTCGGCAGAGGTCTTGTGAAGCCTAGCGGCGAACGGTCGCGTAACACGTAAGCAACCTGCCCTGAAGTGTGGGATAGCCCTCCGAAAGGAGGATTAATACCGCATGTGGATACGATGTCGCATGGCAACGTATCTAAAGCAGCAATGCGCTTCAGGATGGGCTTGCGGCCTATCAGCTAGTTGGTGGGGTAACGGCCTACCAAGGCGACGACGGGTAGCTGGTCTGAGAGGATGGTCAGCCGGATTGGGACTGAGACACGGCCCAGACTCCTACGGGGGGCAGCAATTAGGAATCTTGCGCAATGGGGGAAACCCTGACGCAGCGACGCCGCGTGAGCGATGAAGTCTTTCGGGATGTAAAGCTCTGTCCTGTGGGGAAGAAGAATGTGACGGTACCCACAGAGAAAGCCCCGGCTAACTACGTGCCAGCAGCCGCGGTAATACGTAGGGGGCGAGCGTTGTCCGAATTTACTGGGCGTAAAGCGCGTGTAGGCGGTTCTTTAAGTCAGGTGTGAAATCCTGTGGCTCAACCACAGAACTGCACTTGAAACTGAAGGGCTTGAGTGTGGGAGAGGAAAGTGGAATTCCTGGTGTAGCGGTGAAATGCGTAGATATCAGGAGGAACACCCGTGGCGAAGGCGGCTTTCTGGCCCACCACTGACGCTGAGACGCGAAAGCTAGGGGAGCGAACGGGATTAGATACCCCGGTAGTCCTAGCCGTAAACGATGGATACTAGGTGTTAGAGGTATCGACCCCTCTAGTGCCGTAGCTAACGCATTAAGTATCCCGCCTGGGGAGTACGGCCGCAAGGTTGAAACTCAAAGGAATTGACGGGGGCCCGCACAAGCGGTGGAGCATGTGGCTTAATTCGTCACTAACCGAAGAACCTTACCAGGGTTTGACATCTGGGGAATCCTGATGAAAGTCGGGAGTGCCTCGTAAGAGGAGCCCCAAGACAGGTGTTGCATGGCTGTCGTCAGCTCGTGTCGTGAGATGTTGGGTTAAGTCCCGCAACGAGCGCAACCCTCATCAGATGTTGCCAGCGTAAAGTCGGGAACTCTTCTGAAACTGCCCGTGTAAGCGGGAGGAAGGTGGGGATGACGTCAAGTCGGCATGGCCCTTACGCCCTGGGCTGCACACATGCTACAATGGTCGTTAACAAAGGGTTGCGAAACCGCGAGGTGGAGCTAATCTCAGAAATACGGCCTCAGTTCGGATTGCAGTCTGCAACTCGACTGCATGAATGTCGGAATCGCTAGTAACCGCAGGTCAGCTAAACTGCGGTGAATACGTTCCCGGGCCTTGTACACACCGCCCGTCAAGTCACCTGAGTCTGCTGCACCCGAAGTCAGTGGCCCAACCGCAAGGAGGGAGCTGCCGAAGGTGTGGCCGGTAAGGGGGACTAAGTCGTAACAAGGTAGCCGTATCGGAAGGTGCGGCTGGATCACCTCCTTTCTAAGGATTCCAGGTGGCGGGTTCCGATAGCTTACGAGCTGTCGGGGTTCGTTCACCGGAAACCTAGGTCGGTCTTACCTGGACGCTACGCTTGCACTATTCAGTTGTCAGGGTGATATTCTGTACTGGGAAGTGTCGATGACGCTGGACGTCACGCGAACGTAACACAGTATTCGAGCAGACTTAAGCACCTTGAAAGATCAGGGGAGGCGAAAGTCTTCCCTATATTTGTGCCTCGAGACTGGCGGCTAACGAGCTGTCAGGGGTGAACCGTACATGGGCCTGTAGCTCAGTTGGTTAGAGCGCATCCCTGATAAGGATGAGGTCAGTGGTTCGAATCCACTTAGGCCCACCATCCGGGGGCTTAGCTCAGCTGGGAGAGCGATTGCTTTGCACGCAATAGGTCAGCGGTTCGATCCCGCTAGCCTCCACCACCAACCTGAGGCACGGTGTTTGCGCAGGAAACCTGCAAAAACGCCTTGACTTTCGACTCCGGCCGCTGTATAATACGGTCTTGTGCGCTGGACTCCAGAGCACGGTCGATAGTCTCAGACACAAGTTTTCACGGCCGCATAGCTCGGTCGTGGCGGCGCAGAAGCGTCGCTTCGGAATGCACATTGGAAACTGCATAGCGGAAGGGTAAAATCTACGATTTTACACGAGTAGAGTTTTTGGTCAAGCTACAAAGAGCGTACGGTGGATGCCTTGGGGCAAAAGGCCGACGAAGGACGCGATCAGCGGCGAAACGCTCCGGGGAGCTGCAAATAAGCTTTGATCCGGAGGTATCCGAATGGGGAAACCCGGCGCAGGTAATACTGCGTCACCCGTCATGGGAAACTGTGGCGGGAGGGCACCTGGCGAACTGAAACATCTTAGTAACCAGAGGAAGAGAAAGCAGTAGCGATTCCCTAAGTAGCGGCGAGCGAACGGGGATCAGCCTAAACCTGTGTCGTGAACATAGCTTACAGGCGTTGCGGCATGGGGGTAGTGGGGCCTTGCGTGCAGGGGCTGTAAACCCTGCGATGGAGTTACAAATCCTATATCTAGCCGAACGGCCTGGAAAGGCCGGGCATAGAGGGTGATACCCCTGTAGGCGAAAGATACAGGACTCCTAGTAAGGTTCCCGAGTAACACGGGACACGAGAAACCCTGTGTGAATCCGGGAGGACCACCTCCTAAGGCTAAATACCTTTTGCCACCGATAGTGGACCAGTACCGTGAGGGAAAGTTGAAAAGAACCCCGGAAGGGGAGTGAAATAGAACCTGAAACCGTATGCTTACAAGCAGTGGGAGCACTATGCACGCCTTCGGGCGTGAATGTGTGACTGCGTGCCTTTTGCAGAATGATCCGGCGAGTTAATTTGCGTTGCAAGGTTAAGGCTGAAACAGCCGGAGCCGCAGCGAAAGCGAGTCCGAATAGGGCGACATAGTAGCGCGGATTAGACCCGAAACCGAGTGATCTACCCATGGCCAGGTTGAACCTAGGGTAAGACCTAGTGAAGGACCGAACCAGTGTCAGTTGAAAATGGCTTGGATGAGCTGTGGGTGGGGGTGAAATGCCAATCGAACTCGGATATAGCTGGTTCTCCTCGAAATGCATTTAGGTGCAGCGTTGTTCGTTCTGTGTTGCAGGTAGAGCACTGGATGGGCTAGGGGCCCCACCAGGTTACCGAACTCAACCAAACTCCGAATGGCAATACAGTAGAGCAGCAGTGAGACAGTGGGGGATAAGCTTCATTGTCGAAAGGGAAACAGCCCAGACCATCAGCTAAGGTCCCTAAGAGCTGGCTAAGTGTAAAAGGATGTAGAGTTGCATAGACAACCAGGATGTTGGCTTAGAAGCAGCCATCATTTAAAGAGTGCGTAACAGCTTACTGGTCGATTGTGACTCTGCGCCGATAATGTAAGGGGGCTTAAGCCAGCCACCGAAGCTATGGATTCCAGCTTTGCTGGAGTGGTAGAGGAGCGTTCCCTGCGGGTCGAAGCTTGAGCGTAAGCACAGGTGGACTGCAGGGAAGTGAGGATGCCGGAATAAGTAGCGATAAGGGGAGTGAGAATCTCCCCCGCCGAAAGCCTAAGGGTTCTTAAGGAAGGTTCGTCCTCTTGAGTTTAGCCGGGCCTAAGCCGAGGGCAAATGCCGTAGGCGATGGACAGCTGGTTTATATTCCAGCGCCAGGCTTATACGCTATGAGCAATGGGGGGACGCGGTTGACGTTTCTAAGCGCGGGATTGGTTGTCCGCGTGATGCTGTAGGGATCTCTGGATAGGCAAATCCGTTCGGAGACTAAGTCCTGGCAGCTGACGAGTGGAGGAGAAATCCGAAGCGAAGTAGAGATAGATGCCGCCTAGAAAATCCTCTAGCCAGTATGAGTCTGACCGTACCGCAAACCGACACAGGTAGGCAGGTAGAGAATACTAAGGCGTGCGAGATAACTCTCGTTAAGGAACTAGGCAAGTTGACCCCGTAACTTCGGGAGAAGGGGTGCCCTGGGTGGATGCTGCTGTAACGCAGTGTTTATCTGGGGTCGCAGTGACCAGGCTCGAGCGACTGTTTACCAAAAACACAGGTCCCTGCTAAGGAGAAATCCTAGGTATAGGGGCTGACGCCTGCCCAATGCCAGAAGGTTAATAGGAGGAGTCACCGCAAGGGAAGCTCTGAATTGAAGCCCTGGTGAATGGCGGCCGTAACTATAACGGTCCTAAGGTAGCGAAATTCCTTGTCGGGTAAGTTCCGACCTGCACGAAAGGCGTAACGACTTGAGCGCTGTCTCAACGAGAGACTCGGTGAAATTGTAGCACCGGTGAAGATGCCGGTTACCCGCATCAGGACGGAAAGACCCCGTGGAGCTTTACTACACCCTGATATTGGATTCTGGGGTAGCATGTAGAGAATATGTGGGAGGAGCAATCCGACAGTGGAATACCACTCTTGTTATCTTGGAATTCTAACCCGGGCAGTGATCCTGCTAGGAGACAGTGTCAGGCGGGTAGTTTGACTGGGGCGGTCGCCTCCTAAAATGTAACGGAGGCGTCCAAAGGTTCCCTCAGCCTGGTTGGAAACCAGGTGTCGAGTATAAGGGCATAAGGGAACTTGACTGCGAGACCGACGGGTCAAGCAGATGCGAAAGCAGGGCCTAGTGATCCTACGGCAACGTGTGGAAGTGCCGTGGCTTAACGGATAAAAGTTACCCCGGGGATAACAGGCTTATCTTGCCCAAGCGCTCACAGCGACGGCAAGGTTTGGCACCTCGATGTCGGCTCGTCGCATCCTGGGGCTGGATTAGGTCCCAAGGGTTAGGCTGTTCGCCTATTAAAGCGGTACGCGAGCTGGGTTCAGAACGTCGTGAGACAGTTCGGTCCCTATCCGATGCGGGCGTAAGAAGTTTGAGGGGAGCTGTCCCTAGTACGAGAGGACCGGGATGGACCAACCTCTGGTGTACCAGTTGTTCCGCCAGGAGCACACGCTGGGTAGCCATGTTGGGTCGTGATAAGCGCTGAAAGCATCTAAGCACGAAGTACACCCCAAGATAAGACTTCTCATCCGGTTAACGGAGTAAGGCCCCATGTAGATTACATGGTTGATAGGCAGCGTGTGTAAGCACAGTAATGTGTTCAGCTTAGCTGTACTAATAGGCCGAGGGCTTGGCCATCAATCTAGATTTCCCCCGCTATGCAGTTTTCTATGTGCATTCCGGCGGGTAGGCCGGCAGCAGGCAGTCCAACTACCTACTACAGACTACCAACTACGAACTGATTTGCTGGTGATGATGCCGGAGAGGGTACACCCGTTCCCATCCCGAACACGGAAGTTAAGCTCTCCAGGGCCGACGGTACTTGGGGCACAAGCCCCCGGAAGAATAGGTCGTCGCCAGCTTATATATGAGCCTCCGAATCCATTGGGTTCGGGGGCTTTTTTGATTCCGGGCGCTATCCACACCGCCGGGAATCATCCACTGGCCCGATGCGTATAAAAAGGTGCTATGTGGAAGTACATTCGCACCTCACTTGCCTGTCTCATCGTCACGGCCTCGATCTCGGGGCTCGCCGCGTCCGCCGAACTGCCGGTCCTGCACCTGCGGAAGGCATCGACTCCGCCGCCGCTGGTGTCCAGGCTCCAGGACCCATCGACCGCCTCGGCATGGTATCCATCGAGCCCGACGTGGTTCGGACTCGGCGGCAAGACCGGCGATCGAAACCACACCGAGGTGCTCGCGACCTACGACAACACCGCGCTTTACATCGCATTCCTGAACATCGACCGCTCGACCGTTGTCTATCCGCAGAACACCACCACCGACCTCAGGCTCGTCGACGGCAATGAGATCTGGATCGAGACTCCGCAGGGACGGCGGTTCCGCCTGATCGCCACAGTCGATGACAGATACCCCGCCCAGCCGCGCCAGGCGTCCGGCGAGTTCCCGAACGTAGACGGTTTCAACGATCGGCTTCCCGGCTGGTCGCACAAAGGCTGGTTTGCCGGAAACATGACGATCCAGCAGACGATCGTGATCCCCTGGACGACGCTGGGTACCTCCGCTCCCTCTCACGGATCGAGATGGCGCGTGAACTTCGTCAACCTCAACCAGACATCCACCGCTCGGACCGCCTCGACCGTGAAGCGTCAGACCTGGGCTCCGGGCGATGAGACCCACCCCGAGCAGTGGGGCACACTCGCGTTCGATGAGGCGGCATTCACTCCGCCGGCGGTCTCACCCGAGGCGACGATCACCATGCGGCCCGCGACCGGATTCGGCGACCAGGTCACCCTCCGCGCGGGGAACGATGCCGCCGGATTGAACCACTGGGCCGACGAAGCCGTCACTCAGTCGAACTGGAATGACTGGGACCCGGTGGACTACACCATCAAGGAGTACCTTCAGTTCGATCTGTCGCTCATCCCGCCCGGCCGGAAGATCATCTCCGCCACGCTCAGGAACTACTATCGGAGCAACTTCAACGCCAACCCGAAGGCTCTCTATCTGCACGTCGTCCGCCTGGCGAACGAGTTCGATCCGGCCACCGTGACGATGCTGACCTCGCCGCTTCCGGTCGAAAACGGTTCCCGGACGCTCGTGAGCCCGAGTCAGGCGGGCACTCGGGTGGATTTCGACATTAGTGACGTGGTCACGAAGGCCTACGAGAGCGGCGCGCGGAAGGTGGTATTCGCGCTTGCGGGCTCGTCCGGCGACACGAACAACGGCAAGATCTGGGGAGTCTCATACGGCCGCGCCGACTGGTATGACGGCCAGCGTCCGAGGCTCGTGATCACGTTCGGCAAGCCGGGGACGACTTACCCGTCGCCGATCCAGCTCGGGAGCACTACGTCCACCAGTGTCGCCACCACCGCGAGCAAGAACAAGCTCACGAACGGCGCCTTCCGCTACGGCATAGTCGAGGGGATCGCGAACACGACCTACTGGCAGGATCCCGGCCAGGTCTACGTCAACGGGCGGAACCTCGCCCTCATGCAGAAGGTGGGAGACGTCAACCCGAACACCGGCAATCCCGCATTGCGGTTCATCTGCGCGGTCGCGTGGAAGCAGATCCACCAGACCGCGACCGGCCTTGTCGGTGGCAGGAGCTACACGTTCAGCGGATGGTTCAAGGGTTCCGCGCCGGGCGTGAAGTCCGACGTGCGGCTGAACTTCAAGAACGCGTCGGGAACATCGCTCGGCAGCGGGCAGGCGGTCTACAGCGGCTCCGGCAATTGGGAGAAGATCAAGCTCACCAGGACCGCGCCGGCCGGAACGGTCATCTGCGACGTGGACGTTTTCAATGACACGGCAGGCGCAGGGACGTACATGCTCTACAGCGACTTCCAACTCGAGGAGGGCACATCGGCGACCGCCTACTCCGAGACGATGGGCGTCTACTACCCGGACTATCCGCGCACCGACGGCATAGTCACACCGATCGGAACGCCGAACGTTCCGCTCACGTTGACCGTTGACAAGACGCAGGCGCTCCCGGGTGACACGCTGACCTACACCATCACGTATCGCAACACCGGCAACGATGCGGCCGCCAACGTCGTCGTGAGCTGTCCGATCCCGGCGAACACTACATACGTCACCGGCAGCGGCGGGACCTACGATTCCGCCGCTCGCACCGTGCGCTGGACGATCCCGACCCTCGCCACGGGTGGATCGGGGACGCTCACATTCAAGGTCACGGTGGACTAAAGGGCTTGCATTTCCGGCGATCTGTAGTACAATCGAACCATCGATAACGCAGGAGGCAAGCATTCATGGCGCACGATATCGAGTGTATCGTTGAAGGCATTCGCGAATCGAGGCGGTTCTTCCTCAGGCACATCGAGGACGTCCGTGAGGACCAGTGGGACTGGAAGCCGTACCCGGAGTGCAAGAGCATCCGCGAAACGCTCGCCCACCTGGTGACCGACGACCGCGCATCGATCGCCATGCTCAGGGATGGCAGCATCACCGACTGGGATGCGGTCGAGGTGCACGAGACCGACGTGCCGAAACTCCTCGATCTGCTCAACCAGTCACACGAGGAGTACTGCGCGTTCGTTCGGGACCGGTATGCCGATACTCCGCTCGACACCGAGATCGACTTCTTCACGGGCAAGACGAAGCTCGGGCTCGCGATCGCCGGCATCTCCAGCGAGGATCATTACCACGCCGGCCAGATCGCCTTCATCCGCATGGCCACCGATCCCGAGTGGGACTACTACCAGGCCATCTACGACTCTTCCGAGTGATCTGCAAAGCACAACATTTGACAACTAGTGACAGCAGGGATATACTGTGCCCGGATAGTGATCAGTTGTCAGTCATCAGTCATCGGTCACACCGACAGTCACCGATCACTGATCACTGATTACCGATTACTGATAACCCGCCCGCCAAGGAGCCATCAATGGATCTCGACATCTCAGACCTGTATACCATCGAACAGGCCGCGCAGTATCTCCGTGTCAGCCAGTCGAGCATCAGATCGTACATCCGCCAGGGGAAGATGAACGCCTACCGCGTCGCCGGGAAGCGCAAGGTCCTCATCCCGCGGAACGAACTCCTGAAGCTTCTCGTCCCCGCAAGAGACCCCGGGGACACCGACTAGAGCCCACCCATGTTCAAGGAACTCGCCGAGCTTGCGAAGTATCGTGAGCTCCTGCTGAATCTCGTGATCCGGGACATCAAGGTCCGGTACAAGAACTCCGTCCTCGGGTTCTTCTGGTCGCTCCTCAACCCGCTCATGCAGGTTGCGGTGATCACCGTCGTCTTCAAGTTCGTCGGTTTCGCCGACGAGATTCCGAACTACTCCGCGTACGTGCTCTGCGCGTTCCTGCCGTGGACCTTCTTCCAGATGTCGGTGCTCGACGCGGCGCAATCCGTCCTCCAGCACGGCGACCTGGTGAAGAAGACCTACTTCCCGCGGGAGGTACTGCCTGCCTCCTTCGTGATCTCGAACCTGGTGCACTTCATCCTCGCGCTCGGCGTATTCTTCGTCTACCTGCTGGTGCTCGGAACGCCGATCCTGAAGACGTGGCTCCTGCTGCCGGTGGTAGTCGGCATCCAGTTCATGCTGACAATGGGCGTCGCGTACATCGTCTCGTGCCTGAATGTATATTACGAGGACGTGAAGTACATGGTCACGGTGTTCCTGAACCTGCTCTTCTACCTTACGCCGATCATCTACTTCGTCGAGATGGTATGGACGCCGGACTTCGCCACCCGCATTCCGGAGCACTACCGCCCTCTCGGTGTGATGCTGGCGAAGGTGCACTACATGAACCCGCTCTCCCTGCTGATCACGGCCTACCGGAAGATCCTCCTGCCTCCGCCGGGCATCCCGGGAATGCCGGACCTTCCGCTGAACTACGAGCACCTGGCGCTGGCGGGTGGGATGTCGCTCGTCGTTCTGCTCGCGGGATACCTCTTCTTCAACAGCAGGAAGCACTCGTTCGCGGAGATGCTCTAGCCGATGGAAGCCGTCATCATCAGGGATCTACATAAGTCGTTCCGCCTGAGCCACAACAAGGGCGGGAGCCTCAAGGCGCTCGTGACGTCGTTCCGCCGGCGCTCCTACGAGGACGTCCAGGCGCTCAAGGGCATCAGCTTCACGGTGAGCGCCGGGGAGACGCTCGCCGTCATCGGCAAGAACGGCTCCGGGAAGAGCACGCTGCTCGGGACGATGACCGGCATCTACCGGCCCACTCGCGGCGATGTCGTCATGAACGGGCGGGTCTCCGCGCTGCTCGATCTTGGCGCCGGATTCCATCCGGACCTCACCGGCCTGGAGAATGTCTACCTCAATGCCTCCATCCTCGGCCTCAGCCGCCGGGAGATTCGCGGCCGGCTCGACGACATCATCGCCTTCGCCGAGCTCGAGCGGTTCATCGACGCGCCGATCAGGACCTACTCGAACGGCATGATCCTCCGACTCGGATTCGCCATCGCCACGCAGATCGATCCCGACATCCTCCTCGTGGATGAAGTGATCGCCGTCGGTGATGAGGCTTTCCAGCAGAAGTGCTATGCGAAGGTCCGCGAGATGCAGCAGGCAGGCAAGACGATCATCTTCGTCTCCCATGATCTCCAGGCCGTGCGCAACGTTGCCAACCGTGTGATATGGCTTGATTCGGGTATCATCCGCATGGACAACTGCGTCGATGCGGTGCTCGACGAGTACCTGCGGACGATGCGTGATGGTGGGTCAATGGAGTAGTGGAGTAATGGAGTGCCGGGCTCACCACCACTCCACTACTCCAGCACTCCGTTCCCAATCCCCGGAGGGCGCATGGGCAAGGCTGACGACTACGAGCTATACTACGAGACAGGCATCGAGCTGGAGGAAAACGGCCAGTTCCAGGAGGCGCTCGACGAGTATCGCAAGGCCCTGGAGCTGAACCCGGACTCGCCGGAGATATTCCACCGCATCGGCGACATGTACAGCCGCCTGGGGATCACCGAGAAGGCCGTGATCGCCTACCGCCAGTCGCTCCATCTCTCCCCGAGCAATGCCGACGTCCACAACGATCTCGGCACTGCGCTCGGCGATCTCGGCGATTTCGAGGACGCCATCCAGGAGTTCCGCGCCGCGATCCTCATGGACCCCGACTACGGCGAGGCTTACTACAATCTCGCCGTCGCGCTGATGGACCTCGGCCGTCTCGATGAGGCCGTCGAGCAGTTCCGGGCCGCCATACGCTTCGGAGTCGAGGACGAGGTGATCTACGCCGAGTTGGGGACCGCGCTCTATCTTCTCGGTCGGCACGACGAGGCTGTCTCCGCCTTCTGCGAGGCCCTCGCCTTCTCTCCGGAGGATGCGGACCTGCACAACGACCTGGGCAACGCGCTGTCGGGGCTCGGCCGGCACGAGGAGGCCGCCGCCCAGTACCGCGAGGCTATCCGCCTGAATCCCGACGAGGCCGGCTTCCACAGCAATCTCGGCAGTTCGCTCGCCGATCTCGGTCGCTGCGACGAGGCTATCGAAGCATACGAGGAGGCGCTCCGCATAGACCCGACCTATCCGCGCGTCCGTCACAACCTCGCCATCACGCTCACCGATCTCGGGCGGCTGGAGGAGGCCGAGGCCGAAGTCCGCGAGGCGATCCGTCTCGATCCGGATTACTGGCAGGCGTACTCCCAGCTCGGCGCCATTCTGCTCGACATGGAGCGATTCGGAGAGGCTGTCCAGGCGTTCCACGATGCCCTGCGTCTCGAACCGGATGACGCCATCGCCCACTACAACCTCGGCCTCGCGTACGAGCGGATGGGCAGGCAGGAGGACGCCATCGCGGAGCAGCGGGAGGCGGTCCGTCTCAAGCCGGATGACGCCGAGTACCACTGGGGGCTCGCGCAGATCCTCCGCAGGGTGGGGCGGCTCGACGAGGCGATCGAGGAATACCGAGAGGCGATCCGCCTCAAACCGGACTACTCGTTCGCGCACTCCGACCTCGGCCATGCGCTTCAGATGAAGGGGTTGCTCGACGAGGCGATCGAGGAGATCACGGAGGCGATCCGTCTCGATCCCGACGACCCGGTGGCCTGCGCGTATCTCGGAGAGGCGCTCGCGGCGAAGGGCGACGTCGAGGGAGCGATCGCGTCCTTCCGCGAGTCCCTGCGCCTGAATCCCGACGACGCGGATGTCCACCTCGACCTCGGCATCCTCCTCAAGCAGATCGGCCGCACCGACGAGGCCCGCGCCGAACTCCACGCCGCCGCCCAGTCATCCGACCCCGACACCGCCGACCTCGCCCGCCGGGAGTTGGATTCGGCGTGAAGAGGCTGATGTTGGTGAGATTGGCCACTGTACGAGTAACCAGCGCCCATGCTATTCTAAGGTAACCGGACCTATGCGATTCCGCAGCAGATGCATCACGGACCTGAAGAATGCGCAGGATTTGGATAACTGAAGGAGGCTTGACTGCTATGTTCGGAACTCGGACCGGAGTCACGGCGATGGTGCTGGGCGTCGCTTGTCTCTTCCTGATGTGTGGCGCGAATGCTGATGTGGACCTCAGCATCCAGACGGACAAGCAGGATTACGTTCTGGATGAGCCGATCTTCCTCACGGCCACCGTAAGGAACTCCGGCGACAGTCCGGTTGCCATACTCAGGCATCTGCACCCGGGGGCAGGGATTCTCAGCTTGCACATTACCTGTCCCGGCCGGACGGCTCGTTCCTATGGGCCCTGGACGCGCTCTGCCTACACCAGGGATGGCCTCCTCGACGCGGTGATCAACCTTGGTCCGGATGAGAGCTACTCGGCGAGCATCGATGTCACCTACGATCGCAACGGAAATCGTGGAGTACTACTTGAGCGTCCAGGGGAGTATGTGATCCAGGCAACGTACATGGTCCCGGATGATCTGCCGCTCGAAGCCGTCACAGCACGCTCAAATGAGGTGCGGTTCGTAGTGAGGGAGCCGACAGGCATCGATGCTGCAGCCTATTCCATACTCCGCGGCGGCCATGATCCCCCATAGAATATGGAACTCCAACTCGGGGCAGATCGAGCATTACGAGAGGCTCTTGAGAGAGTGCCCGAGCAGCACATACGCAGTGCACGCGCGCTTCTATCTCGCGCAAGCCTATGAGTCGAGCGGTGAAGAAAGACCGAATAGGGGCGCCTCCGCAGGCCGAGCCGCTCTGGAGAGGGCCGCTGCCCTCTACCTCAGCGCGGCCGAGCAGGCCAAGTCCACACCTATGGGTGTCTACAGCTCAAGGCTCGGCGCTAGATGCCTGGCGAAGGTGGGACGAGACGCAGAGGCGCAGAGGGTCTTCGAAGATGCTTTCGCCGCCACGAGCGCCGGCGATGAGGATCGCTTGGAGACTCTGTTGTGGCTAGGACACCTGGAGACAGGCTTCTTCGGGAGGTCATCCGGTCTCGCGGATGTCAACCAGGGGGCAAGCGGACACGTCAGACTACCGCTGCGTCGGTTTGCGGAAGCGCTCGGCTTCTCGGTGTGTTGGGATGCGAACAGCAAGACGGTGAGTATAGGCAAGGGCGTCATGTGCAGGGAACTGTGCCTCAAGCGGGATGGCAAGCAGGCTCGGCCCGAGGGCACGATTGAGAAGGGGCGCGCGCAGGTGCGCCCGTCCGTGATAGCCTCCATCATGGCGGAACATCGCGGCAAGGGAGTTGCCGGCGCGCTGTCAAGCCTGCTTGCGCAGGCACCTGACGGAGACAAATAGTAGACGGCGACGGAGCCGAAGGGAGCGGGACTTCTACCGGTGCGGATGAGAACGCCGGGGTACGGGTGATCCGCGACCCGGCGGGGTACTCGATCGGCGAGAAGGTCGAGGTCACCGGCATCAGTTCCTGTTTCCGGACACCATCGGGCATCGCCCGCCGCATCCTGACCCGCAGGCCGGAAGATGTGCGCAGGCTCGGCGCTCCGTAGCAGCGGCTAAGTGGCGGCTCTCGAACTCCGCTCTCCTCGCTGCGAACGACGCCCGAAAGCTTTCGGGAAAAACCTGAAAGCTTTCGGGAAGAACTTGCAAGCTTTCGGGAAGAACTTGGAAGCTTTCGGGAAGAACTTGCAAGCTTTCGGGAAGAACTCGGAAGCTTTCGGGAAGAACTCGGAAGCTTTCGGGAAGAACTCGGAAGCTTTCGGGAAGAGCCCGGAAGCTTTCGGGAAGAGCCCGCAAGCTTTCGGGAAGAATCCGACGCGTTGCGGAAAGAGTTTTTCGCTCGAAAAAAAGATTATTTCTGCCGGAAAATTCGTTCCTTCACCGGGATAGCCCCGCCGTGCGCCGCCCGGAACCTGCGTCTGAATATCCTGTTCCCGGAGGAAAACCCACCCCTGCGCGGTGAACTATCACATGGACAATCTTGGGGCAGGGGCGAAGCATCGGCTTCCGGTATCCGACAGGTCTCGGTGTTCGGTAGCCAATGCTTCGCCCCTACGGCACACGTCGTGCAGGAGCCGGCATGGGAGCGGGAAAGAGAAAACGAAGCGCGATCGATCGGGCCAACACGCGGAACGGACTGCTGTTCTGCGCGCCTGCGATCATCGGGCTCGCATGCTTCACGGTCTATCCCGTGATCTCGCTGCTCTACTACAGCTTCTGCCGGTACTCCGCCCTGAAGCCGCCGGAGTGGGTCGGGCTGGGGAACTACCAGACCCTCATGCACGACGCGCTCTTCTGGGAGTCGATCTACAACACCGCGTACTACACCGCCTTCGCGGTCCCACTCGGCATCGTCGTCGCCCTCTCGCTCGCCATCCTGCTCAACGCCAAGGTCAAGGGCATGGCGTTCTTCCGCACGATCTTCTACATCCCGTCGATCGTGCCGGTCGTCGCAAGCTCGGTCCTCTGGATCTGGCTGCTCAACCCGGACTACGGGCTCGTCAACCTCGGCGTCGACTGGCTCGGCGGGATCAGCCAACGACTCGGGCTTCCGGCGTTCTCCGGGCCGGGATGGCTTCGGAGCATCGAGTGGGCGAAACCGGCGCTCGTCCTGATGAGCACTTGGGGCGTCGGCGGATCGGTGGTGATCTACCTCGCCGGCCTGCAGGACGTCCCGCAGGATCTGTACGAGGCGGCGAGTCTCGACGGCGCGTCCCCGTGGCAGAAGACCTGGCACGTGACGGTGCCGTTCATGAGCCCGTACATATTCTTCACCACGGTGATGGGGATCATCGGCGGCTTCCAGTACTTCACGCAGGCGTGGGTGATGACCGGCGGCACGGGCGGCCCGGTGAACTCGACGATGATGTTCTCGATGTACCTCTTCCGGAACGCGTTCCAGCTCTTCAAGATGGGATACGCCTGCGCGATGGCCTGGCTGCTGTTCCTCCTGATCCTGGGCGCGACGCTGCTGCTCTTCCGGTCGAGCGCGAGGTACGTGTACTACGGGGGGAAGTGAGCCCTGGTTCGGCACGATCCCTGAGGCTCCGCCGTCAAACGGCGGCGGCGGAGTCGCCTGCGATCGCAGGCCGAGGAACCGGCGAATAGCAACGAGCATGAGCACACTCGAACTGACAACCAGACGGAGACCGATCTCTCCCGGCAGGATCATGACATACGCGGCGCTGATCGTCCTGAGCGCGGTGTTCTTCCTGCCGTTCGTCTGGCTGCTCTCGACCTCCTTGAAGCCCGAGAGCCAGATCATGCTGATCCCGCCGAAGTGGATCCCGCATCCGTTCCAGTGGGACAACTACTCGAAGGGCCTCACCTTCGTGCCGTTCTTCCTCTACCTGAAGAACACGCTCGTCATCGCCATCGCCAGCGTCATCGGCGTGCTGATCTCGAGCTCGCTGGTTGCATACGGCCTCGCCGTGATCCCGTGGCGGGGCAGGGACGCGCTCTTCATCATCCTGCTCAGCACGATGATGCTCCCGGCCCAGGTGACGATGGTCCCGCTCTTCACCGTCTTCACGTGGCTCGGGTGGATCGACACGTTCAAGCCCTTGATCGTGCCGGCGTTCCTCGGCAACGCGTTCTTCATCTTCCTGCTCAGGCAGTTCTTCATGTCGATCCCGAAGGACCTGACGGAGGCGGCGAAGATCGATGGTTGTTCGGAGTTCCAGATCTACCGGCGGATCGTTCTGCCGCTCGCCAAGCCGGCGCTGGCGACGGTGGCGCTGTTCACATTCATGGGCTCGTGGAACGACTACCTCGGCCCGCTGATCTACCTCTTCAACCAGGACAAGTTCACGCTCTCGCTCGGGCTTGCGATGTTCCAGAGCCAGTACGGCTCCTACTTCGGGATGCTGATGGCGGTCTCGACCGTGATCACCGTCCCGATCATCGTCCTCTTCTTCTTCACCCAGCGGACCTTCATCCAGGGCATCACGCTCACGGGAATAAAGGGATAGTATCGCTTGCAGGAGCGGACTTCGGTCCGCGATATCGCATCCGGTGGCCGGGTGATGTGCCGCAGTCAGCGGTCTGTTCCTGGAAACTCAGGCTGGACGGATTGCGTATTCTGAAGTATGCACATCAGCCCGCATCAGATCCACGGTCTCATCTGGAATTCGTTTCTGGCGCTCATCCCGGTGGCGGCGGGATACGCGATCTACGCGCTCCACGCCGGTCGGAGCAGGCATCTCGCCACGAAAGCTGCGATCGTGTTGCTCGGCCTCGTGTGGCTCGCCTTCATGCCGAACACGTGCTACCTGCTCACGGAGTGGCGGCACTTCCTGCGGATCATCGGCTACACGAGCCTCTACGATCAGTGGTATATGAGCAAGACCGCTGCCGTGCGCCTCATGATCTACACGCTCTTCTATATGTTCTACAGCGGGATCGGCGTGCTCACGTTCGCGCTGGCGATCCGCCCTGTCGCTCAGGTCCTCAAGGAGCGGAAGATGAGCACGTGGATGCTGACGCTTCCGTTCTTCCTCCTGATGTCGCTCGGCGTCTACCTCGGACTCATCCTGCGCCTGAATAGCTGGGATATCGTCACGCGGCCGGAGTTCGTGTGGGCAAGCATCGTTGCGACTCTCGGCCGTCCGGGGCTCATCAGCCTGATCGCCGCCTTCGCCGCGTTCCTCTGGGCCTTGTTCCTCGCGACGGACATCTGGATCGACGGGTTCAGGTGCCGGTTGACGCGGAAACCCATCGCATGATCCCGCCGTCGGCTCCTAAGAAACCTCGCACCGCCAGCCCTGAGTAGCGGGTTCTATGTTCCCGGGGAAACGCACACCGCTAGCCCTGAGTGATGCGCAGCATCGTATCGAAGGGCGGCCTTGCTCTACCATACCTTTGGCTAACCCCGACCGTCCTTCGATACGCTCCGCTACTCAGGACTAGCGGGTTTTGTGTCCCGGGAAATCTACCCCGTCAGCCCTGAGTAGTCCTGAACTCCGCCTGCACTTCGATACGCGCTGCTACTCTGTGTAGTCGGAGTTCAGGACATATCGAAGGGCGGCCTAGTTCCACCAAACCTCTGGCTAGCCCCGACCGTCCTTCGATACGCTCCGCTACTCAGGACTGACGGGTTCTATGTTCGGGGGAACAACTGCACTTGATGCGCAGTAACACGCTCAGAAGGCCCGCATAGACTAGCATCTCTATTCCCGAAGTATTCTTACTCCGGCCAGCAGGAAACTTCTATCATGCGCCGAACATACGAGCAAGCGGTGTCCAGTCAAACAAGCGCTAGGAGGTGTCCGGGTGAAGAACCAGGGCGTTTTCAGGGTGATCCTGGTCATCGGGCTATTGGCCGATCTGGGGGTTCTCGGGTTTCTAGCTTCCGATAAGCCGACGCCGATGACCGTCGACTCGTGGGAGCAGTTCCGCTCCGAGGCGGGCAGCTTCTCGGTGAAGTATCCTGCGGGATGGAAGGACGTCGAGTACACGCGTCCGACCGACGTCGAGGCGAAGTTCACGACCGCCAACGACACTATGTTCTCCGCGATGGTCTCGCTCAAGGGCGCTCTCGTCACCGACCTCATCAAGTTCAACCCTACGTCGAAGGAGTCTCCGCTCAAGGTATGTCACGAGATGCTTGTCGACGATCTTGCAGCCCGGCACGCGCGCTTCAAGGAGGCCGCGACGACGCCGATCAAGATCGGCAAGACGAACGCGCTGAGCACTACCTACGACTACAAGATCGTGGACGGCCTGCGAACGCGGTCGATGAAGGGCTCGGTGGTCTCCATCTGGAACGGCAAAGACCACATGGCGCTCAGACTGACGTGTCCCGCGGACCGGTTCGAAGACATGCTCCCGGTCTTCAGCACCTTCATGAAGACCTTCAGCAGCAAGGCGCCCGAAGTCGAGAGTCCCGGCGGCGGAGAGATCCCGCTACCGATGCCGTTTTGATCGATGGAGTAATGGAGTAATGGAGTGATGGGCGAACCCAGTACTCCACCACTCCAGTCCGTCCCCCAGGAGGTCTGCCGTGTTCTGCAAATGGTGTGGAATGGAGAGCAAGGACAATACGAAGTGCGAGTGGTGCGGGCGCGCCTTCTCGGCGTCATCGGGTCCGCAGCCGACCGTGCAGATGCCGGTCGGAGGCCCGCTCGATCCGCGCGCGGCCGGCACGACGCCGGTCCCCACCTCCGCCGCTGCGATCAGCCGCGACCGTCTGACATTCAAGCCGGCGACCGTGGAGATACCCGAACTCCCGCCGTTCGGCCTGCGTTTCGAGCGATACATGGCGGTGATGTCCCTGCTGTTCGCGGGAGGACTGCTGGCGGCTCGATATCATCCGTCGCTCTGGCTGGTGCCGCTGCTCGTGCTCTCATTCTTCTCGGGGCTCTTCCTGGCCGTCTACCGGGTGATCGGCTACTACGATGACGAGATGCTCGACGTCACTCTGGTGCTCATCTTCTCGGCGTTCGTGGGACCGGTCTACGCCACGGGGATACTCCTGATCCTGTGCCTCATCCGACGGGAGGCGAACTGGTCGATGCTCGGCCTGATGGCGTCGTTCTTCGTGATCAGGTTTTCGATCGGCGCGGTAGCGCACGGGATGGACGACACGCTCAACTACCTCGGCGGGTTCAACGTCTACCTCGGCATGATGCAGTGGTGTCTGCAACTCGTGCCGCTCAGCGCGCTCTTCGGCGGCTGGATGATGGCGAGCTTCTCGCGCCCGCTCAACGAGTAATCATATTCCGCCCCGCCGGGCGTTGATCGGTCTTGCGTAGGAGCGATCTTGCGGTGTGTATGACACCGCCAGTCCCGACGGTCGCATCCGGCGGCGGTCGGAGTTACCGATCTCCGATCGGAAAACTCCTCCTACATTCTGTTCGGGTTACCGGGCAAGAACCGCCCGGAAAACTCCTCCTACGCGGCCACGGGGTGTCTCCCATCTGTAGGAGGGATTTTGCGATTCCTTAGGATCGCTAATCCCGACGTCGGAGTTAGCGGACAGAAACCGTCCGCAAAACTCCTCCTACGGGGGGCTGGATGCTTCGGAAGCAGAGTTCGCGGTTTGTGCGAACGGCGCTACCGAAGCCCCTCGGGTATGCCATGTAGGGAACGCCCGCCGTCGCGTTCCGTCGTTGTATGCCTACACCCACGGAACGGGACAGCGCCCGTTCCCTACGTACCTGGGTCCCGGTGTATGCCTCGTAGGGAACGCCCGCCGTCGCGTTCCGTCGTTGGATGCCTATACCCACGGAACGGGACAGCGTCCGTTCCCTACGCACTAGGCCGAACTCTGATCGTCTTCACAGGTATTACCGCGCTCGCGTCGAATACTGACTGAAAGACTTCAGGGGGTGGGTCGGAATGAGATCATCTGCCATCGTTCTGCTGCTACTCGTTTCCACACTCGCATCATGGGCTGCGCAGCCGGCGGTATTCTACGTCGCTACCAACGGCGACGATGACAATCCCGGCACGAAGACGAAGCCCTTCGCCACGCTCGAGCGCGCCCGGGACGCAGTGCGCATCCTCAAGCAGGCCGGGCAAGTCCCGCCCGGCGGGGTGACCGTTTTGATCGGCGGGGGAACCTACTACATCAGCAGGACGTTGGCCCTCACCGCAGACGACTCCGGCTCCGAGTCTGCCCCGATCGTCTACCGCGCCTGCGAGGGCGAGGACGTCTTCATCAGTGGCGGCAGTGAGGTCCGGGGCTTCCGACCGATCACCGATCCGGAGATCCTGGACCGCCTCGATGAAGCCGCTCGCAAGTCGGTGCTCATGGCCGACCTCAAGGCACAGGGGATCACCGACTTCGGCTCCCTGAAGCGGCGAGGATTCGGCGGAGGAGGCACGGCGGCCCTAGAGCTGTTCTTCAACGATCAGCCGATGCAGATCGCCCGCTGGCCGAACGGTGAGTGGGCGAAGATCGCAGGCGTCCCAGACGGACAGAACGGCGGCAAGTTCTCTTACGAAGGCGATCGGCCCTCGCGTTGGAAGTCGACCGACGACATCTGGGTCCACGGCTACTGGACCTGGGACTGGGCCGAGTCGCACGAGAAGGCCAAGAGCATCGACCTCGCGAACCGCATCGTCGCCACCGAGCCGCCGCATGGAGTCTATGGCTACACCGCCGGCAAGCGTTTCTACTGGGAGAACATCCTGGAGGAGCTCGATCAGCCCGGCGAGTTCTACGTCGATCGCAAGACCGGCATCCTCTACTTCTGGCCGCCCTCGTCGATCAAGGGCGCGCGTGTTGCCGTCTCAATCATGGAGGCGCCACTCGTCACCGTCGACAACGCCTCCCACATGACTCTGCGCGGCCTCACATTCGAGCACGCGCGCGGCGACGGCATCCATGTCAAGGGCGGCGCGCACAACGTGATCGCCGGGTGCACGGTTCGGAACATAGGCTGCACGGGGATCAGCATCCAGGGGAGCGCCGAGTCCGGGGTCCTCTCCAGCGACCTGTACAACATCGGCGAGACCGGCATTGCCATAGACGCGGGCGACCGCATCAAGCTCACCCCCGGCAAGTGCTTCGCGGTGAACAACCATATCCATCACTTCAGCCGATTCAGCCGCACCTACAGGCCCGCGATCCTGATCAACGGCGTCGGCAACCGGGCGGCGCACAACCTGATGCACGACGCGCCGCACAGCGCTATTCTTTTCCACGGCAACGACCACGTCATGGAGTTCAACGAGACGCACCACGTCTGCATGGAGACGAGCGACGCCGGAGGGTTCTACACCGGACGCGACTACTCCTGGCGGGGGAACGTCATCCGGTACAACTACTTCCATCACATGGGAACGGCCGACGTCCGCTCGGTCTACATCGATGACTGCGCGAGCGGGATGCGCATATACGGCAACGTCTTCCACAAGGCCAAGATGGGCATCTGCATCGGCGGAGGCAGGGACTGCATCGTGGAGAACAACCTGTTCGTCGACTGCCGCCCCTCGGTCTTCGCCGATGCGCGCGGAACGAACTGGGCCAAGTACCACGTAGACGGCTACATGAAGGAGCGCCTCGAGGCGATGCCCTACCGCACGTCGCCCTGGAAGGACCGGTATCCCGAGTTGCTGACGCTCTATGAGGATGAGCCCCACGCGCCGAAGTACAATCGAGTCGAGCAGAACGTCTCGTTCGGCGGACGGTGGCTGCAGGTGATTGATCCCATCTGCAACGAGCTGTTCACCTTCAAAGACAACTATATCGGCGATCCGGGGTTCGTCGACTTCTCGTCCGGAGACTTTCGACTGAGGGATGACTCACCGGCGTTCAAGCTTGGCTTCAAGCGGATTCCCATGGAGGAGATAGGCTTGTACAACGACGAGTACCGACAGTTGCCCGCTAAGGGATAACCTTCCGTCGCTCTTTCCTGAGCGGATGTGGGGGTGGATCAGCGGCGCATCATCGGGCTAGCCGGATCGTCGGATCACGATGATCGCTCTGTCATCGTGCGACTCGCCGCCCGTGAACTCGTCGACTGCAGCAAGGAGGGCGTCGCGCACGACATCGGGCGCACTTCCGGAATGCTGAGAGGCCACGCGCTCGATGCCCTCGAAGCCAAAGAACTGCCCGTCCTTGCGGGCCTCATAGACCCCATCGGTAAAGAGGATCACCTCGTCGCCTCTGCCCAGAACATACGTCGATTCCCGAAACGACTGTCCGGCCAGGATGCCCAGCGGCATGTCGCCGATAGCTGTAGACTCGACTCTACCGTTCTTCCTGATGATAGCGGGAGGAAGGTGCCCCGCGGACGCGAAGCACACGCTCCCGTCGCGTTTGTCAAGGAAGGCCAGGTGGATGGTCGCAAACCGGTCCAGCCTGCGCTCTGCAAGTAGAGCGTCGTTCACCTTGGCCAACGCCGTCCCCGGAGACCTGTATGCATACGCCATCGCACGTACCATGCCCCGCACGAGCGTCGCCATCGCTGCTGCTTCCACTCCTTTGCCGGAGACATCGCCGATCAGTATGCCCGTCCGTCCGTTTCCGAGCGGGAAGAGATCGAGGAAGTCGCCGCCGACTCCGGCATCCGACCCCACAGGCACATAGGCGATGCTGACTTTGTACCCCGGCCCGATCTCGGCCTCTCTGGGAACAAGCGCCTTCTGAAGACTCTCTGAGATGCGCTGCTCGCGCTCGTATGCCTCGCGAAGCATCCTCGTCTGTACCCGGTCGGTGATGTCTTCGATGGCAAGGAGAACCAGCCGCTCCCGTCCCGCGAGGTGTCGCAGTTCGCGAGCATTCAGAAGCATGGTGCGCCGGCCGATAGTCGGGAACTCATGCTCCACCTGGAAATCGTCGAACGTGGTCCTTTGAGGAAGGATATCTTCGAGAAGGTCCCTCAGGGCGGGGATGTCCCACTGGCGATTGCCCAGTTCGTAGATCGGACGCTCGATGGTCTCTTCCGGGGTGACCCGGAAAGTATGGTAGAATGAGCGGTTGGCGAAGACAACGGTCAGACTCGCATCGAGTAGAAGAAGAGGCTCCCTGACGGTCGCAATAATGCTTTCCGCATCGACGGTCGGCAGGCTCGGCTGGTCGTCAATGTTCCATTTTGCGTCAGGGGAATTATCCTTTTTCAACATACTTCACCTTCGCGGGGTCTTGCTGATACAAATCCAGTATACCTGTTTCGGATGATCTCGTCAAAGCAGGCGGTGGCTTGCTTCGCTCAGCCTGCGGGCCAGTTTGTCGTCACGGTGGACGTGGGTAGTATCAGTTGCGGATCAAACACAGGAGGTGACCCAGATGAGTTTGGCACGATGGGAACCGATGAGCGAACTGAGGCGACTGCATGAGGATATGGATCGGCTGATGGAGGGCTTCATGAGGCCGCTCGCTGCGCCCATGTGGCCGTTTGCCGAGATGGCAGCGCCGGCGGTCGATGTCTTCGAGAGGGATGGCAGCGTGGTGGTCAAGGCCGAACTGCCGGGCCTGAAGAAGGAGGACGTCGAGATCACCGCTACGGAAGACAGCATCAGCCTGAAGGGCGAGTTCAAGCGAGAAGAAGAGGCCAAGAGGGAAGGCTTCTATCGCCGCGAGCGGAGAGAGGGCAAGTTCTTCCGCACCGTCCCGATGCCGGCCGCAATCAAGCCCGATCAGGTGAAAGCCAGCTTCAAAGATGGAGTCCTCGAGATCACGGCGCCGGAGGCGGAAGGAACCAAGCCTAAAGAGCGCCACGTGCCCATAGAGGCCTAGAGACGGTCAAGACAGGGGGGTTGCAGTGAGTTGCTGCAACCCCCTGTCCCCGATGGTTGACGGGATTCATGCCGGAGGGACGAATGGCTGTAGAAACACGTGATTTCCGGGATGTGTTCGAGAGACTTCGAGCTCCTGAGGAGAAGGAGCGAATGGATCTCTCCGCCGATGAAGACTTGTGCGTCGGCATAATGAACCTCATCAGCATAGAGGAGCACTTATTCTTTACGGGCGCAAAGACGGGAAAAGACGACTACTTTGGGGTTCTGAACACGGTCAGGCAGATCAGAAAGGAACTCATGAAGTCGCTTATCCAGGAGTACGAGGGAGAAGCTTGGTGTATTGAGAAGCATCTGCTGGCGGCCTCTATGAGGCTGATGGAGGTAGGCACGAAGAGACTCCAGGCAAACGACATCGAAGGGGCCAAGGATCTGTTCAGCAAATCGTTCACGCTATACTCCACATTCTGGGCAATCAAGTTCAAAGCCTCTGGGCAGACCGGTATCAGCAGACCGACAGAGAAGTCAGAGAAGTCGCCTGAATACTCGCCGGAACAACAGGCGGAGTTCAACAGAAAGCTGTGCCAGTTGGTAGGAGAAGGCATCAACTGTTGCGTGGAGTAGCAACACCGTTCGGTTCAAATCTGTCGAACTGATTGATGATGTTTTGTTGCCGCAGACCGTGGGTAGGAGGCCACTGCGAACTATATGGAGCATCGTATCTTAGTCGGGAGGTATACAAATGCTTGCAAGTCGCAGCGACGAGGAAATCAAGAAAGATGTCATACATCGGCTTACGTGGGATGATCGTGTGGATGCAGCCAAGATCATCGTGGATGTGAAAGACGGAAAGGTCACGCTTACGGGTTCCGTGCCCTCCTATTTGGCGCGCTCTGCCGCCTATGACGACGTCTGGACTGTTCGCGGCGTGCGCAGCGTAGTCAATGAGCTGTCAGTGAAACCGCTCAAGACGCCATCGGACGAGGAGATACGAACCAGAGTCGAGGACAGGCTATTGACGAGCCCCGCGTTCGAGACAGCGGACATTGATGTGGAAGTCCACAATGGCATTGTGAAGCTCAAAGGCACTGTGGATGCGCTGTGGAAAAGAACGAGCGCTGAGACCATCACCGAGGGACTACGAGGGGTGGTCGATGTTAAGAACGAGCTCGCAGTCGTACCGACAGGCGACTTCATGGACGAAGACATCGCACGGCGTATCATCGACTCGCTGGATAGGGATGCAAGAGTGGATGCCGAAGACGTGACTGTGAACGTGCGGAACGGCATCGTCACCCTGACAGGCACAGTCCCCGATAGATATGCCAGGGAGGCAGCATACGAGGCCGCCCTCTACACAACAGGCGTCAAAGAGATACATGATCAGCTTACCGTCTCCGGGCTGGCTTTGGCAGCCTGATTGCGGTCACAGTCATCGCCATGTATGGTGGGTCGGGGGTTGGCCTCCCGACCCTTTCCACTCTATGAGGTGGAAGTCGAGCAGGATCGAGCAGGCATGGCCCACCGCTATGTCTTGGAACTCCCGGACCTGTGCCCCGAATGCCGCGACATCTCCCGCGCGACTCGATGACCACGCTGATCGTGTCCTTCGTCTCGCCCTCACTCTGCATCATTCGGCTTCCGTCGGTAGGCCCCGACTTCCGTGCTAAGAGAGCGGCCGGTAGAGGATGGCGCTTCTTCATGTAGAATAGGGCAAGTGGAGGTGAGATAGCAGCGCTTGAACTCATCTCCGAGGATCGTGAAAGCCTTGGCGAGGACGGAGCGTCAGTTGCCCGCGCCGCCCGATCCGCGACGCCGGACAAGAACCGGCGGTGCTGATCGACCGCGCGCAGCAGGGAGGAGCAATGGAGTAATGGGTTTCCAACACTCCAACACTCCAATACTCCAGTACTCCATTGTCTCATGACCGGTACTATCTTCGACATCCAGCGATTCTGCACGCACGACGGCCCGGGGATTCGAACCGTCGTCTTCCTCAAGGGCTGTCCGCTCGACTGCGCGTGGTGTCACAACCCCGAGTCGAAGAACCGCCGACGGGAGATGTTCTACACGCCCAAGCTCTGCATCGGCTGCGGGAGATGCGCCGCCGTCTGTCCGGAGGGCGCGCACCGCATGACGGAGGAGGGGCACGTCTACGACCGGACGATGTGCCGCGAGTGCATGACCTGTGCCGAGGGATGCTATGCGCGCGCACTGGAGGTCGCCGGCCGGGAGATGAGCGCGCAGGATGTGATCGCCGAGGTCGAGAAGGACCGCGTATTCTACGAGGAGTCCGGGGGCGGGATGACGCTCTCGGGCGGAGAGCCGCTCTGCCAGTACGAGTTCACCCGCGCGATCCTTGAGGGGGTCAGGTGTGGTGTGCCACCGTCCTTCGATACGCTTCGCTACTCAGGACTGGCGGGGTCTATGTCCGAGCCCCAAGACCCGTCAGCCCTGAGTGTCAGCCCCGGCGGACGTATCGAAGATCGGCCCGCGCCGACAGACAACACCGCCAGCTTTGATCGCTCGCATCTCGAATGTACCGAAGGTCGGCCTGTGCCGGCAGACAGCACCGCCAGCCCTGAGTGCTCGGAGCGGAGCGGAGAGTGTATCGAAGGGCGGCCGCCGCTCCACACCTGCATCGAGACATGCGGCTTCGGGCCGTCCCGGCACTTCCTGGACCTGGTCTCGCTGGTCGATCTCTTCCTCTGGGACATCAAGGATACCGACGAGGCGCGCCACGAGGCGAACACCGGTGTCCCGCTTGCCCCGATCCTGGAGAACCTGCGCGCGGTCGATGAGGCCGGCGGCGTGACGATCCTCCGATGCCTCCTCATCGACGGCGTCAACCTGAACGAGCGGCACCTCGACCGCCTGGCGACGATCTACCGGTCCCTCCGCAACTGCCGGGGGATCGAGCTGCTCCGATACCACGCCCTCGGCGACTCCAAGTACGCTCGCCTCGGCATCCCTCGCGCCTCCGACTCCCTTCGCGAGCCGACCCCCGAGCAGATGGAGTCCGCGAAGGCATATCTGCTCGACAGGCACGGAACCCGAGTCATCTAGACGCTTGCTGCATATGGCATAATGCCGTCATCATTGGGGAGGGGAGGCATCATATGGCACCGATACCCACTAGGACTTCAGTTGGAACCGCCTGCATGCCTGCTCGGTGCTGGCCGGGCTCTCTACGCTACCACCAATGCTATCCGCGAGGCCATTGCGGTTGGTCACTCGCGATGGATCTGCTGTGCACGTCTGCGAAGCACTCAGTATCTGGCCCGATATCGCAGCCCGCATCCGGATCAACCTGTGAATAGATGAACTACCGCTCTGTCCATCGGCATGCGGCCAAGCCTAACACAAAACCCCCGGCGGAGGGATCTCCGACCGGGGGTTGTTCGTTCAATGTTCAGTGTTCGATGTTCGACGTTCGCTTCCTATCCTCAGCAGCCCTTCTCGAGCGCCAGCGTCTTCGTCGTCTGGTCCGCCACCTCGGACGGGCCGAAGTACTGGATCGGGCCGGGGAACGTGAACTCGTCGTTGATCGCCCAGTTCTCGCGATTCTCGGCGAACTCCTTGAACGGCGCGCCGTCGCAGTCCACGAGCGCCTTCTTGATCACCGGGACGCGCTTGCCCTTCCGGGTCTCCATGTTGAGCATCATCGTCACCGGCACGCCGCCTGCCACCCACTGGTCGGAGGTCTTGGTCAGGTTCTGCACCATCACCGTGTAGCCGGTCAGGTTCGCGCGAACGAGCTGGGCCGCCGTGTAGCCGAGAGAGTACGTATAGTCCGCGTCGAAGTTCGTCGGAGCGGCGCAGCGTCCCTCGTAGCCGAAGAAGTGGCCGAGCGGGCTGAACTTCACGAAGTCCTTGCCGTCATGCGCCTTGATCTCGCGGATCTTGTCGGAGACGAGGTCGATGAGAAGCCGCTCGGTCTCGACCTGCGACAGAGGGACGTTACCGTGGCTGTCTCTCCTCAGCAGCACTTCCTGGATGTCTACGGGCAGAGTGTTGTAGACCTTCGCGCTCTGGGCGCTCAACTCGCCGGAGATGTACTGGGCGCGCTCGGAGTGATCCGGCAGGCTGTAGATGTACTCTTCATCCTTGCCGAGCAGCGCGCTCAATTCGTCGATCATCACCTTGATGTCGGAGATGAACTCCGGCAGGCCCTCGGGGACGAGCAGCACGCCGTAGTTGCGTCCCTGCTCCGCGCGATCGACTACCACGCCCGCGATGTAGTCGACGATCTCTTCGAGCGTCGTGCCCTTGGCCTGGACCTCTTCGGAGATCAGCGTGATGTTCGGGTGCGTCTGCAGCGCGCACTCCAGCGTCACGTGGCTGGCGGCGCGGCCCATCAGACGGACGAAGTGCCAGTACTTGACGGCCGAAGTCGCATCGCGGGCGATATTGCCGATCAGCTCGGAGTAGACCTTGCAGGCAGTGTCGAAGCCGAACGACGCCTCGATCAGGCCGTTCTTCATGTCGCCGTCGATCGTCTTCGGCACGCCGATGATGCTGGTCTTGCAGCCCTGCTCGCGGAGGTACTCGGCGAGCATCGCGGCGTTCGTGTTCGAGTCATCGCCGCCGATGATGACGAGGCCGTCGAGCCCCATCTTCTCGAAGTTCTCCCGGCACGACTGCAGGTGCTCGGGCTTCTCGATCTTGTCGCGGCCGCTCATGATCATGTCGAAGCCGCCGGTGTTGCGGTACTTGTCCACCAGCTCGGCGGTGATCTCGACGCACTTGCCCTTGATCGCTCCCCCGGGGCCCTTCAGAAAGCCGAAAAGCTTGCTGTCCTTGTTTGCGGCCTTCAGCGCGTCGAACAAGCCGGCGATGACATTGTGTCCGCCCGGAGCCTGTCCGCCCGAGAGGACCACGCCGACGGTCAGCGGCTCGGTGGTGAGTCCGCCGTCGCCCTCGACGATCTTCACGAGCGGCTGCCCGTATGTCTTAGGGAATAATGCCTTGATCTCCTCCTGGTCGGTCTCCGGATGAGACGGCTCGCCAAGCTCGATCTTGATGTTGCCGCTCTTCAGAGCCGCGGGCAGCTTCGGCTGGTACTCGCTGCGGACCTTCTGAAGGGTTGAAATCTCCTGTGCCATAGTGTTGTCTTTCATCTCCCCTGTTTTCGATTGTATGAGAAATGCACCCCTGCCGGGACACCTCATCTATTATAGTGAATGCCGCGCGATTTGGCAAAGCACTCTCGCCCGCCCCACGGCCTGGCGGTCCGCTGCCTGCGCTCCCGGAGCCCTGGCCGGTTGGGTGGGCATCCTGCTTCGGCTCGGCTACCGGATCTTCCGGCCCAGGCGCTCGATCTCGCGGGCGACCTCCGCGCGCATGAGCCTCAGGTCCTCGGGGTCGGTCGAGTACTCCGTCAGGGACTTGCAGAACCTGTCCGGGACCGCGAGCAGTTCCTTCGCGTCCGCCAACTCGGACGCGGGGACTCCCTTCGCCTCGGCCTTCTTCACCAGATCGCTCAGCACCCAGAGGTACTCGTAGTCCTCGATGCCGTCGAGCATCGCCTGGAGCCGGAGCGAGGGCAGGGGGCCGTTCGGACCGGGGTAGATGAAGTACCCATCGCCGACCGTGTCCTGGCTCGTGGTCGATGAACTCCACTTCCCGGCAGGCCATGCGGTCGCCTTGTCGTACCGCGCCTCCGTCCCCCACCAGTTCCAGAAGTTGATGCCCCAGTAGAGCAGCCCCTCGGCCTGATACTTCCACGACTGCCGGAAGAGCTGCCGGTGCTCGGGCATCGACCAGTTCGTGAAGAGGTTGGCGTAGGGCTTCTTCGGGCCGATGCACACGTACCACCAGACCTCGTCGCCCTCCTTGCGGACCTGCTCGAACCCGCCGCCGGGGAGGTTCGGCGAGAGCGGGCACCAGATATCGATCATCTCGGTCATCGGCTTCGAGTCGCCGGGGCGGAGCACGTCCATCAGGATCTTGACGCGCGGGTCGGCCTCCTCGCACGTCCTCAGGATCTGGAGGACCTCCGGCGATTCGCCCACTTCATCGAACGGCTGGAGGTAGGCGTACTTCAGCCAGCCCTTCTCCTCGAAGTGATCGCACGCCTCGCGGAGATACCACTGGAGCATTTCTCGGTGCTCGTCGGAGAGGTAGGGGTGCGCGAACCGCTCGACCTTGCCGGTCGCGCGGTCGGTGAACGTCTCGGGGTTGTACGCGCCCTTCAGCTTGTCGCTGAACCAGTAGGCGAACCACTGCGTCGGCGCGAGGTGCAGGACGTTCGCTCCCCGGGCGAGGATGTACTCCGCGAACCGGTCGAACTCGGTCCAGTCGATCGAGAACGAGCCGTCGGCCTCCCGGTAGACTTGGAAGAGCGGCTCGACATTTCCCTCGCTGCAATCGACCGGAGTGAGCCGGTATCGGAGCGACATGTCGAGGTACGGGCGGTACTCCTCCCAGGTGGGATCGCGGTCGAGGCCGTAGTGTCGCTTGATCTGCGCGCGGAAGAACCAGAAGCACGTGCGGAGGTGGTTCTCCTTGGGCACGGCGAAGTCATGAACGGTCAGCCAGATCGGGACCTCGATCTGCTTACCGTTGATGGCCATGCCCAGGTAGCCCCGGTAGTCACCCCCGGCGGCCGCTGCAGGTACGCGGACCTCAACCAGAAAGACGATCGGGTCCTTCGGGTCGCCTTGCTTGAGGTCGGTGAACAGGGGATCGGGGATGCGCTCGCCCCACGGAGTATCGACGTAGCCGACGCGGTAGACCTGCACGGCTGAGGAGTGGATCAGCCTCCCCGCGAGGCCGGTGAGATCGCCGCACCGGACGTCCGATACCTCGACCTTGCCGCTCGCGTCCGGCAGGACGACCACCTGGAACGCCTCAGACTCTCCCATCGCGGCCCGGAGTCGGGCGCCGCGGACCGGCTTCTCGTCGCCCGTAACGTATCGGCGGACGATGTCGCCCTTGATCGGCTTGGTCAGGCTGTCGAGGACGATGAACGGGGCCCTGCCGCCGTCGGTGAGACCCTGCATCATCTCGGCCAGCGCGAGATCGGTGTCCTCGGCGATCAGCTTCTCGGAGTCGCCGATCCACTGGGCCTTCGGCGCGAAGTTGCCCGCCTCCCACCCGCCGAACTCGACGGATAGGGGCTTGAGGCGGTCACCCTTCACAGGTCGGAGGCAGACCAGCAGCGGCAGACCCGCCCGGTCGTCGGGCGCATAGACTTCCACCGTGTGCTTGCCTGTTCCCGGCCCGACGAGACGCGTCCACTTGGGCGGTACCCCGTCTGCCATGGGGATCGGATCGAGGGCCTTGCCGTCCACCGTAACGGAGGTTGTGGGACGGTAGCTCAGGTTCGCGCGGAGACCGCCGTAGTCGGCGTACAACTCCACGCCTGTCTCTCCCAGAAGGGTCACTCTCAGGCTCGTGCCGGGATTCAGAATGGCATAGCGCGTCATGCCGGCGGAGGGTGTAACCTTGAGGGCTTGATCCTTGAGCGTCTTGATCTGCTGAGACAGGTCTGACTCCCGCAGTTCGCAGCGGTAGAAGCGCACTTCGCCCGTCTTGCCCTGCGCTCGGAGCTGGATCTCGAATGTCTTCGTGCTCGGGTGAGGTCGGAAATGCCTCTTGAAGCTCCGCTTGCCAGGACTTGCGGGAAGAGTGAACTCGTACGCGCCGAGGAACTGCCCGTTCTCGTTCAGGTAGTAGACGCAGGGGTGTGCGAGTCCTTCGACGGGGCTGCCGTACTCGCCGGAGATGCAGTAGTCCTTCGAAGGATTGACCGCGTTGGCATCCAGCCGCTGCCGAACTCCGGTGTAGTCGCCGCCGGTCGTCCTGGCGACACGGACGTATCGCTCCTCGCCCGTGCGCACGAGTTCACACTGCCCGGAGCCCGTCCCCTCGGAGAAGAACTGCCAGTTCGCCGGGGTGTTGTCCTTGTCAACGATTAGGAACTGCGGGTTCTTCACGTGCGGCCCCGGACGCTCCATGAGCGCGATCTCTCCTCTGGCATGGCAGCGAAGGATCGGCAACACGATCAACATCAGCACGAGCAGTTTTCGCACATCTACACCTCCGCGGGAAAGTCGGTAAATCACCCTTGCACCTTGCGCAGAATGTGTGCTAACCTGTGCGCAGTGCGCCTCGTATTACTCTGACGTTCGATGCGAGGCAGAGATTTCCCTTGCCATATGGCAAGAGGCAAAAACGGACGGAGGCCAGGATATGAAGCGGGCATTGATGGTCTGGGGCGGATGGGACGGCCATGAGCCGAAGCAGTGCGTCGAGAAGGTCGCTCCCGTGCTCCAGGCGAACGGGTTCGAGACGATCATCTCGGACACGATGGATTCCTATACGGACGAGGATCTGATGGCGTCGATCGACCTCGTCGTTCCCTGCTGGACGATGGGCGAGATCAAGGGCGAGCAGGAGGGCGGACTCCTGAAGGCGATCAAGGGCGGCGTCGGCATCGCCGGCTGGCACGGCGGCATGGGCGATTCGTTCCGCCTGAACACCGGCTACCAGTTCATGGTCGGCGGCCAGTGGGTCGAGCATCCCGGCGGGATCATCGACTACACGGTGGACATCACCAAGCCGTCGGACCCGATCGTCGCGGGGCTCGGCAGCTTCAAGATGCACTCGGAGCAGTACTACATGCACGTCGACCCGGGCAACGAAGTGCTGGCGACGACCACCGTCAGCGGCGACACCTACCCCTGGATCGCGGGCACGGTGATGCCGGCGGTCTGGAAGCGCATGTACGGCGCGGGCAAGGTCTTCTACATGTCGCTCGGCCACGTGGCGTCGGACTTCGATGTCCCCGAGGTCATGGAGATCATCAAGCGCGGGGCGATCTGGGCGGCGAAGTAGTTAGTCAGTAGGTCAGTAAATCAGTTGGTCAGTTAGTCAGTAGATCAGTTAGTCAGTTGGTCGGTTTGTCAGTTGGTTGGGGTCGGAGGGGGCGTTGCAGGACTTCAGAGAACTGAAGGTCTGGTGGAAGAGCCATCAGCTCGTCCTGAACATCTACAAGGCTACGGCTGTCTTTCCCAAGAGCGAGATGTACGGGATGGCGAGCCAGATAAGGCGGGCTGCGTCATCCATTCCGGCCAACATCGCGGAGGGCTGCGGACGAAGCGGAAACGCCGAACTGGTGCGCTTCCTCCAGATCTCCATGGGTTCAGCCGGCGAGCTTGAGTACTTCCTGGTGCTTGCGCTTGATGTCGGTTACCTGGACAAGGCGGCGCATCAGCACCTGAACTCCGACCTTGGCGAGGTCAAGCGCATGCTCTCGTCTCTGATCTGCAAGCTGCGCAAGTGAACGGCGTTTCGTCGGCATCGCATTCCCTGACCAACTGAGACACTGACTAACTGATATACTGACCAACTGATACACTCACAAGGAGCACACAATGGCAATCACACCAACCAAAGTCGGCATCATCGGATGCGGAAACATATGCGGGATCTACTTCCAGGCGGGCAAGACGTTCGACATCCTGGACATCAAGGGATGCGCCGACCTGATCATGGAGCGCGCGGAGGCGAAGGCGAACGAGTGCGGCTGCAAGGCCATGACGGTCGATGAACTCCTCGCCGATCCGAGCATCGAGATCGTCCTCAACCTCACCATCCCGATCGCGCACGCGTCGGTCGCGCAGAAGGCGGTCGAGGCGGGGAAGAGCGTCTACAACGAGAAGCCGCTCACCATCACGCGCGAGGATGGGAAGAAGCTGCTCGAGACCGCGAAGGCGAAGGGCGTGCTCGTCGGATGCGCGCCGGACACCTTCATGGGCGGCGGGATCCAGACCTGCCGCAAGCTCATCGACGACGGCTGGATCGGCGAACCGATCGGCGCGACGGCGTTCATGATGTGCCACGGCCACGAGGGCTGGCATCCCGATCCCGAGTTCTACTACAAGGTCGGCGGCGGCCCGATGTTCGACATGGGTCCGTACTACCTCACCGCGCTCGTGAACCTCATGGGCCCCGTGAAGCGAGTCACCGGCTCGACCCGAATCACCTTCCCCGAGCGAGTCATCGGCAGCGAGCCGAAGCGTGGCCAGGTGATCAAGGTCGATGTGCCCACGCACGTCGTCGGCGTGATGGACTTCGCCAACGGCGCGGTCGGCAACATCATCACCACGTTCGATGTCTGGGCGGCCGAGCTTCCGCGGATCGAGATCTACGGCGCCGAGGGCACGCTCAGCGTCCCCGATCCGAACACGTTCGGCGGGCCGGTGCGCATTCATCGTCACGGCCGGCAGGGATGGAGCGAGGTGCCTCTGACCCACGGCTATGCGGAAAACAGCAGGGGCGCCGGCGTTGCGGACATGGCGTATGCCCTTCGCTCGGGCCGGCCTCACCGCGCGAGCGGCGACCTGGCGTACCACGTGCTCGACATCATGCACGCGTTCCACGATGCGTCCGATCAGGGCAGGCATATCATGCTCGAGAGCACCGTCGCCCAGCCCGCGCCGCTTCCCCTCGGACTGCGGCACGGCACGCTGGACGAGTAGGAAAACGGAGTGAACCCGGAACATGAGCACAATGTAGGAGGAGTTTTCCGATCGGAGATCGGTAACTCCGGCCGCCGCTAGACGTGGCCGTCGGGATTAGCGGCCTCATTCAGACCGCAAAATCCCTCCTACATATCGCGGACGGAGACACGCCATGAAGACCCTCGATGAGATCCGAATAGCCGTCAACCCCGCCGTCTCGGCGGACCGGCTATTCTCCTTCTACGAGAAGAACGACATCTCCGAGAAGGGGTTCGGCAAGGAGACCGCCGCCAGGGTGCTCGACCACAGCAGCCCGATCGTCGGCGCGTTCGACGGCGACCGGCTGGTCGGCATCGCGCGCGCCATGTTCGACGGACTGAGCGCGTGCACCGTCGAGTTCTGCCTCGATCTCGAGTACCAGGGCGATACGGTCTACGAAAACGGATCGCTGATCGAGGGCGACCGCATCGGCCTCGGGAAGAAGATCGGCGAGGCGCTCGTCGGCGAACTGCGGCGGATGGGCGCGTACTTCATCTCGGCTTCGGCGCTGGAAGGCGTCGAAGAGCCGTTCTACCGGTCGCTCGGGATGCGGCTCAATCGCGGCAGCCTCGACTATGTCATCGACGAGCGACCCTACGTCCCGGCGGATTCACAGGAGACCGCAGAATGACCTCGGAGTCACCGAAGCGCCTCGCACTCGGCATTGACGGCGGCGGCACGAAATGCGACGCCGTCCTGGTAGATGAACACGGCGCCGTCCTCGGCTATGGTCGGAGCGGGAGCACCCAGGCCCTCTACGTCGGTCGGGAGGCCGCGATCCGGGCCCGGCTCGAAGCCGCGACCTCCGCTCTGGGCGACTACCGGCCGGACCACCTCTACGTGACCGGCATGTGGCGTCGCGCCTCGGAGAACCTCGACTCCCAGGTGGGTAAGATCCACTTCGTCGAGGGCCACGAGCTTACGATGGGCCTCGCAATGGCGCTCCAGACCTGCGGCATACTGGTGCTCTCGGGGACCGGCGCGTTTGCCGCCTGCCGCAAGGAGAACGGGGAGTTCGTCCACTTCGACGGCCTCGGTCCGTATCTCGGCGACTACGGCAGCGGCTACCAGATCGGGCTCCACGGAATGCGCGCGGCGATGGCCTCCTCGTGGTCCGACGTCCGGAAGACCGTGCTGGCGGAGACCGTCCCGGAGATCCTGGGCGTGCCCGACCTGCACGGCGTCTTCAACCTCGTCTACACGGAGCACATCAGCCGGACGCAGACCGCCTCCGTGGCGAGGGCGGTGATCCGGGCGGCGGACCAGGGCGATGCGGTCGCCCGGCGGATCATCCTCCAGGCGGCGGACGATATGTTTGCGACGCTCGCGGACGTGATCGGCCGGATGGACCTCTATCAGTCGGACTACGCGATGGTCGCCTCGGGAGGGATCGCTCAGACCTGCGAGCTCTATTGGGACCGCGTCTCCGAGCGTGCGCTGGAGTTGGCCCCGAACCTGCGGCCGATCCGCCCGAGGGTCCGGCCGTGCGTCGGCGGCGCGCTGCTCGCGCTCAAGAAGATGGGCGTCGAGTGGACGCCCGAACTGCTCGCCCGCATCGAGGAGACTCACCGGCCGTTCCTGGATCAGCACGACCAGCCCCGGGACGCATCGCCGCAGGAACTGTCGTCCAACATCAGCCTCGAATACACGCCCCACGGCCCGAGGATCAAGGGCGCGGAATAGCAAGGAACCAGCGGGAGAGCAAATTCGAAATTCGAAGCACGAAGCACGAAACAAGCCCCAATAGCGGAAGAGGGCAAATTCGAAACTCGAAATACGAAGCACGAAGCAAACGGCAATCACGGAAAAGGGCAAATCCGAAACCGTTTTGAGCATTTCCCTGTTTCTGGATTGCTTTGTTGTTTCGAATTTCGTATTTCGTGCTTCGAATTTTCCCGTCCCTGTGTCTGATAGGAGTTCTCTATGTTAGCCAAACGTTACCTCAGCGCCATCCACGACCTGCTGAACTGCATCGAGCAGGAGCAGATCGCCAACATCGAGGCGGCCGGGCGGATGATCGCCGACTGCTGGGAGTCCGGCGGATCGGTCTTCATCACCGAGATGGGCCACGGCACCGCCGCCGAGATGACGAACCGCGCCGGCGGCCTGATGTCGCTCCGGCGGTTCCACTTCCACATGAGCCTCGACAACCCGATCGCCGAGTGCATGCAGAACCGCCCGCGCCCGGAGCCGATCGAGCCCGACCTGGAGCACATCCGGTGCGCGGTCCGAACGAGCCAGCTCAGGGCGGGGGACGTGGTGCTCGTCGGCTCGGTATCCGGTCGGAACCGAATGCCGGTCGAGCTTGCGATCCAGTGTCGCGAGATCGGCGCGAAGGTCATCGTGCTCACCGCGCTCCGATACACGAAGGAGGTCACCTCCGCGCATCCGTCGGGCAAGAAGCTCTGCGACGTCGGCGACCTGGTGATCGACATCTGCGCGCCCTACGGTGATGCGTCGCAGGAGGTCGAGGGGCTTCCGGTCAAGGCGCTCCCGGTCTCGGGGATCGGGTTCATCGCGTGTCTGTGGGCGATCTGCGGCGAGGCGATCGAGGCGATGCTCGCCAGGGGCCTCACGCCGCACGTCTACATGAGCCACAACCGCGCCGGCGGCCCCGAGTTCAACGAGAAGTCGATGGCGGAGTATAACAAGGTGGGGTATTAGGCGCCGGGTGTTCGGGGCTGGGAAGCGGCGTCCTCTCTCCCTTCTGATAGGAACCCGCTACTCAGGACTGACGGGTTCCTATGTCCCGGCATATCACACCGCTAGCCCTGAGTGATGCGCAGCATCGTATCGAAGGGTGGCCTTGCTAATCCGAGTGGGAGCCCGGCAGGAGTGGGCCGACTACATCACGAAGCATATGCCAGGATAGCGCTGTACCTGTGGGTACATCCATGGGCAAGCCCTTCTATGCATACATCCTGCTCTGCGCGGACAACTCCTACTATGCCGGTCATACCGATGATTTGGCGAAGAGGCTGGCCGAACACGATGCGGGCGGGAAGTGCGCCTACACCACGAGGCGTCGTCCGGTGAAGCTCGTCTGGTCTGAGAGGTTCGCGACCAGGGATGAGGCCAAACAGGCCGAGTTGCGCATCAAGGGATGGTCTCGCGCGAAGAAGCAAGCCCTGATCCGTGGAGACTACGATCTCATAGCCCTGTTGGCCAGGAAGCGGAACTGGATCGACTACAGGGACCGGCGGAAGAACGAAACCGCGGGCTAGGCCCGGCCGTCCTTCGATACGCTTCGCTACTCAGGACTAGCGGGTTCCATGTCCCGGGGAACAAGTGGACTTGCTGCGCGGTAGCATGCTCGGAATGACACAGCGCGGGAATCCGGCTTAACAGAGCATTAGTCACGTGCCGGGTCGCACATCCGCGCGAACGCCCATACGCCCACACTGAGCTCCTGGGGCCGGATCGCAGATTCGCGATCGCGGAGTGCGACTAGGGCACGAGCGCGCCGTGGGATTCGAGGAGCGCGCGAAGCTCGGGCATCGGGACCGTGCGGACGTCCTGCCCGGAACGAGCGGCGAGGGCGGCGAGCGCGCCGGCGGCCTGGCCGGTCGCCATCGATGCCGCCTGGACCCTGAGCGCGGAGTTGGCGAGTCGATCGCTCGATATGCAGCGACCGGCGACGAGCAGGTTCGGGCAGCCCTTCGGGATCAGCGCGCCCCTCGGCGCCGTCGGCGTTACGCCTTCCGGGAGCGGACGACAGTCGAGGCCCGAGCCGGAATCCATGTGCAGGTCGATGGGGTAGAACGCATAGCACACCGCATCCGGCCATACGCGGCCGGACCAGTAGTCATCGAGCGTGACGGTCTCCTCGCCGACGATGATCGCGGTCTCCCGGACGCCGCACTCCGGAGCCATGAACTCGATGGTCAGCCCTTCGAGCCCGGGCTGCCGTCGGAGGAAACGGTACATCCGCATGATCAGCCGCCGCCCCTCGATGTCCATGCGCGTCCTGCCCTCGCTGTCGCACGCGCTGACGCCCCTCACGTGATTGGACGATCCGCCGCCTCTGCGCAGCCAGGAACTCAGGCTGCCCGACTCGGCGCTCCATCCGATGTCCGAGTATGACATCAGGCCGTCGCGCACCGCCCGGTCGAACGCCGCGTCGATCGCGTGGAGGTCGAGCTTCTCGACGTCATATCCGCCGACGCGCCAGACGAGGGTGCCCGGCTGCTTCTCCTCGTGCACGGTGAGCGGACCGCCCGCCAGTCCGACCGCGTCCGCGTCGCCGGTGCAGTCGATGAGCGCGCGAGCCTCGATCTCCCTGAGGCCGCCCTTCGCGCAGACGGTGACCCTCCATGCGTCTCCGTCGCGCCGGACTCCCGCGAGCATCGTGTGGAGCAGGAGATCGGCGCCGGACTCGACGACCGCCTCGTCGCAGAGCGCGGCGTAGACGGCAGGGTTGATGCGCACCTGGTGCATCCAGGGCCTCGGCGGTATCGCGTCGAAGTCGGGGAGCGTCCCGCCGCATTCGCTCACGCAGCGGGATACCAGTTCCCAGCCGATGCCCGCGACGACCTGCCGACCCCACGCATGGAAGATCCCCGGGAAGTTGACCGCCGCCATCGTCATCGTGCCGCCGAGCATCCCCGTCTTCTCCACGAGGAGCGTCCCGGCCCCGGCGCGAGCGGACTGGACGGCGGCGATCACTCCCGCCGTGCCTCCGCCGATCACGATCACGTCGTATGAGTCCCTGAGCATATTCCTATTCCTCGTAGGCGGAGTCGCCGGGCGCCGCCGGAGCCGCGGTCGCGCGGAACTTGAGCGGCTCGACCGGCGCGCGCACGATCGAGATGTCGTCGATCCAGAGCCGGGCCTTCGCGTGCTGGCGGTTGCACTGGATCAGCACGTCGAGTCTGTCGGTATCCGCCGGGGTGGTGTACGTCAGCGAGAACTGCTGCCACTCGCCGGTCACGTCGGCCTTCACACGGACCCAGTTGGCGATCCTCCCGCCGTGCACGGCGTTGACCCGAATGCCGTAGAGCCCCGGGACATCGAACGGGCCGGGGTATTCCTGCGAGCGCATCCAGACCGAGATCACGTACTTCTCGCCGGGCTTCGCGGGGACGCTCTTCACCAGGGCGGTGGCCTTGCAGTCGTGGAGCATGGCGCAGTACTCGCCGCTGTGGGGCTGCTCCTTCACGATGGCCGCCGATCCCTGCTTCGGCTCCTCATGCCGCAGTTCGGGCTCGGTCTGCTCTTCGAATCCGGGATCGGGCGCTACGTTCGGCAAGTCGGAGCCGGCGAGCGCGATCACCGCCTGGGCGGACTGCGCGATCACCGGATCGGGGTCTTTGGCCAGTCTCTGCCACGCGGGATCTTTCGGCTTCGCTCGGTAGGCCGCACGGAAGCCGTCGTCGATCGCCATGCAGACTTCGATCGGGATCACCCCCGGCTTGATCATGTCGTACGGTTCGCGGGTGGTCATGTGCCACGGCTTGATCTCCGGGCTCTCCATCACGTTGGCCTTGTACTCGGCCTTCTCGCGCGCGTACCTGAGTACGTCGCGCGCGAGCTTCTCGGCCTCCGAGGCGTTCCGGGCGTTGGGGAGCGACTTGGTAAGCCAGTACTCGTGGGTGCACTGGCGCACGAAGTCGAAGATCGACTTCACGATCCGGATGCGCTGCTTGACCTTCGGGTCCATCGCCCTGGATTCGGCCTTGAGCAGCCAGTCCCACGCCTTGTCCGCGCCCTTCGCGGTCAACACCTGGAACTGCTCGTAGTCGTGGTCGAGGTCGAGATCGCTCCGGTCCGCGCCGTAGGGGTGGGGCGGCGCGGTCTCCTTCAGCCACGCCTCGTAGTCGTTCTCCAGCGTCTCGTAGAACCCGCGCATCTCGGCGGACGCCTCCGCGAACATATCGTCGTAGTACTTGTCGATGATCCGGTCCTCGTCGAGCCGAGGGTCCCACTGCAGTTCGGCGCAGACGATGGCGGCGTGGGCGTCGAGCGGGTACGTCGGGTTGAATTCCTTATAGTATCCCCTCTGGACGCCGCTGCCGACCATGTACCGGATGCGCTCGGCCTCCTGGTGGGGGTTGATCTTCGGGATCGTGAACCACCGGTCGTTGTGGTAGCCGTAATGCCCCATGTTCTTCGCCCCGGCGGCCATCCACCGGTCCCATCCGTCGTAGATCCCGCGGCCCATCGCGCAGTAGTACGGCACGAGGTTCGGATGGAGCTTCACGGTCGTCGGCGGCATCCTGACCGCCCCGTAGGAAAGGAAGCCGATCAGTCGGTCGGGATGTTTCGCCGCCACCCTGTCGGCGACGGCGTTCATGAACTTGATGTAGCGGTCGGTGAGCTGGGTGGTGTTCGCGTCGGCCTCGGGGGAATCCATCGCCTTGCAATTCGCGCACTCGCAGTGGCCCGAGCCGTCATTCACCGCCAGCGCGTGGCCGATCCTCTTGGGATCCGCGTCGAACGCGGCGATGATCTTGCGCGCGCAGATCTCGACGACCTCGCGGTTGCTGACACACGGCTGCCAGTGGATCTTCGTCGTGGGGACCATGCGCCGCCCGTTGATCTCAGGGAAGTATTCCGGATGCGTCTCCCCGTATTCCGCCGGGGATATCAGCTCGAAGAAGTTGTGCATCATGCCGAGAGTGACCGTGCCTCGATACCAGAGGAACATATCCGGGTACTCGTTCTCATGGGTGATGTCCCAGCCCTTGAGCGGGAATCCCACATGGCGGCTGATCAGGTACGGCCAGTCCTTCCACGTCATCTCCGGGACGGTCAGCGTCGGTTTGGGAGTGTAGACGTCTCCGATGCCGCCCGGCTCCGTCGGCCAGTATCGCTCCACGCCGACGACCCGGCGCAGGAACGATGATACCGCGTAGACGACCGGGTATCTGGTCGCGCCCCGAATGACCAGCGTGTCGCGGTCCACCGTCTTGATGACGAACGCATGCAGGTTCGGGAGCGTGAGCGAGGGGTACATGACCGGCGGGAAGTCCATCTCCACCTTGTTTCCTACGGTGGTCTCCCCGATGTAGATCGCCGGCCCGCCGGAGTACGGCTCGCGCTTGACCTCGAAGTCTCCGCCGGTGACGATCTTGAGGTAGGTCGCCAGCATCCCCGCCGACTTCTCCTCCTGGGGCGTCGGCTCGGCGGGTATGACGATGTCGCATCTCGCTCTCCCGTTGCGGGCGATGGTGAAGAAGTCCGCGGCGCCGATCTCCCTGGGCGGCGGCCAGTTGAACTCTATCTCGTTGATCGGCGTTATCCCGGGATGCCACTCCTCCGCGGCGGTGCACGGCAGGAGCAGGCAGAACGTCACTATCAGAGCTATCGAACACTGGACGGGCTTCATCCGAACCTCCAAAGTCTCGTGCTTGCGCTTGTCCGCAACCTGTGCTAACCTGTCCAATATACATTCGATGTTCGGAACAGGAATCCTTGACTGCCATGAGGTTGCCGCTTGTCCTGCTGATGCTCATGTCGACGATTTCGTGCGCTGAGGTGAATGCCGTGAACGCAAACCCTGATCTCGACCGACCGATCTACCACTACATGCCGCCGAAGAACTGGATGAACGATCCGAAGCCGTTCTTCCACAAGGGCGAGTACCACATCTTCCACCAGTACAATCCCCACGATGCGGTGTGGGGCCCGATGCACTGGGGACATGCCGTGAGCACGGACCTGGTCCGTTGGAAGCGCCTGCCGATCGCACTCGCTCCGACTCCCGACTCGCCGGACAAGGATGGGTGCTGGACCGGATGCGTCGTCGAGAAGGACGGGCTGTTCCACATCCTCTACACCGGCGTCGATCCGCAGACCCAGTGCCTGGCGACCAGCAGGGACCTCATCACGTGGGAGAAGCACAAGGGCAACCCGGTGATTGCCGCTCCTCCGGAGGGATTCGGCGACTGCTGGCGGGACCCGTGCGCGTGGAAGGAGGGCGGCGACTGGTACGCAATCATCGGCTCCGAGAAGCGGGACGTCGGCGGCGCGGCGCTCCTCTACCGCTCGAAGGACCTGATTCACTGGGACTACATGCATCCGTTGTTCATCGGCGACAAGAGCCGGGACGGGGCGATGTTCGAGTGCCCGGACTTCTTCCCGCTCGGCGGCAAGCACGTCCTGATCACCTCGTGCGGCCGTACGTTCTGGAACATCGGCAGGTACGTGGACCACAAGTTCGTCTGCGAGAAGAGCGGCCTCACGGACGGCGGCCAGTTCTACGCGGCCAAGACGCTCATCGACGACGAGAAGCGGCGTATCCTCTGGGGATGGCTTCAGGAGCCCCGCTCGCCGGAGGAGATGCGCGCGGCGGGATGGAGTGGGGCGCTGTCGCTCCCGAGGGTGCTCAGCCTGAGAGCGGACGGGACGCTCGGGATGGCTCCCCCGCCCGAACTGAAGGCGCTGCGAGGGAAGCACTACCCATCGCGCTCGGTGGCTGCCGGTGAAGCCGTATCGCTGATCGACGACATCAGGGGCGGCGCGCTGGAGATCACCGCTCGGATCAAGGTCGACGGGTTCGGCAGGGCGGGGCTCGTCCTCCGTGCGACGCCCGATCTGTCCGAGGGGCTCTATCTCTGGGTGGACGCGAAGGAGAAGCTGCTGTCGGCGGCCGGCGGTCGGCTCCCCGACCCGTCGGTCCGGCGCGAGCAGATCGCGTTCGATCCGTCGGACGGAGCCGAGATCGAGCTACGCATCTACCTCGATCACTCGGTGCTCGAGGTCTTCGCGGACGGCCGCGCGTGCCTCACCGCCCGGCACTACACGAAGCGCGCGGATGCCGATCGGGTCGGCCTGTTCGCGGTCGGCGGCTCGGCGAAGTGTATCATCGAGGCCTGGGAGATGAAGGGCATATGGTGATCGGGAGAGCAGGGGACCCGGAGCGCCCCCACTCCCTCACTCTGCTTACTCCGCCGCCACCAGCTCGACGACTTCGAGTTTCGATGGGGGCGGAACCTGCTCCCTCGGACGGTCGCGGTTCGCCCTGAGCGTCTCCCACCGGATCGCAAGGCAGCTCTGTCCGCGCCGGATCGCCTCGAGGCTCACCCCGCCGATGTTCACCTGCCATTCCCCATCCTCTCGACTCGGGGTGTCCAGGCTCGCGGGGTAGATGCGCATCGGCTCGCCGATCTGCCGGAGCGTCTTCGGGTCGAGGAAGCGGATCTGGGAGTACGGCGCGATGAACCGGTTGGTGAAGGTCTGGTAGAGCTTGTCCGGCTCGACCCACGGGCTCGGGCCGGAGAAGTTGATCATGCTGTCGATCGTCCCTCCGCCGCCATGGTCCCATCGGTCGCTCCAGTCGGTGGTCTGGTAGCGCTTCCATCCCCTCTCTTCGAGCCTCATGGTGTAGATCTGCGTCTTGCCCTTCGGATCGAACTTGATGTAGGTGACCATCGGGCGGCCCTGCGCATCGAACGAGAGCTTCTCGGAGTTCAGGAGGCCACCGCCGACCTGGACGCGGTCGATGATCTCGGTATTGCCCAGGGTCAGAGGAAGCTCGATGGGCGTGCCGTCGCTCGTCCGCCAGTTGACCAGGTCCGGGCTCTGCGCGTAGGAGACGTCGTGGTTGGTCGCGCAGTCGGGCGTGTCGCGCCATACCCAGGCGAGGTGATAGATGCCGTTCCTGTCTCGCACGGGGCCGGCCTGGTATGCGTTTCGCTCGCCCTCTCCGTCGAAGATCGGCTTGTCTGTGTGCCGCTTCCAGGTCCGGGTCGAGATGTCGTATACGTTGATGATATTGTTTCCGTTGCCGGAGCCGCCGTCTCGATACGTGAACATGAACTCGCCGTTCGGGCCGTTGTAGAATCGGGGGTAGGTGCACCTGTTCTCCAGCTCGCCGGTCATCTTGTGGATGCCGACGATCGAGTCGATGTCCTCGGGCTTCGTGCTTCGGTAGTAGCGCAGGGGATGCCCGTGCATGTTGCCCGACACGTGGATGTACCCCTCGGCGTCGAAGGCCAGGGCGATGTAGTTATGGGCGTCCCAGCCGACCAGGTCGTCGAGCTTCCTGTACTGCCACTTGTCCGAATCGAGCGGCCTGCAGGCGATCGTCATGCGGCGGTCGGCGTCGTAGTAGGCGATGTACTGCTTGTTGTTGCGAAACGTCATGCCGTAGCCGACCGGACATCCGGCCCAGACGTTGTCCACGAAGATCCTGCGTTTCTCTGCAAGGAACACCTTCTCCGCTCCTTCCGATATCTGCGCGACTGCCAGCAGGCAGAGGATTGCTACCGACACCCTGATCATGCTGATACTCCTGTTCCTCGTGTACTGGAGCGCATCCGGGGATGCGAATCCCCTCCTGCATGGCGGTCTGATATACGCTCCAGCTACCTCATTCTGCAGATCGACCGCTCGAACCTCCACGGACGCCGGCTCGACCCAGGGCGAACGCATCTTGTCTACCCATCATTGCCCTTGTAGGAGGAGTTTTGCGGACGGGTTGCGTCCGCCAACTCCGACGTCGGGATTAGCGATCCTAATGGATCGCAAAATCCCTCCTACACGGGTTCGACGTACTAGCCCTGGGTTCGACCGGCTTGTCCTTGACACCCATTCGCTCTCAGTGCTACTCTACCCGTGGCTCGGCAGTTACCGCCCCATACTCCGGCGAGAAAGGATCAGCGCTGCAATGGAACGTCTGGCTGCGATCTTCATCATTCTTCTGTTTGTGACATGCGCCGCCCTTGCGCAGGACTCATCGACCCGCAAGGAAGACGGCTATCGGGGAATCTGGTACTCGAATCAGCCGTCGAACGATGAGTACGTCTACAAATACAGCGGCGGCCTCGGAACGTATACCGCCAATCACGTCCCGATCGCGGTCTATGCGCCCGAGGTCAACAAGACGTTCTTCGTCTACGGCGGATCGAAGCCGATAGACCAGCCCAAGCGCCTGCTCGAGATGGTCTCCTACTACGATCACACTACCGGCACGGTGCCGAAGCCGACCCTCATCATGGAGAAGGGGACGGACGACGCGCATCACAATCCGGCGCTCGCCATCGACAAGGACGGATACCTCTGGGTGTTCTGCGCCTCCCACGGCGGCAAGGACGGGTTCATCTATAAGAGCAAGTCGCCGTACTCGATCGACGGTTTCGACCTCGTCGCGAAGAGGGAGTTCTCGTATCCGCAGGTATGGTACTTCGACGACATCGGGTTCGTCTTCATCTTCACGAAGTACACTCGCGGCCGCGAGCTCTACGTGAGCACCAGCAGGGACGGCGTCAACTGGACCCCCGATCAGAAGTACGCCGGTTTCGACGGGCACTACCAGTCGAGCTGGAAGACGAAGGACAAGGTCGGGACGTCGTTCAACTGGCATCCTCCGGTCGGCGGCCTGAACGCCCGGACGAACCTCTACTACATGGAGACCAGGGACGGCGTCACCTGGACGAACGCCGCCGGCAAGAAGCTGGAGATCCCCTTGAGCGACCACCGGAATGACGCCCTCGTCCGCGACTATCAGAAGGAAGGCTGGCTCGTCTACATCAACGACGTCAACTTCGATAAGGACGGCAATCCGATCATCTTCTACAACCTGAGCAAGGGGTACGAGTCCGGCCCGAAGTTCGGCGAGCGCATCATGATGACCGCTCGCTGGACCGGCAGGGACTGGGAATACGGCGAGGTGACGAAGACCGATCACAACTACGACATGGGCTCGCTCTACGTCGAGGAGGACGGCTCCTGGCGCGTGATCGCTCCGACTTTCGGCCCGCAGCAGTGGAGCACCGGCGGGGAAGTCGGCATGTGGAAGACCAGCGATCAGGGCAAGACCTGGCGCAAGGTTCGCAACCTGACAACGAACAGCGAGATGAACCACTCCTACGTGCGGCGCGCCGTCGATGCCCATCCCGACTTCTATGCGTTCTGGGCGGATGGCCATGCGTTCAAGCTCTCGGAGTCGAGCCTCTACATCTCGAACAGATCAGGTACCGCCGTCCGAGTCCTTCCCGCCAAGATGACACACGAGAACGAGAGCCCGAGACTCAGAAAACCGTAGGGAGTCATGGAGTGATGGAGTACTGGTGAGACTCGGTATTCCACCACTCCATTACTCCACCACTCCATCACTCCAAGGAGATCTCCCCATGCCCGACAAACGACCGAACATCCTTCTCATCACCAGCGACCAGCAGCATTTCGATACGCTCGGCGTCACCAATCCGCGGATCAAGACGCCCGCGCTCAACCGCCTGTGCTACGAGGGCACGCGGTTCGACCGGGCCTACTGCCCGAACCCGGTCTGCACGCCGACCCGCGCGTCTCTCATCACCGGCGTCTACCCGTCCCAGCACGGCGCATGGACGATCGGCTGCAAGCTCCCGGAGGACGTGCCGACAGTCGGCGATATCTTCCAGCGGAACGGGTACAGCACGTGTCTGATCGGCAAGGCGCACTTCCAGCCGCTGAAATCCCAGCCGGGCAGCGAGTCGATCGAGTGCCAGCCGATCCTGCGCGACCTCGATTTCTGGCGCAAGTTCCACGGGCCGTGGTACGGCTTCCAGCACGTCGAGACGGCTCGGAACCACGCTGACGAGTCGCACGCGGGCCAGCACTACGCGATCTGGATGGAGGAGAACGGTCTCAAGAACTGGCGCGACTACTTCTGGAAGTGGCCGGAGAACGAGCCGAAGCGCAAGCACAGATGGGATCTCCCGGAAGAGTTCCACTACTCCAAGTGGACCGCCGATCGCAGTATCGCCTACATGGAGAAGTGCGCCGAAGAGGATAAGCCGTTCTTCCTATGGAGCAGCTTCATGGATCCGCATCCGCCTTACCTGGCGCCGGAGCCCTGGGCGTCGATGTACGATCCGGACGACATGATCCCGGGCAAGCTCACTCCCGGCGAGCATGACCTCAATCCGCCGCACTTCGGGAAGACGCAGGAAAAGAAGCCCGATTTCTCGATGTACCGCGAGACCTTCGGTCCGCACGGTTTCCACTCGCATCTGATCAGCGATGAAGCGCTCAGGAAGGACATCGCCATCTATTACGGCATGATCAGCCTGATGGACCACCACATCGGCCGTATCTTCGAATCGCTCGACCGCCTCGGGATCGCCGACAACACGATGGTCGTCTTCACCACCGACCACGGTCACTTCCTCGGCCAGCACGGGCTCCGGGCAAAGGGAGCATTCCACTACGAGGACATGATCCGCGTCCCGATGATCGTGTGGTACCCGGGCAAGGTGGCTCAGAACGCCGTCTGCTCCGATCTTCAGAGCACCGTAGACTTCGCGCCGACCGCTCTCGGGGCGGCGGGGATCGAGGCGCCCGGCTTCATGACCGGCATCAACCAGTTCGATGCGTGGTGCGGCAGGGAGCCGGCTCCCAGAGAGCACATCGTCGTCGAGAACCGCCATGAGCCGACGCTCGTCCACCTGCGCACCTATGTCAACAAGCGGTACAAGATCACCGTCTACCGCAACAAGGACTACGGCGAGCTGTTCGATCTCCAGGAGGATCCGGGCGAGGTCCGCAACCGATGGAACGACCCGGCATATGCCGGCATCAAGTCGGAATTGCTATTGAAGTTCATGCAGGCAACCCTTCAGTATGAGCCGACGCGGATGCCGAGAATCGCAGGAGCCTGAGAGGTTATAACGATGATGATGATGACACGTAGGGAGTTTATCAGGGCGACGACGGCGGCCGGTCTTGCCGTGGGGTGTCTCGGCACAGGCTCTGGGAAAGGAAAGGGTGAGATGATGTTCAAGACTCGTGGGGTGGTTATCTCTCCGGACGACCTGACACTCGACTGGCCGGAACGCGCTGCCCGGGCCGGGTTGACTGTGATCGCTCTTGGAGCAGCCCCGTCGGTGTTGATCGAATTCATTGGCAGCGAGAAGGGCAAGGCGTTCCTGGCGAAGTGCCGGAAGCTCGGGCTGGACGTCGAGTACGAGATGCATGCGATGTTCGAGCTGCTGCCGCGCTCTCTCTTCGACGAATCTCCCAGCCTCTTCCGCATGGATGAAGACGGCAAGCGCGTGCGAGACGGCAACCTCTGCGTCCACTCGGAGAGGGCGCTGGCGATCGTCTGTCGTAATGCGGTGAGGATCTGCCGAGCGCTGAAACCGACTACCCACCGCTACTTCCTGTGGTTCGACGACGGTGAGCCGGGGTGCCGATGCCCGAAGTGCCGTGAGTTCTCTGACAGTGAGCAGGCGCTGATCGTGGAGAACAGAATGCTGCAGGCGATCAGGAAGCTGGACAGCAAGGCAAGCCTGGCGCACCTGGCATATACGCGCACCTTGGACGCGCCGGTGAAGGTCAAGCCGAGCCCCGGGGTGTTCCTGGAGTTCGCACCCTTCACTCGGAGCTACAAGGCGCCGTTGTCCGGTCCGTCGAACAGCAAGGATCTGGATGCGCTGAATGCCAATCTCAAGGTCTTCGGAGCAGCCGATGCCCATGTGCTGGAGTACTGGCTCGATGTCTCCCTGTTCTCGGGATGGAAGAAGCCCGCAGTTCGGCTTCCGTTCGACGAGCGGATTCTGAGGGAAGACGTGAAGACCTACGCGAGTCTGGGCATTCGGAGTGTGACGACGTTCGCGGTCTACATTGACCATGAGTACGTGAAGATGCACGGCGAGCCTCCTGTGGAGACCTACGGGCAGGCCCTGCGGATCGCAGAATGAAGCCGACTTACAGCAGACGCCGTTTTCCCATAGGTGCTTCCGCCGCATTCGTTGCGGTATCCGGTGCGCGTGCAGAGGATGGTGTGAGTACCGTGGATGACACGAAGGCTATCCTCGAAGGGAGATCAAGCGCTCGGAGCCGGACTCTGTCGTCTACCGGCCGGGGATCGAGTCGCCCGGCTTCATGACCGGCATCGACCAGTTCGATGCGTGGTGCGGCAGGGAGTCGGCTCCCAGAGAGCACATCGTCGTCGAGAGCCGCCATGAGCCGACGCGGATGCCTCGGATCGCGGGGGCATAGTCCGACCACCGCATGATCGGTGAGTCCGGGCGCTCATTCCAGGCGCTGTTCGCCGCCAGGCAATTGTACCTGATTTGGCCGGTATTCGTTGACACTCCGCCTCCACTGGATTACATTGGAGATGTAGCGCTTCCTATCCATGAAAGCCTCTCCCGGGCCGATAATGGTATATGGCGCGGACGGTCTCGGAGCGCAGGGCGGGGAACAGCAGTGAGCAGCCGGATTCAGACACTACTGACAGCCTTCATCCTTCTACTGGTCGCGGCGGGCCTGGCGCCGGCCGGACCAGCCGATGCCCGCGCGCGCGTAGCCCCGATACTCCACACGCTTTCCAACATGTCCGCGTCCGAGCGGTCGTCCGTGATGGGCAAGCTCGGCATGCGGACCGCGTCCGGTGGGGACGAGTTGTCGGTCATCATCGACTACGACGGCGATCCGCGCTCCCTTCACGCGCTCGGGGTGAATCCGCGCACCCGGTTGGGCAGCATCATCACCGCGACCATACCGGCGGGCCTCGTCGGCAAAATCGCTGCTCTGCCCGGCCTCAAGTACATCCAGCCTGCACGGCAGCTTCAGCCGATGCTCGACGCCAGCGTGCTCGACAGCCGCGCCGCCAACCTGAGGTCAGGGACGCCGCCGAACTGGGCCGGGTACACCGGCAAGGGAGTGATCATCGGCGCGGTGGATACGGGCATCGACGTCAACCACTCCGATTTCAAGGACTCCGAGGGCAAGACGCGGATCCTTTATCTATGGGACCAGAAGACCGGTCCGGGCGGCGCAAACCATCCGCCGGGCTATACCTATGGCACCGAATGGACCAAGGCACAGATCGATGCCGGACAGTGCACCCAGCGCGACACCGCCGGACACGGCACGTCGGTGATGGGTATCGCCGCCGGAAACGGATCGGCGACGGGGAACGGGTGGCCTGCCTATCGATACGTCGGCATGGCCCCGGAGGCCGACATCATCATGGTCCGGAGCACCTTCTACGAAGACGCGATCATCGATGGCATGAACTACATCAAGAACAAGGCCGCGGCGCTTGGGAAGCCCTGCGTGATCAACCTGAGCATCGGCACCCACATGGGCGCTCACGACGGCACCGACGCCATCGAGCGCGCGATAGACCAGATATCCGGGCAGGGAGTGGTCGTCTGCACGGCTACCGGCAACAACGGCACCAGTGATCCCACGCGCTACATCCACGCACAGTGGGCGACGCCGTCGCGGAACTCCCAGGTCACGGTCGGCCTCAACGTCACGGCCACTCGAGCCGATCCCTTCTATCTGAGCCTGTGGTATGAGGGCCAGGATTCGATCGACATCACCGTGACTACGCCGAACGGGTACAGCGTGACGAAGGCGACCGGCTCCACCACAGGAGGCTACTCCCCGACCGCGGACGGCGGCATCTGGATCGAGAACTCGCCCGGTGGGGTGAATCCCTACAACGGAGACCGGGAGTGCATCGTCGCCGTGCAGGGCGCTCTGGCGGGCGCGTGGAGTATCACCGCCACAGGGAAGACCATTCGCGCCGGAGGCGCGTGCGACGCCTGGATCGAGTCCGGGCAGAATGTCTTCTGGTCATCCTACGGCACCAATCTCGGCTCGGTCTCCATTCCCGGTACGTCGAATTCGGTCATCACGGTCGGCGGCTATCAGACGAAGAAGTCCTGGTACAATCCGGACGGCACCCTCCAGGGCTGGACCGGTCCCACTGGCATCTTTTTCACCACGAGCGGTGAAGGCCCCACCCGCGACGGCAGGCAGAAGCCGGATCTGTGCGTTCCGAGCCTGATGATCGCCACCACTCTTTCCGCCGATTACGCGGTAAACCCTACCTACATCGTCGAGGACGGCGCGCATTCCGCGCAGGCAGGTACGAGCATGGCCGTGCCGCACGCGACCGGCGCTGCCGCTTTGCTCCTCCAGCGAGATCCGACGGCGACCGCCGCCGAAATCAAGGCCCATCTCATGTCCACCGCATGGTCCGACAGCTTCACCGGATCGGTGCCGAACACCAAGTGGGGCTACGGCAAGATGGACGTCGAAGCCGCGCTGGGCCTGACTCCGCTGTATGCGGGCATATCCGTGGCGCGCTTGCAGGCCGACGGTACGCCGGTCAAGCTCCCGAACGTAGTCGTCACCGCCGGCCTCGATCAGTTCTCCGACAGGTTCTACGTGGAGAGCGATGATCGGAGCGCGGGCATCCAGGTGCGCACCGGCCCGGACAGCGGCATCCAGGCTCAGGAGGGGAATCGGGTGACCGTGAAGGGTACCATCGGCCTAGCGGACGGTGAGCGAGCCGTGCTCAGTCCCACGGTTACGCCGGCCGGCTCCGGCGTCGTGCCCGAGCCTCTCGCGTTGGTGAACCGATCGGTCGGCGGCCAGGCGTTGGGTGGACTCGTGCCCGGTGTAGATCGAGGCGTCGGGCTCAACAACGTCGGCCTGCTCGTCACCATCTGGGGCAGGGTAACCTACGTAGGCGCCGATCACTTCTACGTGGACGACGGCACGGGTCTGTGGTACGGATCAGGGCCGGCGGGAGTCAAAGTCTCGTGCGGCGCCCTCACCAAGCCCGGGCTCGATCATCCGGTCGTTGTCACCGGCATCAGCGCCATCGAATGGGACGGCACGGCCGCGAGACCGGTCGTGCGCGCCCGCAAGCAGTCGGACCTGAAGTACTACTGACACTCCCCGAGACGAATCCATGACGTCGCCGCCGATGGTCCGTCCCCCCCCCGCAGTGAACGAGCAGCCCTGTCTGTCCGGAGCCGTCTCGCAGCCGGCATCCGTCGTGAGCTTCGTACTCCTTTATGCCCCGGAGCCTTGTTCTTGCTAGGAGACGAACCGTTTTCTGCTTGCTGAATAAGGGGAAATGCGTGTCGATGTCGAATATAGATGGCGGCCTGCTGTGAGGCGATATCGGATACGGAGTTCCGCCATGCCCGAGTTCAAAGATTCAGCGTTGATCGAGTTCCTGAGACGCTCGTACTTCGTCGCCGACGGCCTCTGGTTCGTGCGGGCGGAGGCCGAGTACGGCTACGATGAGGCTCTGCGCCTCGATGAGCAGGTGTGGGACGTCGTGCCCAAGATACAGGCAAGGAAGGCGCGGGAACTGCTCGGTCTGCAGGGGGATTCGCTCGCCGAAATGGCGCTCTGCTTCGAACTGAAGCTTACTTCCGAGGGACATGAGTATCGAATCCCGGAGAACAGCCCATCCAGGGTGATCGTCGAGATTGCCAAGTGTCCCTGGCTCGAGGCCATGAGGAAATCCGGGCGGGAGGGACTGGCCCACGACATCTGCGAGCGGATCTGCACCCGCGAGGCGACCGTGTGGGCATCCCAGTTCAGTCCCGACATCGAGTTCGGCTTCGACGGCCGGATCACCGACGGATGCCCTGTCTGCCGGCTTGTCTTCACCAGGGCGGATGCTGATGGCAGCAATGACTAAGGCCGCCGTCCACAGAGAGGATCTGCGAATGGCGGCCTTTCAGGTCTCGTGAGCAGGCTTACTTCTTGGTCCGTTCGGCCAATATGGCCGACACCTTGCGGTAGATCTTCTGAACGTCATCGTAGTCCAGACCGTATTCGTCCCCGACGGCCTGGAATGCTCTCGTCCCAAGGTTGATGGAATCGTAGTCCACTATGTCGCGGTGGACGCTGACGTTCTGCTGCTCCATCGCCGAGTTAGTGCGCATATTCCTGACCACAGCGGCGAAGATTTTCCGCTCGAACGGCAGTATCTCCTTTGAGACGTATGCGTTGCGGGAGTCCATGCGGACATCGAAAACGTCACCCGGCGGCTGCCTCGATTCGAGGTATCTGGCATAGAGGCCGGACCTGACCACTCCCACGAACGCCCCGGTCAGGAATGCTACGAACATGACGGAGACTACCAGCTTTGCACGCGGGGTCCGCGGCGATTTCCACAGCAGGATCAGTCCCAGCGGGGGCAGGATCAACAGTGCCGGCACGATGAGCCGGTAACTATACCAAGAGGACATCTTTTTCATAGAGTGTTCGCTCCCCAGTGAAGTGCGCAGGTGCGTTCTCACCAGTACACGCGATTATACCATATATATCGGACGACCGGCAAGAATACCGTAGTGCCCGCAGGACTACCGGAGAATGCTGTGGAATCGTACCGCAGAAAAGCTACCGATCTGCTATCGCTCCACGGAAAGGGCCGCCTCACATGATGTCTCCGAACAATCTCGCGGGCAGAAATGTCGATATTACGCCGTTCGGGCGGATCAGTTACTGGACCGGGAACGATCCGATGACGCTGACGCGGCACGACTCGCCGCTGCTCGACGAGTGCCGGTTGCCGGTCGATGTTCCCGACCAGGGCGGACCGCATATCGGCGTCGAGTGGGAGTATCCGAGGCAGTTCTCGCGCATCGCAGTACGGTTCGCCGACGCCGAGGCCGCGCCGTGCGGGAGCGTTCGACTCCAGTACTGGGTCCACAACTGGCCGCCCGACTTCAGTGGCGGCTGGACGGCAGTGGACGATCCGTACAACGGCCGATGGGTGAGCGCCAACGGTGAGTTCCGCGCAGATGGCGGCACATGGACGTTCGCCTTCGATCCGCTCGATGTCACGGAGATCGACCGCGCGAGGGACTTCGCCGTCACGTACCGCCAGTCGTACCGCATACGTCTTCTCTTCGAGGACGGATCAACCCCACCCGTCGCTGAACTCAAGGTCTTCTCGGACTCCGTCCGGCGGGAGGCCGCTCTGCGGATCGAGTTTGGCTTGAAGGACGACGCACTGACCTACGCCGGGCCGATCGAAGTCCACAACGGGCGCGTCATCTCCGTTGATGACTCCGACCCGCGGTCGGTCGGCCTTCGGGTACTCTACGCCGAGACGCGCAACGACGGCGTAGAGAGAAGCGTGCCGACTCCACCTGACCGGACGATCGTGACCGTTGCAGGCTTCTCGTTCCTGGTGACGGATGCGCTCGATGGTGGAGTGTACGTTCCCGACTTCGGCGTCTTCGTCGGCGAGGAAGGCAAGGGCGGCTTCGAGGCGTGGAAGGCGTCACGTCCCACGGACCAGCCGAAACCGATCTACGACCGCATCGCGGACGAGCCGGAGCAGACCTACGAGCGCGCAAGGCGGGAGATTCCCCAGCTCATCAAGACTCGCCAGGACATGTACGGTCGATACGTCCCTATCGGCTGCGACGCCAACCGCCAGGAGTTCGCCGTTCGGTACAACGGCGAGATCTTCGCAATCAAGCAGGAACTGAAGCTGGTGGGCCGGGATGCCGCAAAGCTCCTCTGGCCCGGGAGCGCCATCTGGTTCAAGTTCCCCACCGGCGATCCGCCCGACTTCCGTGAGAGGGAGGACGGCACAGAGCAGAGTGCCCTGAGGGGCTACCTGCCGATCTACACGTCGGAGTGGAAGGACCGGGAGTTCGTGTACGAGATGACCGCGTTCTCGGCTCTCCTGCATGAGCCTCCCTGGGAGGAAGAGAAGAAGCGCGGAGACGAGCCGATGGTGGCGCTTTCACGAGTGAAGATACGAAACACCACCGAGGAGAAGCGCTTCGCTCGGTTCTGGATGGTCATCGAGCAGCCGGAGAAGCTGGATATCGATGACGAAGGCTTCGCATATGCCGTCGGTAGGATCAGGGACGATTCCGTTCCCGACTCACCGACTCAGAAGCGGTGGGTGGTGGACGAGTACCCGTCTCGCAGGCTCCGGGCGCAGGTGCGTGTGAACGGCAGGGGAGAGGCGAAGGCGGTCCCGTGCTCCTATGCGCCGTTCGAGATCACGAGCATACCGAACGCAATCGCCTACGACGTCGAGCTTGAGCCGAGGACGAGCCACGAGATAGAGCTTGCCATCCCATTCATCACCTTCACCGGTGACGAGGGCCGGGATGCCGTCGCCTCGCTGGACTACGACGCCAAGCACGCCGAGATGGTCGACTACTGGGAGGCGCAGATCGGCGCGGGGGCGAGGATCAGCGTGCCCGAGCAGGTCGTCACCGACTTCGTGAAGGCGACGATCCCTCACATCGCCATCACCGCCGACAAGGACATCGGATCAGGCTACTACATGCTCCCCGCGGGAACGTGGAGATACCAGGTCTGCATGAACGAGGCCTGCCACCAGATCCGCTCGCTCGACTACCGGGGCCACCATCAGCGCGCAAGGGAGTATCTGCGCCCGTTCATTGAGCTGCAGGGCACACGCGGGCTCCACGGGCGTTTCCACTCCCAAGAGGGAGTCTTCCACGGACTGAGGGTCGATGACGAGACCGACTACCAGATGTTCAACTACAACCTCGATCACGGGTTCGTGACTTTCGCCCTCTGCGAGCATTACAAGTTCACCCGCGACGCCGCATGGCTTCGGAGCATCGCGCCGAACCTTGTGGCTGCGTGTGACTTCGTGACGAGAGAGCGCCGGTCCACCATGCAGACCGATCCGCGGGGTCGGAAGGTGTGGGAGTACGGTCTCATCCCGCCCGGTCATCTGGAGGACAACCCGGAGTGGCACTACTGGTACGCGGTCAACGCCTACTGCTATCGTGGGATGCAGGCGGCCGCGGAGGCGCTGGCGGACATCGATCACCCGGAGGCCGAGCGTCTGGCGCGGGACGCATCCGCGTACCGCGAGGACATCCGGCGCTCCATGCGTCGCGGGGCTGAGTTGTCACCTGTGACTAAGCTGGCGGACAAAACCTATACACCCTTTGTCCCGACCAGGGCGCAACTGCGGGGCCGCGATCTCGGGTGGATACGCGACTCCCTCTACGGTCCGGCGCACAGCGTCGAGTGCGGCGTCTTCGATCCCCTGGAGGATATCTGTACCTGGATGCTCCGGGACCTGGAGGACAACGTCTTCGTCTCGCGCTACCGCGGCCGACAGGTGGATCTCGACCGCTTCCGGTTCAGCCAGGGAGGAAACACCATCCAGTCGGGCCTGCTGCCGATCGCGATGATCTACCTCAAGCGCGATCAACCCGAGCATGCGGTGCGAGCGCTGTTCAACTCTCTCGGCCAGAACCTATACGAAGATGTGCGCTGCTTCACCGAGCACCCGGTCGCGGCATTCGGTCTCGGCGCGGGACCATTCTACAAGACTCCCGACGAAAGCTGCTGGATCAACTGGCTGCGCAACTGCCTCCTGATGGAGACGCCGGACGATGGGCTGATCCTCGCTCCCGGGATGCCGAGGGAATGGATGAAGGACGGCAGGGAGGTCGTGCTGCAGGAGATGGCTACGTACTACGGGCCGATGAGCTATCGGATGCGCGCCGAGCGGGGACGCATCACGGCGGTCATCGAGCCGCCGAAGCGGAATCCCCCTGCCTGGCTGCAGATCCGATTCCGGCATCCGGAGCGCATGCCGATGAAGACCGTGACGGTCAACGGCCAACCGCACCCATTCGATGGTGAGGCCGTTCGTTTCGAGAACGCCGACGATCTTCCGTCCAGGATGGAGATCATCGCCTTATACTAATATGGATGCGGAGTGTCGATGTAGGGGCTAAGCATTGGCCCGTCGGGTTGCATCATGCCTTCGGGCTTCGACGCCGATGCTTCCCCGGTTGGAGTATTAGTAGGAGCATGAGTATGAATGGGAATGCCGGGGCCGGAGCGCCTGTCGATCTGGTTCCGTTCGGGAAGGTGTCATACTGGACCGGGAGCGACCGGCTGACGATCGAGCGCCATGATGCCGAGGGATGGACTCCGGTGGACGTCCCCGAGCGGGGCGGTCTGCATGTCGGAGTCGAGTGGGAGGAGGCCCGGCGGTTCTCGTCAGTCGTCGTCCGATTCGGCGATAGGATGCCGGATCCGAGCCGGGTCCGAGTGCAGTACTGGCATCACAACTGGCCCGAGCCCTGGATCGGCGGCTGGACCGCCGTTGACGATCCGTTCAACGGCAAATGGGTGACCGCCAACGGGGAGTTCGCCGTCGATGGCGACACCTGGACCTTCGCCTTCGATCCGCTGGATATCACCGAGCTCCCCTCGGCGGAGGACTTCGCGGTCACGTATCGGCAGGCGCTCAAGGTTCGCCTGCTGTTCAAGGACGATGCGCCCGCGCTGCGCTCAATCGAGGTGCTGTCGGACTCGGTCTGGAGGGAAGCATGCCTCCGTGTCGAGTTGGGGCTGGACTCCGAGAGGTTGACCTACGACGGTGAGGTCTCTGTCAGCGACGGGGAGATCCTGGAAGTAGACGACGCCGATCCGAGGAACGTCGGCATCAGGGTGCGGTACATCGAGCCCGGATCGACCGTGGTGACGGTGAGATGCGTTCCGCGGAGCTTCTCGTTCCTGGTGACGGATGCGCTCGATGGTGGAGTGTACGTTCCCGACTTCGGCGTCTTCGTCGGCGAGGAAGGCAAGGGCGGCTTCGAGGCGTGGAAGGCGTCACGTCCCACGGACCAGCC
>Ga0208826_1000075_pt1 | contig 111425 bp, 94 predicted proteins | sample AD_UKC115_MetaG_FD_184451 | JGI IMG/M metagenome (GOLD analysis project Ga0208826, IMG submission 184451) | Active sludge microbial communities of municipal wastewater-treating anaerobic digesters from Hong Kong - AD_UKC115_MetaG (SPAdes)... | ecosystem: Engineered > Bioreactor > Anaerobic >... | reverse complement strand
TATTGTATGGGCCGCAACCCTTGATGATGGCTGAGGTCATGCCATTTACTCTGGCGCCTGTTCATTGACACCCTTGAACCTTAAAGATTCCACACAATGAATTTACACCATTGACAGAGACGCTAACAAGGTCAGGATATCTTTCCACTTGAACTCGCCTTCTTCAATATTGCTGCGTTTGAAAGCGAGGCCGAAGATGAAGCTGGCAACGCCGCTGGCGATGACCCAGCTCCACCAGGGTGAGCCATACTGCACGGCATCGCTGATGGCGTGGCCGATGAAAGCCATCAAACCGGCGGCGATCGGTCCAAAGAGGACGCCGAAGAACGAGCTTAAGCCGTAGGCGGTCTGAAAACTGGTTTCAGGCACGGGAGAGGGAACTTTTACATACATGAACAAAAGAGCGAAGAGTGCTGCGCCGAGCCCGGTTGCAACGATGGTTCTGGTGGTTACTTTGAAAATTCCTTTTTTCATTTCCAATCCTCCTTGTTTTTGATTCTTGACTGATTTTCTTTTAAAGACAATACAGAACGAATACCAAAAAGTCAATAGCAGGTCTTTTTGGCCTGACTATTTCAGGATGACTTCCACCGGATCACCCACCTTTGAACCGGTGACTTTTGCACCACTGCCGTTGACCACAGCAACTTCGAGGTAACCCTCGCTGTCGAGCAGGGCAATGAGTTCACCCGGCCGGCGGTGACCATAAGAGGGAGAGACGCCGTCGATCTCCATGCCTTTAATGCGGATGAGCACGTTCTTTCCAGCGACCTCAGCGGCGGGCAGGTCGGTGGTGAGGTTCCCAAATGCATCCACAACAGTGATGTGGGCGATGTAACCGCTGGAGGTCTTTTCAGGGCGCGAAAGCGGCAGAAGTACCGGGTCAGTGAAAGGGGTCCCCAGTGATTCAAGGGGTACCCCGGCTGCAAGGTGTGCGCCAACCGGAGCAAAGATATCCCGCCCGTGGAAGGTGCGGCTGACAGCCGGCAGCCAGTATTGGGGGTTATCAAGATGGATAAAAACCAGGGGGTTCCCGGCCTTCTTCGCATCTTCGATCATGGGGGTGAAAAGCCCGTTATCTGGTCCCACAAAATACTGATCACCGACGCGGGCTGCCATCGCCCTGCGTTTCGTACCCACACCGGGGTCAACGACCGCGATGTGCACTGTTCCAGCGGGGAAGTATGGCGCCGCCCGCCAGAGCGCGATCGCGCCTTCCATGATATTCTGAGGGGCGATCTCGTGGCTGATGTCGGCGATGTGAACATCGGGGGCGATCTTCCAGATCACGCCCTTCATCGTACCCACAAAGCCATCCTTCGTACCAAAATCTGTTAACAGCGTGATTACAGGCATACATGACCTCTAAGCAAAGATTTTCATAAAAAGTTACTATAGCACGAGGGGTGAGGCAAGTCAATCAAATGGCTGTTTTTGCCATTCGTAGAAACCCCAATGACCCGGCGTGGGTGCGCAAGAAATTGGCTACCTCTTCGAGACTTTGAGCGCCAGTTTGCTGCCCAGAATTTGAATGCCCTGAACAACGACCACCAGCAGCACCACGGTGACGACCATCACCGCAGTTTCAAAACGCTGGTAGCCATAGCGAACCGCCACGTCTCCCAGCCCTCCTCCGCCGATGACCCCTGCCATGGCTGAATAACCGATCAGGTTGATGATGGTCAGTGCGATACCGAGAATCAGCGAAGGCAGGGCTTCAGGCAGCAAAACTTTTCGGATAATCTGCCAGGTGGTGCAGCCCATCGCCTGGGCAGCTTCGACCAGTCCCCGGTCGACTTCACGCAGGCCGGTCTCAGCCACTCGGGCAAAGAATGGAATGGCAGCCAGAGAAAGCGGCACGATGGCTGCCGTGGATCCGATGGAAGTGCCCACAACGAAACGTGTGAACGGAATGACCACCACCAGCAAAATGATAAAGGGCAGCGAGCGGGCAAAATTAACCACCGCGCCCAGAACCTGGTTGAGGGCTGGCACACTCTTCAAACCGTTGCGGTCAGTGATCACCAGCAGCACACCCAGCGGCAGACCAAGCACCACGGTTAACAGCGTGGAAACCCCTACCATGTAGAGTGTTTCCAGCGCTGCATGAGACAGGTTGGGAATCCATACACTCCAATCCATTATTTCACCTCCACGCGCAGCCCGGTCTCGCGCAGATAGGTCAAAGCCTGTGGCACCTGGGCACCCGATAATTCAATCTGCAATCGCCCGATGCGCCGGCCGCCAATGACCTGGATGCTGCCGCCCATAATGTTGACGTCGATATCGAACCTGCGCACCAGGCTGGCCAGCACTGGCCGGTCAGCGGCCTCGCCAACGAACGTGACTGCGGCACTGGTGGTCCCCGGGGTGTGAATGACCTCTTCTCCGCGGGGGAAGAAAGCCTGCGACAGCCGGCTGTCGGGGTCAACAATCAAATCGTGAACGGCGCCCTCTTCAACAATGCGGCCTTCATTGAGAATGGCCACATGGTCACAGATCTGTTTCACCACTTCCATTTCGTGTGTGATGAGCAGGATGGTTAACCCCAGACGGCGGTTCAGGTCTTTGAGCAGGCTGAGGATGGACATGGTGGTTTGCGGATCCAGGGCAGAGGTGGCCTCATCCGAAAGAAGCACCCTGGGCTCTGTTGCCAGCGCGCGGGCAATGCCGACCCGCTGCTTCTGACCGCCTGAAAGCTGCGCCGGGTAAGCATTCGCCTTTTCGGTGAGACCCACCAGGTCGAGCAATTCCTCCACCCTCGCCTGTCTGCGGCTTTTTTCACAGCCAGTGATCTCAAGCGGAAAAGCCACATTCCCCGCCACGGTGCGCGAACTGAGCAGGTTGAAATGCTGAAAAATCATGCCGATCTGCTGCCGCGCCCGGCGCAAATCTGCCTCTGGCAAAGAAGTCAACGTCTGCCCGTTAACGGTGACCTCTCCCTCCGTGGGGCGTTCGAGCAGGTTGACACAGCGGATGAGCGTGCTTTTTCCTGCACCGCTCGGGCCTACCACGCCGAAGATTTCTCCGGGGGCGACGTGCAGCGAAATATGATCCAACGCCCGAACGACCTGCCCGCTCTGGCTGAAGACTTTGCTGAGACCTGAAATCTGGATCATGGGCTTTTTACCTCTTTCTATTGTCTTTTGGTTCACCCGGTCATGCGCGGCGAGTGTCCACCTGAGTCTAATAAGCCGGGATCACCGAACCGTTGTACCGCTCTTCGATGAACTGTTTCACTTCGGGCGATGTCAACAGCCGGGCAAGAATTTTGAGACCTTCGTCGTTTTCACGCCCGCTTTTAACCACCAGAATATTGGCGTATGGGTTGTTTTCTCCGCTTTCCAGCGCCAGCGCGTCTTCTCCAGGCACCAGCCCGCCTTCAAGCGCGTAATTACCGTTAATGACCGAGATGGTCGTATCATCCAGAGAGCGCACGAGTTGGGCGGCTTCGAGTTCGATGATGTCAAGGTTCTTCGGGTTGGCGATAATATCGTTGACGGTGGCTGCATACCCGACACCTTCTTTGAGAGTGATCAACCCGCTGGCTGCCAGCAGGTTCAGAGCACGCCCGCCGTTGGTTTTGTCATTTGGGATGGCCACCACCACGCCATCCGCGACCTCATCCAGAGACGATATTTTGTTTGAATAGATTCCAAGCGGCTCGATGTGCACAGCTGCGATCGATACCAGGTCAGTCTTGTGTTCTTTGTTAAAATCGGTCAGGTAGGGCTGATGCTGGAAGAAATTTGCGTCTAGCGTGCCGTCCGCCAGGGCCAGGTTGGGCTGCACGTAGTCGGTGAATTCAATGATCTCAATATCCAGGCCAGCGGCGGGTGCCAGGTTCTCTTTGACAAAATTGAGAATGTCTCCGTGGGGTACCGGTGAAACACCGATCACGAGATGGATCGGGCTGTTTGCGGAATCTGAACCCTCTGCGTCAACCGCAGCCTCCTCTGAGGCTGCAGTGTGGCTGCAGGCAGCGAGGGCAAAGGCCAGCGCGGTCAGCGCTGTGATGAAGCTGATGAGACGAAACTTACGATTGGTTGACTTGATATTCCTTGTGCTTGTTTTCATTTTTTTCTCCTTTTGTGCGATCCATAAATTGTTTGGCTTAAGAACAAAAAACCACCCGGATATCCGGGTGGCGTGAGTTGGAATATGGAATTGATGTATCAGGCTGCCCACCGGTTATCCTTTGAAAACTTGAGGAAGCGATGGGCTCGATTCTTTACCGGTCAGTCAACACCAGGTGCGGAAGGCGAACACCATCGCCTTCGCATCATCATGCTCGTGAAATTCAAAGAGAGTGATTGACCAGCCAAATAAAGCATTGCATGATGATACACATTCCCCCCGTTGTTGTCAAGTAAGGAATACCCGCAATTTTCACGCCAGGCGTAAAAACACCGGCATCCATGCATGCCGGTGTTGGTTCTTCGAAAGATTTTTACCAGCCCACACCCCTGGCTTTTTTCTTCTTCTGCACTCTTTTAGTTACCCAGTAGCTGCCGCCCAGCAGCGCGGGGATGAGCGTTGAACCGCAGATCAACGCGGCGGGTTCGACGCTGCTCTTCTGCTGGATGGTAAATTCATATTGGGTATCCTGTCCTCCAATGCGGCTGTCTGCCGGGAAGAGTTTGAGGTAATATACGCCATCCATCGGTACCAGCCAATCAAGCACGGCTTCACCATCCAGACTGGAAGGACTGGCCATACCCAGAAGGGTGGTGCGGTCGGTATCGTAGAGTTCAATACGGGCAGCTGATGCCGCGCTCAGTGATTTCGCTACAAAACTGTAACCCTCGCCCTGCAAGGCCTGGAACGCCACCCAGTCGACGTCGTTGGTCGCACACCAGTTGTGGGTCTGGGTCACTCCGGGCTCGGCTGGTGCGGCGGTGAGCGATTCGTCATCACCGGGGGTAACACCCTCGTAACCATCGTCACTGCAGCCAGGGTTGATGTAGGTAACCGCTTCAGCAGTATCCGAGAAACTCTCAGCCGTACCGATTAAATCCACAGCCCTGATGCGGAATTCGTAGGTCTTGTCGGCTGAACCCCAGAAGAGAGTCTGACGCAGGTTCCCACCGAGTGGTTCAGCCCAGTCTTTCCATTCACCACCCTGTACGCGCCACTGAAGATCAAAATGATCGATGGCATCTTCTCCGCTTTCTACAGTCCATTTCAGCACCACAGCAGTTGAGTTGGTGATTTGAGGTAAAACGGTCATGGTCGTCACTGGAGGGGTGTTACCAGACAGCACGCTGAAGCTCTGGGTGACCGACGCGCTCCCCGCAGGGTTGAGAGCTTCCACATTGAGCGTATATTTGCCTTCCGGCAGGTACCCGAGATGCCATTCCCCGCCTGATTGCCAGTCAAGTGTATTGGAGTATGCCGGACCGGTGATCGAGGCGCGGGTGTTTACACCCGATTCAGTCGTCCAGCGGATGGTGAGGTCTGTATCGGTGGAAATGGCTGCCGGCAGGGTGATTCCGGGCGGGGTTGGAGGCACCAGGCGGTCTACCACTTTGATCGATGCGACATTAGCCGCGCCGATCAGGTTATCCGCCAGGTTATCGTCACCATCCTGGAACAGTTCAACGGTTCCTTTAAAATTGATATCCGGGTAAAGCAGAGCCGATACACCCGACCCAAGCAAAATGGATTTAGCCGCATCGGCTTTGACCAGGTCAAATTGATTCATATCCGAATACTCGCCTTTTTCAAGTATCTGGCAGGTTCCTTGATATTCCGTCTCAGAAAAGAGCGCTACCTGTGATTCGGTTGGAATGCACACCGGTTCGAGTGTTGGGCAGTTGTAACTCTTGGTCAATTCGGTTAACCCCTGTGTGCCGGTTGAGTACTTGCCGGCTTTATCCTGTACCACGAGAGAAAGAAAGAATTTTCCATCTGGAATGCGCGCCTGACACACATCGATCTGCGTGGTGAAGGGTGAAGTGGTCTGAACATCGCCAATGGGTAACCAGTCACCGTTGACCGTGTACATCAGCTGCCCGCTCGCCACACCCACGTCGTCTTTCATCCATCCGGTCACATTAATCGTGGGCGAAGTGACGGTCGAATACGCAGCCGGGCTGGTGATACCGCCGGTTGGGGTCTCGGCATCGTTATTCCGCGAGACATACTTATTATCGGGCATACATTCATCGCCATATTCAGGAAAAGCCTCTGCTTCAGAACACAGGCGCGGGCGGCCGCCGTTTACGGTGACCTCATCGAAGACAATATCCACAGACTTACCCCAGTAAGAAGTGGGGTTGGTGTGCACATGGAAATGAAGATGATTACCGGTGCTGTAACCGGTATCATCGGCGTTACCCAGAAATTGCCCCTGCACAACTCTCGCACCCACCGTGCGCAGTTCAACAGGAATGGAATTTTGCGCTAAATGAAGATAGACCTGATAAGTGGTGGGGGTGGTGGTGGTATCTTCCAGCACAATATAATTGGCGTTGGTGGTGTTGCCGTTCTCGTATTTCCAGACCACATACTTGACCGTACCCTGTCGCGCCGCGCGCACCGGGAACATGGTGCCATTGGCAAAATCAAAGGCATAGAGGCAGTCTGAAGGGCAGGATTTGTAGGTAAACACATGGCCAATGCTTCCAGTCAGGCGCACGGTTGTGCCGTTGGTCCACGGCAGACGGTAGCCCTTAAAAACCGTGCCCGCCTTGTCTGCCTGCTGCACTGCAGGCATATAATGCATTTTTTCTTCTGCCGAAAGCATCTTATCAGGAACCGACATGAGCACAGCGGCAAAATTACTATCCGCCTGGAAGGTGAGCTGCCATGGATTTGTCGGATCGGAGGTTCGCTGTGCGATCACCAAGCCGGGCTCACCAGGCTGGATGAAACCGGTATCCTTATCCACGAGGGCGATCCATACCAGAGCCAGCTGATCGTCATCAGAAAACTGCACATGGTCGATGCTGACATTGTAAACAATGAAAGCCAGAACGTCTTCACGTCGGGCGGCGGATTTCTGAATGAGGTTATAGAGTTCGATTTCTTCCGCATTGGTCAGCGTCTTGGGTGTCGGCAGCTGCGCTTCCTCTGTCTCCCCCTCTTCCGGAAGCACCGAGCAGGAGCTGAAGAAAATAAAAAGTAGCAGGGTCAAAAGGGTAATCAACCGGGTGGGCTGGGTGGATTTTTTTTGCATCAGAGGCACCTCTTCCAACAAAGTTCAATGGAATACAGGTGCAAGAAACGCGCCAGGCTTCCTGCCCGAACCACACAGCCTCTTGAATGGTCATTTTGAGTGGGAAATCAGCAGGTTATGGGGTGTCTGTTGAAGCAGGGGGGGCAAACACGGCAAAATTATCGAAAGTGACGGCGACCCCCGATTCTTCCAGCGTACCGGCGATCACCCCCACATCGCCTTGAAGAAAATCCTCGTCTTCCACATGAGCCAGCAGGTAGCCGTTGGCATAAAGATCAAGCCTGCTGCCATTGCAGTCAAAGCGCAGGTGATTGACTGTGGTGCCGTCTGCTACTTTATTGGTCGGCTGTAATTTTTCACCGCTGAGCAGGATATTTTCACCATCGAAACGTTTGCCAATCGCGTAATAACCATCGCTGCCAACAATGCCAAAGTAGAAATGATCTACGTCCTGGTAGCGGCAGATCAGGCCGTATGTGTTACTCAGCGGACCATCGACACGAGCGGCGTCAACCTCGATGCTCACATCCTTCAGATCCAGCCCGGGGTTCGCCCAAAGGTCAAGGTTGGGCTGTTTCACCCAGATGAGATATCCGCCCTCGATATAAACGGTCTGCCCGTCATCCCCCGTGTCGATATCCCAGCCTGAAAACGGGCTGGAAAATTCGTCATAGAAGAGCACATTGGTTTTGGTATCAGGTGTGGGAGTGCCCCTGAGTTCATTCACAACCTCAAGGATGTCGCAGCCCGAGAGGGTGAACAGAAGGATCAGAGTCAGAGAAAAGCGAACGAAGATTTTCACAAGGGGTTCCTGAAGAATCAGTCAATGTTGAAATTGATTATATCTCATGCGGAAAATGCAGATCAACCGTGAAGATCAACCAACTCACCCCATTGGAACGAAATTGCATGAATGGTTTTTCCCCGTGGATCAATCAACAGGAGGATTTTTGATCTGCCTGATAGATGATAAAACCAGGTCTCGCCGACATCATCAACCGCTGATGGATCGAAACGATTTTAACAGTCGATCAACGATGATGCCGATCTTACAAGGGAATGTGGCTTTTTGCTGTTGTGGTCAATTCTTGCAAACCCGTTCCGGCCAGGCTCACGCTTCCCCTGCCGCCGCGGCCATCTCACGCGCGTGTTCCACGTATTCCAGCGACTGGTGGCGGAAGTAGGTGTTGTAGAGCAAAGCGTAATGCCCGCCCTGTGCCAGCAGCCCCAGGTGGTTCCCCTCTTCAATGATGCGCCCGTTTTCCATAACGATGATGCGGTCGGCGGATTTAACAGTTGATAACCTATGCGCAATCAATATACTGGTCGACTGTTGCAGAATCAGGTCAAGCGCCTGCTGGATTTGCCATTCGGTGAAAGGATCAATGCTGGCCGTGGCTTCATCGAGGATGAAAATTGCCGGGTGCTGCACGAGCACTCGCATCAGCGCCACGAGCTGGCGCTGCCCCATCGAGAGCCGGGTGCCGCGTTCGCCAACTTCAGTGGCCAACCCCTGCGGCAGGGTATCGAGCCATTCTCCATCACCGATCTTGCGGGCCAGAGACAGGATTTCTTGATCAGTTGCGTCACGCCGGGCGTAACGGATGTTCTCTTCGACCGTTCCAGAGAAAAGGAAAGGCACCTGCGAAACCACACCCAGCCTGCGCCGGTAATCCTCGAGGTTGAAACTGCGGATGTCGTGCCCGTCAATCAAAATTCGACCTTCTTGAAATTCGTAGAAACGCGCGATCAGCTTGGCGATGGATGTTTTACCCGCGCCGGTGTGCCCCACGATAGCCAGGTTCTCACCCGCGTCGATCTTGAGGTTGAACCCCGAGAGGATCTGTTCGCTTTCTTTGTAATGAAAACTGACATTTTCAAAGATGATCTGACCTTTCAACGACGGCACCGCATCTGCAGCGGTCTGTACCACAGCCGTGGGGGTATCGATGAGAGCGAACACGCGTTCAGCAGCCGACAACCCGTTCTGGATTGAGCTCCAGAAAGAGGTGAGATTCATGATTGGAAAGAGAAACCGGTCAAGGCTGCTGATGAAGAGATACCAGGCTCCGAGGGTGACCACACCGGCTATAACGCTGTGGCCTCCGGCCAGCACCATCACACCCGTTGCGATCATCGCCATCGCGTTGAGGGTCGGAAACACAATCGCCAGAGCCAGCCCGCGCTTGACGTTGACTTTATATGAGGTGTCATTTGCAGCGGTAAACTCGTCATAGATACTGGCTTCTTGGCGGAAGTTCTTGGCCACCGAAATGCCGCTGACGGTTTCTTTGATCGTGGCGTTCACATTAGCCATGGCACGCATTCCCTGACGGGTGACCTTGCGGGCGATCGTACGGTAGAGAATACCCAGTACCGTCACGATGGGGATCAAAGCAAAAACATAAAGCGAAAGTTTCCATTCGATGACCAGCAGGATAACCGCCAAAATAAGGGCTTCAATGAACATGCTGGCAACATCGGTAATCAGCGACACCAGTTCGCCAAAATCACGCGTATCGGAGGTGATGCGCGAAACGATCTTGCCAGATGAAAACTCATCATAAAAAGAAAGGTCGTGTTCCACTGATGCGGTGTACGCCTGCGTGGAAAGTTCGGCAACCACCTCGGCGATGGCGGTGGTAATGAGCCGCCGCAGCGCCCAGTTGCAGAGCCACATGACCAGCCCAATAGCCATCACCGCGCCCGCAACAGCGATCACTCCCCACAGCGTCGGCAATCCTTCCAGCAGGTCTACCCCGCGGCTGACGGTGACCGGCATCAATGACCCTGCCCCGGCGATGGCCAGGGTGAGAAAAGAGATCAACACCAGACGCTTCCATTGCGGTTTGAAATAACCAATGATGCGGCCTACCAGGTCTCTGTCTGAATAGGTCCGGTCGTATTTTTCCGCGTCAAGCCCGTCAAAGAATCCCATAATTCCCTTCAAGAACCGTAAACCGGGTTTCGAGATCTACATCACGTTCTGATTCGTGGCTCTCGAAAACCAGATCTTTTGATTTATTCGCTAAATATTCTGCGATACGCCTCGCTGGTTTGCATCAGCTCTTCATGCGTGCCAGAGGCTGCCAGCCTGCCGTTCTTCACCACCAGGATGAGATCAGCCCAACGGATTTGTGAAAGGCGGTGCGTGATGATAAAAGTGGTTCGCCCGCGCGCCGCAGCGTATATGGCGCGCTGGATTTTGTCTTCGGTAGCAGAGTCAATGGCGCTGGTTGAATCATCCAGCATCAAGATGCGCGGATCGGTCAAAAAAGCGCGTGCCAGCGCCAGGCGCTGTCGCTGTCCGCCTGAAAGGGTGATCCCGCGTTCGCCGATGACGGTGTCATATCCCTTTTCAAATGTCATGATGAAATCGTGAGCCTGGGCGGCCATGGCTGCAGCTTCGATTTCTGATTGTGTGGCGCCTGGTTTGCCAAAAGCAATGTTTTCTGCAATCGTACGCGAAAAAAGGAAGATATCCTGCTCGATAATTGAGATACTGCGCCGCAGGTTCTCAAGGTTCCAGTCGCGCACGTCCACGCCGTCCACCAGCACCTGCCCATCGGTGACATCATAGGTGCGGTTGATCAACCTCACCAGCGAAGTCTTGCCCGACCCCGTCTGCCCAACGATGGCCACCGTCTGACCAGGTCGAACTTTGAAGCTCACATTTTCAAGAACAGATTCTCCGCTCTCGTAGCGGAAAGTCACATTGCGGAACTCTACTTCCCCGCGTAACGGCTGCGCATACCCGCTGGTATTCTGATCAAGGTTGTTTTCGCGGTTCATAACATCGAGGATGCGTTTTGCACCCGCCAATCCGAGAGAGATGCGCGAATAAGCCCACAGCGACGCGAAGGTCGGAAAGTCAAGCATCAACAGCAAGCCAAAATAACCCACCACACCGCCAATATCCACCAGACCCTGGCGGTAGAGAAGCAAGACGTGCAGCAAACCCGCTCCAAGCGCAACAGCGTAAAGCAGCATGGGCAGGAATTTGGCTTCCTTGCGCCCCTGGGCAATCACCGCCTCTTTGTAGCGGATAACGTTGCGCTTGAAGAGGTCAATCTCACCGGTTTCCTGCGCTGATCCTTTGACCGTCTCGATACCGTCAAGGGATTCGTTCAAACGGATGTTTAGCCCGCCGAAAGATTCACGCACTTCCTCGGTGATGGGGGCCAGCCCGCGCATGTAGATTTTGAGGGTGACGAAATACAGCACAACAAAGATACACGGAACGAGCAGCAACGATGGATGATAACGCGGTGCGTAGAGGATCGGAAAGACCAAAAAGGTCAGTGACCCCACAACCATGTTCAGCCCCGGGCTGTAGAGAAAGTTGACCTCACGCACGTCATTGGTGGCACGCGCCATCGTATCACCCACCGGCTGAAGATTATGAAAGGTCATGCTCTTGCTGAGCAGGCTGGCGTATAGCTCGCGGCGCACATTGCGCTCGATACGCTGCGCGCAGAACTCGAAGCCAAAGTTACGTGAAAATTGCAAAATCCCTCTGGCTACTCCAGCCGCAACAATGATCAAAAAGATTCTAAAAAGCGCGTTTGGATCAAACACCGGCGCAGAAACGACGTTGAAGGCTTCGCCGACCTGCACCTGCCCTACGGCCATCAGCGCAGCGTTGCCAAAAGCACCAATGAGGGCAATGAGCAGGATCCACCACTGCCGCAGGGAATGTGAAATGATCCAACGCACAGGTGAGCGGCGGTCGGTGGTGTATTGCGGGGGGATGGTGAATTCAGCGGTTGTTTCCTGTATCATGGCAGAAGTTAAGTCTATCACGACTTGACGCCGCAGACTTTTAAAAACACAATATTTTAAGATTGGATTGATTTGATCAAAAGAATCAGGCGGGGCAGGCCCAACCCTGCCCCGCGGTAGATATCATAAGCCCGAAACGGTTAAGACTCCGGCATCACAGGGGGCTGCGCCAGCGGAGGTGGGGTGCTGACGCCATGCAACCTTCGGAAGGTAAGCGTCCAGACATTCGATGAATACACAGTGAACGCGCCACCTAAGAAGCTCAACGGAGAAAACACGACCATGAAGAAGGTCATGAGCGCCACAAAACCGCCAATAATCCAGGGCCACACCTCAGGAGCGAACAGACTGGTGATGCCATACGCAATTCCACCCGGAACGGCCGCCACGAGCGCGCCGGGCACCACAAGCAGCAGGTAAGCAGGGATGAGGAGGAATACAGCGATCATCATCGCCACGCCCACTCCAATGCCCACACCTACCATCACCAGACCCATGAGGAAAGTGTTTTTGAAATTGGTCTTATAGAGCGTCCAACCGCGGCGGAAAGATTCCCACACGCCTGTGTTTTCGAGTGTGTTGTAACGCGCCACATACTGGCGCAGCAGCGAGACAAACCACATGAAGATGGCAAATGCAATGATCAGCAGAACAAAGATGATCATCCCGATGATTAAACCGGTGTTCAGTGAGGCGGTCACAGAATCAGCAAGCCGAAACGCCATCCAGACGATCAGCCCCACAAGGGTCATCACAACCGCAAAGGCCGGGGTGCCGATCAGCAGGTCGATCAGAAACAGACGCCAGGCGCGCCGGTTCCAGCCCAGCTTCCATGCTTCTTTGAAGCGATATTTTATGCCTGTTTGTTCGTGCTCATCCACCAGACGCATCACAGCCGTTTCAGAAGGATAACGGACAAGTGCCAGGAGCAATCCAATAACGATAGAAAACAGGATAATTCCCCCGATCAGCCAGGCCATGGTTTCGAAGGCCTTCTGTTCGGTGGCAAAAAGCGGAGCAATATTCTGCTCGATCCAGTCCTCCACCTCAGGGTACCAGGCGGGAGGTGTAAAGTTTTGGATGATACCTCCGTTTTCGAAATTGGCTGAGTAGCCCGAACTGCTTCCGCCGCCACCGCCGCTGCTGCTGGCACCACCACTTAAGGCAAGCAAGAGCGCAAACAGCCATAAGAGTTTGTATGACCACAGGATCTGCCACGCACGTTTAAGCACACTTCCAATATTGAACATTCGAGACTCCTTCTATTTGAACCTACCACCATATACGTAATCTGCAACCAAAAAGACGCATTGAACGAGAAGAAAAAACGATCACAAAGGGGCAGGTCCGAAAACCCGCCCCTTCAATGAATAACTGGTGATCGTCTGTCACCATCCAGCGGATGATGCACTCAATGCTTATGCGTCGCGCGTGTACAGGTTCAGGTCTCCAGAGAAGTCACTATCATTGCCATAATAAAGAGTACGCAGCAATGTCAGCGGGTATGGTTTGGCAGTGATGGCCGGATCAGCGAAATAGATTTCGATACCGCTGCCGGTGTTGCCAACAAAGACGCTGTCTGTGAAGGATACCGATCCGCTGTCGATCTGGAGGAAGATACCATCCGTGGCGTAGAATTCTTCAACCCAGTCACCATCGCTATCATAAACACCGTTGTTGAGAGAAATGACCTTGTTGATAGCCGCTCCGCTTCCCGCCTGGCCGTTGATGCCAAACTTGTTATTTTGAATCAGAGCGTTATTAATCGTTATCTTTCCGGTTGTGGTGAGCACCACACCGCCGTTGTTATTGATGACATCCATGCGGTTGAGGGTGATGCCGCCAGCGCCAGCGTTGATGGTGATCGAATCACCGAGAAACGAATCGTTGAATTCATTCTTGTAGTAAGTGCCGAGGAGTGTGAACGAACCAGAGGTATCAACGTAGAGGCTGCGGTCATTTCTGCTGGAGATAATGGAATCCAGAATGACATTGCCGTTGGAATTGATCCTGATCCCGTATCCAGAATCGTTATTTCCATTCGACCACATATAAGCACGTTTAACCGTGATGTCGCCAGAGCTTGAGTTGATCTCCAATCCATCACCATACGGGAAGACGCTCTGAATCTTATCCACTGTAACAGCTCCGGCAGAAGATACATGAATGCCGTCAGACAGGTTGGTGTCGTTACCTGCACCCTGGACGATGATGTTCGTCAGTTTCACAGATGAGGGTTTCCCAACGCCGAAATCATCGCCCACCCAAATCGCATGGTAAAGGGCCCAGCTGGAAGAGATGTTGCTCAACACCGCAGGTCCCTGCGTAAAGACCACCAACCCAGATCCCCCGTTATGGCTGGTGAGGTACATCTGCCCCGGTTTGGAGGTTGATGTGGCCTGCACGCCGCCAGTGGTCACGCCGTTAGTCACACCGCCAAGACTGTTGTTGAGATAGACACCATCCGTACCATTGTATTCAATATAAAGGTTCTTGGTGGTGGTCAGTTTAATTGGACCATAAGAATGGATATCGAATCCCCTGTACCCATTTGAATCCACCCAGCGGTCGAGAGTGTAGACAAGCGTCACACCCGGTTTAACCGTGCCAGAAGAAACCTCGTTGAACACGTAAATACCGTTGCCTGAATTTTTACCTGTTCCCACATTGGTTAGGGTTACAGATCCTTTAGAGTAGATCGTCACACCATCGGATCCATTCGCGCCGATCCATTCGCCGGTGGTGTTGTTGACCATCACCGTCCCGGTGCCCGCAGTGTTATCGATGTAGATACCGCTCCAACCATTCCAAGTGGCGCCAACGCTGGTGAGCGACACATTGCCTTTAGAGTAAATTTCCACACCAAAGCCATTGACGGCTTTATTGAAAGACACCTTGGTAATTGTCACCGGTTGCGGTATCGCTGCACCACTGTTGTTGATCATGACCCCGTTGAGCGAACCTGAGGACTCTCCGGTAATCCACGAAACTGCACCCTGAGCGAAAATCTGGGCATTCCTGTAGTAGTTATCCAACACAACCGTGCGGTTAATCGTGATCGGTTTGCCAGGTACCGGGCTGTTGAGATTGATCCCGGCGTAAAGGTTCTCGTTGGCTTTGATGTCGCTCATTGTGATACTGCCGTCGGTGTAAATCCGCACGCCGTTCCAACCGTTTCTATTGAAATTGTTTGTGGGGCGGGCTGTACTGCGGGCGATGATTACATTACCCTTGGTATTGATTTCGGCGCCGTTGGCATAGGAAGATGGAAACGCCAATGCAGAATCCACGTTGAGACCGATTTGATAAAAGCCGCCATCTGCAAACGAGTAAGCATGCAGCAGGATGCGATAGTCTCCTGGCTGCAGGATAAAGTGCGGCACGTCATCACCATCATAGTAATCGGCGAAGAGAGTGTTACCATCGCTGTCGTAGAGGTTCCAGTAGCCATCGAAATCCAGGTAGACATCAAGGGCAAGGTCGTAATCGATTTCAGTGACGGTGAAAACCCAGCTGGCTTCATTTCCACCGTAGATTAAGCCATAGTTGTCGATATCGGTCTGGAAGAAGCCGGGCAGGTTAGCGGTCATGCTGCTGTCGAGATTTATCGTGTGCCCGCGATCATAGTTCCCCTCTACATCCACGCCTTTCAACGTCACTGCACCCCCTGAATTAACGTACAGGCCAAAATTATTGTAATTGAAATTGCTATCGGTGATGTTTACCCCGGCCGGTGTCAGACTGGCACTGGAAGAGTTGTCAAGATAAGCGCCATAGATATAGGAATTTTCGGGGTCATAATTCTTGATAGCATTGACCCGATTGAGCGTGATGGCGCCGGAAGTCGTTACGGTGATTCCGTTTTCACGGTTATCAATAGCTTCTACATCAGTCAGAGTCACCGCACCCTTTGCATAAATGTTCAAACCCTGCCCTTGCGAACCATAGATCTTTACTTTTGTGAGCGTAACAGGGGCGGCAGCAGAAGACATGTCATTGATCATCACACCGTAACCGTCATTGTTTCTAATCATGCCGGTTGTCCAGTTGACGGCCCCCAGAGTAATAAGCGTCATCCCATGATTATGGTTATCCTCGACGGTGATATCGGTGATGGTTGTGGTCTTGGCTTCGGTCATGGATTGGATATAGATTCCCTGGTCAAAGTTGCGTGCCACGTACGTGGCACCCAGTTTGATATTGCCATTGGTGAAGATGCCAAGACCATACCCGGTATTTTCGGTTACCATGCTGATTTTCCCCGTGGAAGACTTGCCAACAAGCACGTCACCGGTGCCATAGGTGTTGTCAATCGTAATACCGGATGCCGGGAACGTGAAATCACGATCGACAATCCCTTCATCATCACTAATCGAGAGCTGGTACCAGAACGGCGTCGTGTACCAGGGCCACACATAAACGTTATATGTTCCACCGCTGACGATTCCTGCATCAATGCTGACAGGCCCATCAGAATCAACTACAGCCATTCCCAGCCAGTTCCAGTATTGGTCAAACAGCTGGATTTCACCGCGGAATGTGTCGGAATTGAATTCGAGCACAAGTTCCACAGCATCCGGAACATCAAACCAGAAGTACAGATTGCCATTCCCCAGCCCCTCAATGGTCTCTCCATAACCGATGAATGCATCTTTGTAAGCGTTCGAAACGGAGGTAACCCCATTGATGGTCACCGTTCCGCGAGATTTGATATCGATGCCGGTAGAACCTGAGCGAGAGACGTTGACGTTGGTGAGCGTCACCGGTTTGTTGGTCGCGGCATACCGGTTGTTGATCATAATACCGTCGGAATGATTATCATAAACATCCAGGTTGGTCAGGGTAACCGGGCCATAAGTATAAATATAGAGCCCAACACCCTCGTAGGTGTTGCCGATGGAATTGGTAAATCCGCCGGTGGAGGTCATGGTCACCCCGCCGCTGGCCGGGATCAGGGTCAGTGATCCGCTGGCTGGCGCGCTGATGAAAATCGCAGTGTCAACGTTGCCATAAGCATCAATGTTGTTCAGGGTGACCAGTCCGATGGTGTAAATGTTCAGACCAAATTCACCGTTGTTGCTGATTGCATTGGTGCCGGTGAGTGAAACCGCTCCGCTTCCTTTGCACGCGCCAGATTCGAGGAGACAGTTGACCACTTCGATGCCTGTGGAACCGTTTTCATTGGAAGAAATGTTGCTCATGGTTACGGCACCGATGGAGGTGATGCGCAGCCCCACCCAGCCGGAATGATAGATATCGAGGGTACCGGCAGTGACCGTTTTTGGAGTGAGGGCAATCGAATTGTCAAGCGTCGCGCCGTCTCTTTGGTTGCGGTGCAGGCTGGTATTCAACAGTTTGATGTTGCCCGCACTTCTGACAAAGATACCGGCGTTCGTGTTGTTCGTGACCCAAGAATTCGGATTTTTGCTTGATCCCTGGATAATCACATCTGCACTGCCAAAGGAATTGTCAATATAGATGCCAGTGTTGTACGGAGCACTGTTGGCGTAGGGAATGGTGGCGTTGTACCGGTATTTCAACAGGTAGGTGTAGTCATCCTGCCAGTCACTGTTCCACACCATCGAAAGGTAATACTCGCAGGTTCTCGGCAGGGTCAAAATGCCTGATTCAAAGGGGTCTGACCAGTATCCAGATTCATCTGACCAGAGCAAATCGCCGGTTGAGGCATCATACAGTTCCATCACGGCGAAACCGGTGTAATTCATGGTAATTGAAATCTGCGCTCCGGCCTCACCCATGAAGTTGAACCAGGTCTGGTCAACGGCGTACCCGCTGAGATCGATGCTCTGGTATTGAGGGAGCATCATGCCCGAGTTGTTATTGGAACCAACGCCATTCAGAGTGACTGCACCTTTGGAGAGGATTTCAATGCCGTTTCCGTGCGCCCTTTCAACGGTAGCATCTGTTAATTTCACCGGTTGAGCAGTTGCCGCGCCGCTGTTGTCAATGTAAATGCCTCGCTGCCCGGGTTGAAAAACCGAGACAGAAGTGAGCGTCACCGCGCCCTTGCTGGTGATGTAGAAGCCGTACGCATCGAAATAATTGGCCGCGGCATTGCTGATGGTTACCCCGCCGCTTCCAAAGGTGTTGTTGAGGTTGAACCCTGAACCGCCGTAACTCTCACTCCATGACTGATCCACCCACACCGAATCGATGGTGATCGCACCCTTGCTGTAAACCGTCACCGCGGTATTGCCGGTGTTATAAAGATTCACTCCCGTGATTTTTACGGTACTGCCAGATGGATTGAAATGATCACCAATCACGATCCCACCCTGGGTGTTGTTGTTCATTCGCATGGTGAAAGAAGGTTTGCCATTGATCGCCACCGGCCCGTTGGAATAGACTTCCACACCCACAAGGCCATTGGCGTCAAACTTGCTCTGCTGCGGGTAACCGAGCACCTCGGGCAAAGAATTGAGGGTCACACCGCCAGTTTTGCCCGGGAAGTTGTTGACCACAAACAGACCTGAACCGGTGTTTACGCGGGCAGAAATACCGGTGATCGTCACGGCACCTGCCGCATAAATGTCTAAACCATCAAATGTACCCGCAATGCCGTTAAAACTGAAATCCATTGTGGTCTGGTACGGATTGAGGATGGTAACCGATCCGGCACCAAGACATTTCGTTCCATCGAAAAGGCAGGTATCGATGATCGCACCTTCGCTTGAATTATAGGTGGCGCTCACGTAAGAAAGGGTAACGTTGCCTTTTGCGTGAACCCGTAAGCCTTCAGCGGTATTGTTATTGAAGGTGCTGTCTGAAATGCTCACCGTGGTTGAGGATTGCGTGCTGCCATTCCAGTAATCATCTGTGACCAGCAAACCCTGATAGCCATTGTAAGCCGCGGTAACATTCTTTGCCGTGACCGGCCCGATGGTCCACACCCAGATGCCGGCATCGTCATTGCTCCTGGCCTGAATATTCTCCAGTGTGACGGGCGCTATCGCAGCCTGGTTGCGAATCAACAACCCCCCTCCCCAACCCTCATAATTACCGGCGTCAACCAGAGTGTTATTGGAAAAGACACCGTTCTTGACCGTAACCGCACCCCTGGTTTCGATCACCATTCCGTCACCGCCGTTGCGGCTGGAGGAAATGCCATCAACGGTTACCGTGCCATTGGAGTAAACAAACGCGCCCTGGTCGTTATCTTCAACTTCAGAATTGGTGATGGTTACCGGGTAGGCCGATGTGGTCGTCGAATTATCCACCACCAGGCCAACCCCGAGGTTTTCGGTCGTTTTTACCCCGTTGATCGTTACCGCGCCGCGCTGATCGATAACCAATACGCCGTCGCCCGATGTGTTTTTCACATCCAGGTCATTCAAAATCGTGCTTCCAGTGACAGACGCAATCGTCACACCGCCTTGGATCGTGAATCCAGAGAGGGTGAATCCTGCCGCGGTACCAGCCACGGTCACATCACCGATGATCGTGGTATTTTCTGAGCCGTTCACACCGATCAGGCCGTTGAGCTGCTTGAGGAAGATGCTGCTCGTCCCATCGATGACAACACCAGCCGCGCTTTCGTCATAGATGCCCGCCTCAACGTAAATCTTCTTATCGGTAGGAACGAGGCCGTTGGCGTCAATGAAATTCAATACCTCTGCGATGGTACCCGTGCCTGTGGCCTGAAAACAGGTCGTGCCCGGTGTGGTTCCGGCAGGGCAGTCGCTCTGCCAGCCCGGAAGGCCATCAATATCGAACACCCAGGCATACTTTTGCGTGCCTACCATAAAATAGGGATCGCCGCCGCGCAGCAGTGCAGCGGTTTCCTGGCTGGCCATCACCAGCGGATCCCCATCTTCGTTGGCCAGGATTACCTCACCGTCAGAGGAAAGAGTCTCACCAGGTTCTGGCGTTTCTTCCAACGCTGGAGTTACGGTTGGCAGGGGTTCTTCCACCGCTGTTGATTCGGTCGCCGTTCCTTCGGGGGTTGGTGTGGCTTCCATCACGGGGGGTTCGGTTTGCACCGGCTCCCCGATCCCCGGTTCCGCGGCGGCCGGAGTTTCTCCGCTTGTGCCGCCATCATCAGCAAAAACGCTGCTCGTAGAAAACAACACGAACAGCGCTGCCAGTAACAATGCCAACGAAATCGTTTTGAAGTATCTTTGCATGATTCCCCTCCAGCGTAGCCCTTATAAATTCAATTGAAAAAAGTGCTTCAATTTCCGCCTAACTTAATGATGTTATCACATTGACCCTTCTAATACAACAGACAGAATATTGTTTATCAATGGTGGCTTTTTCGTAAGAGATCTGGTCATTAGACCCCATATTTGTGAGGTCTGCCAAAAAAATCCCCCGGCATCTAATCATCAGATGCCGGGGAGAGGTGTTTCAGATGGACTGGCGTCTACAGGTGATATGTCTTGAGATTGGCATCTCCGGTGTAATCGCTGTCATTGCCAAAGTAAATCGTGCGCAAGAAGGTTAGCGGATAAGGCGGCGCTGCATAGAACTTGATCTCGATCCCACTGCCGGTGTTCCCCACGAATGCGCTGTCAGTGAACGAAACTGCCCCGCCGTTCAGTGTAAGCTTGATGCCATCGGTGTTGAACACTTCGAAGGCTCCGTCATGATCTTCGTCGAAAAGCCCATTGCTGAAAGAAAACACTTTGTTAAACTCGGCGCCATTACCCGCTACAGCAGAAACGCTGTATTGGTTATTCTGGATGAGGGTATTCTTTATGGTAAGTTTTCCTGTCGTCTCGAGGATGGTTCCTCCAGAATTATAGATCAAATCCATCCGGTTCAGATTAATTCCGCCAGTGCCGGCATAGATTGTGATTGAATCGCCGGCATAGGAATGATTGAATTCATTCTTGTAGTATGTGCCAAGCAGGGTTACTCCACCCAGGGTATTGATATAGAGGTTATGGTCATTTCCATTGGAAATGATCGAGTCTAAAATCACACCTCCCACCGCATTGATCATGATGCCATACCTGGTGTCGTCACTTCCGTTCCACTTGGTGAGTGCCTTCTTCACTGTAACCAGGCCCGCGGTTGAGAAGATGTCCAGTCCATCTCCATAATGACCAACCGCGTGTATCTTTGTGATGGTCACAGGACCGGCCGCATGGATATGAACCCCATCTGTTGGAAGTCCACTGGCGTTTGAAAATTCCGTCACAATATTGGTTAGAGTGACTGATGAAGGCCTGCTGGTTTCCGATCCTTCAGATCCGATCAGGATGGAATCGTAATAAGTATTGGCTGAATAGGTATTGTACAGGGCAACAGGTCCCTGGCTGTAGAGGAAGAGACCATAGCCGCCCCAGTGGTTGGTAATGCGAATTTGACTGGTCGAGGTTTCAGGTGTTCCTCCACCCAAAACCACTCCTGCTGAAGTGCCCCCGGTCGCATTATTCAGGTAGATACCGGTGTCACTGTTCATATCCACGTACAGTGTTTTGGTGGTGGTCAGCCTGATCGAACCATTCGATAGGATGTCGATACCCCGGTAACCATTGTAATCCACCCAGCGGTCTAGAGAGTACGCGACGACAACCCCGGGCTTCACGGCTGCCGTTGAGTATGTGTTATCAACGAAAATACCACTCCCACCATTCGAAGTTGATCCCACGTTGACAAGAGTGACACTCCCATTCGAATTAATGTAAAGCCCTGCGAATCCATTCGCCGCGATCAATTGCCCGGCGGTGTTGTTTACGGTAACAGGGCCGCTTCCGCTGGAATTGTCGACATAAAGCCCAAATTGGTCATTATTCCATGCCGCTACGCTTGTGAGGGTGATGCCGCCGCTTCCTTCCACATCCAGACCGGAACCAACAGTGGCATTCTCAAACCTGACTTTACTGATGGCAATCGCCTGAGGAGATGAAGCCAGGGTGGTGAATACCCCGGTTCCGAACATTGACCCCGATGATAATCCTGTAGTCCAGGAGACGGGTCCATACGAATGGATATCCAGATTCTGGTAGTAGTTGTCGGTCATATAGAGTTTATTAATCGTGACCGGTTTGCCTGTTGTCTCCGCAGAGATATTCACACCTTTATAGAGGTTGCCATTTGCCACAAGGTCGCTGAGGTTTACGCTGCCTGCTGCCCAAATGCCCAATCCGTTCCAACCGTTTTTAGTAAAGTTATTGTTATTACGGGCAGTGCTGCGAGCCACGATGACACTGCCATTCGTTTCGATTCCCACCCCGTTGGCGCTGGTACCACTGGCGAAATCCCCGGGATCAGCATTAAGACCAAGGTTGTAAACACCGCCCGCATCATTCGCGTATGTGTAGATCATGACATGGTATTCACCTGGCTGGAGAATGTAGTGGGGAATACTGTTCACATCCCAATAATCAATGTCAATGTAGTTGAAATCACTGTCGTAGATCCCACCATAACCATCCATGAAAATATCCAGGTAGAGAGCCAGGTCATAATCCACATCAGTGACCTCGAAGGTCCAGGTGACGCTGTCTCCCCCATCGATCCAGCCATAGTCATCAACAAAAATCTCGTTATACCCCGGAAGGGTAGCGCTCAACGTGGTTCCCAGACCAATCCAATCGCCGTGATCATAATTGTTTTCAACATTGACACCGTAGAGGGCCACGGTACCTTTGGAGTAGACATATAAACCATAGGAGTTGTAGGAAAAATCGCTGTCTGTGATCGTAACTCCTGGCGGGGTAAGGCTGGTACTTCCTCCATTATCGAGGTAAGCTCCATAGGTTAAGCTCCCGTAGGGGTTATGATTAAACTGAATCTTTGTGCGTGTCAGGCTGATGGCACCTTTCGTGGTGATGTAAAGCCCGTCACTTGCGTTGTCCATCACTATTGAGTCCGTTACACTTACTGCGCCCTTGCTGTACACATCGATTCCGTCGCTCCGCGAACCATAAACCCTTAATTTTGAAAGTGTCACGGGTGCTGAAGAATTTGCGCCTAAATTCCAAATCCCCACAGCGCTTGCAGGTGTTACCCACCCATTGTTCATCACCAGCCCTTTTGTCCAGGATACAGGTCCTAACGCCGTGATCACAACCCCATAAGCACCACTCTCTGAAGAAGTCACATCCGTGAGCGTGTTTGTTTTTCCCTGTCCATTGTTCGTAATATAGAGGCCATTCCCATAGTTTTCGGTTACTGTGGTATAGGTGACCAACAGGTTCCCATTTGTGTTAATGTCAATCCCTTCTCCGGTATTGTAAGCAGCAAGTGTATTACCGCTGAGTGTGGTTTTACCCAGGCTGATATTGCCGGTCCCAGCAGTGTTGTCAATTCTGATCCCCATGATGGAGATGGCATAATTGGAATCCAACACACCAGCCGGATCACTGATAGAGAGTTGATAAGCAAAAGCTCCCAGAGACCAGTTCCACGCTTCCAGGTGATAGGTACCACCGCTGACCGTTCCTGCGTTTATGCTTCCCGGATTCCCACCGCTCACATAAACTGAACCCAGCCAGTTATAATCTGGATCGTATAAAATAACGTTGCCCTGAAATTCGGGAGAGGTGAATGTAATGGTCAGATTTACCGCGTCTGGCACCACGAAATCAAAAAACAACGGGCCGGCACCCAGTGCCTTGATAGTCTCTCCATAATTGACTGAAAAATTGGTGTAGTAATTGGAGGTTGAAGAGACTCCATTAAGAGTCACCGTACCTTTCGAAAGGATATTGATACCGATATTACCGTTATTCCACACACTGACGTCTGTGAGCGTTACTGGCTGGTTAGTGGTTGCAAACTGGTTGCGGATATCAATGCCCATCCAATCGTTGTCGTGTACTTCAAGATTTTTCAGAGAAACGGGACCATAGGTGCGAATATACACACCTGAGAAATGTTTTGAACCTCCAATGGAGTTGCGGAAGTTGTTGGTATAGTTGAGCGTGACACCGCCGCCCGAAGGAATGACCGCCAGCTCGGTGTTCAAAGGGCCTGTTATATATAATCCCGCTTGAAAATTCCCAACAGCTTCGATGTTGTTCAGGGTGACCATTCCAATGGTATAGATATAAATCCCTGAATCACCATTGAAGTTCACATGGTTGGTTCCAGTCAAAGATACCGCCCCAGATCCGATACATTTACCAGATGACAAAATGCAATTGTGTACATCAATTCCACTGTAGGCATTCTCTGACGAATTGATGCTGCTCATCGTCACCGCTCCAATGGAATAGATATGTAAACCTGCTTGACCTGAATTCAGAATATCCAGGCTTCCTGCTGTAACGGCTTTGGCGCTGGCCGCATTGGAGTTGACAAGCGTGGCGCCGTTGTATTGGTTGCGATATAGAGAAGTTTTGAGCAGCTTGATGTTCCCCTTACTGTTGACATCAATACCATTGCCAGTGTTCTCTGAGACCCATGGATAAGGGTTGATAGACGATCCCTGGATCGTCACATCTCCACTGCCATAGGTGTTATTTATGTAGATACCGGAATAGTGCTGGCCAGAGACTGTGTAGGGAACGGCGGTGTTATATCGAAAATTCAACGTGTAAGTAGGATCACCCTGCCAGTTCCAGGTTACAAACAAATAATACATACCCGTAGAAGGCAACATGATCGCGCCAGAAGAGTATGTGGAAGTGGCATTTGCATCCAGGAGGTTTGCGCCTGTTGTCGTATCCACCAGGCGGATGTTCGCGGAACCCGAATAACTCAGCGTGATTGAAATCGATGCTCCAATCTGACCGGGAAAATTGAACCAGGTTCCTGTGTATGCGTCTGCTGTGAGGTCGACCGACTGGTATTGAGGCAGAGACCGGCCTGAGTGGTTATACGAATTCACACCGTTAAGCGTCACCGTTCCTTTGGAATAGATTTCCACACCATTGCCGTGTGCATACTCAACGTTGATATCCGTCAGGGTGACGGGTTGAGCGGTAACCGCGCTGGAATTATCCACATAGATGCCCTGAAGTCCAGTCAGATAAGTTGAGACGTTTTTAATCGCAACCGCTCCTTTGCTGACGATATAAATACCATAAGAACCTGTGTATTTGGCCCCAGCGTTGATAATGCTCACACCGCCACTGCCAGCGAGATTTTCGAGATAAATCCCCGTGTTAGCGGTGTAATGGTCATCACTCAGCTCATGATTCACCCAAACCGAATCAAGGTTGATGGTTCCTTTGCTGTAAATCACGATCGACCTGACCGGGTTGTCAACCAAATCCACGCCCTTAATCGTTACCGTGCTCCCCGTCGGATAAGTGCTATCACCAATTCTGATCCCCATGGCTTGATTGTTTTCAACAAAGATGGTGAATTTCAGATTTCCATTGACTGCCACCGGTCCATTGGAAAAAATGGAAATTCCCGCATCATTGTTGCTGATGAACATGCTTTGTTGAGAAGTGGTCAAGATTTCAGGCAGGACGTTAAACGTCACCCCGCCAGTTTTTCCTGGATACCGGTTATTCACCTCAATTCCACTCCCGGTGTTTCCGCTGGCAGAAATGCCAGTCATGGTCACTGCCCCGCCAGAATCGATCCCCAGTCCGCTGAATATTCCCGCAGATCCGTTCCAGTTAAATTCCATTGGAGCCTGGTATGGGTTCAGAATGGTTACCGTTCCAGTGCCTGAACACTTCGCTCCATCCCACACACAATTATCAACATACACGCCGTTCCAGGCGTTATCGCTGCCATTGACATAAGAAAGTGTAACGTTCCCCTTCGCTTCAACCTGCAACCCGACTGCGGCGTTGCTGTTAAAGACACCGTCAGAAATTGAGACCGTCGTCGGGTACGTCCAAATCGTGTGTGGAGCAATGAACATTCCGCGCCCCCAGTTGTTCGAGGCATTGATGGTTTTAGCTGTGATCGCCCCGATGGTCGTCACCCAGACGCCACTATCACCGTTGCCATTTGCCTGAATATTTTCAAGAGTGACGGCGGCGGTGGTGGTTTGATTATGGATATTGAGTCCAATCCCCCAGTCCTGAAGATAGTTGTCGTCATAGAACTGGTTATCAGAGAAAACACCATTTTTAATGGTGACTGCTCCAAGGGTTTCAATATACATACCTGTGCCATAGTTGCGGCTGGCAGACACCCCGTTGATCGAGATGGATCCCTTAGAATAGATTTCGGAACCCAATCCGTTGTCGTCAAATTCACTGTTGGTGATGGCTACCGGGTAGGCGGTCGTTGAACTGGTATTTTCGAGATACAAACCGGCGCCCAGGTTGTCACTGGATTGGATGTTTGTGAGTGTTACTGAACCGCTTTGTCCTTCTACAACCACCCCGGTGCCATTTGCGTTTTCTACCACCAGGTCATTAAGGGTTAAACTGCCCAGGTTCGAGCTGAAGGTCACACCGCCGTTAATCGTGAAACCAGATAGGGTAAACCCACCAACCGTCCCACGCACGGTTACATTGCCATTGATGATGGTTTCATCTGAACCATCCACCCCGATTAAGCCAACAAGCTGTTTTAAGAATATGCTCGAAGTTCCATCGATCACAATTCCGGTATACCCGAGCGCAACCTGTTCGTTGTAAATTCCGGCCTCAACATAAATCTTTTTATCGGTCGGCACCAATCCATTGGCATCGATAAAATCTAATACGGTCTCAATCGTGTGGCTTCCTATTGCCTGAAAACAGGTCGTGCCCGGCGTGGTGCCGGCAGGGCAGTCGGTCTGCCAGCCTGGCAGCCCGTCAGTATCAAACACCCAGGCGTATTTTTGTGTGCCCACCATAAAGTAAGGGTCACCGCCTTGCAGCAGAGCGGCGGTTTCTTCGCTGGCCATCACCAGCGGATCCCCGGCTTCATCCGCCAGGATCAATTCTCCATCGAGAGGGAGGCTTTCCTCGGGGAACGGTGTTTCTTCCACCGCAAGGGGTTCAGTTGGAAGGGGTTCTTCGGTTATCAGGGGGTCAGCGGTTGTTTCTTGGGGAAGTGGTGTTTCTTCAGCCACAGGGGTTTCTGTTGTGGGCGGCTCATCGGTTGGCGTTACTTCTCCGCTGTCTGATTCAGCAGCTACCGGGGTTTCGCCAGTCGCCCCCCCATCATCAGCAAAAACGCTGCTCGTGGAAAACAACACGAACAGCGCCGCAAGCAAAATTGCCAGAGTGAAGGTTTTTGCAAGTTTAAACATGACACCCCTCCCAAGCAAACATGGATTTTAAATTTTAGGAATTTCACGTTGAGGATATTATGAAGAAGACCCGCTTAAATTCAGTTTATCACGCCCCTTTTTTATATTCAAGCACCAAATAGTAGGAGATAAATTCCCCGGCATCTGATGACCAGCTGCCGGGGAGTCAAGTTAAATCCAATTTTTAACTTTGCTTATTCCTTCATCCCTAGAGAAATACGCCCGCGCTCTGGCTCAACTTTAAGGATGGTCACCTCAATGATGTCACCCACCTGCAGCGCGGCGCCCGGTTTTAACTGGGTGCGGTGCAGTAGGCCATCCTGTTTGACACCAATATCGACAAAGATGCCGAAATCGACCACGTTGCGCACCGTTCCCTTGAGTTTCATTCCCACAGTCAAATCTTCCATTTTGAGCACGTCAGATCGCAGGATAGGAGCGGGAGCATCCTCACGGGGATCGCGCCCTGGCCGAACAAGCTGCTCAAGGATGTCTGAAAGGGTTGGCACGCCGCAGCCGATCTCCTCCGCCAGTTCCTCCACCGGCCGCTTGCGCAGCCTGTCAATGGCGGCCTGGCGTTCCTCGAAGGGTGCATCAGCGCTGACGCCGGCCACTTCCAGCACAGCGGTGGCCACCGGGTAGCTCTCGGGGTGAATGGCACTGGCATCCAGCGGGTTCACGCCCCCACGGATGCGCAGGAATCCGGCAGATTGTTCATAGGCTTTTGGCCCAAGGCCAGGCACGCTGCGCAGGCTCTCACGATCGGGAAACGGACCCTGTTCATTACGCACGGCCACAATCTTTTCCGCCAGTTTAGGGCCGATGCCTGAAACATACCCCAGCAGAGCCGCTGAAGCCGTGTTAACCTCCACACCCACGCGGTTGACCACGTCTTCCACCACGCCGGTCAGTGCTGCGGCCAGCGCGGTTTGATCCACATCGTGCTGATAGAGGCCGACGCCGATCGAGCGTGGGTCAATCTTCACCAGTTCAGCCAGCGGATCCTGCACCCGGCGTGCGATCGAAACCGCGCCGCGGATCGAAACATCCAGGTCAGGCATCTCGGCGCGCGCCAGCGGGCTGGCAGAATAAACCGAAGCACCGGCTTCGTTGGTAATGATGTATTTCACCTGAGGCATCTCGCGCGTCAATTCAGCCGCCAGCTGTTCGGTTTCGCGTGAAGCCGTTCCGTTGCCTATCGAAATCAGGGTGACTTTGTGCTTCTCGATCAGGCTCTTTAGCTTTTCTTTCGCCTCTTTCCACTGTTTCTGGGGCTCATGCGGGTAGATCGTGCCCGTGTCCAGCAGTTTTCCTGAAGGGTCAACCACCGCCAGCTTGGTTCCGGTGCGAAAGCCAGGGTCAAGCCCAAGAACCGTCTGATTGGCCAGGGGCGGCAGACCCAGCAGCGCCTTGAGATTGGTACCGAAGACCTTAATGGCATGCGTCTCAGCCGCCAGGGTCAATTCGCGTCGCACATCGCGCTCGATGGCAGGCAGCAGCAGGCGTTCGGCAGCGTCGGTAATGGCCATTTCAAGTTGGCTGCAGAAGGGGCTGCGCAGGTCTGGTCTGAAAACATTGACAATGCAGAGCTTCCAATCTTTCTCTTCGAGTGCAACCTTCACCCGCAGCACTTTTTCGGTTTCGCCACGGTTCAGGGCTAAAACCTGGTGAGGGCGCATGCGGTTGACCTGACCGCTGAACTCGTAATAAGTTTCATAAACCGCCTTTTCATCAACGGCGTCTTCGATCTTCTCACTGATGATCTGGCCGTTCTGCATGGCTTTCTGGCGCACCGCCGCGCGGATTTCGGCGTGGTCACTGATGGTTTCAGCAACGATGTCTCGCGCGCCAGCCAACGCGTCTTCAATGGTGAGCACCTGCTCGTTGAGGTATTCCTGTGCCGCAGCTTCAGCGGTAGAAGAGGTCTGTGCCTGCGTCAGGATCAGATCAGCCAGTCCCTGCAGTCCTTTTTCACGCGCCACCGAAGCGCGGGTTTTCCGCTTGGGTTTATAAGGCGCGTAGAGATCCTCAACAGCGGTGATGGTATCGGCTGCGGTCAGTTTTTCCAGCAGTTCAGGGGTCATTTTCCCCTGTTCTTCAATAGAGGCAATGACAGCAGTGCGGCGTTCTTCGAGTGCGCGACCTTTTTCGAGCAGCGTTTGTACCTGTCTTAACTGGTCTTCATCCAACGTGCCGGTGGCTTCCTTGCGGTAACGGGCGATAAATGGGATGGTGGCTCCACCATCCAGAAGTTCGATGGCAGCAGATACTTGGGTTGGGCGCAAATTCAGCGCCCTGGCAATGGATACAGCAAAGTCGGGCATGAGTAAACCTTTTCAATAATGAAATTTAAAACGGAGGTTATTCTAACACAGCCTTGAGGCCCACAGCCTTCATGGAACCAGGATCAGATCAATTCGAACAACGGGCTATTTACGAAGCCAAACGATACCGGGTTCTGCTTTACTCTCAGGAAAGGCTGGAATATTCGACACATTCCGGTGTGATTGCATCTCTTACGGTTAAAAAACCGCAGGAATCACCAAGATACAGCGGCCTTGCCCTTTACCTTTTACGGATCGGATGAGCCATTTGACAATTTATTCGTGTCTGAATATGATTAGTCCTGTTCCAGGAACATACGGTAAATTTATCGAAAGGCCCTGCCATTATCGAGAAGAATCATCAGCAGGAAATTGACTTTGCTTTATATCCCGATGCAAGCAAACGAAATAAAGGTATTGAAAAATGTTGTTTTTGATCGGCATCGATGACACAGATAACCCTAAAACCGGAGACACAGGCAGTCTGGCACAACGCCTGGGTGCGAAAATCGAAGCCAGCCGCAGCGGTAGGATGGTTTCGGTCACCGGCCACCATCTCGCACACCATCCTAACATCATTTCGACTTCTCAAAACCAGAGCGTTTGTCTGCTGGTCGACGCCGACCACGATGCTCAGCGCGACATCGAATTGATCTGCCGCACGTTCCTGATGCACGAATGCGCTGCCGGGTCGAATTCAGGCTTCGCGCTCGCCGCCTGGAGCTCGGTCTCGCCCGCCATTACCGCCTGGGGACGCCAGGCGAAGTCAGTTTTTCTCGACCGTCAAGAAGCGATGAACCTCGCCCGCGCGTATAAAATATCCATTGCCGGGTTTACCGGCAGCGGTCAGGGTGTCATCGGTGCGTTAGCTGCAATAGGTCTCTATTTTGACGGCAACGACGGCAGGTTCCTGTGGTTAGATGGGTTGCGCAGCCTTAAAGGAATTTTTACCCTGACCGATCTCGTCGAAACATGCGCGATCGACCGTGTCGAAAACCTGCGGGGCAGAAAGCCCATGCCCAACGATCGCATTCATATCAGCGAAGAAGCCTACCCTATCTTGCGCGACGGTCAATCGCTGCTGCTGGTTGAACCTTCCAAAAGAGACGAAACCTGGGAATGGAATACGATCAGCCCGGAAAAACTGAAACATCTCTCCTCCTGATGATCCGCGTCCGGGTGATTGATCCACATTTCAATTGAAATTGTTATCAGCTCGCCAGTACCTATTTCGATAAATTCGGTCTGGGAGCTTTTTTATAACGGATCTTAAAGGTGATACGGTTACGGGCGTTATCGCCCAGGTCGCCGCGGCCACCGGTTTTAATCCCGGTGAGTTCCAACACTTCGTCTTCCGTTGCCTGACCGGTCACGTTGTAAAAGGCAGCCCCTCCACCTGGGCAGGCATGAAACGAGATCGTCCCGCTCACCCAGCCTGTATCGTCTTGAACAAGAGAGACATTCCAGCGGAAGGGAGGATCCTCACCCTCGCCGCAGGCGCCCCCGCCGGCCCAGTCTCCTCCAAACTGCTGTAAGACGGTTTCTGTTTCTGCGGTGGTCGGAGAAACTTTGGTCTCTTCAGGCCTGACAATTTCAGGCATGCGCGTTTTTTGCCATTCAGTCAGTTCTTCGTCACAGGCTCCGCCAACATCCAAAGAACCGCCGATCACCCGTACCACTCTCTCAAAGGCGTAATTCTTGATCTCGCGCCTGACTTCCCGTCTGAGAACAGCGCGCACCACGCTTCCGGTCACCGGCTGGTTGGCAATCACCATCTCTTTGACGGCTTCGCCAACATTGCGCACAATGCGCCGACCCGGCGCACCCAGTTGATGCCAGATATCGCGGCGGAAGGCGTTAATCCTGCCAAAGAATTTGGTGGTCGCCTTCCGGCGGTCACCCCAAAAGCTGCGCAGAAGGTCTTCCTGTGACTTCAACTCGGCCTTTTTCTGATCGCAAAGTTTGTTCAGTTTTTTCAGGTAGCATTGATCGTTCGGATAGCGCTGCCTGGCAGCCTGACATTCGGCATCCAGTCGGGCTCGTTCTGCCTTGACCGCATTTAATTCAGCTTCGATCAACGACATATCGAGATCCTCATCCTGTTTGGATCTGACCATGACGGGTGCCATGAATACGCCACCCGAACCCATTCCCAGCCAGGCATCCCCCGCCAGCAGTTCCTCACTGACTGCCTGAAGCATCGAAGCGTCGTCATATGTGGGTCCCGGGGGCAGATGGCTGCCCTGTACCGGTTGGAGAAAACCTGCCGCAAAGAAAGCGCACGCCAGCAGGATCGAGAGCATGATGCGCAGCGATTTCATTGTCCGCCTCCTTCTACCAGGGCCAACCCGCTGACGAAGGCAAGCGCGTTCTTTTTATATCCCCACGCAAGCTGAGGGGCATAATACAACCGCCCGTCTTCCACCAGTTCTGAATCCAGGAGGGCGTAGAGATACGCATCCAGCCCTGCCGCTGCTGCCAGATCAGAGATCGTCATCTCCGCAGTGAACTGTTCCGGTACATAGCCTGTGGGAATGACGCCCGCGAGATCATGGGTGATTTCATCGCTACCCTCCAGCTCGCCGTTGATGAAAGTAAATTCCTTTTTGGCCGTGTAATACGTCCAGGTCTCGGCACGGGTATCTTCAAACGAACCATCCATTTGTTCTTCCTGGTAAAACAGAATGGAGAAAGCCTCCGGTGCGCCGTACTCCGACCGGATCAACGTCTGAGAAGGAGAAAGCTCATAAGAACCGGCGATGTGGTCAGCGGCTGGGACTTCTTCAATGACCTTTGCCAGAGACTGATAATCATCGAAGCCTGCCAGCAGAAATGCGCCAGTAACATACAGGAGTAGCAGCAGCGGCAGGAACACGACCAAAAGGGTAACGAGAGGGCTTCGTTTTCTGATCCTGGCTGGCGCAGGCGCTAAAACCTGGGCAGACGGCGGTACAGAATCCGTCGCAGCCGGTACCCACCGGTTGTTCTGAAAGGTTAACCATTGGTCCGCTGCCGGATCAAACGTCCACCAGACACCACCAGAATCCTGCAGTAGCAGCTTCTGCAACTCAGCCTGATATGCATTCGAATCGATCGCTCCACTGGAGTGACGGCGCAACAGCTCTAACGCCAGAGATCGAAGCGTGATAAATTCGGGAATTTGCTGAGGCTGGAAGGCGCCGCAGCGCGGACAAAGCGGATTCTTCTCGATCAGAGATGAACCACATTTTTCACAATTCATCATCCCGCCCTTTCTGCGTGCTGTTTATATGGGATGCTGATCTGCTATGAAACTGTCATGACAAAGGTGAAGATGAAAATATAATAACAAATTTGGTTCAGTGGTACAACTCGCAGCGAGAGGTTTGACACGCCCCACTACGCCTGCGATGAATTCTCTGATCGACGCCATAAGATTACTGCAACAAGAGGTGGAATCAAAAAAAGTGACCCTGTTATTCGAATTGATTTTTTTTTATTTTTCCCCTATAACTTAACCATCTCATACCATTATTGCTATTAAGGGAGGTAATAAATGAAAAAAATTGTGCTCGGATTGTTGTCCATCACCCTCGTGATTAGCCTCTTACTCGCGCCATCTAATGCAGCGCAGGCAGAGGATTGGACTGATCCTGTCATCACTCCGCTTAGCGGAACCTCTGACTTCACCACCAGAGTGGTCGACCCCATCTCCCTCCAGTACGGAATAACTAAAACTGCGCAAGGGCTCACCGTCCCCACCGGATTCCCGCTTGGCGAAAAGCAATTCGGCGGCAAGGCTGTGATCATCAAGGGATTGGAAACCGGAACAGCCACCTTGTGCTTCTCGTTCCCAACCTACCGTTATGGATGGAGAGGTGGCATTTACCAGTGGAATGGAACAACGTGGAGCGTGATGGCTTCCACAACAACTGAAGGCATTGAAGGCAGCCCGGCAACCGTCTGCTCCACCATCACCGGCGACGGCACCTACGCGCTGATCACCGGATTCACAGAACCACCCGCGCAGTTTTCATCGCTGCCCAAGTGCGCAAGTCCCTTTTATGTCCAGTTCCTCTCAACTTCGATTATAGATTCTGACATTGAAACGCCAGCACTGGCAATGTTTGGGATCATAACCGAACCGGGATTTCCTGAAGGTTCCCGAATCAGTTATTCCATATTTGGTGTCAGAGCTCATGGCGCATTGAGTGGGGCTCTTTCTCAATCAGGCAATGTCATCATAAGACACGAGACCTACAGTTTGGCATTTTTCATGGACCCGGATACCCTTTTCTCCATTTCATCTCCCGCTGATTTTCCTGAATCCTCCATCCTGTACTTTGTGAACCCTGAACCACTGGAGATTGATTTCACCATCCGGGTTACGACCCCCACCTGTTATCAAGATTTTCCGTTCTCATTTGAATTATTCCAACATCCTAAATAACCGAATGACTCATCTACACTAACCATCAGCCCGCTGAACTCTCCAGCGGGCTGATCTTTGTTCATGCACTTAGCTTAGATTGAGCGTAGGATAAGTTTTCCATGAAGAGATATGAACCTCTCCCGACAGGGCTTTCAACCTGCCCCAATCTAACCTTCGCATTCCTGCTGGAGGATCCGCATCCGCCATTCTCGCTGCTTCCTCCTCCTTAGAAGTGGCCTGAAGACAACAGACTCGATGTTAACAACGTACCCGCATATTGACCCCGGAGTGGTTCACCGTTCGGATGACCACGCCCACCTGTTACAAAGATTTCACTTTCTCACCCTCCTTGATGGACGGGATGGAAATTTAGAATGAATCTCTTTCAAAAGATATGACACAGTAACCGGCGGGAGGTTTTCTCCCGCCGGTTTTTTATTTTACTTTGTGCGCCCGCAGCGAGAACATCAACGGAACGGGCTCGGTGCCGCCCGGGAAGCGCCACACCCCATCTTCAGTTTTCTCAAGGAAAGGCAGCTGTTCAAAAACGGTGAACGGGTGTTCATGTAAAAACTCGATCACCAACCCCGCATCGATTAACGAGCTGACGATTTCACCAAGAGTGTAATTCCATTCATAATCCTCATGGTGCTGCAGCAGGGCACCGCGGTCGGCGTAAGTTCCCTCAAATTCGTAACGCACCGCCCCTTTGCCAAAGTATGGATACCTGTATCTCAGATGGTCACTTTCATCGTCAAAGACAAAAGCGAAGGGATGGAATTCAGCAATGTAGAAGATACCGCCCGGTTTGACGTAAGAGGCGGCGATGCGCGCCCACTCTCGAAGGTCAGGCAGCCAGCCAAGAACGCCATAAGAAGTGAACACGATGTCGAATTGACCCTTTAAGTGCTGTGGTAAATCATAAAGATTGCAGCAAACAAATTCTGCCTGCAGGCCGCTTTCACCCGCAAGTTCACGGGCTTTGCGAATGGCCTCTATGGAATAATCCATACCGGTGACCTGCGCTCCCAATCGCGCCCAAGAAAGGGTGCCTAACCCAAAATGACACTGCAGGTGCAGCAGCGACTTGCCCGACACATCACCCACTTCACCGCGTTCAAGAGCGTCAAGGGTGTTCCCTCCCGCCAGAAACTCGGCCACTTTGTAAAAATCAGACCTGGCGTGCACAGAAACCACTTCGTTCCAGTACCCCAGATTGAAATTCATTTTCCAGCGATCATCATCTGTGACCATAAATAAATACCTCCCGGTATGTTTACCGGGAAGTATTGTATCATTTACGCCTTTCCCCCACGTCTGTGGCAATGAAGCGAATTATTCTTTCTTAATCTCGATCTTGCGGCTCTTCTTGATGGCATCTTCTGCCTTGGGCAGGGTAATGGTTAACACGCCGTTCTTGAATACCGCGCTGGCTTTGTCTTCATTCAGTTCGCGGTCAAATTGAATCACGCGCTGGAAGGAACCGTAAGAGCGTTCGATGCGATGATAATTTTTTTCCTTTTCTTCAGCTTCGCTTTTCTTTTCACCGCTCAAAATCAGAGCGCCCTTCTCCAGGCTGATCTGCACATCTTTCTCTTCCATGCCAGGCAGCTCGGCGCTGACCTTGTATTCGGTGTCTGTTTCGCTGACATCAACCCGCGGATAAAATTCCGCCGGTCGGTAATACCGGCTGGGTAGCAGCTGGAATGGATCGGTGAAGAATTGATCGAACAGACGGTTCATCTCATTCTGGATCGCCAGCATAGGGCTGTCTTCTTCACGGCGCAAGCTTAACCGGTTGCCCTTTCGATAAATGGGTAGATTGGAACTGTTCATAATTCATTCTCCTTTCTTTCCATTTTGATTACAGTTTGAATGTTAATTCGTGCAGGTTAACAATCCATCTGAGATTTATCAGAAATGTATAAAAAAGCCCCCATTTAAACAATTGATCTTCCACTGGTTGAGGGGGGCAACCAGCAGAAGATCTTTTTAATTATAGCAGAAATTAATTCAGTTTTTTTTAATCTCCACAATTTTCAGCTTAAGAAATCTGTAAGCTTATTTCTTAAGAATCACCCGGCCGTCGAGAGCAAGAGCGCCCTGCCCTTCGGGGTAAACCAGCAGTGGGTTCACTTCGATTTCTTCGATCTGCGGAAAATCGAGCGAGATGCGCCCCAGGCGCTGGATAACATCCACCACAGCGTTCAGATCGGCTTTGGCTGATCCGCGAAACCCGGTGAGCAGTTTACCGGCGCGGGTTTCAGCGATCATTTGATGCGCTTCCACAGCGCTCACCGGTGCGATGCGAAAGGCCACGTCTTTGAACAATTCCACATAGATGCCGCCCAACCCGAACATCAGCATTGGGCCAAAACCCGCATCGCGCTTCATTCCAATAATGACCTCCTGGCCGCGGGGCGCCATCTTTTCGATCAGCACGCCTTCCAGGCGAGCGTCGGGTTTGGCTCTGCGGATGTCGTTCATTAACCTGTCATATTCAGCCAAGACTGCGCTGCGGTCTGCAAGATTCAGGCGGATGCCGCCGACATCCGATTTATGCAGGATTTCAGGAGAAACGATCTTCATCACCACCGGTCCGCCGATCTCATCAAAGAGATGAGCCGCTTCAGCAGCGCTGGCGGCAAAACCACCTCTCACCACCGGTATTCCGTAAGCCTCGAGGAGGGGGCGCGTCTGGGCTTCCCCCAGGCTGCCCGCTTTTTGAGCATCATCAAGGATCTTCTGCACCGGTTCGACACGGATGTCGTGCAATACATGAACGCCCTCCGTCTGCTGGCTGCGCCATTCAGCATAGGTGAGCATATTTCGCAGAACCAGAGCGGGGGTTTCGGGGTACACATACATCGGCAGGCGGTTGCCCTGCAATGTAATGCGTGCTTCGGCTACCGATTGATCACCCATGAAAACCGGCAACACGGGTTTGCTGCCCGTCTTCGAAGCATCGATGATTGCCTGGGCCACCTCGACCGAATTGGTGAGCGCGTGCGGCACCAGAATCGGCAGGATGATATCCACGTTCTTGTCTTTCATCAGGGTGCTCACGGCCATGCCATACATCGGTCCATCTACCCCGCCGAGCATATCCACAGGGTTAGAAACCTGCGCCGCAGGGTTGAGATGCTTGCGCAGTTCGACTTTGGTCGCTTCTTCCAGGTCTTCAAGCAGCAGACCGTTGTTGGCCAGGGCATCGGAGGTGATGGCCGCCGGCCCGCCGGCGTTGGTGATGATCACAGCGCGTCTGCCAGCCGGGATGGGCTGAAAATCAAATGCGATCGCCACATCAAACAATTCAGACCAGTTTTGCACTTCGATCACCCCGGCCTGTTTAAACGCCGTCTGGTAAGCGGTGTATGAACCGGCAAGCGAGCCGGTATGAGAAGAAACTGCCCGCGCTCCTGCGCCTGACCTACCCGCCTTGAGCAGAACGATGGGTTTAACGCGTGAAACTTTGCGCGCCACTTCGAGAAAGCGCCGTCCGTCGCGAATCTGCTCCACGTAGGCCGCGATCACCCGCGTTGATGGATCCTCACCCAGGTATTCGATGAGATCCGTCTCGGTCACATCGGCCTCGTTGCCCATGCTGATGAAGTGCGAGAAACCAATTTTCTTTCCCAGCACCATATCGATCACGCCGCCGCAAACCGCGCCAGATTGAGAGAGGAAGCCAATTCCGCCGGTATCAGGTACGCCGTAGATAAAGGTCGTGTTCAACCCGGTGCGCATACACATGGTGCCCACGCAATTGGGGCCTATCAGTCGCATGCCATAACGGCGGGCAATTTCCAGACATTCCTTTTCTAGGTCTGTTCCGCTCTCGCCGACTTCCTTGAACCCGCCCGAGATGATGATTGCGGCCTTGATACCGCGTTTGCCGCAGTCTTCAAGCGTTTGTGGGGTGACCGGCGCGGGAACAACGAGCACAGCCAGCTCCACCGGATCGGGCACTTCAGAAATGTGTGCGTAACATCGCCTGCCGAGGATTTCTTTCGAACCAGGGTTGACCGGATATACCTCGCCTTGATAGGTGGAATGGATGAGGTTCTTCAGAATGCCGTAACTGAGTTTTTGCGGGTTTGAAGAAGCACCAATTACCGCCACACCGGCAGCGTTGAAAAACGGAGAAAGAGAAGATGTCATTGATTTTCCTTGGAGAGTTAGGTTGATCAAGAGTGACAGACGGGATCGCAGATCCTGTATTCTGTCCACCCCTGATTATATCAAGTTCGCCAGAAGGTCATTCATTTTGGAACCCCTCTGCGTACCAGCGCAGGTATTCTGCCACATGTTGCTGCCAGTAAGCCTGGTTGTGAGAACCCGGGTTAATGATGAATTCGTGCGGGATGCCGTTGTTGTACAATACTTTTTCAAACGAATCAATATCCTGTTTGAGAAAATCATCTTCCCCGCGGTCGATGTAGATGCGCGGATAATCTTCGGGCGTGTGCGTTTCAAGGTGTTTTTGCGCTTGCCACCAGTCTCCGGCCATTGGCCCCGGCGAGTGTGCGCCAACGGCACCGAACAGGTCAAAGTTGCGCATCGCCAGACGCAAAGCCCAGCCCCCTCCGCGGCTGATGCCCCCCACAGCGCGGCAGCTGCGAGTGGTGCAAACAGAATAGTTCTCTTCTATCCACGGGATCAGTTCGTTGATGATCGAATCACCGAATTTTGATTCGGTTGGCGGGTCGAAGTTATCCACCTCATAAGGCATCACCATCAGGAAAGGCTTCCCCCCTTCGGCGATCAACCCGTCAACGATATCCGCTGCCCCAAGCGACAGCCAGAAGGTATCATCCATGTTCTGCCCGTGGAACAGGTAAAGAACCGGATAGGTTGTGGCCTGTGTTTCTTTGCCGTAACACGGGGGAGTGTATATGCTCACGGTGTAATTCTTTTCAAGTAAGGAAGATTTAAAAATCACCCGTTCCAGTGTGCCATTTTCTTCTGTGCATTTCACAATCGCCGCTGTTGGTGTAGAGGTTGTTATAGGGGTATACGCTGGTGTCGGGGTATCCGTCGGCAAAACCTGTGTCCACTCAACTGTGGGGGTCGACATTTGGTCCCCAAGCGGCGCCTGACAGGTCGCCAGGGCTGCCAACAAAAGAAAAACCGCCATAAATTTAACGATGCGCATTTTTCTTGACTCCAGCATGATGTTTCAGGTTTGCTTGCTCGCCCGGCCAGACAGGGAAAAACATCATCCATTGAGCCGGGTCTTTGCGGATGAAGTCCTCTGCGTGTTTTAAAACCTTCTCGGCGTTAACGATCAGCTCGCGTTCGGGGTCATCAAAATGCTCCATGCTCACTTCATCAGAAACATCGATGACCTGCGTGTGGTCCTCAAGAGTCATAAAGCCCACTACAAATACCCGGGCCTTGGTTTTCAGCGCCAGACGGATATAAGCAACCGGCAGGTCTGCCGGGCAGCCAAAAAACTGCGGGTGGTAGTTTGACCCCTCCAGAGGGCGGTCCACCGCGGTTAAAACAGTTCCTCCCTGCTGTAGCCGTTCGCGCGCACGCACAAGGTTTGCAGGGGTGAAAGGAACCACTTCCATCCCCCGCTCGTTGCGCAGCTTGTTCTGCCAGCGGTAGCCGCGCGAAGGGTTGGGGTGAGCTAAAACCAGGTAACGCATGCCTTCCTGCACCAGGCGCAGCCCTCCCAGGTTAAACCCGGTGAGGTGCGGCATCAACAGTAAGATAGGCTGGTCTCCACGCTTGCATTGCTCTACCAGTTGCATGAATGCGGGGGTCATTTTCACCAGTCGGCGCACCAGGTCAGGCCGGTTGAGCGCTCGGTAAAAATCATAAAGGGCAATCCCCTGGTTATAAAAGATGCGGCGCACCCGTCTTTTGAGTTCCTGTTCGTTCATCGTCTTTCCGCTGACAATCCACTGGTTTAACTTGAGCGCCTGGTAGGCGGAACCCCGCGGAAAACAACTCACAACCCGGCTGATCAGGTGTGCGACCGGATACCCAATGAATGGCGGTAAGACCTGGCTCAAAACAATCGCCAGCCCGGTGCCAAAAGCTTCGGTGGAGATTAATGATTTTTTCATATTCCTGTATGCGAATTGTAACGAACACCCGCGAAATTTGGAATATTCTAAAATGTAACCAACTCAATAAAACTGTGTTAAATAGTTTGTTATAGTAAAATTCTGTTACGGAATTCCCGTAATCACTACAGTTCCCAGGAGTTAATACATGGCACAAGCTGTTGTCGCGAAACCATCCAGAAGAACTCGTTGGTCTTGGTATTTTTATGACTTCGGTAATTCAGCCTATGCGGCAATCATTCTGCTCGCGGTCTTTTCGACCTACTTCTCAAATGTTGTCGTGGGCGGTGTCAACGGTCCCACCCTTTGGAATTACGCGGTGGGAATCGCTGCCATCATCGTGGCCATCATCTCACCCATTATTGGAACGATCGCTGATTTTTCGAGAGCAAAGAAGAAATTTCTGGTGATCTTTACTGCTATGTCGGTTGTTTTCACCTCCTTGCTTTTCTTTGTTCAGGAAGGCGATATTTTCCTCGCGATGCTCTTTTTTATCCTGGCAGAGATCGGTTACCGCGCTTCGCAGGTTTTTTACGATGCCCTGCTGGTAGATGTTTCGACGCCTGAAACGATTGGATCGGTATCAGGTACAGGCTGGGCGCTGGGTATGCTGGGCGGCATCGTCTGCCTGGGCATCGTCTTGGTTCCCATTCAAATGGTCGGCGGCACACTTATGGTAAGGATTGCCTTCCTTATTACCGGCCTGTTCTATGCCATTTCATCCATCCCAACCGTTCTCTGGGTCAAACAGGTCAACGAACCAGAACCCATTCCCGAAGGTGAGACAACCCTCAGCCTGGCCTTTAAGAAACTCGGCGCAACTTTTAAAGCCATCAAAAACTTCAGGGAATTTATCAAATACACCATTTCGTTCCTGATCTACAATGACGGCATCATGATGCTGATGGATAACGCGGCGTTGATCGGCGGGATCCTCTTTGGATTCAAAACTGAGCAATTAATCATCCTCATCATCATCCTCCACGTTACTGGAGCCATCGGTGCTTATCTGTTTGGGGTGATCTCGAACAGGTTCAGCAGCAAGGAATCTCTGGTCTACGCGTTACTGATGTTGATCGCTGTCATCTGTGTCTTGTTCTTTATTAAGTCAATTCCGGCTTTCTACGTCATCGGTGGGTTGGCAGGGTTTTCACTTTCAGGCGTGCAGGCAGTCAGCCGTACCATGGTCAGCCAGCTCTCGCCAACCGACAAAACCGCGGAATTTTACGGCTTTTTGTCTGTTGCCGGCCGCACCTCCACGTTTATTGGGCCCGTTGTGTTCGGGTCGCTTTATGGAGGAATGGCCAACTGGTATCTCAAACAGGGTTTTGCTGAAGCCGCAGCCAAAAGCTACGGCATCCTCTGGGGAATTGGATCGATCCTTGCCTTCCTGGTGATCGGTTTGATCTTTTTGCTGCGCGTCAAGAAGGTAACCCACCGCAACCCGCTGAAGTTCGACGGCACTGATTAATCGATACTTTTTACAGCTTACCCCCGGTGATGATTCAACAACACCGGGGGTTTTTTCTCTCCCGCTGTTTTCATTTTTCCTCACCCCCCGCCGGTGATTCCAAACAGGGTTCTTTTTCATTCTTTTGACGATTCTCGATCAGGAAAACAGCACAGAAGGATATCACGAAACTCCACCCCCGCGAAAATAATGACACAGTGAAACATTTTTCACAGCGCAGCGGTGCAGATTCGTCTGCTCCGCCAGGTTCCACGGGCATTTGTCTTGCTTCCACGAAATTTTTTCATCCGCGGTCGCCAGATCGATATCCATGTTTGCCCCTGAAAACTTTCTATAGAATACGTTCATCTGTTGTACCTCCCTTTCTAAAAAGGATATGTATTTTAAGGAAAATATCTCCGCATAATCTCGATAACCTGCGGCCAGGAATTAGGCTATAATAGCCGCATGAGAAAAGAGATACGATACCCCCGCCGTCAGTTAATCCGTAAAGTGCTCAAGGCCGGCATAGGAATGGCATTTGGCATCCTCACCAAATTCGATATTGAAGGTGAAGAGAACATTCCTGCCAAAGGCCCATTGATCGTTGTGGCGAATCACTTCAATTTTATCGACCCGCTGGTGTTGATTCACATGGCACCCTGGCCAATGGAATTTGTTGGAGGAGCCAAGATGCCCAACGCGCCCACTTCGGTGCATTTTCTGCAGCGACTGTTTGGCGTCATCCCCACCTATCGCGGCACCGGTTCTCGCGATACCCTTTATGGCGCTGAATCAATCTTGCGCCAGAATGGCGTATTGGGGATCTTTCCTGAAGGCGGAAGCTGGGCAACCGTTCTGCGCCCGCCGCGTCCAGGCACAGCTTTCCTTGCCTGGCGCACCAACGCCCGTGTTTTGCCAATGGGTATCGACGGCACGGTGAAGTTCTTTGACCAGGTGCGAAAAAACGGTCGCGCGCACATTACCCTGAAGATCGGCAAGCCTTTCGGTCCTTTCAATACCGCGGCTGCCGCCCGCCCCAGCCGGGTTGAGTTAGAAGAGATCGGCCACACCATCATGCACAACATCGCCCCGCTGATTCCTCCTGAACGGCGCGGGTTTTATTCCGATGACCCCGCCATTCGCGAGGCAGCGCGCGGCACTGAGATATATCCTTTTGCGACCGTCAGCGAAATCTGAGTCGCTTCTTTCAGACAAATTCTTTCCGGCGATTTCAATGAAATCGCCGGAACTATTTAAGCCCTTTTAGCGTATGATAAATAAGTCATTCCGATAAAACAAAGGATATTTTATGAAAAGAATCTTGATCCTGCTCACGCTCGTGATTCTCCTGACTGCCTGCACCCTGCCCAGGTTGGGCGGAAATGCCGCTTCCGAAGTCACTCAAGCCCCTGCTACGCAGCCAGTGCTGTCAACCGCGCCCCCCGCTGAAGCAACAACCGCGGTTCCACCCACCACCGAACCCATCGACGGCAGCGAAATGAATCTGGGTGGTGTGTATATGATCGTTCCCGGCTGCCTGCCGGTTACAGTATCCGGTGTGATCGTTCAGGCGCAGCCTGCGAATGAAGCCGGCATGCCTTATGAGATCTGGCCGCAGCACCGGCAATTCAGCTACGCGGGCTATCCCTTAAGCGGAAAGTTCTTCGACCCCATCATGCGCGTATATCCTGTGGCCGAATACGCTGCGCTGCAGGATTTTGTGAATCAACAGGTGAGCGATATGCAGACGCTTCTTTCCAATCGTCCGGCACAGATCGAAGCGTCAATCCCCTTCCTGCCCACCCTTGGAGCCGCCCAGGTGTTTCATGCCAGCGTGCAGTATATTGATTTTCAGAATGGCGCCGGGGTGCGCTTTTTGACCGAATACGCTCAATACTCAGCCCCATACAACAATCACGACCTCTTCTATGCGTTCCAGGGATTGACAGCCGATGGCAAGTACTGGGTCTCAGCGATGTTCCCCATCAATCATCCGATCCTGCCCGCCACTTATGATTCAACCGAAGTTCCTGCCGGCGGTATTGCCATTCCCCAAATGACCTCTGCAACCTATGTCGAGGATATGAACACCTATTACGTAAATATGAAAGCCCTGATCGAATCACAGCCGGCTGATTCCTTCACACCAGCAATGGACTGCCTTGACCGGTACATCGCCTCCCTGTCGATCGGGGATTAATCCTTCCGGTGAGTTGTGCAACCACACCATATACTCCTCCCTTCCGGGAGGAGTTTTTTTAAACCCTCGCGGAACGTCTCATTGATTCTCAATGGTTCTGGCTTTCACACGCCAAACGGCAAATTCTCCGTTAAAATAAGAGCCTATGAAAATGACTGTTCCTCAAGTGCTCATTCGCGCAGCGTTGATCCTGGTGATTGCGTCTGCGCTTCTCCCCGCCCATACGGCCGCCGCCCAATCGCAGGGTGCTTATTACACCGTTCAGGAGGGTGACAGCCTCACATCGATCGCCCGCTCCTTTCACACCTCCACGAACAGCCTGCTGGCCCTGAACTATCTGCCCAATCCAGATGTGCTGTCGCCGGGCAAGACCCTGCTCATCCCCGGTTTTGAAGACCTGAGCGGCGAGATCGTGCGTTCCACTTTTCCGGCCGGCGAAACGGTGAACACCCTCAACCGCAGGTTGCGCCAGGGAGATGACGTGATCATGCGTTTGAACTTTCTCACCGCGCCAGATGCCCTTTGCATCGGGCAGCGCTTTTTCATGCTGAAGTCAGAAGAGATCGAACAAACGCGCATCCCCCTCACTTCTGGCATCAGTTCGCTTGAACTGGCGGTGCAGACCGGCACCAACCCCTGGCTTGCCGCCGAATACAATGCGCTGCGTGGCACATGGGATCTGTTGCAAAACGACACGATCTTCCTGCCAGGAACCGTAACCGCGCCCGCTCAAGCGGGTTTGCTGGCTTTCTCGAATGTGTCGGTGAATCCTGTTCCGCTGCAACAGGGGAAAACAACGGTCATTCAGGTTGAGGCGTCTCCTGAAGCCAGCCTTTCTGGCTCGCTGATGGGATTCACGCTGCACTTCTTCCCAGATTCGGGCGGCAGTTACACAGCCCTGCAGGGCATTCCACGCCTGGCCGCACCTGGTCTGGTGGAATTGGTGCTCAGCACATCGGCTGCAGATGGAAAAACTTTCTCGATGCAGCAGAACCTTTTGCTGAAGGAAGTCGATTACGGTTTCGATTCACCGCTGCAGGTTTCAGATGACACGGTCGACCCCGAAGTTACCGAACCCGAATTGCGTTGGCTGACGGAAATCACGAGCGACGCCCCTCCCGAGAAGATGTGGTATAGCGCGTTCCAGCCGCCCGCACCCAAAGAGAGCAATATCACCTCTTACTACGGCAGGCTGCGATCCTATAACGGCAGCCCGTACGAGTATTTTCACAGCGGGCTGGATTACGCAGGCAACGAAACCACGCCAGTTTTCGCGGCCGCGCCGGGCATTGTGGTTTTTGCCGGTGAGCTCACCGTGCGCGGCAACGCCACCATTATCTCTCACGGCTGGGGGGTCTACACCGGCTACTGGCATCAGTCGCGCATTGACGTAAAAGTCGGCGATAAGGTGCAGGTCGGGCAGCAGATCGGGCTGGTAGGCCGCACCGGTCGCGTCACCGGTCCACACTTGCACTACGACCTGATCGTAGGCAGCGTCGAGGTCGATCCAGAAGATTGGTTTACCAGCGTTTATGCAGGATTCTGAACCGATGAAAACAGACCGGGTCACCTGTGAGTATTGCGCCGTATTGAATCCGCCCGATGGGAAGCGCTGCATCGCCTGCGGTGCACCTTTGCCGGTAAAGAGCACCCCACCCCTGCGGGTAACGGTTGTTGACAGCCCCCCTTTGCCACTGGCAGATGCGGCGCGGCTTGAACCTCCATCCATCAGCCAGCCATTGAAAGAAGGGGCGTCGGTCGTTGCCGCCGGTCTGGGCGCGCTCGGTGTCGGAACGATCCTCCTGCGCGGCAGCGCGCAGATCATCGCGGTGGCCGTGGCAGGCTTTATCATCGGGATAAATACCGGCCAGGCTACAATCATCACCCGCACGCTGCCCTTGATGATGCTCCTGGCTCTCAGCGGTGGAGCATTAACAGGGCTGTGCGTGGGCCTGGTGAACAAGCGCGCTTTCTGGAGCCTGATCTCTGCGCCGGGGGGCGCCCTTCTTGGAACGGTTCTGGCTATCTTTCTTTCATTAAATAAAATCCGCAATGTTCCCTGGCTGGCGATATTCGCGATCACCGGAGCAGTGCTCTTTGCTCTGCTGGGCGGCAGGCCGCCCTCCCGTAAATCGCTGCGCTGTTTGCAGATCATTCGCCCTGTTGCCGGAATGATTATCGGATTGCTGTTCAGTCTTTTCGGCTTTCTCGTCATGTATCATACCTACTGAGTTACCACTGGAGATTGACATGAATTCTTCCCCCTTTTTCAAGATCGAGATCTTCGCTCCTGCCGAGAGTGTCGATGAAATCCTCGAAACCCTGGCCGCGGTCCACGCGGGTGAGATCGGCAAGTACGATCATTGCGCAACCGTCATCCCCGTGCAGGGATTCTGGCGCCCGCTCGAAGATGCCAAGCCCTACCTGGGTAATTCCGGCGAGCTGTTTTCAGGCAGCGAGGTGAAGATCGAGGTTCTCTGCCGTGAACCATACCTGCTGGAAGCGGTTCAAGCCGTGCGCAACGTGCACCCTTACGAAGAGCCGGTGATCAACATTATTTCTCTCGCCAATACCCGCTACGGCGGCACAGTGTAAGCCACACAGACCGGCGTTTTCTCGCCTGCGGTGATTCGTGATTGACAATTTAGAACAATTGTTTTATTATTAAGAAATCGTTTGGCATGGTTAATCCAGGAGGAGAAAATGAAATCCAATTTAGAACATTTGCAGGTCAATGTTGACACAAAGAACCTTGGTTTCTACAGGGAGTTGTTTGGGTTTTTAGGCTGGAAAACATTGTATGAAGACGCCGAAGTGATCGGAGTCAGGTGTGAGAGTGGATCGAGTTTATGGTTTTGCCCCGTGCTGAAAGACCTCGCCAATGATTACGACGGCAGAGGAATGAATCACCTGGGGATCTTAGTGGAAAAACAAAATGAAGTCGATCAAGTGGTCGAGTACCTTCAACAGCGCAACATCAAACCCTTATTCGACACCCCGCGCCACAGACCCGAGTTTGCGAGACCAGGCAGCACGTACTACCAGGTGATGTTTGAGACCCCAGATAAACTTCTGTTTGAAGTGGTTTACACCGGTCCAAAGGAATCTTAATCTCTGCTCCATCACAATCAAGCATTAAATTGACAGGAGCACGGGAATAATCCCGTGCCCCTGTTGATGATTTGAAGATCAAACCTACGGAACCACCACGTCTGGTGCGACTTCTGAATATGCGGTGCAGATTGTGCCGTTATACAGACAGAGCCTGAAGTTGTAAGTCATTCCTGAGGTCAAACCTTGAACCGTAAAGGTGCGGGCGCCTGGGTTAGAAACGGTGTATTTCACGGCTTCGGGGAAGATGGGGGTATCGGGGTAAGCCTGCAGGATCAGGTAACCACCCGCATTGTCACCGGCAGGAATATCCCAATTCAGTTTGACCTTACCGGGTTCAGAGAACGCGCCATCCACCGCGAAACTGATCGTCGCATCTTCGCTGATATCGGCGTAAGTGAATTCGTAAACATTTGAATAGACGCTGCAGGCGCTGCCGGTGTACTTGCAGATCCGGTAATAATAATGCCCGCGCGGCACACCGTTGACCACTGCCGCGCGCAGCGACCCATCGACGAGAATAGCCGTTACCCCTGCCCCACCTAACGTTGGGGTGCTGTTGGTGGTTGAAGAGAGAATTTTGAACCCGCTGCTGAACGTACCGGTGGCATCCCAGTTGATGGTAGCCGATCCAGCTGCCAGATTGTTGATGCTGGTAATGCTGATGGTTGCGGTATCGGTCGTGGCGGTTTTCGTTGGAGTGGAAGCAAAGGTTGGGAAGGTGAATGTGTAGACCTGAGAATATTCGCAGGTTGATCCGTTGTATTTACAGATGCGGTAGTAATACTTGGTGTTCGATTTGCCGTCAACATAAGCCGAGCGCGCAGTATTGCTGCTAACCACGTAGTACGAGTCTTTTCCGAGCACCGGTAGAGAATTCGTTGTGGAATAGAGAATCTTCCATCCCTTGGTTGGATTGGTGTCTGAAGTCCACTCCATATAGGCTTTGCCGCTTGAGCCGCCGGTTACTTTGACAATTTTTACTGTTGGCACCGGTGTCAGTGTTGCGCCGCTGCTTCCACCGCCGCCGCCAGAAACCACTTTGGTCGGAACAACCGTCTTGTTGACTGCAACACTCGTGGCTGTCTTTGCTGATGGATTAAACGCGAAAATCCCGAGGTCGCTGTATACATCACAGGTGATGCCAGTGAACCGGCACACGCGCAGGTAATAGATGCTGCCCGGGGCGCCGGCAAACATGGCAGAGCGCGCGTTCGGATCGCTGGCAAACGAACTTGGATCATCCGGGAAGCTTGGATAACGCTGCTCGGTGGTCCACACCAGTTTGAACCCGTAGGGGAAGTCGCCGATGGCATCCCAGCTCACGATCGCGCGCCCAAAATCAGTCTGTTGAATACCGGTGATGGTGATGACGGCGTTAACGGGGGTGGGCTGAGGTTCGGTCACTTGCACCGTGGGCGTTTCAATGGAAACCGGCGCTTCCGTAGGAACAACCGGTGTTAAAGCAACCGATTTCGTAGCAATCACAGCCTGGGCGGTGAGCTCAACAATCTGGTCAATATTAACCTGGCTCGTGTTCTTTCCGCCGCAGGCGGTCAGAATGAATAATCCGATGATCAAAATGACAAAAACCTTCTTGTGTCCCATGGTCCCTCCTGTCGGTATTCCAACATATTCATTATACAGAATGAAGCCATTTCACTGCCCAACATTCCTGTAAATCACCTATGCGCAATAATTGGCTTGCCACTCTCTTCGTGGTTTTGAACGCGCATGATGCCTCTGATGGATGTGAGTCACCTGTCGTTGCGTGGTGATTTTCCGTCTGGTTCGTCTTCGGTCATGTGCAGGCGATGCAAAATGCGGTGAGCTGCCGGAGCCATCATCACCCCGGCCACTACCAGAAAGATCACACCCGAAAAAATGGCGTACACAGAAGCAAACAGCTTGCCGCCAGTCATCACGATGGCATCAACCGGTCCCATACCTCCAAGGATCATTGAGGCGTTCAACAAAGCATCGAGCCAGGATAGACTTTCGAAGAAGTGATAACCAGGCACGCCAATACCCAATGAGAAAACCAGCAGCGCCGTTCCAGCCGCAATATGATAGCCTACACGCGCCACAAATTCACGCCGTGATATGAGCGGTTGATCATGCCTTTCGTAATGCAACAAGCGATGCTTCATTAACTACCATTCTAATGACCCGTGTCATAAAAATCAATTCCCGGCACGAGCCGGTGCTATAATGTTTTTTTATTCACATACCCTTAATCAGTCTGTTTGTCAGGAGGGAAATGATGGAATACGATCTCAGCGCGCAGAATATCCTCATCACCGGCGCAAATTCGGGCATTGGAAAAGCAGCCGCCATTCAACTGGCCCGCTGCAAAGCCAATGTGATGATCGCCTGCCGCTCATTAGAGCGCGGGATGGCAGCTCGCGATGAGATCCTCCAGGTTTCGAACGGTGGCAGTGTGGATTTAATGCAGATTGATCTGTCCTCCTTATCATCGATACGCCGCTTTGCCAGTGAATTCCTGTCGCGTTACACCCGGCTGGACGTGCTCATCCATAACGCAGCGAATTTTGATCTTTCCATGAAAAAACCCGTGCTCACCCCTGATGGTCTTGAAACCATCTTTGCCACGAATCATGTGGGGCCCTTCCTGCTCACCTGGCTGCTGCTCGATCTGCTGAAAGCCAGTTCTCCCAGCCGCATCATTACGGTGGCGTCAAAGGGATTGACCATGTACCCCAACCTCGACATCGAATTCGACAACCTCCAGGGAACCCGCAGGTTCAGCCCGCAGCATGCCTATTACCACTCCAAGCTGGCCCAGGTGATGTTCACCTATGATCTGGCAGGACGCCTGAAAGGTACCGGGGTGACGGTGAACTGTGTGCGTGTGACCAGTGTTGCCCTTCCTGATGACCGTCTGGCAGAGTACCCTGCGTGGTTGCAAAAGATTTATAATATGAAACGCAGGATGTCCATAACCCCCGAACAGCAGGCACAGACCTATGTATACCTGGCGGCCGACCCCGAAGTTGCAGGTATCACCGGAGGGTACTGGGACGAACACAACAAGCAGGTAAGATCGAGCAAAAACTCCTATCGCGTTGAAACATGGAAAAGGTTATGGGCTGAAACCGGCAAAATGGCCGGGATTTTCTGATCCCGGGAGGAGGAAAAATGGAACCGATCAAGTACACTGACCTGCCTGCCTTCAAGGTGATGGGTTTGAAATACCATGGCGACAATGCCCACCAGGAGATCAGCCAGATGTGGGGCGAAGTCAACCAACGCGCCAGCGAGATCCCCATTAAGGGTGATGATGCTTACGGTGTCTGCACCATGCTCAAGGATGCCCCGCCAGGAGTGTTCGAATATGTCGCCGGGTTCAAAGTGGAAGACGATGACAGGGTGCCTGAAGGCATGGTGGTGGTGGACGTGCCAGCCAACCATTACGCGGTATTTGCCCATCATGGTTCGCTGGAAACCCTGAAATCCACCTACGAACACATCACCCACTGGATCCACCGCGCGGCGTTGAACCCGCAATCAGGCTACGATCTCGAAGTTTACACAGATGAATTTAAGAACTTCGCACCAGACTCGGTTTTCTACATTTACGAACCCACCAAGTAATGAACATACATCGTTAAACGCGTATCTCACCCATCCATCTGTTTGGAGTTTCCTTAGGTCGAATGGATGCCGCCGGTGCTGCCGCGCTGTGAACGCGCCTGATGGATCTCTTCCAGTGGCAGTTCCTCCACCGGATCACAGATCACGGGAAGTTGCACCAGCTGGGCAATGGCATCACCGGCTTTGATGCGCAGCGCACGCCACGAGTAATTGACCACCTTGACCATGATTTCCCCCTGGTAACCGGCATCTACGATGCCGGATCCAATGAGGTGATTGTTGCGTCCCTTGGGCCTGATCTCGAGCATGCTCCCTTCCGGCACTTCGAAGGTCACGCCGGTATGCACCACGCGATACGAAAATGGCGGGATGCGCACATCTTCACTGGCATACACATCCACGCCGGCATCCGTTGGGTGCTTTCGTGTTGGAGAGATGGCTTTGGGGGTCAGGCGGGAGAATTTTAGCGTCATCTTCACCTCATCTTGATCAGGATGTTCTGGGAATGGGAAATCTCCCCAGATCTTGATCCTGTATTGTACCCTAGTTGATGAATTCTCCTTGAAAACTGATGTGATTTTGCTGTTGAATCTTTGACACTTATTGCGATATTATTTATCTAAATAATAAATAATCAAACATCTCAGCTTCGCTGCAGAAGGATCTTTGGAAACAAAGGAGGTATGAGGTGAAAGTTACAGACAAAGTGATCGTCGTCACAGGCGGAGGAAGCGGCATTGGGCGTGAACTGGTGCTCTTATTGCTGCGCAAAGGTGCCCGGGTTGCCGCCGTGGATTTGAACGAAAAAACGCTGAACGAAACAGCCGACCTGGCAGGTGATTTAAGAGAGCGCTTGAGCACTCACGTGGCCAACATTGCTCATCCCGCCGAAGTTGAAGCGCTGCCGGCCGCAGTCATCGCCTCGCACGGCAGCGTGGACGGTTTAATCAACAATGCGGGCATCATCCAGCCTTTTGTGCGCTTCAAAGACCTGGCCATGACCGATATCGAACGGGTGATGAACGTAAATTTTTACGGCCCGATCTATATGACCAGGGCATTCCTCCCCTTCCTGCTGCAGCGGCCTGAAGCCCACATCGTCAACGTGAGCAGCATGGGCGGCTTCCTGCCCGTTCCAGGTCAGACCATATACGGCGCATCCAAAGCCGCTGTCAAGCTCTTCAGTGAAGGCTTGAAATCTGAGCTCATGAACACCCGGGTGGGAGTGACAGTTGTTTTCCCCGGAGCCATCGCCACCAACATCACGGTGAATTCCGGTGTGATGACCCCCGGCCAGAAATCCGGGTCAACCCCACCCCACAAGACCACCCCCGCCAGTGTTGCCGCCCGGGTCATTGTGGATGGAATCGAAAACAACCGCTATCGCGTGCTGATCGGACCCGATGCCAGGACGATGGACATCCTCTCCCGCTTAATGCCGCGCCGATCAGCCATGATAATTTATGAACAGATGAAAGACCTCCTCCCTGATTAACAACCTGCAACAACCCCTCAAAAAGTCTGCAGACCGCCTGCAGGCTTTTTGTTAATAGCCTATCCGACAGTCTCTACCCTTTTCTCCCAACCCGGCCTGCGCGCTGCGGGGCGCTTTTTCAACCACAGGCGATTTGGGCCCGGGCACATGTCAGGTGATTTTGGTTTATGCCCTTAAGCACAACTCGCTCAAAATTTTCCTTCGCCCTATATTCCATTTCGCCATGTTCGTTTATAATCTTGAACGCTCGATCATTATTTACATCAAAGATTGGAATACCCGCAATAGTATGAACGATCGTTCAACAGAAACCCCCAAAAGCAATCATACCCGCGCACGAGCGCAGATCATCTCGGCTTCTCACCGCCTATTCCTGGAACAGGGATTTCACGGCACGACCATGCGCCAGATCGCCAAAGAATCGGGCATGGCACTCGGATCCCTTTATAACCATTTCATCGACAAAGACGACCTCTTTCGTGCGGTTTTTGAAGCCTATAACCCCTACCCTATCCTGTTGCTTGCGCTCGAAAATTCACAGGGTCCCACCGCCGCCGATCTGGCGCGCACCGCGGCCAACCGCCTGGTGAAAGCCCTCGCCGCCCGCCCCGATTTATTGAAACTGGTCTTCATCGATGTGGTCGAATTTCAGGGCAAACACCTGCGCCAGTCTTATCCCGAAGTGGCTCCAGGCATGGAGCGCTTCGCCGAGCGCTTAAAACGCGAGCCGTATGCCGTGCGCGGTCTCTCAAACGATGGATTGCTGCGCGCCTTCTTTGGTCTCTTTTTTACCTTTCACATGACCGAGATGCTGCTTGGAAAACCCACCGATCCCGAAGAACAGTCCGTTGCCCTGCAAGAACTGATTGAAGTTTACCTCCACGGAATCCTCGCCTGAGCGGTCAACCTCGCTTTCTCATATAACACGGCACGTAAAGAGTGTTATCTTGACAGTATTACGTAATAGTGTTATCATATTTACAGAAAGTGGGCAACTCCATGCTGGAAGAATTTTGGATCTCAGAACTTGCAGACCGCACCGGTGTTTCCACCCGTACCATCCGCTATTACATCGAGGAAGGTCTGCTGCCTCAGCCAGAAGTGCGCGGCAAGTATGCCGTATTCACCACCGAATACCTTCTCCGCCTGCGTTTGATCAAGATTTTAAAAGATACTTACCTGCCTTTAAAAGAGATCAAAGCGCTGCTCGACACGCTCGACAGCGCACAGATCAGCGAGTATCTTGACAAATACGATAGAGACCCGGCGGGAACTCTGGCGAGCCTTCAACTTCTTCCCGCTCGCAGCCAGGCGCCAGCGATTAAAGAAAGCGCGCTGGAATACATCACCCGGCTGCGGAGCAAAACTGAAGATGATCATCTTTCCCGCACGGTCAATCCACAAACATCAGCATCTGGCACCGTGCACACACAGGTAAAGACCAAAAAGGAAACCTGGCTGCGCATCGAAATAAAACCGGGGATTGAACTGCATGTGCGCCAGCCGCTGACTTCAAAAGACCAACAGCTCATCGATCTGCTGCTCGGAGTGATCCAAAAGTAACGCACTCAACTTCAGGGGAGAAAAGTTAACATGAAAACTCTCAGCATTAAATTGAAATCTGACGCGGTTCTGATTTCAAAAGATTCCGAAACCCAACGCATCCTCGAACTGGAATTGACCGCGCCAGAATCGAAAGGAGAGAAAGACTCCGCCCCGCTTAACCTGGCGTTGGTCATTGACCGCAGTGGTTCGATGTCTGGCGGCAAACTGGAACAGGCAAAACTGGCCGCTGAACAGGTGCTCAGCCTGCTGCGGCCCAAAGACAGCATCTCACTGGTATCTTACGATAACATCGTAAATGTCCTTGCAGAAACCGACTCGGTAACTCCATCCAGTTTTGAGGAATTGACCCATGCATTAAATCAGGTGCGCAGCGGTGGATCGACAAACCTGAGTGGCGGGTGGCTGCAGGGCTGCGAATGCGTTGCCCGCCGTCAGTCAGCTGAAAAAGTTAACCGCATGCTGCTGCTCACCGACGGCCTTGCCAATGTGGGCATCACCAGCGATCATGAATTGTTCATGCACGCTTCCGAGATCTTCAATCGCGGCGTCGCCACCTCCACCTTCGGCATCGGCTCCGGCTATAATGAACACCTGCTCGAAGGGATGGCTAATCTCGGGGGAGGCAACTATTACTTCATCGAATCTGCCGATCAGATACCCGGCCTTCTCATGGAAGAGTTCCAGGATCTGGCGGCGGTTACCATCAGAAACGTGGTTCTGGAAGTCAATTTACCAGATGGGGTAAAGATCGAGTTATTCGGAGACTGGAAAACCGAACAGAGCGCGCACGGTGTGGTCATTCACCTTTCAGATCTTCCGGCGAAACGCAAAGTGACCATCTATGGAAGACTCCTCATTCCGCCGGCAGAAGGCCAGCTGGTGATGAACGCCCTGGCCAGGGGACTGAACGAAGACGACATGATCGTGCAAGAGGCCGCCGAACTCTCGCTGCAGTATGCCGCCCAATCCAAAGCAGATCAGGCGCCAAGAGACCGTGAGCTGCTCACACACTTCGCCACGGTGGCCGTCGGCCAATTATCCAACGAGGCGATGAAATTAGAACGGGAAGGATTGACCGACAAGGCGCTCAAAATGATGGGCAAAATTCTGGAAGAATATGGACAGTACCTCCCCGCCCCCACCTTGAGCCGGTATAACGATCTGACCCTGCGCATGAAACACGGGCTGAATGAACTTGACCGTAAATTAACCAACCAAGATGCCTATCTGTTGAAGAAACACCGCCACCCCGATCAATTCCATTGACGCGGGCGAAAATTGAATCATTGAACCGGTTCGTGCGCAGGATACAGGAAATATTCTGCCGATCAACGAGGGGCAGCCGGTGAATCAACACCCCGGGCGAATAAACCGTCCGGGGTGTTTTGTAAACGCTTGTTCATGATAACAAAAATATACCTATACGCATTATTAAAAATGGAGTAAGATTAATTCATGCCATCAACGATTCCGATCGAAGTGGTCCCCTACGATCCCCGCTGGCCCGAACTGTACGAACTGGAAAAGGCCTCGCTTCTGCCAGCTTTTGGAGATAGTTTATGCTGCATCGAACACATCGGCAGCACGGCTGTTCCCGGGCTTGCCGCGAAGCCGGTAATCGACATCCTGGCCGGTGTCCGCAGCCTCTTGGAAGCCCCGATTTTCATCCCCGCCCTGCTGGCCCTGGGTTATGAGTATATTCAAAAACACGAAGCCGTCTTTCCCGAAAGACGCTATTTGCACAAAATTGTGAACGGTCGGCACACGCACCATCTTCATATCGTTGAGCCAGAAAGTGATTTCTTCAAGGTCCAGATCCTGTTTCGGGATTATTTGCGCACTCACCCCGAGGATGCCGCACGCTATGCAGATTTAAAATATCGCCTGGCGCAAAAATATCGAAACGATCGTGAAGCATATACTGACGGAAAAAGTCAGTTGATCCAAGAAATCCTGCGTGCCGCGCGGCAGCAGTTGCAATCGAATCGGTAATGGAACAGAGAGTTCCGCCATCCTGCCAAAAGCTTCCCTCCCCTTATCGCCCGCAATTCTCAAGCAAGTGTTACCAGGGTTACACAGTTGATCCCGATCCCTGAATGCAAGATTTTCACTTTCGCCTGAAGGCAATCATTGCATTCTTGCCAGAAGGCAATTTTTGCATATTGGCCTGAAGGAATATTTTGCAATCTGGCCAGAGAAAAAAATTTGCACCCCGGCCAGAGGGAATTGTTTGCCTTAAGGACGCCGGAGTGCAAAAAATGTCCATCGATTGAGTGCAGCATCTGCACCTCTTCATGATGCAAAATTTGCACGTGATTCTAATCACTACTTAATTAACGACTTAAACGACTTAAGATCTTAACCGCCCTTTTTCTTTTTGACGATAAACAGCATCTCTTCAGGAAAGATCAGGTTCCAGTCATAACGCGGACTGCGCGAGGGTTGTTTGTATTTGCCCAGATCAATATTGCCGTTTTTATATTCCGATAAAAAACGTGACAAAGCCAGCGTCACCAGCTGAGATGCCGGCAGACGCAATTCTTCTGCAAGCACACGGATTTCTTCGCGGATGGATGGCGGGAGGTCATACGTGGCGCGCAGATCGCGGCGCGATTGAATTTTTGCGCGTTCTCGCGAGAGACGTTCGCGTTCTTTGCGGGGCAGCTGCGCTTCAGATTGTTTTTGCTGCATTCCCTTAAGCAGATCCGCCACTGCCGGATCAAGCGTGGAACGCCGTTGAGTCTTGGATTCAGCCATTGATCACCTCAATCATTTTTTCAAGCACCTGATGGTATCCGCCAAGATGCTGCCGGCCTTCGATAAAGCCCTGGATCGAAGACGATTCAGGAGAATAATCCCAAAGGGTTTTACCGTAAGCAGCGGTTTCGCGCACCCGCGTATCCTGCGGAATCGGCGGCCAAACGCTGGCACCGAAGACGCGGGTGATCTCCTCGAACTGCAGCAGAGTCTCGCGCGTGGTGCGGTCAAAGAATGTGGGCAGAATACTGTAACCACGGTAACGATGACCGTTACGGCTGATTTCAGCCATGGTGGTCAGGATCTCCTTTACCCCATCGACAGCCAGCGCATCCAGACGGGTGGGAATGACCACCCAGTCGGCGGCGATCAAACCGTTAATGTGCAGCACATCCAGCGAGGGCGCCATATCGAGCAGCACCACCTCGTAATCTGATCCGCGCAGCAGGTCGATGAGAATCGTTTCCCGAAAGTCAGAGAGCATGATCTGCCGTTTAACCTTTTCGGTCAGCTTGTCACCCGCAACCAGATCAAGGTTTGGGCGGACGGACTGAACGACTTCCGGCAGGGTTTCATCCAGACAGATCAGGCGGTAAAGCCCGGGCGACTTTTCTAAACCAAAGGAGAGCGCCAGGTGCCCCTGCGGATCGAGATCCACCAGCAGGGTGCGCTTCCCTCTGCGCGCCAGACCGTCACCCAGCGTTACCGCTGTGGTGGTCTTTCCCACACCGCCTTTTTGATTGGCAAAGGCAAAAATGATCATGCGTGAACTCCTTTGCTGCAGCGTTGATGGTGAAGCGGCATTTCCCCGTAATTGCCCATTCAAGGGTCGCCTCTGCAAATTATATAGGGTCACCCCTTGAAAATCAAGGGTCGCCCCTGGAGTTATGCATCTGATAATGACAGGGTCACCCCTTGATCCCCCAGAAAGCCCGAAAACCCTTCTCTTCAGAAAGACATGAAGAATTACCCTGCTCTCCTGGTGGACCCCCCGGAATCCAGTAAAACCTGCGGAAAAGTGGTACCGCGGTAACACTTGTTTAGAGAGGGCTGCTGCGAATTGTATAATGAATGGGAACCATCACAAAGAAAGTCAAGCGCCACCCAAAACCCGGTGATATCCTTTCATTGTTACAGGGAGAAAGCATGGATCATCTGGAAAACATCGATGCGGTGGAGCGGATGCAGTCCTATATCGAAAGCCATTTGAAAGGGAATATCACCCTTCATCAGCTGGCAGATGCGGCAGGGTATTCACCATGGCATGCCGCAAAGATATTTAAGGAGCTGACGGGCAAGAGTCCCTTCGAATACATCCGCCTCCTGCGGCTGTCTCGAGCAGCGGTCAGGCTGCGCGAAGAAGACGTCAAGATCGTAGACGTGGCTTTTGATTTTGTTTTCGATTCTCACGAGGGATTCACCCGCGCGTTTTCGAAGCAATTTGGGTTAACTCCACAAAATTACATCCGGTACAAAACTCCCGTGAGGCTGTTTCTTCCAGAACCCATCCGTGAAAAATACCTCGCCCTGGAAAGAGGAGAATTTAAAATGACAGAAACTCAAAAAACATACACGATCTTTGTTCAGGTGGTTGACCGGCCGGCCAGAAAATTGATCTTAAAGCGCGGTGTAAAAGCGGCTGACTACTATGCCTACTGTGAGGAAGTGGGCTGTGAGGTTTGGGATGTGCTCTGCAGGATCAAGCAGGCCGTTAATGAACCGATCGGCATGTGGCTGCCCGAGAACTTGCGCAGACCCGGCACTTCCGTCTATGCACAGGGTGTCGAAGTGCCGCTGAATTATTCCGGCCCTGTTCCCGAGGGATTCGAATTGATCGAACTCCCTGCCTGTAAAATGATGATCTTTCAGGGACCGCCGTATGATGATGCCGACTTTGAAGAAGCGATCAGCAGCCTGTGGGAGACGATCAAAAATTACAGGCCAGAGATCTACGGTTTCCAGTGGGCAGATGAAGATGGCCCGCGTTTTCAACTCGCACCCCAGGGGTACCGGGGGTATATCGAGGGGCGGCCGGTTAGACCCTTAAACTGACCCGACCGAAGCAGTGTAAAAGGGAAGAGACAGCCAACCGGCTGTCTCTTTTATGTTTTTCACAAAAGTGTAACCGTGGTTACACTTTTCGATCGTTTTCAACATCTGTTAAAGCGTTACCGCGGTTACACTTGGTGATTTTTTCAGAAAAGCGGTCAGGTTGGTTTGCGCGTTTAAAAAAGCTCAATTGTGATCGAGGCGGGCGCGGATCAGGCGGGTGAGTTCTTCGAGGAAGGTTAATGCTTCTTTGCCGTTGCCTTTGACCACCAGGGTGTCGGCGATTTCATCCAGTGCCTGGTCCTGTCCTTTGCGGTCCAGTTCGCTGAGGGTCTGCACAAAGCGCCGCATGGAGCGCGCCGCCTGACGGCCGGGTTCAGGAAGGATAGGGGTCGAGGCGCGTCTGGGGAGGGCGGTTTCACTCGGCTGCGGGGCTGCGATCTCGGCAACTTCATCTGAGGTGAGCTGGTTCTGAATGCTGAGCCTGATCATGCGTTCCCACTGGTCGCGGGGCGAAGAAAGGATTTCGCGCAGGACGCGCTCAGAAAGGCGGTAGCGGTCTGCCAGGTCGAGCTGCGAACTGGGCAGTTGAAGGATGTTGAGCAGCTGCACCATGCGCGGGCGGGTCAATTGCATGATGGGGGTCAGGCGGTCCCACAGTCCGGCAGGCATGCGCTGGGTGCGGGCGATGCGAAAGTAGTCGTAGTCATCCGTCACGTCAGATTCGGGTTCGATGCCGAGCTCGGCGAGGATCAGAGACGCCACTTCACACGCCTGCTCCACAGCCGAAGGCGGTTCGGCGTGGCGGTTTTCAAGCACCTGACGCTGGCGGGTGGGCTTTTCGACCACCTCGACACGCAGCAGGGGTTCGTCTTCAGCGCCAGAAGAAGCATACTGCAGGCAGGCCGCCCAGAAGCGCCGCTCACCGGTTTCGATCTGAAAGACGTATTCACCGTTTGAGTTCAACACCCATTTGCCGGTAATGGATTTAATCTGTCCGTGTTCTTCAAAAGAAGAGCCCATGGCCAGCAGGCGGTCGATTTCTTGAGCCGTGCCCGGATCTGAACGCGCCAGGGCCAGCCATTCCATGGCTGCCTGGTAACAGTTGATCGCGCCGGAGAAGAAGTCTGCCCTGATCTCGGCTGGCAGCAGGCGGCGCGGTTGAAAACGGTCAGGCTGCATCTGGCTGGGTTTAAGGCGTTCGATGCGTTCCACGGCAGGGGCAACCTGGTTGGCAGGAGGTGTAACAACCGGGGGTTGAATTTTTGGCTGATCATTGCCGTTCGAATTCAGATCCTCAAATGCGCTGTACCTTTTTTTGGCTGGCATAAGCGATTCCTTTTTCAGGTACGTCCGTTGGTACCTGTTTTCTTGAGCACGATGTCGATCAGGCTGGCGTATTCCCGGGTGGCGCGTGAACTGGAGGCGATGTTTTCAGAGCTGCGGATGCGCGGCGGGCGGTAGGTGAAAACATCCATGTGGCTGGAATGGGCGTAAGCCAGGTCGGATGCCTTGTGAATGGGCGGCAGAATCATTTGCTTGTAGCGATGCTGCAGTTCGGCCAGGATTTCCTGCGCCTCGCTGCGCTGCTCTTCGCACAGGGTCGGTAGGTACCCCATGATCTTCAGATCCGGTTTGAAATGCGTCTGCACCTGTTCAATGGTGCGCTGCAATTCGATCAGGCCCGACACCCCCAGGTAAGAAGTCTCGACGGGCACAATGACATGGTCGGCAGCGACGAGCGCATTGATGAGCAGGTCGCCCGTGTTCGGGGGAGTATCGATGATGATGTAAGCGTACTCAGCCTGCACCGCAGCAAGTGCGCGCAGCAGGCGCGTTTCGTTGGCCATCAAAGAAGGCAGTTCGCGTGCCGCTCGAATCATGGCGGCGCGGTCCGAAGGAACATAGAAGAGGTTGGGGTGATATTCACTGCGCTGGATCAGACGCTGGATCGAAGGCGGGGGGGTCTCGGTCAGCAGGGTAGCCAGAGAAACCGGAAAACTCATCTGATGCTTGTCGTACCCGATTGCCAGCAGGGCGTGCACCTGGGGGTCCATATCCACGAGCAGTACACGGCTTCGGGTGGCGGGTTCATCGGCCAGGCGCAGCGCAAGCCCGGCAGCGAGGTTCACGGCGGTGGTGGTTTTGCCAACCCCGCCTTTTTCATTCGCAATCGTGATGGTAATGGCCATTATTTCCTGTCTGTTCTTACATTTTGGGTGAAATATTTTTGCAAATCACCCAAATTATACACAAAAGCAACGATTTATCCTATATTAGCATAAAATTGGGTATACTTCAACTAATTATGTTATTTTTAATCAATTCTGATATAAAATACGTTAACTCTATTGATTTCACTCGTTAATCGTGCGATAATTAGGGAGCAACAGGAGGATTTATGGGCGATTTGATGAACGACGACGAGTGGCGCCTGGTTCGCATGGACCGCCTGGGGCTGAAGGAAGATCCTTTCAAACTTTCAGCCGATCCGCGTTATCTCTATCTCGGGCCTGAGCACCTGGCCGTCTACCGGCAGGCGCAGGGTGTGATTTCGCGCCGGCGCGGGCTGGCGTTGATCACAGGTGATATGGGGATGGGCAAGAGCTCGCTGGCCCGGCGGCTCTATGATGTGTATGCCTCCGAAGAAGCGGTGGATATCTGTTATATCCACACCGCGGCTTTTAAGTCCGCAATGGATGCGGCACGGCAGATCTCGCAGAACCTGGGGGTGCCGCCCCAGCGTTCATTCCAGCGCCAGATGGAGGGGCTGGAAAAGTTCATGGCCGATGCCTATACCTCAAACCATAACGTCATCGTCCTGCTTGATGACGCGCAGTTGATGGAACCGGAGGCGCTGGAAGTGTTGCACCGCCTCTACAATTTTGATTACGATGCCAAGGTGGTTCAGGTGCTTGCCTTTGGGCAATCTGAAATGCAGGCCGTTTTCGAAACCAACAAGCCCGTCAATTCACGCGTTTTCGTCCGCCTGGCGCTGCCGCCCCTGACGCTCTCCAGCGCGCTTCAGATGGTTCTCTTTCGGCTGCGCGTTGCCGGCCGCTCCGAACCGCTCATTAACGATGATGCCTTTGAAGTGCTTTACGAAAAATCCCAGGGCGTACCACGCGAGATCATTCGCCTGTGCGCCCTTGCGATGGATCACCTGTTGGAAAGCGATGAATCCATGATCAATATTGAAAATGCTCGAAAGGTGAACTGATTATGGCGTCTTTACAAAACCCGAACAGGAATGCCTGGGTGCAGCTTTATGAAGCCCGGCGCGTCCCCAATGAGCCCGAAGTGCGCTCTCCCGGACGCCCTCCCGGCATCGTTCCCCGCCGCAAGGTTGGTCTGACTCTCTCTCAGGGTGAGATCACTGAACTCGAAAACTGGCGCGAGCGATTCTCACGAATGCTCCACCGTTCTGTTTCTACCGGTGAGACGGTGGGAATCTTAACGCGCATCTGCACGGCCCGCTTTGCCCGCATGAAAGACGACGAAGGAATGGAAGCCCTGGCAGCGCTGGTGGAACGTCTGGTAGGTGAGGAGTGAATATTTTCTTCCTAAAATTAAGTTGTTTAATGGTAGAAAAAAATATGGGCAGCGAAAAAGAACGTTGCGCGGTCTGAACAAAAAAACAGATACTTGAAAAATAGAAAAAGTGTTCTATAATTATGAGAGGCTATCGGGCGGGAATCGGGATTCAACAAGAGGATATACGCTTGACGGGTTGAGCGCAGATGAACGGAATATGAGATGGATCAAAGCGTGAAGGGTCATTCAATCGGATTTGAGAAACCAGATTACCAGGAAGCCTGGGAAATGGTGTTAGGCGACCTGCGGACCGAAATGTCCAGAGCGCTTTATGAAACCTGGGTTCAGCCGCTGCGTCCGGTTGGATATCAGAACAACACCTTTACGGTTGGAGCATACAACACCTACGGCCGCGCGTGGGTGGAGGAACGACTGAGCGCGCGCATTACGAGACTGCTTGAGGGGATGTACGGTGAACCGGTGAAATTCAATGTCGTGGTCTCTAACGGTTTTTACAGGCCGGGCGAAAAGTCAGGTGAAACAATTCCACCCCGAAAAAAGACCGCCCCGCAGGGTGCTGATATCCGCGCGTCAGAGGTCGAGCCAGATCCGCTTTCTCTTGATGAACTGGATGCCCGGGAGGTGATTGAAGAAACCGGCGGCGGGAATACTGCTTCAGCCCGGTCGCGCAAGGTGATGCTGCAGCGTGCCTATGGCAGTGAACGCGCCAAGCTGATCCAGCCAGAACGGGGCATGTTCGTCACCGGGTATTTCTTCAACAACTGGTTGCCGCTGTTGGGTCATTCGGCGTTCACCATTATCATGGCGGCGCGTTCGATGTGTTACTGGAACCCGATGACCGGCGAGCTGCGCAATGTGGTCGAGACGGAGATGGGTGAAATTGCCGAGCGCGCGGCTGTTTCGGTGCGCACGGTGAAAGACGTTTTGAATACCGAACTGGTGCAGCGCTACTTCCTGCGCTACCGGGTGCGCCGCGTGATGACATCCAATGGCGTGCGCACGGCCGGCATCAGTCTGCAGGTGCGCATGGATGATCCGCTGACGCCGCTCGACCAGGTGAAAACCGGTCTGATGGAAGAAGAGGAGTGGTACCTGCCTGAATTTTCGGGGGAGAAGGAATAAGCGGGCACTTAAGGCTATCTTCAATTCGAGGCATTTCTGCGCAACCGCCCGATTGCGCATGAATCCTGCCTGTTAAACACCGTCATCTTGTTAACTCATGTTTTTCTTTATCTTGATCCCCAACAGCCCGGTGATCAGCCGACAACGGGTTCATGAAGGCTCATTGTGTACCGGCTGATGGGTCGGGGTTGGTCGGGTTGCCGGTCTCTGAACGGTCGTTCGCCGTAATATTTTCAACAGAAGTGCGATGCAGCCTGCGGAATGAGTAAAATCCAACCCCAAATGAAAACCAGAGGGTGATCCCGCGGTAGATGAGGGTGATTAAGACCGCCATTGAAAATGGAACGTTCAGCGCATTAAGGGTGAGGGGGAAAAGACCTTCAACAAATCCAATCCCGGCGGGGGAGGGGGTGACATAAAAGAAAAGCTGAGCGATACCGTAACCCGCCACCACCGTCCCCAGAGAAAAGGGCACTTTGAGCGAAAGGAAGATCGAGGTTAGAACCCCGATTAATAGCAGCTTGTTGTTCAACGCAAAGATTAACGGCCAGTACAGTTCGCGGCTTGTTCCGCGAAGAGCGGCAATGCCTTCTCCGATGTCCTTGGCCAGAGAGTGGGCTTTTTCAGCCTGGATCAAATCGCGGTGAATGAGCCGCACCGTGAGACGGTTGGCCAGGCTGGCCATTTTATACATCAAATCCCCCAGCTGTTTTTGAGAGCGGTATCCAATATACAGGATCAGGCTGAGAACGAGTGTTAACAGAAGGAGGATGAAGGCCGATACGATCTCGCCGTTTGTGATGTTGTGGCGGCGGATCAGGGCTACGAAACCAAGGGCAACCACGCATAGCAGCGAAATATATTCATAAATCGCGTATAAAATCCCCACCACCATAACGCGCGCTGTGGGCTGGTTGCGCTGTTTGGCCGCGTCCATAAACACAGCCACTCCCACCAATCCACCGCTGGGAGCGATCATATTAATAAATGTGGAAGCCGTGCTCAACAGCCAGAGCCGGCGCCAGGTTTCATTCAGACCGACCAGACGGTATAACGACTGGTAGGTCAGCGAGTTATTGATCAGACACACAACCTGTAAACCAAAGGCGAGCAGAATGAAAAGCCAGTTTCCCCGGCTCATCGCTGCGGCGATACGTTCTAACTCCGTGATGCTGACCACGATGAAGAGAATGGCTGCAATCACGGCAATCCATAAAACGATTTTACGCATCGGCAAGCGGCGGTGGTTGATTTCCATTACTTCTTCTTATCCAGGCCTTCGATCAAAATATGAATGCATAACCCCGGGAAAAGTCGTTTTTCCCAACCCATTCTAAATATAACCGTTTTACCTCAATAAACCAATGGTTATCATCAAGGTGACCTTCTGCACAGGCCACCTGATTTTCTGCCGGCAACGATCTTTTTTATCATCGTTTCTGCAAGAATCGTTTGACAGTTGTAGTATGATGGATAAGGAACTTTAATTCATCGCAGAAAGTGATTTTTTTGTGAGGAGGTCAGTATGCGATCCTACCGAAATCGATATTTCTTCGGTCTCCTTCTCATGATGTCCTTGGTGCTGATTTGCGCCTGTCAACCGCCCACTCCCCAGCCTACTGCCACAGCCCAGCCTACTCCCACCATCACCCCCACGCTCGCCCCTCAGCCAATGAAAATTGAGGATCTGCTGCAAAACTGCGCCAGCCTGGATGAACAGGATGTAACGGTGATCCTGACGGGCAAGGTGTTCCTTCCGGCTGAAACGGTGTACGGGTATGAGGGTTGGTACGGCATGAACCTGATCACCGGAACCCGTGTCAATGCTCTTTTCCAGGTGGGCACGGGTGCCAACACGATGAACGATCTTCCACATTATTTCTTTGAACAGGATCTGGTGATCCGCGCCGATGATGGCAGGATCATCCGCCACGGGCATGAGGTGAGGGTGACCGGGCGCCCCAAGTATCGCGCCGATAGCGAAAACCGCCGCTGTGAAATTTTTGTGGACAAAGTGGAATCGTTGATGCCTGAAGATGTATTGCAGCCGTTAGATCTGACCATTGAAGAGCTGAATGACGGCGATACAGTGAACGATTGTTCAGACCTGGAATACTCGCGGCAGTTTGTGCGCTTGAGCGGAGAATTGCGTGTAGATGAATACACATCCCTGTGCCAGTTGAAAAACTGCAAGGTAACTTTCAAGGATACAACTGGATCTGCCGATGTGATGATCCTGGAAGGGGAGGGACCCAACCACATGGTGGCGCTCCCCGAGGCACCCACCACCCAGGATCTGCAGGTCAGAGATCAAAATGGAGACCTGGTCGATAACGCGCATCTTTCGCTGGTCGGTGTGGTATCCATGTCTGACAAAAACGAATGTGAGCTGACTGTTTACGAGGTCGAAAAAGGGAAGTGATCGCGCTGGTGATCATGCGATCCAGAGAAAGTAGAATCCTACCGCCAGCAAGAGAACCCCCCCGGCCCGTTCAATGGTGCTCGACCGGCTGCCCAGTCCGCGCAGACGCTTCAACACTGCGGTGAACGTGCCGGCCAGGATGATGGGCACGCTGCGTCCAAGTGCATAGATAAAAAGCAGCACGGCACCGTAAAGCAGCCCCGAGTTTTCGGCCATCACGTAAGTGAGAATCACCGCCAGTACGGGCGTTCCGCATTGCGATGCCACCAACCCTGAGACCAGCCCCAGCAGAAAAGCGCCCCACAACCCTCTCGCGGTCACTTTTTCCCGCAGGTTTCCAAACCATGCGGGTTCGGGGATGTGCAGCACGCCGATCATCTGCAGCCCGATGAGGAAGCACACCGCCGCCACCAGGTAGTACCAGATGCGTGTACCACCGCCCAGTAATCCACCAACCAGCGCAGCAGCGATCCCCAGCAGCATGAAGGTGATTGCCAGGCCGATTGAGAACAACAACGAGATGCTGAAAGCGCGCCTGCGGGGCAGATCGTGTGAACCGCCGATGACGCCAACAATGAGGGGGATCATTGCCACATTGCAGGGTTCGATGCTGGTCACCACGCCTCCAGCGAACACCAGGAGGTAACCCAGAATGGATGCCGGCTGTAAGAACGCAAGGTCGATGGCTATGGCTGATCTCCTGCTAAGGCTGATAATTGTGTGCGCAATTCCTCCACGCTCAATTTTTCTGGAACCAGAAGTCTCCGTCCGGTTTTATCGATGAAAAGAGTCGTGGGGGTGATCTGAACGCCTGTTTTCTCGATCAGATCCTTATTTTTTTCGTCGTAAACATTAACCTCGATCAGGGCCACGGTTGCCCTGAAAGGGGGGTAGACTTCGTCAATCACGGTTTCCATTTCCCGGCAGCTGCTGCAGGAGTCTGAATAGAAGTAAACCATCACGGGCATACCCTGGGCAAGGTAGGTGTCGAGGGTTTCTTGCGCTGACCTGCTGCCTGAGAGAGCTGAAGGGGGGAGGATGATGAACTTTACCACCAGCGTCACCGCAATGAGCAGCAGCACAACGCTGAGGATCATCACACGTGTGGGTTTACTCAATTCTTTGGGCAATTGTTCATTCATCTCATCACTCGCCGCTGTGTAAAATCGACTGTGCTAATTGTAACTGAGATTAATCCGCGCCTGTCATTTGAAAGTCACATTTTTAATGAAAATTAATCAATCCTTCACCGGCCATGAAAAAACTTTGTGCGCGATCCAGTCCTTGAGCTTCTTCACCGCGTTTACGCTTGAAACGAAGGCCGCCTGAGATGGGTCCGGGGTTTGATGGTGACTTCCAGAGCGGGGATGTTGGGGTGCTGACAGGTTTTTATCGTGATGACAAAACCGGAATCACTTCGACCTGCAAAGATTTTAAGGCCTGGTTTCTTGAACCTCGTTATGGGACCGAATGAAACCGAAATGGATCATGCAAATCGGATTCAACTCAACGGTTTATGGTGAATTTCAGGCTCGCTTCTTCCAAATTTGGGCTTCGAGCCAGAATGCCAGCCGCTGATTTGAGAGGTCACATCGCATTCAACACGCCTGAGCAAATCAATGAAGAGCTAACATCAATTCTTGCCATAGATTTTCCATAAAAACCTCATAACGAATCTGTTAATCAACCTTTCGATAATAACGATGATGAATTGTCCGTTTCATCCATACAATATTCTTATATCCTAAGTTCATAACAACGGGAGGGCTGCATGTTCAAAAAAATGCTGGTTATTACTCTGTTTGCGTTGCTCATGATTTCCTGTTCGCTGACCGATTCACTGACCAAAACCTCTGAACCGGAGGTGATCATTGTCACAGCCACTCCCCAGTCGGTTCCTGTGATGAATACTGCCCCGGCGGCAACTACCCCACCTGAGACAGAACCTGTTGAAGGAACACAGTTGATAACCGATACCATTTCCGATCCGGTGGCGGCCAATCTGACCCTTCTGGCCGGGCCGTTCACCGGTACCCTTGTCAGAGAAGATGATTACCTGGTGCCTTGGTATTGCGCGGGTGTGGAGGTCGAGGACTTTGCGGCACGGGTTACCTTTACCAGCCTGCCGGCTTTCGATAAGAACGCCAATTCATTTGCGCTCTTTTTCCGCCAGACCGGCGATGGAGATCAATACCGGCTGATCGTTTACAGTACCGGCTGGGAATTTTATAACGTGCGGAACATGGATCACGTCTTGGTGAACTCCGGCACTCTGAATATGAACTGGAACATCCATGGTGACAACACCTTTGAGGTGTTCGCGGTTGGCAATACCGGTTATTTTTACCTGAACGGCTACCGTATCTACACCCTCAACCTCAAAGATCGTGATTACCCGGGCAACGTGTGCGTGGTCTCCAGTGTTTACACCAGCGACACTTACGGCGTGGTCACCGAGTTCCAGGATTTCGAGGTCTGGCAGCTCGACCCGCAATAGGTTTTAAATGATCGCTTTTGAAGCATCCCGGTTGGCCATTCCCGCGATCGCGCCTGTGCTGAAAGCGAAGTGCAGGTTGTAACCACCGCAGGGGCCGACCACGTCGAGCGTTTCGCCTGCCAGCTGCAGGTTGGGCACCACGCGCGAGCGCATGCTGAACGGATCAACCTCGCTCACCGGCACTCCCCCGGCGCTGACCTGGCAGTATTCGAACCCGCGCACCCCCGTCACCTTGAAGGGCAGGGCGGTGAGCAGCGTGAACACCTTTTCCAGTTCGGCTTCCGAGATCTGCTCCATTCTCGCGCGTTCGGCAACCCCGGCCATGGGCAGCACCACTGACGGCACCTTTGGCGGCAGCGCCGCGCCCAGCAAGACAGCCAGCGGGGTCGCCGAGCGCCGGTTCTTACGGGCGAGCAGGCGCAGGGCTTCTTCGCTGGCAAAGAGCGGGTTCAGTTCCAGGCGCAGCGAAGCCCCCGGGCGGGTGGAGATGTGGTGGCTGAGATCCATCACGGCCGGGCCGTTCAATCCCCATTCGGTGAAGATCAGGTTGCCTGTAGTTTCCGCCAGTAGCGTTTTCCCTTCAAATAACCTCACGCGCGCATCGAAGCGCACGCCCTTTAACTTCTGGTAAGGGGTCATATCACAAATCACAGGCGCCAGCGCGGGCACAACCGGGCGGATGGTGTGCCCCAGTTCCTTCAGGATGGGGAAGAGTGTTCCGCGCGACCCCAGGGTGGGGTAGGCGGCCCCTCCCGCGGCGATGAGCAGGCGTTTGCAGGTTACCGGGCGCTGGGTTTTGAAGTTGATTTCGAAGCCGTCAGAAGTGTTGCGTATAGCAGTAACTTTGTGGTCCAGCAGCAGCCTGACCCCCTCTTGCACCAGCGCGTAATAAAAGGCATCCACCACGGTCTGGGCAGATTCAGACAGCGGATAGCACCAGCCGTCGTGCGTGGCGTAGGTAAAAATTCCGATGGTGGGCAAAAAGGCGAGCAGATCCGCAATGCCAAACTGCGCCAGTACCTCTTCCATCCACTGCGGGTCGCCGCAGGTGTAACGTTCTGCGCATACATGGTCATTCGACAGGTTGCAGCGCCCCGCGCCGGTCACCAGCAGCTTGCGGCCCACAGTGGCGTTGCCCTCGATGAGGGTCACCCGCGTTCCACCGCGCGCGGCGAAAAGCGCGGCGGTCATCCCCGCTGGCCCGGCTCCGATGATGGTCAATTCTTTGGTCATATAAATATTGTAACGGCGGTATCTCATCGAGGCAAGTTTCTTGAAGCATCCTCTCATTTGCCGCTTGTTGTTCAGAGGTCAGCTTGATTCCAAATAAAAATATGATGTAATAATCATCATCAAATTACGATATATAAATTAGATGTATAATAATGATGTAATGAAAAAGCAGAATTTGTACCGCACTCAGGTGCTGCTCGAACCGCAGCAATACCGGCAGCTCACCGCGCTGGCCGAGAGAGAGGGCATCAGCCTGTCTGCGCTCCTGCGGCGCATGGTGGCGCAGGCTCTTGAAGCCCGCCGCAGGCAAGATCTGGCGCGTGCGGCTGAAAAACTGATGGGCGCGTATTATACCGATGGCGAGCTGGTGGGTTATTCCACCCTCGATGGCGATGACTTCATGGGTAAAGGGTAGGGGATGAACCGCGGTGAAGTGTGGCAGATGTCGCTTGACAGCCCGGCTGCTGACCAAACGGCCGAGGGTGCATCCCGCCTGGTGGTGATCCTTTCCAGTGATGCCCTGGCCGTTCTGCCGCTGCGCATTGTTGTGCCGTTGACCCCCTGGAAAGAAGATTTCTCCGCCGCGCCCTGGATTCTGCGGGTGCCGCCCGTGCTCAATAGCGGCTTGGAGCAGGTGATGGCCGCCGATGCCCTTCAGGTGCGTTCGGTCTCCACGGCCCGCCTCAGGCGCAAGGTGGGTGATCTGCCCCAGAGGCTGACGGGTGAGATCGCTGAGGCTGTGGCGGGAATCATTCAGCCTTGATCCTCCATGATCGATATCCACTCCCTCAAGATTCAAATTTTTCTTTACCGAAATTTTTAAGATAGCCGCATCCGCCTGGCTGTGTGGTCCACCGGCTGCATTTTCCTGTCTGATTTCATCTCCGCGGAGGTTCGAACGCTGGTTTTAACAGGCTGGGTGATCGCTCTCAAAGCGCGCTTGATGAGATATTAATAATCAGAAAATTTTAATATTAAATATATTGTAATACTGTGTAATACATAGTATAATGAGTGTATGAAAACAACCGAAATGAACGACCAGTTATTGAATCTGACCCAGGAACTGAGGCGCGGTGCGCTTCCTCTGGCGGTGCTCAGCGTGCTGCGCGAGAACACGTACGGCTACGCCCTCATTACCGATCTGGCTGCGCGCGGCATCGAGATCGACCAGGGAACCCTGTACCCCATGCTGCGCAGGCTCGAATCACAGGGTTTGCTGCAGAGTTCCTGGATCATCGAGGGCACGCGTCCTCGCAGGTATTACCAGGTCAGTGCTGAGGGCATTCAGGTATTAGAAGCCCTCTCTGCTGAATGGAGAAACCTGAACATGGTGATGGAGAATTTATTGGGCGCTCAGCCCGTGAACGATGGAGGTAAGAATGAATCTGATTGAACGCTATTTACATGAAGTTGGGCGTTATCTGCCCCCCAAAAACCGCGCAGATATTCTGGCGGAGATCAAGTCTTATTTGCTCGATAAACTTGATGAACGTGTCGAGGGCGAACCGCAGGAAGCAGACGTGATCGCGCTGCTCAAAGAGGTTGGCTCGCCGCAAAAACTCGCATCCTCTTACCCGGGCGGGCAGCAGTACCTCATCGGCCCCGACCTGTACCCGTTCTTCCGCATGGTGGCGTGGATTGTGCTCGCCTGTGTGGCCGGCGCGCAATTGCTGGCCTTCGGCGTCAACGCCTGGATCGGCGAAGAACCGCTGAACGTGTGGCAGTCTTTGGCTTCTCTGGTTTCCAGCTTGCCGGGGGCGCTGGGCTCGGTGGTGATCGTGTTTTTCATCTTACAGCGGTTCGGTGTTCAGCCCAAGTTAGATGATGAGCCCTGGGATCCGCGCAGCCTGCCCGAGATCGAAGGGATGCAGGAGGTCAAGAAAGGCGAGCAGATCTTCGGCATCGTGGGTGGCAGTATCCTGCTGGCGATTGTGGCGGTCATTCCCGAAAAGATCGGCATCTACTTCTTCCCGGGCGGCCAGTTCTATCCTGATCCCGTCATTCTTCAATACGCTGGGTGGATCTTCGTCTCTCTCCTGGCCGGTATTTGTCTCAACATTTACCTGCTCTGGCAGGGGCGCTGGTCAACGGGCAGCCGCCTGGCGCAGATCGCGGTCAATCTTCTCTCCATCGTCGTCCTCGCCCTTCTGGTGCAGGGGCACAGCGCCTGGCTGGCCGCGCATGGATCGACCGGCTTCTTCGCCAGTATCGAGAAAATCGGAACGATGCTTGACGAAAATTTTCAGGTGGTCGGTATGGAGATCTTCAAGTTCGCCTTCAGCATCGCCCTGATCGTCACCATCATCGAGACCGTGGTTTTGACCGTCAAGCTGCTGCGCGGGCTCTTCACCAGGAATCCCCTCCCTGAAATTTCCGCAAAATGATGACGGGGCAGATCCCGCATCGTCAGCACGGATGGTAAAATCGGAACAGGGCGCCCGGCGCCCTGTTCCTCTGTGTGTGCGTTTCATTTCTCGATTGCGTGTAGAATAAGACCATGATCTCGATCAGCCTCAACCATATTCACCTCGTTCTAGGCGCCAAAACCATTTTCAAAGACCTCGATTGGGAGGTCCAGCACGACCAGAAGATCGGTCTCATCGGTCCCAACGGGGCGGGCAAATCCTCGTTGTTCAAGCTCATCACCGGTGAATACACGCCAGAGAAGGGCGGGGCGGTGGTGCGCGCCCGCGGGGTGAGTGTGGGCTACCTGGCGCAGGAACCCCGCCTTGACCCCCTGCAGACCGGCTTTGAAGCCGCGCTGCAGGGCAATCCGCGCGTGGCAGAGACGGCCGGCGAGCTGGCGCGCGTTGAGCAAAGCCTGAACGACCCCGCGGTCTATGGCGATGAGAAGCGCCTTGCCCGCGCTCTCGACCGCCAGCAGCAGCTCCTTACTGAATACCAGTCCCTCGGCGGTGATCAGTACCCCCTGCGCGTGCGCGAAGTATTGCGCGGTCTGGGGCTGCAGCCGGGCGAGGAGGATAAGCCCATCTCCACCTTGAGCGGCGGGCAGAAGAAGCTCATCGGTCTGGCGCGCCTGCTCTTGAGTCAGCCCGACGTGCTGCTGCTCGACGAACCCGATAATCATCTCGACCTGGCCGGAAAGCAGTATCTCGAGCGTTTCATCCAGAACTACCCCGGCGCGGTGGTGGTCATCTCTCACGACCGCTACCTGCTCGACGCGGTGGTGACCGACATCGCCGAGCTGGAGAACGGGCGCCTGACCACATTCAACGGTGATTACTCTTCCTTCATTATCGACAAGCAGCAGCGCCTGGCGCGCCAGAACGAGCTCTACCAGGTGCAGCAGCGCCAGATCGCGCGCATCGAGGCCGCCATCAAGCGCTACGCCGTATGGGCCAAAACATACGACAGCGAGAAGTTCGCCAAACGCGCCCGGGCCATCCAGAACCGCCTCGACCACATGGATCGGCTGGAGCGCCCCTTGATCGAGCGCCGCCGCATGGAGCTGAGGCTGCACGGATGGCGCGGTTCGCAGAAGGTGCTTCAATTCAAAAACGTCAGCATGTCCTTTGGCGAGCGCCGTGTGCTGGCGCACGTCAACCTGGTGCTGCATCACGGCGAGCGGGTGGGGGTGATCGGGCCGAACGGCACCGGCAAATCGGTGTTGCTGCGCCTGGCTTTAGGCGCGCTCCAACCCGATGCGGGCGAGGTGATCCTGGGGCCGAGCGTTGCGCCCGGTTACTATGCCCAGGAGCACGAGACCCTCGATCCTGAACAAACGCTGCTGGATACCGTGCGCCTGGCCGGAAACATGGGCGAGAGCGCGGCCGTGGCGCTGCTGGGCAGGTATCTCTTTGATTACCACATGTGTTCTCTGAAGGTGAAGGAGTTATCGGGCGGCGAACGCAGCCGCCTGCAGTTGCTGCTGGTGGTGCTCTCCAGAGCCAATTTTCTGCTGCTCGATGAACCGACCAATAACCTCGATATCGCCTCGGCCGAGGTGCTCGAAGCCGCGCTGGCCGAATTCGAGGGCACGGCGCTGATCATCTCGCACGACCGCTACTTCCTCGACCAGGTGGTTGATCGCATTCTGGTGGTCGAAGAGGGAAGGGTAACGAGCCACCCCGGCGGCTACAGCGACTGGCTGGCGGGCAAAGGCAAGCCAGCCCCGCTCTCGTGATTCACGAACCCCGGGTTACTCAAATTCCAGCCACTCGCGCGGAAGGAACTCGCGCAAGATCACGCGGTAGGCGGGCGCATACTCGCGGGTGTAGACCTTCGAGTGATGGACGGACGGGTATCCCTTTTCCTTCATCTCCGCCAGAAAAACCTCCAGGTTGCCCGCTTCGGCTTCGGGCAGGATTTTGCCGGCAACCGGCAGGGTTTGAGCGGCATAATACTCCAGCCGGGCGGTCGAACCGTAATATTCCGCGGCGGTGCGCACGTAAATCTCCAGTAATTCATCCGCGGGCAGTTTCAAGCGGGCAAACGGACGCAGGTTCAGCCTGACGATGCTGCCGTCTGTGTTGATCGGCTCAATCAGCGGCTCTGAGAACGGCACCGGCGTCAAGAACGCCAGTTCCTGCTCGAGCCAGGTGCGGGCATGCTCGCGGTTGATCATGGCGTGTTCGCTGCCCTGCGCGGCCTGGAAGATCAACTTGTAGACGTCTTCCACCTGCCACAGCGGAAAGCGGCTTGCCTGCCCGATTAAGATCAGTTGAAAAGGTGTTGGCATCGTGATCCTGAATGTCCAGATCCCCCCGCCTGGCATCTTTTGGTTTTTAGATAGCTCAATGATACCGCGTAAACGCTCTCTTGACGCGTCACACCATGTAGCGTGCGGGCAGATCCGGCACCTGCCTGATCAGGTTCTGGATGAACTGCTTTTTGCGCAGAGGCAGGTTCTGATACCACCAGCGCAGTCCGAGGCCAACCAGCAGGAGGATCAGAAGGGTGATCAGTGATTTGCGAATCGAACGGCTCATGGTTTCCTCCTCTCAGCTTTCCATCTGCTCGATGAGATGGGCGGCGATGTAGCCCGAAGCGATCGTCGATGGCACCCCTCCGCCCGGGTGAGTCGAAGACCCCACCAGGTACAGCCCCTTGATGCTCTTCGATTTCGCCGCCGGCCTGAACACCGCCTGCGCCGGCAGGTCCTGCTGCAGGCAGTAGATCGCGCCCTCGGGCAGCAGCAGCTGGCGCTCAAAATCCAGCGGGGTGGCGCACTCGGCCATCACCACATGATCCTTCAACCCCCGAATGGCCGATTTCGACAGATTGTTGATCGTGCGTTCAATAAAGCGCGGCTTTTCGCTGTCCCAGTCCGTGCCCTCCAGGTGGTAGAACCCCTGCGGGATCAGGTTGAGCACGTGCTTGCCGCGCGGCGCCAGCGATTTATCGGTGTGCGTCGGCCAGCAGATCAGCCCAAAGTTCTCGTCGTTCAACCGGCCGGGCAGCACCTGCTCGTAATAGAAGCGGTTCACATCCTCCGGCGAGGCGGCGATGACGCTGTGATGCCCGTCGAGATCCGGCGCGGCATCCAGCCCCAGGTAGATCATCGGCACCGAAATCGAAAGTTTGTAACTCTTGATGCCCTTCACCACCGGTGTGGGCAGGTGCTCTTCGCCGATCAGATCGAGGTAGAGCGTCTTGGCGTTGATGTCTGACACCACCAGGTCGGCGGTGATCTCGCTGCCGTCGGCCAGCACCACGCCCGAGGCGCGCCCGCCGTAGACTTCCACCTTTGAAACGCGCGTCTTCCGCCTCACCTCCATCCCCAGCTGCGTCCCAACGCGCTCCAGCGCCTCGGGGATGCGGATCATCCCTCCGCGCGGGTAATAGATGCCCACGTGCTCCGAGTAGGGCACCATCGCGTAAGGCCCCGGCACCAGGTTGGGCGGCAGCCCAAAATACAGCGCCTGGTACGCCATCGTCTTGAGCACCTTTTCATCTTTGAAGTATTTCTCCAGAATGTCTTGATACGATGAGAGGAACACCGGCAAAAACTTGAGAAAGCGCGGGTTCTTCTTGATCAGCGCCGCCATATCCCCCAGCGTGCTCGCGGGCATCTGGAAGAAGGTGTCGAGGGTCACGTTCATCAGATCGTCGGCGAAAGCGCAGAACTCGCGCCACTTCAGCCCGTCTGACGGCGACATTTCGGCGATGATCCGCCCAGTCTCCTCCACCGAAAGCGGGTAGGTGACGCGCGAACCGTCGGGGAAAATGTACGACATCATCGGGTCGCACGCGATCAGGTCCACTTCCTTCTGTAGCGTGGTGCCCAGCTTCTCGAACACGCGCTCGATGGGTTGAATGATCTCCACAATCGAAGCGCCCACGTCAAAGCGAAAGCCGTCGCGCTCAAAGGTCGAGCAGCACCCGCCGATGCGGTCAGATTGTTCCAGCACCAGCACGCGCCTGCCCTGTTTCGAAAGCAGCGCCCCCGCCGAGAGCCCGCCCAGCCCCCCGCCAATGACGATCACATCATAATCCGCCATATCAGCCTCCCTCGAACGAATTGAAAAGAGCGAAATCCCACCAATAACATGATTATAGACCGAATACCTGAAAATGCGCTCCCTTCAACCGGCTCTTTTCTCGCGGAGTGCTGCACTGCGCGCATCCAACCCCCCCCGATCACGCGCGCCGCTCCCCCGTAAATTTACAGGTTCGTTAACCGGCAGGAGGATGACTTTGGCATCCATTGTTTTTGGATATAATTAAATGACCATCATCACCAGGGGTGAAAGAATTATGCCCAAAAAGACCAAACCCTCCAACGGAGCCAACCTTGGCTTCGAGCAGACCCTCTTCAAAGCCGCGGATAAACTGCGCGGTTCGATGGACGCCTCTGAATATAAGCACGTCGTCCTTGGTCTGATGTTCCTCAAATACATCTCCGACGGTTTCGAAGAGCAGTACCAAAAGCTGGTCGCTCAAAGATCTTCCGGCGCTGACCCCGAGGACCGCGACGAGTACCGCGCTGAAAATGTCTTCTGGGTCCCCCAGGTCGCGCGTTGGAGCTATCTGCAGAAGAACGCCAAACAGCCCAACATCGGCACGCTTATCGACGAAGCCATGGTCGCCATCGAGAAGGAGAACCCCTCCCTCAAGGGCGTCCTTCCCAAAGATTTCGCCCGCCCCGCCCTTGATAAAACCCGCCTCGGTGAGTTGATCGACCTGCTCAGCGGCGTGGGGCTTGGCGATAAAGAGAACCGCTCGAAAGACATTCTCGGGCGCGTGTATGAGTATTTCCTCGCCCAGTTCGCCAGCGCGGAGGGCAAGAAGGGCGGCGAGTTCTACACCCCCCGCTCGGTCGTCCGCGTCCTCGTGGAAATGCTCGCCCCCTACAAAGGCCGCGTTTATGACCCCTGCTGCGGCACCGGCGGCATGTTCGTCCAGTCCGAAGAGTTCATCCTCGCCCACGGCGGCAAACTCGACGCTCTCTCCATCTACGGGCAGGAATCCAACCCCACCACCTGGCGCCTCGCCAAGATGAACCTCGCCATCCGCGGCATCTCCAACAACCTCGGCCCCGAGCACGCCGATTCCTTCCACCGCGACCTGCACCCCGATCTCAAGGCTGATTACGTCCTCGCCAACCCGCCCTTCAACATGTCCGATTGGGGCGGCGAGCGCCTGCGTGAAGATAAGCGCTGGGTCTATGGCGTCCCACCCGTCGGCAACGCCAACTACGCCTGGATCCAGCACTTCATCCACCACCTCGCCCCGGGCGGCGCCGCCGGCTTCGTCATGGCCAACGGCAGCCTTTCCTCCAATACCTCCGGCGAGGGCGAGATCCGCAAGGCCATCATCGAGGCCGACCTGGTGGATTGCATCGTCGCCCTGCCTGGAAAATTATTCTACACAACCCCGATACCAGTCTGTTTATGGTTTCTTTCTCGAAACAAGTCTGTGAAAGAAAAAACTTTATTTATCGACGCAAGAAAATTAGGACATGAATATGATAGAAAATTTATTGAATTTTCTGATGAAGACATATCTTTAATTGCTAATACTTATCGAGCATGGCAAAATGGTTATTATCAAGATAGGGTCGGTTTTTGTTATTCCGCTTCAAAAGTAGAAATTAGAGAAAAGGGATTTTCCCTTAACCCAGGATTATTTGTTGGTAATGAGCAAGCTCAAGATGAGGATGAAAATTCTCAAGAAAAGATAAACGAACTTATTCAGAAATACTTTGAAATTACCGAAAAAAGTAAAGAGCAAGATTTGATTATTAAAAAATTGCTGAACTCTATTCAAAATGGAAATAAATGTTTATGAACCACCTTATGAAAATAAGTGAATTGGTTTATGAAATTGTTGATAGGAATCCTTCACAATTAGCTGAAGTTCTATCAGTTTCTGAATCTAAAGGCATCGTACTACAAAAAGACATATTTAACAAAAAGATTGCATTGGTAGATAAATCAAAATATAAGCAAGTCAAGTACGGGGATATTGTTTTTAATCCATTTTTACTATGGAACAGGGCTGTCGGTACCTGTTTTCTTCCAAAAGGTGGCTGTACCTCGCCAGCATATATAGTCTTAAGACCAAAAGAATTAAAGACATCCAGATTTTTGCATTATTTCTTTCGATCAAGCATCTTTACTAATTCTATTGACAACATTGCAATTGGTTCAGTTACTCGTCGGCGGACAGCTCCATTAACGCAAATATTGGATTTAGAATTTAACTTGCCGAGTCTACCAGAGCAAAAACAGATTGATATTTTACTCTCCGCGCTTGACGACAAGATCGAGCTCAACCGCCGCATGAACCACACCCTCGAGTCCCTCGCCCAGGCCATCTTCAAACACATGTTCATCGACAACCCCGAAAGAGAAGGGTGGGTGGAAGCAAAGTTGGATTCAATTTGTCGTTTTGAATATGGGAAAGCACTAAAAGCAGAACATAGAAAAAATGGAAATATTCCTGTTTTTGGGTCAAATGGTTGTGTTGGGTATCACGATGATTATTTAGTAAAGGGACCTGGAATAATCATTGGCAGAAAAGGGAATCCTGGAACTGTTATGTTTTCATTTACTGACTTCTTTGTTATTGATACGGCTTTTTATATAGTTCCCAAAAATTCAACTAATATTTATTGGTTGTACTATGCTTTAAAAGAATTAAATTTACCAAATTTGGGTGCAGATTCTGCAGTACCTGGTCTAAATAGAAATATTGCCTATTTATCAGAAATCACAATACCGTCATCAAAACTTTGTCTTAATTTCGAATCCGTTATCAGACCGATATTCGAAAAAAAATATCTTAATGACCAAGAAAGTAATATTCTCGCTGAACTCCGCGACACCCTGCTCCCCAAACTCATGTCCGGTCAGGTGCGCGTCAAACTTTAGGTCATTTCGAGCGCCCGCAGGGTGCTCGGTTGCGCTCTTTGCACCCTGTAAGTTCAAAATCGTATGAAATTAAGAGAGAAAATTATGTCAATAACATTGTTTAAAGAAGTTAGCTACACCCTTTCCAAATTACTAAGTGACATAAATATGGGTGAAATCGGTTTGCCTGAGATTCAGCGTCCCTTTGTATGGCCCAACACCAAGGTCAGGGATTTGTTTGATTCGATGTATAAAGGGTTTCCGGTGGGTTATTTGCTTTTTTGGGCGAATGGCGCCGGAGATGGTCATAAACAGATTGGTGTTGATACACGCCAAAAAGCACCTCGTTTACTTATCATAGACGGTCAACAGCGGCTTACATCTTTGTATGCTGTAATCTATGGTAAACCAGTCCTTCGCTCGAATTTTCGTCAGGAACGTATTCAGATTGCTTTTAATCCGATAACGGAAAAATTTGAAGTATGTGATGCCGCAACAAGACGTAATTCAGAATTTATTCCAGATATATCAGTGGTATGGTCCGGTGAAACAGATATATTTGAATTGGCTGAGTCATATCTTAATCAACTAAAAAACTCGCGTGATGTTACCCCAGAAGAACAAAAGATGATTAAAAAATCCATTAACCACCTTGATAATCTCTCAGCCTATCCTTTTACTGTCCTGGAGATATCTGGTTCGGCTACCGAAGAACAAATGTCTAATATTTTTGTCAGGGTCAATAGTTCAGGTACACCACTTAACCAGGCGGATTTCATTCTTACTTTGATGTCGGTTTTCTGGGACGAAGGTAGACATGAATTGGAGCGTTTCTGCAGAGATTCGCGTATAGCGCCTGTTACAGGCCCTTCTCCTTTTAATTACTATTTTCAACCGGATCCCGATCAATTACTTCGTGTGAGTGTTGGGGTGGCTTTCCGTCGCGCCAGGCTTCAATATGTTTATAACATATTACGCGGCAAGGATATGGAAAGTGGTGAGTTTTCTGATGAAAGGAGAGAAAAACAGTTTGCCCTATTGCAGGAAGCCCAGAATAAAATGCTTGATCTACAAAATTGGCATGATTTCTTAAAAGCCATCCGCAGGGCTGGTTATACTGGGCAATCAATGATTATTTCAGTCACGAACATCTTGTACGCGTATGTCTTTTATTTGATAGGTAAGTATGATTATAAAGTCGAACCATTTATGCTCCGTAATCTGATAGCGCGGTGGTTCTTCTTTAGCTCATTAACGAGCCGGTATTCTAGTGGTGCTGAAACGGCAATGGAAGAGGATTTTAACAGGCTTGAAAAGGTTAATACGGCAGATGATTTCATCTCTCAATTGAACAAAACAATTGACGACTCACTCACAGAAGATTACTGGAAGATTACTCTTCCAAACGATTTGGCAACTTCTTCCCCTCGCAGTCCATCTTTATTTGCATACTATGCGGCATTGAATCTACTGCATTCCAGAGTTTTGTTCTCTGGTTTATTAGTTTCTGATCTCCTCGATCCGGCTAATAAAGCAAAAAAAGCTGCGGTAGAAAGACATCATTTATTTCCAAAAGAGTATTTGAAAAAAATCAAGATTACTGAACAACGCGATCAAAACCAGATAGCTAATTTCGCATTGATCGAATGGAATGACAATATAGCTATTCAAGATGATCCCCCGGCAAAATATTTTCCAGAATATATTAATCGTTTCAAGAGTGACTCGGGTCTAAAGGAAATGTTACGTGTGCATGCCCTTCCTGAAAATTGGCAACACATGGAGTATTTTGAATTCTTAGAAGTGCGGCGTAAGCTGATAGCTGAAATCATACGTGAGGGCTTTAAAGAATTATCCTCAAAATCAGGAGACTAAACCGAAGTTTATGACCTTTACCGAATCCGACATTGAGCAGGCCGCCCTCGACTGGTTCACCAGCCTGGGCTACGCCTGCGCCTTCGGCCCTGACCTGGCCTGCGATGGCGACCGCCCCGAGCGTTCCTCCTATTCCGAGGTGCTCCTTCCCGCCCGCCTGCGCGCCGCGCTTCAGCGCCTCAACCCTTCCATCCCCGAAGCCGCTCTCGATGACGCCTTCCGCAAGCTTTCCCGCCTGCCTTCCTCCTCCCTCATCTCTGCCAACCGCCAGTTCCACCGCTTCCTCGTCGACGGCGTCACCGTCGAGCATTCCCACCAGGGGCGCGTCGTCGGGTGCACGGTCAACCTCTTCGATTTTCACAATCCCGAGAACAACGATTGGCTGGTGGTCAACCAGTTCACCGTCATTGAGAACCAGCATAACCGCCGCCCTGATCTGGTGGTTTTTGTCAACGGGCTTCCCCTGGCCGTCATCGAGCTCAAGAACGCCGCCGATGAGAACGCCACCATCTGGTCGGCCTTCAACCAGCTGCAGACTTACAAAGCCCAGATCCCTTCCCTGCTGGCTTACAACGAAGCCCTCGTCATCTCTGATGGTCTCGAAGCCCGCCTGGGCTCCCTTTCATCCGATAAAGAGCGTTTCAACCCCTGGAAGACCCTCACCGGCGGCGAGGTCGCCCCTGCTTCCACCCCCCAGCTCGATACCCTGATCAACGGTTTCTTCGAGCGCTCTCGTTTTCTCAATTACGTCCGCCATTTCATCGTCTTTGAAGATGATGGCCGCGGTGTTCCGGTCAAGAAGATGGCCGGTTACCACCAGTACCACGCCGTCATCGTCGCCCTCGAGCAGACTTTGAGAGCCCGCAGGTTTGCTGGTGCCCCCGGCCGACTGCCCGCTTTCCGTGAACCTCATGGTCAATACCTCGCCCGCCCGGTCCACGAGGGCAGGCCCGGTGATCAGCGCATCGGCGTCATCTGGCACACGCAGGGCTCTGGCAAGAGCCTCACCATGGCCTTTTACGCTGGCGCCGTCATTCTCCATCCCGAAATGGAAAACCCCACGATCGTGGTCATCACCGACCGCAACGACCTGGATGATCAGCTCTTCAATACTTTTTCACTCTGTTCTGATCTTCTGCGCCAGCGCCCCGTGCAGGCCGCCAGCCATGAAGACCTGGTCGAAAAATTGCGCGCGGCGGCCTCGGGCGGGGTGTACTTCACCACCATTCAGAAGTTCCTCCCTCCTCAGGGGGGTCTGGTTATGGGGCCTCTCTCCGAGCGCAGCAACATTGTCGTCATTGCCGATGAAGCCCACCGCTCACAGTATGACTTTATCGATGGCTTCGCCCGCCACATGCGTGACGCGCTGCCCAACGCTTCCTTCATCGGCTTTACCGGCACCCCCATCGAGCTGCGTGATAACAACACCCGCGTGGTGTTCGGCGATTACATCAGCATTTACGATATCCAGCAGGCGGTTGTGGATGGTGCCACCGTCCCGATTTATTACGAGGGTCGCCTCGCCAAACTGGAGTTGGAGGAAGCGGAGAAGCCTCATATTGATCCCCAGTTCGAGGAGGTCACCGAGGGCGAAGAGGTGGAAAAGAAGGAGCAGCTGAAGGCCAGATGGGCTGCCCTTGAAGGCGTGGTCGGCGCCGAAAAGCGCATTCGAACCATCGCCCTCGATATTGTCAACCACTACGAACAGCGTCAGCTTGGGATGGACGCTTCCGAAATGGGCAGCAAAGCCATGGTGGTCTGTATGAGTCGCCGCATCTGCATCGAGCTCTATCAGGCCATCGTTGCCCTACGTCCCGCGTGGCATTCTGATGACCTCGAGGGTGGTCAGATCAAGATCGTCATGACCGGCAGCGCTTCCGACCCGCTCGCTTGGCAGCCCTTCATCCACAATAAGGCTGAACGTGAGGTGCTTGCCAGGCGCTTCAAAGATCCGGATGATTCGCTCCGTATCGTCATCGTCCGCGATATGTGGCTCACCGGCTTTGATGTGCCCCCCCTGCACACCATGTACATTGATAAACCCATGCAGGGTCACGGTCTCATGCAGGCCATTGCCCGCGTGAACCGCGTTTTTAAAAAGAAGCCCGCTGGTCTTATCGTTGATTACCTTGGTTTGGCCGATCAACTGCGCGAAGCCCTCGCGGTCTATACCGAAAGTGGCGGTCTGGGTACCACCGCCATCGACCAGGAGGAGGCGGTCCGCGCTCTTCTTCGACAGGTTGAAGTCTGCCGCGGTCTTTTCCATGGCTTCAACTGGTCTCGTTGGGTCACCGGGTCCCCCGCTGAAAAACTGGCTCTCCTGCCCCTCGCCCAGGAGCATATCCTTTCATTGGAAGATGGTCGTGCCCGCTTGCTGGATACCGTCACCGCCATGACCAGCGCGTTCGCCATCGCCGTTCCCAATGAGAGAGCCCTCGCCGTTCGAGAGGAGGTTGGTTTTTATCAGGCTGTGCGTGCCGCCATTATCAAGACCACCGGCGGTGGTCCGCACTATCAGGAGGACCTTGATCAGGCCATCCAACAGATCATCTCTCGCGCTGTCGCTTCCGATGGCATCATTGATATTTTTGACGCTGCTGGTTTGAAAAAACCCGAAGTTTCCATCCTTTCAGAGGATTTCCTTCAACAGATTGCCAGTATGCCCCAGCGCAATCTAGCCCTTGAAGTGCTGCGTAAGCTGCTGAACGATGAGATCAAGTACCGTTCCCGCCGCAACCTGGTGCAGTCACGTTCCTTTGCCGAGATGCTCGAAAAGACCATCCGCGCCTATCAGAACCGCGCTATCGAGTCTGCCCAGGTGATCGAACAGCTCCTCGAGCTGGCTCGTGAGATGCGCGAGGCGGGCAAACGCGGTGAAAACCTGGGGTTGTCCGAAGATGAGCTGGCTTTCTACGATGCCCTCGAGGTCAACGACAGCGCCGTCAAGGTTCTCGGCGACGAGAACCTCAAGATCATCGCTCGCGAGCTGGTCGACACCGTTCGCAAGAACGTTTCCATCGACTGGACGGTGAAAGAGAATGTTCGCGCAAAATTAAGGGTAATGGTCAAACGTGTCCTGCGTAAGTACGGTTACCCGCCCGATAAGCAGGAAAGGGCCACCGCCACCGTGCTTGAGCAGGCCGAGCTCATCGCCAGAGATTGGGCAGAGTAACAGGGTTTTGCGGTCTGATGGATATGAGAGAAAGTCAGCGGATTGAATATCAAAGACGCCCCCGCATTTGTCCAAATTGCGGTTCAAAACGCATTGCAACCATTCTATACGGGTTGCCGGTTTTCTCGGATGCGTTGCAAAAAGACCTGAAAGTGGGCAAGATCGCCCTCGGCGGGTGCTGCATCAGCGGTGACGATCCAGCCTGGCAGTGCGCTGATTGTGAACAGACATTTTATAAAAAGTTGAAACCTGCTTAAATCGGGTGCCTCCGCTTTCTTTTTAAAACTTGCTTTCTTTTTCATCCTTTTCGTCTCTTCCGTGTTTTTCGCGGTTACCCCCCCCTGCCATATACCTGCTTTCTTCTTGATCTTTCGTCTCTTCCGTTTTTTCCGTGGTGAACCCACCCCCCCTTGACACGCGTTTTATAATTAAAATATAGAACATTATTTCTAATCAAGGAGCCTCCATGTCAGATCAACCTCAGGTCGTCCGCGCCAAAGGGCGCCGGGGCGCCCAGCCCGGCAACAGAAACGCCTTCAAGCACGGCTTCTACGCCAAAAACCTCGGCCTCGTCTCCCCTTCCGAGCTCGACGAATTCGAGTTGCGCAACCTCCTCGGCGAAGCCGCCATGCTCAAAGACTACATGTACATCCTCTACAACTGCAACCTCGAAGTCCGTGATTCCGCCGTCCTCGCCGAAACCCTCCGCGGTCTCTCCCTCGCCGGCATGGCCCTTTCTCGCCTGCTTCAGGTTCATACCGATATCCGCATCGCCCACTCCGAACCCAGTTCCACCCTCAAGTCCCTCCTCTCCGAAATGGATGCCGCCACCTCCCATGCCAACCACCTCTCCCGCTCCATCGGCCGCCCTCAAGAAGAAGATGATGATGATGATGATGAGCTCTGATCAACCCTTCCAGCCTGTCCCGCTTGACCTTACAAAAATGGATTCGTTTCTTTTTCGTTCCCACACTTATCGAAACCATCCGCTGGCGCCATTCGTGGCCCGGGGTTTACCTTTCCTTCCCGCGCCGCCGCCGTCCACCTCATCGCGCCTTGCCACTCGGGTCTCTTCCCCCTCCCTCCCCGTCCTGCGGTCGCCGGTCCCCCGGCGGCGCGGTGCGCCTGCGGTCCCAGGGTCACACACACACAAAGGAGCAGACATGAGCGCTGATCGTGAAAACAAAAACTGCAGGCGCCAACCTCGTTACGGGTTGGGCTCTGCCCGGGCCGTCTTTCGGCCGGGGTTCACCAGATTGGCAGTGTGCTCCCTCAACCGGGCGCCGGCCTTCCGGCTGCATCCCGCCCCCCTCGGCTCCCGCTCAGGCTGCGTCCATCCCCCCGCTGCAGCCCCATGCAGAGGTTTCTTTGCGCTTCAAGACAGTTTTCTGAAATCTTCGCTGTCCCAGAAGGTGTCTGACCCCTGAATCTTTTTCTTGGCGATTTGAATGGCCATTTCTTCGCCGTTGCCTTTGTTCATCGGAAGCAGGTAGCGAACGCACATGTAAAGGCAGGCGCCGGTCATGGTCAGCAAAATGACCCCCGCCAGTAATTTGAGGATGTTTTCCTGATATTGATCCAGATTTTTTATGAAAAGAGCGCTCAACGGAGTAAGGATGACAGCGAAAAGAAAGGTCTGCCAGAATTTTTTCCGCGTCCATTTTTTCATGCAATCTTTGCACAAAAAATAGGTTTGCTCGGTGATGTTGGTGTAGAACTGTTTGACGGTTCTTCCATTGTCTTGTTTGATGTATTGATATTTGGTGAGCCCGGTGATCTCGCCGTTTTCGACCACTTTTTTTCCATGATGAAACGTGAAGTAGGCTCCTTCAGATGATTTTCCGCAGTTTTCACAGATGGAAAGCATTTTCTCTCCCTCCTATCCTGGATGAATGAAACGAACAACCATCATTATACAAAAAATGATCAAAATGAGAGATGGTCAATGGCTACCCGTTATTACCCCCCCTCGCGGCCGGCCCGAAGGTCCGCTGGAACGATGCGCCCGCCCCCGCAGCCACGGTCGCCCTCCCTGCGCGTCGTCCTCCGCCCCGCTTGCCCCCCGATCCCCGCCGGAAAAATCTATCCTTCTGCACAGGCCGTAGAAAGGCAATTCGATGTACAATGATTCTATAAAGGCATTGACAGCGGGTTTCTGAGATCTTCGTTCATCCCCCGGTCATTTGTAAGTTGTGCATCCATAACGGCGAAGAGTTGGCTGCGCCCCTTAAATGTTCTGCTTTAAGCTCGTTAAATGAGGTAAAAATGAAAAAAATTGTAACCAGAGTGCTGGGGGTAGGCAACCGCAACGCCGATGGCAGGTCGAGGCAAAAGATCCTGGCCAAATACGCGCGCAAGGGTGACCCCGTCTTGCTCAAACACGTGAAGGTTGACGCAGGCGACCAGAATAAGATCGAAGTGCGCCTCATCGATGGCGAAAAGAGCCACCGGGTGGGGTTTCTACCCGGAAGGATCGGGGGGCTGCTGGTAAAACACCTCGATGCTGAACACGAAGTGAAGGCCGTTATTTCCAGCCTGCCGCAGGAAGAGAACAACCCCAACACCGGGATTCACCTGCGCATCACCTATTAGGGCATTCAAGCCGCGGGTTGTCCTTCCGGCGTCACAATCTCGGGTGAGATGGCCAAAAGGGTGATCAGCACTGCGTTATCTAGGCCACTTCCACGCGGTTGCGGCCGGAGCGCTTCATGTGGTACATGAACTTGTCAGCGCGTTTGAGCAGCGATTCGCCGCTGTCGCCCTTGTGAGCCAGCGTCCCGCCGATCGTGACGGTTACCGTGGCGCTTCCTCCCTCCAGATCAAGGCGCGACAGCTCCACCAGCATCCTGATCTTCTCGGCGATCGCCTTCAGCTCATCGGTGGAGTTGACGTCCTGCACCACGGCGATGAACTCATCGCCGCCCCACCTGCCGACCACGTCGCTTTTGCGCAGGTTATTCTGGATCGTCTCGCTGACCATCTTCAGCGCCCGGTCGCCCGCCTCATGCCCGAAGGTGTCGTTCACTTCCTTGAACTTGTCCACGTCAATGAACAGGACGCCAAGCGAGTAGGGGTTTTCTTCATCCGCTAAAAGTAACCCGCGCAGCAGGCGGTCGATATACGCGCGGTTGCGCAGGCCGGTCAGCGCGTCGGTGTCAGATCGATGCCTCAATTCAGCCAGCTCCAGTTGATCGGCGCGCGCGGGCGAAGCCTTGCTGAAGGTCTCGACCCCGCCGATGATCTCGCCCTGCGCGTTGCGGATGGGCGCCGTCCGCACGTAAACCGGCACGCGCTGCCCTCCGGCGTGATGCAGAAAAACCTCGTTCTCACAGATATCGCCGCTCGCCATGCAGGCGGTCAGCGGGCAGCCTTCCCTGCACAGCATCTTACCCTCGGCGTTCACGTGGTTGAGCAGGTTGTCCATGCACGATTTGCCGATGACCTCACTGGCTTTGTAACCGGTGATCCTTTCAGCGCCCTTATTCCAGTAGGTGATGCGGCGGTCCCGGTCAACAAAGTAAACGCCGTCAGCGATGTTATCCAGCAGCGCTTGGTAAAAATGTTCCTGGTCAGACATAAGTCCTCCAAAGGAGATTCAGGTTTTCGGGTATGGATGAATCATACTGCATTTTATTGAAAAGTTGCCCGGGAGGTATGTTTACCCGCTCTGAAGACGGGCACTGATATTTAGGTTGGATGATCTTGTTGGAGCTGGATGATGCTTTTTTTCCCTTCCCGGGATGGCGCGGGCTGTGTTATAAGTTGAGCAGCTTAAACACCACAGGGAATTGTCAATGGACCAACCTGAAATAATCTTAAACCTCTGGTATGTGCGTGATCAGCAGGGGGTCATCTACTCGCTGCGCGCGCGGGCTTATCTCGGCACGGGCAGCGACGCTGAGAAGCGCGCCTTCTTGCACCAGTATGCCGCCACCGATTACCTGATCGCCCGTTCTTTCTCCGTGCCCGAGACTTTTCAAATGGGCGGGAAGGCGGTGACGCACCTTTCTGCGCTGGAACACCACGGGGCGTCGATCGCGCTGTTCGCTGAGGCGCTCGAAGCGCTGCAGGGCGAACTGCCCCCCGAGACCCCCTTCGAAATTCCAGACCAGCCGCTCGCCTGCCTCACCCCGTTGCTGCGCGATAGCAATGGGGCCCTGCGCCCGGTTCTTAAGGGGGCAAAGTTCATCTAACTCGCTGTCGGGCAGGTCAACCGGGTGACCGCCCGGCGTGAGCCTGCTGCAGACCGCCAGAAATCTGAACCATCCGGTTGAGATAACCAGGCGTGATTTGGATATAATTACTCCATATCATAATCGGAGTTTGTCTGATGACCGCTTTCCTCTCTTCATTTCCGCCGATATTGCAGGCGCTGTTCGCCACCCTCTTCACCTGGCTGGTGACAGCGCTTGGCGCGGCTTTTGTGTTTGTCAGAAAGACCCTCTCGCGCCGACTGATGGTATCCATGCTTGGTTTTGCCGCCGGGGTGATGATCGCCGCCAGTTTCTTCTCATTGCTGCTGCCCGCCATTGATATGGCCGAAGCCAACGGCACCCCTGGCTGGCTGCCAGCGGTGGTCGGGTTCCTCGCCGGAGGCTTATTCCTCTACGGCGTCGACAAGCTCCTGCCGCATCTTCACCCGGGGCTGGCTTCCAGCGAATCTGAAGGCATCAAGACTCACTGGCAGCGTTCTATCTTGCTCGTTCTGGCGATCACCATGCATAACTTTCCCGAGGGTCTGGCGGTGGGCGTGGCGTTTGGCGCCGTGGCAGCGGGCATCCCGTCAGCCAACCTGACCTCGGCCGTTGCGCTGGCCGTGGGTATCGGGCTGCAGAACTTTCCTGAGGGGATGGCGGTCTCCATGCCGCTGCGCGGTGAGGGTTTGTCACGCCGCAAGGCATTCATGCTCGGGCAGGCGTCTGGCATTGTGGAACCCATCGCCGGGGTGCTGGGTGCGCTGGCTGTGATTAGCATGAAAGCCATCCTGCCTTACGCGCTGGGTTTTGCCGCCGGAGCGATGATCTACGTGGTGGTCGAGGAGCTCATCCCCGAATCGCAGCGCGGCGAGAGCACCGACATCGCCACCCTGGGCGCGCTGGCTGGTTTTGCAGTGATGACCTTTCTGGATGTGGCGCTGGGTTAGACCCGGCTTTGGTATAATTCCATAAATTCACTCCCTGGAGATTTTATGAACACTGAAATGATTCAACAACTGGGTGCGTATATCGCCGCAAATGTGCTGAAGCAGCCCAATCGCGTGCTTTCACCTGATCAACCGCTCATCACCAGCGGCATGGTCGATTCCTTCAGCCTGGTCGATCTGGCGCTTTTTGTCGAAGACACCTACAATGTCCATCTGGATGATTCAGAACTGAATTCAGATACCTTTGACACGCTCGCGCAGCTCGCGGCGTTGATCGAAGCCCGCGCTGCCTGATCATGCCCACATTCACCGAAACCTTACAACGATCATATATCGAGTGCCCTGAAAAAGTGGCGCTCACCGTTTTGCTGCACGGTCGTGAAGATCAGCCGATCACCTACCGTGAACTGATACGCGGCGCGGCCGCCTGGGAACGCACGCTCAAACGCGAGGGCGTCCAGCCAGGCGAGGTGGTGATCCTCATCCTGCAGCACAGCCTGGATCTGATCTTTGCCTACTGGGGCACGATCCTGCACGGAGCCATTCCCTCGATCATGCCTTTCCTCACCGAAAAATTGCTGCCAGAGCGCTACCGTAGCGACCTGGCCTCGCTGGTTTCGATCACCAGACCCGAAGCCGTGATCACCTACCGCGAATTTGCCCCCGAGGTGCATACCGCGCTTAGCAGCGGATCTTCTGTGCGCCGGGTGATCGTCTCTGATGAGGTCGAACCTGAAGGTGAGGTGGATTTTGCGGCGTTTGGCGGGCTGCAGCGCAAGCCTGAGGATATCGTTCTGCTGCAGCATAGCAGCGGAACGACCGGTCTGCAGAAGGGCGTCGCTCTCTCGCACCAGGCGGTTTTCAACCAGCTGCAAAATTACTCCAACACCCTCCATTTGGCGCCAGATGATGTAATCGTCTCATGGCTGCCTCTGTATCACGATATGGGGCTGATTGCCGGTTTTCTGATGCCGATATTGCTGCGGGTGCCGCTGGTGATTCTTTCACCTTTCGAATGGGTGAGAGCACCGGTGCGCCTGCTGCAGGCGGTGACCAAATACCGCGGCACGCTTTCATGGCTGCCGAACTTTGCGTATAACTTCTGCGCTAAAAAGATCCGCGACCACGATCTGGTGGGGGTCAATCTCTCTTCGTGGCGTGCGGTTTCAAACTGTTCCGAACCGATGCGTTATGAGAGCCACGTCCTCTTCCTTCAACGCTTTGCCCCCTATGGGCTCAAGGCATCGGCGTTGTGCACATGCTATGCTATGGCAGAGAACGTTTTTGCGGTCACCCAGGGGGGAATCGACGCCCCGGTAGAGCTGGATGACATTGACCGCGAAGCCATGCAGGTTGAGAGGGTGGCCAGACCTGCTCAGCCGGGCCGTCCTGCCCTGACCATGGTGTCAGCCGGGCCTCCGCTGCCAAATGTGCAGGTAAAGGTAATGGATGAGCACGGCAACCCCTTACCCGACCGTGTCATAGGCGAACTGGCGCTGCATTCCGATTGCATGCTCACCGGCTATTACCACCGCGATGACGCCACGCGGAAAGCCATCAAGGACGGCTGGTACTATACCGGAGATTACGGTTATAAAGTAGGAGAGCAGGTGTACGTTGCCGGACGCAAAAAAGATATGATCATCGTCGGAGGCAAGAACGTTTACCCGATGGATCTTGAAGAACTGGCGATGGAGGTCAAAGGGGTACATCCTGGCCGGGTTGTTGCGTTTGGTATTTTTAATGAAGATGCAGGAACGGAAGATGTGGTCATTGTGGCTGAGGTTGAAACACAGGATCAAGCCGAATTGAATCGGATTTCAGATGAGATTCGGGCGGTGGTCACCCGGGGCTCGGCCATTGCACTGCGTCATGTACACCTGGTTGGCCCTAAGTGGTTAATCAAGACCAGCAGCGGAAAAACCGCGCGAGGTGCCAATAAAGAAAAGTACATGAAAGAGGTTGGTCTCGCTTAGCATTTTCAGATAGAGATCGATTTTGAGATTTGGATCATACAGGCAATGTATATCCAAATCTCAACATTTAATTCATAATTTCTTCACAAATTGCTGATATTTAATAAATGTAATTTGAGGAGGAGTTGATTATGAAGAAAGGGATTATTGGTTTAATTGTGGCTGCTGCTCTTGCGGTGGGGGTGGGCGGTGCTTATCTGGTGGTTAAATCGCTGCCCGAGACCGCGTATCTTGGACCTAACTGGGATGACTTCCAGCAGCCTGCCATCCCCGATGATGAGGGTGAATGGCCCTTTGGCTGGCCAGGCAGGGGTGTCAGCCCATACGAAAACCAGCCCGGGAATCGCGGCCGCTGGGGAATGGGCCCGGGTATGAATGGCGGCAGAGATTTTGGTGCGCCGGATTATTTTGGTGCGCCGGATGTTGAGGGCGAGCGCATCACGATGGATACCGCATTGAAAGCGGCGCAAGATTACGCCGCAGAGCAGGGAAAGAATTTGCGCGTAGCCGAAATTATGGAGTTTTCAGAGAACTTTTACGCCGTGGTGGTTGAAACCGATACAGGTAAAGGAGCTTTTGAATTGCTGATCGACCCCGTAAGCGCGAAAGTGACCCCCGAGTTTGGACCGAATTTGATGTGGAACACCAAATACGGGCACATGTCAGTTGCCGAGCCTTCTGTGGTCAATTCACTAACGATGGAACAGGCCGCTGCGCAGGCGCAAAAAGCGCTTGACAGGCGGTTTGCGAAAGCTAAAGTTTCAACAACCGGGATCGATTTCTACGGTTATTACACTTTTGATTATGAAATCGATGGGCAAACTGCCGGTATGTTATCGGTGAATGGCGAAAACGGCAAGGTATGGTTCCATAACTGGCACGGAGATTTTATTGGTGAAATGGAGATTAAAGAATGAACAAGACGTTGAAATGGGTTTTGATTGGTTTAGGTATTGCGCTGGCAGCATTCATGATCGCCATCCCGATCTTTTTTGTGATCATGAACAGACAGGGTGCGGCGATGATGGGATCGGGAATATTTGGACGCGCCGGAAGAATGATTTTTCCGGTTCCTTTCTTCAACTTTTTCGGCTTTTTTAGAGTGCTCTTCCCTCTGGGATTACTGGCACTGGTTGTAACCGGGATCGTGCTCCTTGTGCGTGGCGGCCGCTCCAGTAGCGTGGCACAAACGGCTGTCCCTCCTCTGCCCTCCGCGGGGCCGGTGCAACCAGAGACCGCACAGCGAATCTGCCGAAAATGCGGAAAATCCCTTCATCCTGAGGGAGAATACTGTCCGTTTTGCGGAGAGAAGCAGTAAAAATAATCCCTGATATCACTAACTTGAACCCGGTTTAACACAAAAACAATCCTTCGCCAGGAGGCCGATATTTTCGAAATCCTGGCGAGTGTTTTTACAGAAAATTTCAGGTAACGTATAATTGACTCTGTAATCATTTTACTTTTGGAGCAACCATTATGGATGTGCGTGATGAAAAACTGGCGAATCTGATCATCAAATATTCTCTGCGTGTCAAGCCTGGTAATACGGTGCTGATCCGGGGAGGAAAAGTTGCCGAGCCGTTGTTGAAAGCCCTCTATCAAGAAGTGTTGGATTCGGGCGGTCATCCTTTCCTGTGGACTGAATACGATTGGTCGGAGGAAATGCTGCTGCGGCTGGGGAATGAAGACCAGATCACCTATATTCAAAAACCGGCGCAAATTTTCTTTGGTGAATTTGACCGCCTGATCAGGGTGAGGGCCGAAGAAAATACGAAGGTGCTTAATAACGTCGATAGCGAAAAATTTACCCGTTACACACAGGCGCGCGGGCCGTTAATGGATACTTATATGGCCAGATCTGCCTCAGGTGCTCTGAACTGGGCGGTTACGATGTACCCAACCAATGCCTACGCACAGGATGCCGATATGTCGCTCGACGATTATGCCAACTTCCTCTATGGTGCCTGCATGCCTGACCTCAATGACCCCATTGGTTACTGGCAGCGTGTATCTGAACGCCAGGAGCGCATTATTAAATGGCTGGAAGGCAAGAAAAACGTACATCTGCTTGGCAAGGGCACCGATTTGCGGTTAAGCATTGAAGGCCGCAGGTTCATCAATTGCGATTGTCGGGTGAACATTCCTGACGGTGAGATCTTCACCGGGCCTGTCGAAGACAGCATCGAAGGGCACGTGTCGTTCTCGTACCCCACGATCTACCACTCGCGTGAGGTTACCGGAGTGCGGCTCGAATTCAAGAAGGGCCGCGTGGTGAAGGCCTCAGCTGACAAGAACGAGGAATTTCTCTTGAAGACAATTGATACAGATGAGGGTGCGCGTGGAGTAGGTGAATTTGCAATTGGCACCAATGAGGGCATCCGGCAGTTTACGCGCCAGATCCTTTTTGATGAGAAAATTGGCGGTTCTTTCCACATGGCACTGGGCAAGGGGTATCCTGAATCAGGCAGCAAAGCCCAATCTTCGATTCACTGGGACATGATCTGTGATCTGCGTGATGGCGGACAGATCTGGGTGGACGATCAATTGCTATATGAAAACGGAAAATTTGTGATTGAAGGTTAACCTGCTTGCTTTCGAGATTCGCGTGTAAGGTTTTTTATATTCACACGCATGAATGCTAAAAGAAATTGGGCGTCCGTAAGGACGCCCAATGATTCTCTTAAGAATTTCCTGGAATCAAAAGTTGTATTTGCGGCGGATTCCGCTCATGACAAGCCCCAAACCAAGCAATGCAAAACCGGTATTGTTGAGGCTTTTGACCCCGGGGGTATCAGCAACACCGGTAACCGGGATCAGCAGCGCTGTTGATTCCACAACAGATTCGCCTTCGCCCGTAACAGGGATTGGGAAGGTTGGTACCGGTGTTGGGTCATCGCCGCCCGTGGGGTCAGTGGGGGTGATTGTGGGATCAGGGGTTTCGTCAATAACCGGGGTTTCTGTGACGAACGGCGTGCTGGTGGATGCCGGTGTGTTGGTGGGGGTTAATGTTGCCTCTGGGGTGTTGGTTGGTGTTTGCGTGGGCGTGGTGGTGGGCGGGATAGCGGTACTGGTGGGTGTGGCTGTATTTGTGGCCGGGATTGAGCAGCCGTTGGCAACTAGCGTTTGATTCCCGTACGCTGCAATAAAATCACCGTTTCTGGCGTAAAAATCCGGCCAGGCATCCTCAGGGAAGCCAACTTCACCACCGGCAATCGTGTGCTGACCGTGACCATTCACCCACCAATCTTCGTTAGAGGTGACGGAATTGATGCTCACGTTAATTTCTGAATAGCCAACCCCACCATTGTTACGGTGACAGACGATCACCTTTTGAGGGATACAGAATGGCGCCGTAGTATCGCCCTCATCGGGGATGGTAAGCATATACCCGGCAGGGCAGACAGAAGGGGCAGCCTCTGCAGGGGCTGGTGAGGCAGAGAGTACCAGGCTGGCCAGGATCAATGCGGCAGCAGCCATGTATAACCCATGATTGATGAGTCTGGTAAGTGTGCGAATCGATGCCATTTTTCCTCCGAATTTAACGCTAGATCGAATACTCATCCTCAAACGAGTAAACGAATGAATTGATGAGAATAATATAACATAAATAAGATCAAATTTATCTTAATAAAATCAATTTTACTCGTTTTTTATGTAGCAGTGGTTGGTTCAAAAAAGGAGACCCTGATCAGGGTCTCCTTATTAACTCTATTGTGTCAACCGCTGTTTATTTTTCCAGTTTTCTGCGGATTCCGCTCATGATCAATCCGAGTCCAATCAGAGCGAAACCACCGTAACTGAGATTGTTCATACCGGTAGTAAATTTCATACCGGTGACCGGTATCAGCATTTCTGCGGCACTTACCGCGCTGATGGGTTCATCCATAGGATCGACCGTACCCGATTCTTCATCATTGTCATTATCATTATCGGGTGGGTAGAGGCAGCTCTGATCATCAACTGTTGCCAGTGGGTCATAATTGGTTGCAGTGGGATCCATACAACCAGCAACAGGCTGTGGTTCCACACAGGCCGGGTCCAACGCTGAAATGGCTTCATTCCATTGACATTTGGCGATGCAGCCACCGTTCACTGTTGCGGCTGGATCATAATTGAAAGCGTTCACGTCCATGCAACCGTAACCGGGAATCACCTCGAGTTTGAACGCCGCATGTGCAAGATCTCCTTCAGGTATGCCCACAGTGACCGAGGATGATGGGGGAACATTACTTGTAAATGTTGGGGGAGTCAATCCGTCACCAACACAGTATTTGGTGATTTGCATGCCATCAGGTGCAGTATAAGTGTAGGTTGGCGGAGTCACCTCACAGACGAACACCCACGCGCCGCTGTTAGGGCAGTAATTGGAGGGGTCATCTGCACGTGCTGTGGTTGCAGAAGCTGTCAATGCAAAACCGGCGATAAGCATGGCAGCTCCAATCAGATAACAACTACGATTAAATAATAATAACATTCTGGAATATTTCATCTTTTCCTCCTTTCTTTACAAAACCGGTGCAAAGCACGATAGCATCCTTGTTCTGATCGTGTAAACCTGTCTAATATTTCCTCCTTTTGAACAAAATTTTGGCTTTTCAAAACAGTCAATACCGGTCTACCTTAAATTGGCTCCCTTGTAGACATATGTTGTGGCGATCACGAATCAGCGTTCGACTTAATAGACGCGCATTGGCAACCCTTTGCGATTTCTAGTCCAACGACTGTGATTTTCAGTATCAGTGAAGGGGGAGTGTTACAGGAACTTGGTGGACGACAATTCCGCCGATTCTCTCAGCACATTGATCATAACAAAATTAGGTAGATGAGTAAATTAAATGGAGATAAAAAAGAGGAACGACTTCATATCCAAATAGAATCGTTGATGATCATCCATGATCAAGTTTATAGAAAAAGGCGGGGCGCCTAATATAACGCCCCGCCTTGTGGCCCAGTGTTAATTCTCTGGTTTAGAGGTTGTATTTGCGGCGAATTCCGCTCATTACCAGTCCGAGGCCAAGCAGTGCAAACCCGGTATAGGTGAATTCATTCATGCCCGGGGTGACATCCATGCCAGTAACTGGAATCAAAACGGGAGCAGCTGCGGCCACATTGGCAACGACGGGAGGCTCAAGTGTTGGGTCAGGTCCTCCGCTTGGGTATTCACAACTGCCGTCATCGAGGGTTGCGCTGGGGTTGTAATTCGTAGCGTCTGGATCGGTGCAACCCGGGATAGGATTCTCTGGAACGACGCAAGCTGGATCCGTAATCGCGATGGAGAGATTGTAAGGGCATTTGGCGATACAAGACCCGTCATCTACCGTTGCAGCCGGGTCGAAATTGAACGCAGCAGGGTCAGTACAGCCAGGAACGGGTGCCACGCAGGCAGGATCACTGGTCGGTATCTGAACATTGTAGGTGCACGGCGTATCACAAATTCCATCCAAGAACAAAGTCAACCCATCTGGTACATTTGCCTGGATGCCTTCTATGTTGGTGCAAACATCCGCTGGAGGAACACAGCCGGTATCGCTGGCCGGGATCTGTGAGTTGTAAATACATGGAACGTCGCAAATGCCACCCGAGAACAGGGTCAATCCCTCAGGAACGGTTGATTGAATTCCCGCGATGTTCGTGCAGACGTCAACCGGAGCGACACAGGCCGGATCACTGGATGGAATGGCTGAATCGTAGACGCATGGAATATCGCAGATGCCTCCCGGGAAGAGAGTCAACCCACCAGGGACTGTCTCCTGTAAGCCGGCGATGTTCGTGCAGACGTCAACCGGAGCGACACAGGCTGGATCACTGGCTGGAATGGCTGAATTGTATGCACATGGAACATCGCAGATGCCTCCCGGGAAGAGCGTCAACCCACCAGGAACTGTCTCCTGTAAACCTGCAATGTTTGAGCACACGTCAACCGGAGCGATACAGGCCGGATCGTTGGCAGCGATTGCCGGGTTATAGGCACAGGGTGCAACGCATGACCCATCGTCAGCGTTTGCGGTAGGATTGTAATTGAACGCGGTGGGATCAGTGCACCCCCAAACCGGAGGAACATCGTTACCTGCTAGACAATAATCTCTATCGGCCTGAGTGACGACCAGATAATCTCCATGGCCAGAATGTCCGCTTGGCCAGCTATTGTCATCTGAACATACAATAGAGTTATGCGACGGCGGCACGTGGCAGACACAGGTATTTGAAGCTGCTCTCGTGGGTTGGGGTGCCACAGTGAGCACCAGGCCAGCAACCAGCATGGCAGCAGAGCAAATATAAAGCGCTCGATTGATGAATGATAACAGACGATTTCTTGACATCCTTACCTCCTTTGCAATTGCAGAGAGAAAAAGAGAACAGACATTTATCGTATATATTTTTTCTTAATTGAATCGCCTCCTTTACAAATCAAATTAAAAGCCGGCCTTCACTCTCAGGCCGGTTTCGCAATTCGCTCCCCGCGGAGATTGCCAGTGATGGCAATGCGACCATTTGATCTCCGTGGATCAACGCGTCCTGTTCCGATGATGTGTTGATCGGTCGCTGGCTTTGATGTTCAGTTTCAAAGAAAATGGAGTAATGACTGATAATGAACCGATATTAATGTCGCCTAACTTGGCTCAAGTAAATATTAGCAAATACCCATCCAAATTTCAATTAACTCTGGATAAAAATTGCCTTATTTACAAAAAATTTATGCAATACAGAAAAATTTCAAACAAAAAACGGAGGGCATTTATCAAATACCCTCCGTTCAAAAATGAATGGTTCAGAATGGATTAGAGATTATATTTGCGGCGGATACCACTCATGACCAGACCCAGACCAAGCAATCCAAAACCACCATAAGTGAGACTGTTCATGCCGGTGTTGAGGTCCATACCGGTCACGGGGATCAGGACCGCAACTGATTCAACGCTGGCAACGGCTGGGGGATCGTATTGGGGTACAGGAGTCGTTGTAGGATCCGGATCGGGATCTCCACCTGTTTCAGAGCAGGAGCCGTCATAAGGATAGGCAGTCTGAACGCCTTCGAGATCGGGGCAGAGATCGGTAGGCTCTTCCGGGGGCACGCAGGAATCATTCGGATATGGATAGGCAGTCTGGATACCGTCGAGATCGGGGCAGAGATCGGTAGGCTCTTCCGGGGGCACGCAGGAATCATTCGGATATGGATAGGCAGTCTGGATACCGTCGAGGTCAGGGCAGAGATCGGTTGGCGGGGGAGTGCAGGATCCATCATACGGATAGGTTTCCTGGATACCGTCGAGGTCTGGGCAGAGATCAGTTGGCGGGGGAGTGCAGGATCCATCATACGGATAGGTTTCCTGGATACCGTCGAGGTCAGGGCAGAGATCGGTTGGCGGGGGAGTGCAGGATCCATCATACGGATAGGTTTCCTGGATACCGTCGAGGTCTGGGCAGAGATCAGTTGGCGGTGGAGTGCAGGATCCATCATACGGATAGGTTTCCTGGATACCGTCGAGGTCTGGGCAGAGATCAGTTGGCGGTGGAGTGCAGGATCCATCATACGGATAGGTTTCCTGGATACCGTCGAGGTCTGGGCAGAGATCAGTTGGCGGTGGAGTGCAGGATCCATCATACGGATAGGTTTCCTGGATACCGTCGAGGTCTGGGCAGAGATCGGTTGGAGGTGTGACTTCACAGGCATCACCGATGCCGTCACCGTCCGTGTCAGTCTGGGTAGAATTGGCTACAGCCGGGCAGTTGTCGCAGGCATCACCAATACCATCGTTGTCTGTATCAGTTTTTTGCTTTCCGTTTATGGTTGGGCACAGGTCGTCAGTAATGCGATAGTTATCGTTTTTACTGGCTCCAGGAACATCGACAGTATATTCACCGCGATCATCGTTCTTGACCTGATAAGCCTGGATGCAGAAGTTCCCGTTGGTATCAGTGGAGATCAGGGGTGGATTCTGTGCAACAATTATTTCAGGGTCTGCTGATGCTCCACCTGGATTGCCCGTAATTGTCCAAGGGAGCGTGGTGTTTGCAGTGAATCCAGAACCTTTGATATAGATCCAATCACCAGCAAGATAATGATTCACATCCTGTTGCGAATCTGAACTACAACCACCCTTGGTGGTCCAAATTGCACCGGCGCCGCCGGCTGCAACTGGTTGCGGTGCTACGGTTAGAACGAGACCAGCAATCATCATAGCAGCAGCACCGATATAGAGCGCGCGATTGATGAATAATAATAATTTACGATTCCTGAACATAGTTTCCTCCTATTGAACATTGAAAAGAATGAATAATTTTGTCTTTAGTAAGCCGCCTCGATTGACTTCCTCCTTATCCACTTTTAAATAACAAAAAACCGACCTATTGAACTCAGGCCGGTTTCGCAATTCGCTCCCCGCGGAGACTACCCTTTCGGGAGCTGCGACCATGCTTTCCCTCCGCGGATCAATGCTTCCTGTAATACACTCCTCATGCCGGTATCATTATGGTAATAATGACACTTTTCTGGCAATTTTGGTATTTCTATTGGATTGTTGGAACAATAATAGCATAGATTATTGACAAACTTCGATTTTCTAACCAAAATTTACTTAATTTTTACGTACTTTATTATGCCTTTTATATTTCCTCCCTTAATATTTTCATATACAAAATGATTACTCAAATCATAACACCACTTTGATTCAGTTATCGGTACATATGCCGTAAAGAATCGAAGGTCAGTTCTGTAAGGTCTTTCACGATCAAATCAGCCGCAGAGAGCTTCTCGGCTGAATTGGTTGTTAAAACGGCAATGCATTTCATCCCACCACGTTTCGCAGCTTCTACCCCGGCAATGGCATCTTCGATTACCAGACACGCCTGAGGGGGAACATCGAGCATTTCTGCTGCCAGCAAGAAAACCGCCGGATCTGGTTTTCCGCGGATCGCAGCGCCGGCTGCTTCGGCCTGAAAATAGTGACGAATTCCAAGCTCATTGAGCATCGCGTCAATGTTTGCCTGGGGTGCCGAAGAAGCCACCGCTTGCTTGATGCCGCTGTCTTTGAAACATTCCAGCCAGGCAGCAACACCCGGCAGAAGTTGCGCGCTGCCACGAATACTCTCACGGAAATATTCCTCTTTACGGTCGCTGATGGCTTGAAATTCGTCTTCAGGCAGCTTGCGGTTGAGAATGGTATAAAGGATCAAACGATTGTTCATACCAAAGGTTCGAGCAAACTCGTCTTCCGTCAGGTGGTGTCCTAACTCATTGAAGATGCGTTGCCAGGCATGATAATGACCGTCATAACTGTCAACAATTACACCGTCCATGTCCCAGAGGACTGCGTGAAAAGGCAGAGAAGTTGTCATGGAGGATATTAAACCACAGAACCTGGAATTTGCTCAAAAATGTCAAAAATGACAAAAAGGATTAAAAAGCGATAAGGCTTTCCTTGTTTAAAATCAACAAATAAGGTTACCTGAAAAAATACGGAACCGGAATATCCACAATATTCCGGTTCCAACAGGAGGGGAAAACTAACCTTCTTAAGGTTCGATTTCTGTTAACCTTACTGGCCGATTTTCATCGAGTGATTTTTTAGCTGCCATGGCAATCACGACCGGTTTGCGGCCATCTAACGCGGTTACTGGTGTGGGGGAATCTTTGATCACAGCATCGATGAAATCCTGCATTTCTGCGATGAACGAATCCATATAACGCTCGAGGAAGAAGTAGAGCGGTTTTTCTGAAACAACTCCGTCGGCGCTGCTATAGACGCTGGTATTGGGAAGGTTGTTGGATACTGAAACCATACCGCCAGAGCCGAATACTTCGACGCGCTGGTCGTATCCATACACTGCCTTGCGGCTGTTGTCGATAGTGCCAATAGCACCATTGGCAAATTTAAGGGTGATCAGGGCGGTATCGATATCGCCGGCATCTCCGATTGCAGGGTCAACCAGGACTCCGCCAGTGGCGTAAACCTCAGCCACCTCGCTGCCCGAAAGATAGCGTGCCATGTCAAAATCGTGAATGGTCATGTCAAGGAACATTCCGCCGGAAAGTTTGACATAGCTGGGGGGCGGGGGGGCGGGGTCTCGGCTGGTGATACGCAGGATATGCAAATCGCCGATCTTCCCTTCCTGCACCATTTGACGAACCTTCTTAAAATTGGGGTCGAACCGGCGATTGAATCCAATCTGGCATTTGACTCCAGCTTTCTCCACAGCTTCGATCGCGTTGTCAATGGTGGCCAGGTTTTGCGAGATAGGCTTTTCACAAAAGATATGTTTGCCAGCTTTCGCTGCTTCGACCATCAGGCTGGCGTGAGTGTCGGTCGAGGAGCAGATAGCAACTGCATCAATGCTATCATCGTTCATGATTTGTTGAAAATCGGAATAGACATTGGAGACATGCAGTTTTTCAGCCAATTCGCGGGCTGCCTGCAGGTTGACGTCAGCGATGGCAGCGACTTCAGCGCCGGCAATGCGGGTAGCAAGGTTCGCGGCGTGTATCTTACCAATACGGCCGGCACCGATGACGCCGACCCTGATGTTTTTTTGAGCGCACATGATTCATTCTCCTCGAGGGTATTATTTAAAACCAATCGACCTGAGATATTCGCGGTTTCGAAGTGCCGAGTCAAACGGGCGTCCCATACCGGGTAGTACATCCTGTTCAACGACAATCCAGCCATCGTAGCCCTGGTTTTCCAGCTCGGCTTTGATCGATGGGAAATCCACTGCACCTTTGCCAAGTTCACAAAAAACGCCCTGGCCCACAGATTTGAAGTAATCCCAGCCCTCGCGGCGCGATTGTTCGGCAATAACTGGATCGCAATCTTTAAAGTGAATATGCCAGGCGCGTTTTGCGTGTTTTTGCAAGAATTTGAGGGGGTTGCCTCCTGCAAATTGGTAATGGCCCGTATCGAGGCAGAGGCCTACCAGGTTTGGATCAGTGAGAGAAAGCAGGGTCTCAATTTCGTCAGGTGTTTCTGCGTAACCCGCACAGTGGTGGTGAACCACCAGGCGCAGACCGGTTTCGCTCTTGACTGCTTCGGCGATCCGCTCCACACCCGCGGCAAAGACTTTCCACTCCTCGGCTGTCAGACCCATTTCAGGGGTGACACGTCCGGCATTGAGCGTGCGTTCAGGCACGCTTCCATTGTTATCTGCAAGCACGATGAAGGGTAGGTTTCCTTCCACAGCGGCAAGCAAACGTGCCACTTTCAGGGCGCTTTCTACTCCAGAAGGATGGTTTTTAGCATCTTTCAACGCGACTGGAACAAAGGCGCCCAGAAGGGTCAGAGATCGTTTGCGTAATTCTGACTTCAATTTGGACGGATCGGTGGGCATGAATCCCCAGTCTCCGAGCTCTGTTCCACTGTACCCAGTCTGCTGCATCTCATCCAGAACGGTGCTGTAGGTTGCCGCTTTTCCCTGAAGGTCGAACTCGAGTGCCCCCCAGGAGCAGGGAGCGTTGGCGATTTTAATCATAGGTATCTCCGAAAATCCAGAATCAATTGCCTGAACGATATTTCAAAGCGAGATCTCTAGTGATCGATCTCGCTGATCAGAACCGGGCGTTGTTCATCCAGTGAAAGAGTGGCAGCAATCCCAACGGCTGTGGCCGCACGGGCATCTTCGCCAGTGGGTGTTGGTTCGGTGCCCTCCACGATATGTCGTACAAAAGCGCGAATTTCCTCCGCGTAGGCGATGCCAAACCGTTCCATAAAATAAGGCACGGTATCGTGAGTTACGCCGGCACGGGTGAGCACCAGGGTAGCCGTCTGCTGTAGATAGCCGATCCAGAGGCTGCCCTCAGTGCCGAGGACCTCGGTACGGATGTCATAGCCATAGACGGCATTACGGCTCATATCAATGTTGCCGATGGCGTCATTGGCAAAACGTAGATTGATGACCGTGTTATCGATATCGCCCACATCTTTTAACTCTGGAAAAGCCAGGCACGCGCCTTCACTGTAAACACGGGTGACTTCACTGTCCATCAACCAGCGGGCGAGGTCAAAATCATGCACTCCCATATCGACGATCAAACCGCCACTGTTTTCACGTTTTGCGAATTCCAGGCTGGTACGTTTGGGGTCACGGCTGGTGGCTTTAAACATCACCGGTTTGCCGATTACACCTTCAAGTATCTTCTGTTTTGCCGCCACGTAAGGCGGATCGAAACGGCGCATGAAGCCCATTTGAAGTTTTACACCGGCGCGTTTGACCGCGGCAATAGCCTGATCACAGGCTTCGAGGTTCTGCGATAAGGGTTTTTCGCTGAAAATGTTTTTACCCGCGGCGGCTGCAGACATGATCACTTCAGCGTGTGTGCCGGTAGGTGAAGTGACGACCACGGCTTCTACTTCTTTTGAGTCTAACAATGCACGGTAATCTTTGTACCTGTGCGGGATGTTATATCGGCCGGCAACCTCGTTCAGTGTAGCTTCGTCGGGGTCTGCAACAGCCACCAGATCAACTTCTGAAATGGTATAGGCCAGTGTACTGGCGTACACTTTTCCCATTCTGCCTGCGCCTATTAAACCGATCTTGATGCTCATCATTTAACTCCCTGGTCATGAAATGGCCGATCAAAGGTGGTACTTTTCATTCTTGCGCTTGATTTCGTAGTCTTTGCGCGCTTTACGCACGGAAGGCATTTCAGAGGTTTCGGCAACGGCCACATCCCACCACGAATCGTAACCGGGTACCTTTACGTCGCGGTCGGCTTCCACCACAATGACCGAGGTGTGATCGAGTTTACGGACGCGCTGCAGGGCGTCCTTGAAATCTCCAAGTGAATGCGGGGTGAATACCTCGGCGCCCAGACTGGCAGCATTGGCAGCGAAATCGACCACCATGCGGCTGCCATCGAGCTGGCCAGATTCTTTGTTGCGCCGATTGAAATGGGTGCCAAATCCGGAACTGCCGATCGATGCGCTTAGCGAACCAATTGAGCCAAACCCATGGTTGTCGACAACGATAATATTGACCTTGATTCCTTCTTGTGTGGCAGTAAGAATCTCGGTTGGGTTCATCAGGTAGGTACCATCTCCAACCCACACAAACACTTCGCGGCTTGGATCGGCCAATTTCACACCCAGAGAGGCAGGAATTTCATAACCCATGCAGGAATATCCATATTCCATGTGGTACGAGCCAGGTGTTTTGGTCCGCCATAATTTATGCAGGTCTCCTGGCTGGCTGCCCGCAGCCGAGAGGATAACATCGCGCGGACCAGCCTGCTCCCAGATGGCACCGATCAACTCGCTCTGACCGGGCAGGGGAGAATGGTTGAGATGATAAAGGCGATCAGTTTCTGCTTCCCATTCTTCTTTAAGACCTTTGATATCAGCGGAATACTCAGCGGATACCCTGAAATCTTTGAGATCTTTAGAGAGTTCCTCCAGTGTGACCCTTGCATCAGCGGTGAGAGGAAGCGCGCTGTGTTTGAACGAATCCATCTCAAATACGTTTATATTAATAAAGCGTACCTGGTCATTCTGGAACGCGGTTTTAGAGGAAGTTGTGAAATCTGAATAGCGGGTACCAATGCCAATTACCAGGTCAGCGTCGCGGGCGATTCGGTTGGCTGCCAGGTTTCCAGTGGCACCGATCGCTCCCAGGCAGGCAGGGTGGTCATAAGCCAGTGAACCTTTTCCGGCCTGTGTCTCACCCACAGGAATACCGGTAAGGCGGGTGAATTTATCAAGGGCTGCGGTAGCGTCGCTGTAGAGAACCCCGCCACCAGCCACAATGAGCGGCCGTTTAGATGAATGGATGATCTCAACGGCTTGTTTGAGCAGCTGGCGGTCAGCCAGCGGACGGGCAATATGCCATACACGTTTTCGAAAGAGTTCTTCGGGGTAGTCCCAGGCTTCAGTCTGAACATCCTGAGGCATGGAGAGCGTAACGGCACCAGTATCTGCCGGAGAGGTCAACACGCGCATGGCTTCTAACAACGAGGTGACCAGCTGGTCGGGTCGGTTGATGCGGTCCCAGTAGCGTGAAACGGGTTTGAAACAGTCGTTGACGCTGATATCCTGAGTCGCTGGAGATTCAAGCTGTTGTAAGACGGGGGCTACATTGCGCCGGGCGAAGATGTCTCCGGGAAGTAAGAGGACTGGCAGCCGGTTAATCGTGGCTAACGCAGCACCGGTGACCATGTTTGTGGCACCAGGACCGATGGATGAAGTGCAGGCAAAGGTCTGCAAGCGGTTCCGGGCTTTGGCAAAGCCGCTGGCAAAATGCACCGCAGCCTGTTCGTTGCGCACCATGATGTATGGAAAATCTGGGTTTTGCTGCAGCGCCTGGCCGATGCCGGCCACGTTACCGTGCCCGAAAATACCCAGAATACCGGCGAAGAACTGGAACTCCTCACCATCACGTTCTACGTATTGATTCTTAAGAAATTTCACCAGAGCTTGAGCGGTGGTTAGACGAATGGTTTTCATGGGTTCTCCGATGATATAGGATCAGGCAGGTTTGATATCAGGATTTGGGATCATGAAATCCCGAATCACACCCTGAAGATCATGATACGAAGCGATGAATCCGCGCAGGGTTCGAACAGTGGCTCCATACCTGTCAAATTCATCAATGGTCATGCCATTCGGTTCGTATGCGCGGCGAAAATCGGGGATCTTGGTCAACATCTCATTGATGATCGCTGGATCGACAGGGTTATCCATGCGTTCTTTTACTTCGATATCGCTGGCATTGATCTTTAACTGCCATTCGTAAGGGATGGTGAGGACGATATCGCCACCGATCAATTCAGACCAGTGTCCCAGATGCCGGTAAGCGGCGCCCAGCAGACGGGTGTGGTAGCCTTTCTCTTTAAAAATGCCGTAGGCACGCTTGAGGCAGGCAATCCCCGCCCAATCCATCACGGCAGGATCAACATCGTATCCCTCGCGTTTCGATACAGCCTTCATCCAGTCATCGGTGCGCCCGATCATGATCGTACACACCGGCGACATTTCTTCTATAGATTTTCCCTCTGCCGTGCGGCGGTTTAACCCACGTTCCACTGCTTCAGCCACAGCGAGTGCCTGAGGGACGGTGAAGTTGACTGTGGCGTTGATTGAAACACCCTGGTAGGTGGCTTCTTCAATGGCAGCGATGCCGGCTTTGGTTACGGGGGCCTTAACCTGAATGTTTGGAGCCAGTGTGTTGAAATGGATTGCGTGTTCAGCGATAGCTTTGGGGTTGCGATAGAACTGGGGATTGGTCTGGATGGAGAGGCGGCCTTTTTTGCCTTTGTAATGATCGTAAGCGGGTTTGAGCAGACCAGCACCGCGTACGGCCATCTCTTCGATCAGCTTCCAGGTGATTTCAACCTCTGACCAGGTTGGATTCTCATCGATGATCTGGTAAATTCGATCTTTCCAGAGGTGCATTTCTTTTTTAAGGACGTTGTGAACGATGGTCGGGTTAGTGGTTGCTCCCACTGCTCCGTTCTCAATGGCATAAGTTAATTCTTCAATCGAACAGGAATCATTCCAGTAATCGGTTGCAGTGGTTGAAACGGTCTGGTGCAGTTTACTTTTATATTCGGTCATCTCAAACTCCTTATTTTTTCTCGTTCATTTCCAGGGTAACAATTGGAAGGCGCGAATCTTTTGTTTTCCAGGTGTCTTTAATCCAGGAATATGCCGGATCGTCGGTGGCAGCCAGTGACTGATCGGAACCGGCCAAAATGTTGAGATAATATGCGGTGTACCCGTGCGCGGCGACCACCGGGTGGTAACCCTCAGGTGAAAGAACCAGCTGATCGTTTTGCACCAGCATGAGCTCGTCGATATGCCTGTCGTCAGTATAGATGCGCTGATACGCGTACCCTTCAGGGCGGTCGATCTTGTAAAAGTAAATTTCTTCGAGGTCGGCCTCGAGAAGGTTCCCTGCAGAATCAACGCGGCGGGTATCATGTTTATGCGGGGGGTAGGAGCTCCAATTGCCCGAAGGGGTGTAAACTTCAACGACCACCAGGCGTTCGCAAGCGAAGCCAGGCGGGATCATTTGATTGATCTGGCGAGAAGCATTTTCACCACCGCGCAACTCGATATTGACTTCCTCTGGTCGAACCAGTCGGGCCGGGAAATCGCGGCTGGCGGCTGCCCATCCACAGGCAAAATCCAATACCTCACTCACAGGTTTAACAGTGAAGGAAGTATTGCGTGAAAGATACAAAGTGGTGGGCATGCCGTGAAAAACATCCTTGCGGCTGCCGATGTTTTTCCATTCCCCGGCTGAAGAAGTGACATCAGCAGTGCCACCGAAGATGACCAATGCCAGTTCGTTGCCGCCGGTGTTGAAATGCCATTCCTCATCGGCTTTGAGCCTGACTGCCTGAAAGCTGAGGTGTTCCCACCCCGCGCTTTCAGGTGTAACTGTGAGGTATTCGGGGCGGGAATGGTCAGGTGTTACCAGTAATTTTGATTTTTTCGAAATCATGATCACTCCTTGGGGTGGTGTGCAGCGGTGGATTCGCGAACCAGAAGTTGACCGCGGATCAGGCGTGTTGGATGTTTATTATTTCCGTCTGGGCCCTGTCCTCGATTGATGAGATCAAGCAGCATGCGCGCCGCCTCGCTTCCGATCAAACGCTTGGGCTGGTCAAAAGTGGTCAGGGCAGGGGTGGTATAAGCCGAATAGGAAATATTATCGAAACCAGCAAGCGACACCTGACCCGGGACGTCAATGCCTTCCTGCTGCATGACTTTAAGAGCGCCGATGGCCATCAAATCGTTAAAGCAGAAGATCGCACTTGGCAGGCGCGGCAGGGTAAGGAGGGTTTTCATGCCCTCGATCCCATGATCTATGGTACTGCCGGTTGTGCCAATCATTAATTCAGAATCGACCGGAAGGCCGGCGTCGTCCATCGCCTTTTGAAACCCGCGAATACGATCACGATTAATGCGCCCGGCATGCTCATTACCAATATAGGCAATACGAGTGTGGCCGAGCTGTATCAGGTGGCGGGTAATCTCCTGTGCGCCAAAAACATCATCATGGGCAATGGAGTGGTCATAATTTCGTGGAGATTGATTATTGATGACCACGATAGGAATACCGTATTTGGTAAGAGAATTCGAATGCTCGCGGCTGAAGTATAAGGAACCAATAATGACGCCGTCTACACGGTGTTCACCGAAAGCCTGGACGATGGATTTTTCTTGAGAGCAATCGAGATTGGAAGAAGCCACAAAGATGCTGTATCCGGTCCCTTTCAGCGCGTCTTCAATGCCCTGCACAACTTCTCCAAAATAAGGATTATCGATGCGGCTGACAATGACTCCAAGCACACGGGAGCGGTTGGTTTTTAACCCGCGGGCTGCCGCGCTGGGCAGATATCCCATCTCTTCTGCCAGATTGCGAATGTAAGCAGCTGTTTTTTCAGGGATAAGGGAATTACCGTTCAAAGAACGGGAAACTGTGGCGTGAGAAACGCCTGCTGCCTTAGCGATATCCTTGATCGTAACCGGCAAAACGCACCTCTTATGCACACGTGTGCATTTATCATAGCAAATTGAGGTAAAAAAGTCAAGTTGATATCGTAAAGACCGAGAATGTCGAAAGGAAAGAAAAGGGGAATGGAGAATCAAGAAGGAAACCTGATCGGGTTTCCTTCGATATTGTGACAAATTGTTGATGGTGGATAAGATCTGACTACCTTAAACCGCTTTCTTTTATCAGGCGAGGGACGATCGATTCCCAGGTAACCGACATGAAATGGATGCCTCGCACGTGTGGCAGCTTCTTAATCTTCTCGATCATTTCGAGGGTCATTTGAACGGATTCTTCACGCGGGTCAGAGGAGGCTTCCATGCGCTGGATATAGGTCTCGGGCACGCGCACACCGGGTATCGCGTTCATGAAATGGGCCGCATTCACACTGCGTATAGGTGAAATACCAACCAGCAGTCCGGCGCGCTGCAGGACTTCGCGGCGTTCCAGTGCTTCAAGATAGGCTTCGAAGCGATTCAGGTCGAATACCAGATTGGTCTGCAAAAATTGTGCGCCAGCGTTGACCTTCTTTTCCTCTCGGATGGCCTGGATGAGGGGTGTGGAGGAATTCGGCGAACCTGCAGCTCCCAAGAAAACTCGCGGCACGCACTTGATCTCACGGCAGTCAAGGAAGCGGCCTTCGTCGCGCATCTGACGCAGGATCCATAATGATTGAATGGCATCCAGGTCCCAGATATCCATGCGGCCGTTTGGCGGAGGACCAAGCCGTGGGTGATCACCGGTGAGGCAGAGGATATTGCGAATTCCAAGCGCAGCCGCGCCGAGAACTTCACCCTGCAGCCCCATGCGGGTGCGATCGCGGGCAGCGATTTGTAGTACTGGTTCGATGCCCTGCTGCAAGGCGATCAGGGAGCAGGCGAGGGAAGACATGCGCGGGGTGGCGGAAGGATTATCGGTAAAGTTTACAGCTTCTACCAGGCCTTTGAGCGGCATGATTTTCTTAATCAGATCGTCAGGGTTGGCGGTCAACGGGGGTGACACTTCAGCCGTCAGCACCAGACTTTCTTCTCTCAATGCTCGTTCAAGGTGGGATACTGGATCGTGTGGTGTAGCCGGGTGGGGCAGTGCGTCTCCATTCCACCAATCTGGCTGCCGGATTTCGAGGAAGAAATCATTCCACTTACGGCGGCGTTCTTCAGGGCGGGCGCTTAACCCGCGCCACACAGCCTTCGCGCCACCATGTTTCTTCAGGTGTCCCATCAGGTCCAAAAAGGCTGAAGTACCGGTTTTATCCCAATCCAGCGGAGGCAGCACTTCCATCAATCGGTCCAGTCTGCCCATTTTTTCTGCGCGCTCGTAAATCTTGTACCAGATACACGGTCGGGTAGGATCCACGTAGCAATGCTCGGGTGTGGAACCACCGCAGGGCCCGTTGCGCAGACCTTTGGGGCATTCCATGGGGCAGATGAAAGCCGTTTCCTGCAGCAGGCAGTTGCCGCACATACGGCAGCCGAAAAGCGCACCTTTAACGGAGCGTTCGAGCCAGGTGAAGATCTTTTCGGGCAGCGGACGGTTCTTGAAGGGTCGGTAGGCGGCCTGCCAGCGGCGGGCGGGTGTGAATCCGGGCATTTCATCCTCCGGGAAGTAGATGGGGCAATTATACCCTTTCAAAGAAAGAATCCTTGTATAATTCTTTTCACGAGCAAAACAATTTTAAAAAAAAGAAAGCGTTATCAGGGGGGGATAAATTTGAGTATGAGGATTCCATTTACGCATCTCGATCAAAAAGCTTGGATTCGATTAGCGATCTTTGCTGTCATCGGATTTTATATTGCCTATATTGGGGCTAGTGTCATCAAACACAATACGTTTATCGGGTTGGGTGCTGACATGCTTGCCTTTTGGAGTGCGGGAAAGGTGGCCGACATTCAGGGATTTGATTATATTTACAATATTGAATCATTGAGAGCGACGCAAAATGCCGTACTTATGACACTTGGTCTTTCTATCGAGAAGGCAAACACGATCCCTGCACCGCTGCCGGCCTTTTTTCTGATACCGTTTCAATTTTTATCCAGGTTATCGCCCGTAGTCGCTTATTGGGGATTTACATTTTTCTCCCTGATCGGATCTGCACTTTACCTGTGGTTTTTCATTAAGCAAATGAAGGTTCAATCGCCTACAACGATATCAAACAGCATGTTATGGCTATTGATGTTGTTTTCCTATCCGATTTTTCAAAATTTTTTTTCTGGCCAGGTAGAAATTGTCCATTTAATCTGCTGTGGTGAATTTATCCGCAATTCAGATAAGAAAAAACCATTTCTGGCTGGTCTGTGGCTGGGAGGAATGTTAATCAAACCCCAGGTATTGATATTAATCATCCCGGGATTGTTGCTGCTAAAAAACTGGAAAGTCCTTTATGGGTTCGCAGTATCATCATTTGTTATTCTTGGAGCATCGCTGGCGCTGACGGGGATGGATGGCATGATTACCATGATAAACCTCTGGCTGAAATATGTACCGGGAATTGCGACCAACTCTCCGGAAACGATGATGAACTGGCGCATGATCGGAATTCGCCTGAGTGAATGGATCAATTCATCCGCGGGTTGGATCATAGCTATTGTTGGAATGCTGGTCACAGTTCTTGCTGTGTTGTTATTGATAAAATCTCAACCGGCATTCGGATCAAAGCAATGGTTTTTGATCGTCTTTGCCTTATTCGCTGCCACCTGTACCGTCACCTGGCACTCTCACGTTCACATGGCAATGGTTTTAATCCCCTTTATTGTTTACATTAAAACGGCAGGCTATTTACAGGATCGATTGTTATACAGCTGGGTATTGATTCCACCACTATTGATGATCATTACACTCGTTATTGAGGTGATCCTACAAATGGTTTCAATTCCTCCTATTTATAAAATGATTGCATTTGTCAGTGGTTTGTGTGAGTTCATCTTCTGCTTGATTTTCGTTGCGATGGTGCGCCATCAGTTAAAATCAGCTGGAAAGCAAATGCAATAAGAGCTTCATCAGATTTCACGATTAACATTTAGGGATTTTTCTAATTTGATATTATGTTCACAATAGAACAGAGTTATGGAATTTTAATCAATTGCAAGGTATGTTATTCGGGTATACATCCAGGTTCTAGTAAAATGCTTATGACTGTTGAGGATCTTCATGAATAAATGGCTAAAAAAGGTTCCATTTTTTCCAGTAATATTTGCGATCAATACTGTGCTTGTACTTTATCTAGCGAATTATTATAGTACCTCTCCCAACGATGGTTTGCGCGTGTTGATAATCGTTTTGTTATCTACGATATTTACATGGCTGATATTACAAATCATTATCAAAAACGTGCATAAAACAGCAATTATCCTTTTTATCAGATAATGTCTCAAATTGTGGTGTAAAAAGCAATTGACAAAAGAGTCATCGTGTGGTTTCTTGAAGGTCTCATACACCAATTCAAGAAAGGGAACACACGATGACCACAGCAACTATAGCATTTCAAG